>JACCEC010547327.1_pt1 | contig 51810 bp, 49 predicted proteins | sample 7450121 | NCBI WGS metagenome assembly JACCEC01 (sample SAMN15323455, study PRJNA562643) | freshwater metagenome | isolation source: river surface water | place: USA:Blue River Watershed | collected 2017-08-18
ACAGATTTTCACGGAATTGACCGATTCAACGTAAAGGAATCGTGGAAAGTTAGCGCCCGACTTGAAAAGCCCGAAACACCTCGTACCATTGCAATTACGGATGTGTTAGGTTTAGTAAGTCAGCAGTCGTTGGTAGGTCATGCTGTATTTGAGTTTCAAGGCAAAACCTACCGACTTGCCGCTACAGATGCAGGAGGAGGACGGCTTTTTATCATTTTTAAAGACAAGACCGCATCGCACGAAACCTACGGTGCGGGTCGGTTTTTGTATACAGATAAACCTGACGAAACAGGCAAGGTAGTTCTTGATTTTAACAAATCCATCAATCCCCCTTGCGCGTTCAGCCCGTTTGCTACTTGTCCGTTGCCGCCTGCCGAAAATAACTTACCTATACGCATTGAGGCGGGAGAAAAAGACCCTAAAATGCACTAACTTTATTTTCTGGAATCATTCAGGGAGTAATTGTTGAAATTTTAGATTTAAAACACTACCTTTGCGCCCTCATTTTAAATGAGTTTACAATTTTACACATTTAACAATTCTCAGTATGTTCACAAAACAGTATGAGATGGTGTTCATTATGACTCCCGTTTTGTCTGACCAACAGATGAAGGACACCGTCGATAAGTTCCGCAAAATCCTTACCGACAACGGTGCGGAACTCGTACACGAAGAGAACTGGGGGCTTAAGAAATTAGCCTATCCAATTCAAAACAAAAACACTGGTTTTTATCAGTTGATTGAGTTCAAGGCAACGCCTTCGCTTATCCAAACGATTGAGACTGAGTTTCGTCGCGACGAGCGCGTAATGCGTTATTTGACAGTTGCTATGGAGAAGCACCACGTAACTTATGCCGAGCGTAAGCGTAGTGGATTAGTTGGTAAAAAACAAACTGAAAACAACTAAGGAGGGCCAAGACATGACACTTGTAAACGAACCAATCGAGCGTAACCAAAATCGCAAAAAGTACTGCCGTTTTAAGAAAGCGGGTATCAAATTTATTGATTACAAAGACCCAAATTTCTTGTTGAAATTGGTAAATGAGCAAGGTAGAATTTTACCTCGCCGCCTTACTGGTACTTCATTGAAGTATCAGCGCAAAGTGTCGCAAGCTATTAAGCGTGCGCGCCACTTGGCTTTATTACCGTATGTAGCTGACCAATTAAAGTAAAAACGGAAGGAGAAACTGACGATGCAAGTTATTTTAAGAACTGATATTGCTGGGCTTGGTTATAAAAACGACGTCGTAGACGTTAAACCAGGCTATGGTCGTAACTATCTCATTCCGCAAGGCTTTGCGGTAATGGCGACCGATTCAAACAAAAAACAATTAGCTGAGAACTTGAAGCAAGTTGCTCACAAAGCAGAAAAACTCAAGAAAGATGCCGAAGATTTGGCAGCTGCAATTGGAGATATAACGCTTAACATCGCTGCGAAAGTGGGTGAAAGCGGTAAAATCTTCGGCCGCGTTACTAGTATCCAAATCTCTGACGCTCTTAAAGTGAAAGGTTTCGATGTTGATCGTAAGAAAATCACTATCGAGGATGTGAAAGTGGTAGGAACTTACAAAGCACAGCTTGATCTTCACAAAGAAGTTAAGCACAGTGTGAACATCAGCGTAGTAGGCGAAGAATAAGCTGCTCCGTAAGTGTTGATATACAAAAGGCGCGTTTTCGAAAACGCGCCTTTTGCTTTTTTGGTTATCATCCCTGCGAAGGTGAATCGTTGGTGGCTGCTTCAGCCGAAGGGGTTTTGCTTTTGATGCTGTCTAACAATTCTTGTAAAAGACGTTCTGCTTCAGGAGTGTACTTTTTCAATGCCTCTGCTCCTTCATTTTTAAGTTGCTCAAAATATTCGGGCATTTTATCAAGCGCTTGTTCGGCTTCTCCTTTCAGGTCGTTGGCTTTGGCCTTCAAATCTTCAAAAGTTTTTTCACCTTCTTCGGTTTGTAAGTACTTGTGTAAAGCGACGCCAGCGGCGGCGCCTAAAATGAACGTTGCTAAGTGTTTTGCATTGACCATGACGATAGGTAGTTTAAATTTGTGTCAGAAAGGTAAAGAATACCGTAGGTTTCTACAATGACTTTCTACAGGAATGGTTCGTCTTACTTTTCAATCGGATAAATAACTAGTTAGAATCAGGCAGAGTGCAGCTCTTCGTACATTTGTTGACGGCCTTTTTTGTAGGCCTCCCAGTCAAAATTTTTCAAAAAGTTGGCATTTTTTTCGTCCGAAAGTGGGTAAGTGCGGTGTTTTTAATTATTGAGTGTGAGTTTTTTCATTAGGAAGGTGAGTTTATTTAGAAAAAGTCCAAACTGAATTCTGTTTTATTTTGTTACACTAACCAAAAGTCAAAAACTAATTGACAATAAATCAAACCGTAAACTCAATCATAGGTTGATTTTTGATTAAGATATTATTTAATTGTAGTTATGTTAGATATTCAAAAAATACGCCAAGACTTTCCCATTCTCAACGAAGTAGTTCATGGCAAGTCATTGGTTTACTTTGACAACGCCGCCACAACTCAAAAACCACTTATAGTTTTGGAAGCCTTGGCCAACTACTACGGGCATTATAACGCCAATATTCACCGTGGGATTCACTTTTTAGCCGAGAAAGCAACCTCTGCTTTTGAAGCTACTCGTCATAAAATTCAAATTTTTCTCAATGCTCCTCGCGTAGAAGAAATCATTTTTACTTACGGCACTACCGATGGTATCAATCTTGTTGCCCAATCATTTGGTCGTTCGTTTTTGAAAGAAGGGGATGAAATCATCATAAGTACGTTGGAACACCATTCCAACATCGTGCCGTGGCAGATGCTTTGCCAAGAAAAAGGGTGTGTTCTTCGGGTGATTCCTATCAATGACGCAGGCGAATTGCTCATGGATGAGTTTGAGAAAATGCTTTCCGAACGTACGAAACTGGTTTCGGTGGTGCACGTCTCAAACGCGTTAGGAACCATCAATCCCGTGGCCGAAATTGTGAAAAAAGCGCATAATGTAGGGGCAAAAGTGTTGATTGATGGAGCACAAGCCACGTCTCATATCGACATTGATGTTCAGGCGTTGGACTGTGATTTTTATGTATTTTCTTTGCACAAATTGTACGGGCCTACGGGCATGGGGGTCTTGTACGGCAAAACCGAAATTTTGGAGGCTATGCCGCCTTACCGTGGAGGAGGGGAGATGATTAAAGAGGTAACGTTTGAAAAAACAACCTATAATGAATTGCCGTATAAGTTTGAAGCAGGTACACCTAACATTGCCGATGTAGTGGCGACCAAAATGGCCGTGGATTACGTGGAAGAGCTAGGCAAAAAAGCGATTGCTGATTACGAACAAGAACTTTTGGTGTATGGTACTGATGCCTTGTCGGATATTGAAGGCTTGCAAATTGTGGGTACGGCCAAAGAGAAAGTGAGTGTGTTGTCGTTTGTAATGGAGGGAATTCACCCGCAAGACATTGGTGTAATTTTAGATCAACAAGGCATTGCCGTTCGGACGGGGCATCATTGTACTCAGCCGTTGATGAAACGCCTTGGACTGGTCGGAACTTCCCGTGCTTCTTTTGCCGTTTACAATACCAAAGAAGAAATTGATAAGTTGGTAGTAGGATTGGAGAGAGTTAAAAAAATGTTGGGCTAAATAAAAGTAGCGAGTTCATGGCTCGTTAAACTATACATGACAATTAACGAAAAACAAGACGCTCTTATCGAAGATTTTGACCTCTTCGACGACCAATTGGAAAAGACCCAGTACATCATTGATTTGGGAAAAAAATTGCCACCTATTGCGGAGGAATACAAAACCGATGAAAACCTCATCAAAGGCTGCCAATCGCGAGTGTGGCTACATACCGAAATGCGGGGGGAGCGGGTGTATTTTGAAGCCGATAGCGAACCTACGGCCCAGATTAGCAAAGGGTTGGTAAGTTTATTGATTAAAATCCTTTCAGGGGAGAAACCCGAAGATGTCGCAAATGCTGATTTGTACTTTATTGAAAAAATTGGAATGAGTACCATTATCACCTCTCGTCGAGCAGGTGGTTTGGCTTCAATGATTGTACGAATGAAAGACTTTGCCCAAAAACAACTTATTGCTTAACACTTACCTATTATGTCTGAAGCAGAACTTAAAGAAGAAGTAATCAAGGCCATAAAACAAGTATATGACCCCGAAATCCCCGTAGATGTATGGGAGTTGGGGCTGATTTATGACCTAAAAATATTCCCAGTCAATAATGTGTATGTCGAAATGACCCTTACGTCGCCTTCTTGCCCTTCAGCAGGTACGATTCCTGTTGAAGTTGAACAAAAAATTCGCGAAATTGAGGGCATCAATGATGTAAGTGTTGAATTAACTTGGGATCCTCCGTATTCGCAAGACATGATGAGCGACGAGGCAAAACTTGAGCTCGGATTTATGTAGTCCTTTGTTTAAAAGGTAAAAACAACCTAAAACTGTCAACTTAAAAACTGTCAACTGATTATGTATCCTCCACATTTAGTGGCTCCAATGCGAGCTCAACTAACCGATAACGGTTTTACTAGCCTTGAAACGGCTGAAGCTGTCGATCAATTTATGGCTAATGCGAAAGGCACTACCTTAGTGGTAGTTAACTCGGTGTGTGGTTGCGCCGCAGGAGCAGCCCGTCCAGGAGTATTAGGCGCTTTGCACTACAGCGAAGTAAAGCCTGATAACTTGGTAACGGTGTTTGCTGGGGCTGACCAAGAAGCAACCGCGAAAATGCGTGAATATTGCTTGCCATATCCACCGTCTTCGCCTGCAATTGCAATTTTTAAAGACGACGAATTGGTTCATTTCATCGAGCGTCACCACATTGAAGGTCGTAACGCTCAAATGATTGGAGAACACCTTATTATGGCGTTCGAAGAGTTCTGCGGCGAAAAAGCATAAGTGATAAATTCTCCTGAAAAATCCTCTCCTCTTGGTAGTGAGAGGTTTTTTTATGGAGTTTGTTGGGGGTAACTCTAAACTTCTATCCTCGATTATTTGTTACCCTTCTATTAACATTTTTTGACATGATTGGGCATCGCTTTTTCGAATTCAAATCTTCTGAACAAACGAGTAAAAACAAGTTTGACGAGTTGTTAAATATCTTTCAACAACTGCTTTTGATGACTTCGGGCGATGTGTCGCAGGCGATGTCATGGATGAATCAATTGGATAGGCAGTACAAGCTGACGGATGACCAGTACGGTATCGGTGATTTCTTTGAAGAGTTGAAGCGTAAGGGGTATATCACTGAAGAAAACGAAGAAGGGGAAGTGAGAATGACTCCCAAAAGCGAACGAAGTATCCGTAAAAATGCGCTTGAAGAGATTTTTGGAAAGCTGAAACGTTCTAAGTCAGGCGGGAATCACCGTACACCATATACAGGTACGGGCGACGAAATGAGCAGCGACATCCGAAATTTCCAGTTTGGGGACTCATTGGAGCAAATTTCCATGACCGAATCCATTAAAAATGCCCAAATCAACCACGGTGCTGATGATTTCTACTTGTTGGAAAATGATTTGGAGGTCGTAGATAAAGAACAAAAAACGAGTACTGCAACCGTGCTGATGATTGACATTAGCCACTCCATGATTTTGTACGGGGAAGATCGAATTACCCCCGCTAAAAAAGTAGCATTGGCGATGGCCGAACTGATTAAAACTAAATACCCCAAAGACATGCTCGACATCATTGTTTTTGGGAACGATGCCTGGCAAATTCAAATCAAAGACTTGCCGTATTTAGAAGTGGGGCCGTACCATACCAATACCGTGGCAGGGCTTGAACTGGCAATGGATTTACTGCGTCGTCGTAAGACCAAAAATAAGCAGATATTTATGATTACTGACGGAAAGCCTACGTGTTTGAAGGAAGGAATAAAGTATTATAAAAACAGCTTTGGCCTCGACCGCAAGATTGTGAATAAAACCCTGACATTATCGGCTCAGTGTCGGCGTTTGGATATTCCAATTACGACGTTCATGATTGCCTCTGATCCTTATCTGAAGCAATTTGTACAAGAATTTACAAGGGTAAATAATGGTCGAGCTTATTACAGTAATCTCAAAGGTTTAGGCGGATTTGTATTGGAAGATTTTCAGCGAAATCGACGTAAAAACTTAAAGTAGTGTCATCAAAAAAGCTTTTTTATATTTCTATTATTGTCTTTGTGGGAATAGTGGCCTATCAGATGTATGTGAAAGCCACTGAAAAAGAAGTAAAACCGCTCACCAAAACTTGGGAAAAAGCCGTCCCGCACCAGGCTGTCCCTAAAGGCTTGGCCTCTTTGAGTGCCAAACAGTGTGGAGCATGCCACCAAGCGCACTACGAAGAATGGCAACACTCAACCCACGCTCACGCTTGGACCGACCTGCAGTTTCAAGCAGAGTTAAGGAAAGAATCAAGCCCTTATCTGTGTATTAACTGCCATATTCCTCTTCAAAACCAACAGGAATACATCGTTTCGGGGCTTGTAGAAGGCGATATTTATCAGCCAGTAAAAAAGAAAAATCCTCACTTTGATCGTGAACTTCAACAAGAAGGCATCAATTGCGCTAGTTGCCATGTTCGAGACAATGTGGTGATTGGAACGACGGGTACTGCCAAAGCCCCCCATGCTACGCGGAAAGATGTTGCTTTCTTGTCAGAAAAACTCTGTATTTCTTGCCATAATGCGAGTGCGGTTGTTACGCCAACGCTCGTTTGCACTTTTGAAACGGGTGATGAATGGAAAAAAGGGCCATTTTACGGCAAAAAAACATGTATTAGTTGCCACATGGAGCCTGTAGAAAGAGAAATTGTAATTGGTTATGGCAAACGCCTGAGCCACCTGCACTATTTTGCGGGGTCGGGTATTCCCAAAAGAAAAGGAGCGAAAACCAAGGGCTTGAATGGATTGTCATTTACTACTTCAAAATTGGCTACTACTTACAAGGTCGGTGAAGAACTTGACTACCAATTGACGTTAAAAAACGACTTTGCAGGGCACCGCCTCCCAACGGGTGACCCCGAACGCTATTACGAGATTTTGCTAGAATTAGTGAACGCTGAAAACAAAGTTATTGCTTCAAAATCTGACCGAATTGGCGAGAAATGGGAGTGGTGGCCTGCTGCTAAAAAACTTTCAGACAACAACCTAAATCCTGGCGAAGAACGCTCTTTCGTGTTGAAACAGACACTAAGAATACCCCAAGCATTGACCCTACGAGCCAAAGTGACCAAACACCGCCTTAATCAAGAATCGGCTACTTACAATAAACTAGACAGTAGCTACCCATTGTCGATTACGGTGTTTGAGAAAGAATATAAGGTTTCGGTAAAGTAAGTAGTACTTAAATTTGCTGCATAGAAACCCGAAAGCATTACCTTTGCGTTAGCAAAAAAGAAACAGGGCTAGAAAACAAAATAGGATAAAAATGCAAACCTATGAATACAAAGTGATTGAGGTAAAACCTGGAGGTTTTTGGGGGACAAAGTTGGAGCCACAAGATATTGAAAATAAACTCAATAGTATGGCAGGCGAAGGGTGGGAGTTAGTAAATTCCTTGGACATGAATGCCTACGAAGGGATGACTTCGAAGATTGTGTTCATTTTTAAACGCGTTAAAACATTCTAATGGTTTTTCAGCAAGAACCTATTTGTGCCTTGGCGACCCCGTCAGGGGTCGGAGCTATCGGGGTAATTCGGGTGTCGGGGGATGGAACGTTTGTGGTTGTCAATAAGCTTTTTAAGGGCAAAGATTTGACCAAAGTCGATTCCCATACGATTCATTTTGGTACCATTCGTTCGGGCAACGACATTATTGATGAGGTTTTAATTGCCATTTTCAAAACACCAACTTCCTTTACCAAAGAAGATACGGTCGAAATCTCTTGTCACGGCTCAGACTATATCATTCGCCAAATCCTTAAGCTGCTTGTTCAAAATGGGGCAAGGTTGGCGCGCCCAGGGGAGTTTACCCAACGAGCGTTTCTGAATGGGCAGTTTGATTTAATACAGGCTGAGGCTGTTGCCGATTTGATTGCCGCTGACTCGGCAGCAAGTCACCGCACGGCGTTGAACCAATTACGGGGTGGGTTTTCAAAAAAATTGGCATTTCTGCGCGAAGACCTTATTCACTTTGCCAGTATGGTGGAATTAGAGCTGGATTTTGGCGAAGAAGATGTTGAATTTGCTAATCGGGACGATTTACGGGCCTTGATAAATAATCTTCAAAAGACCATCGCACCACTGATTGATTCTTTCGATTATGGTAATGCTCTCAAAGAAGGGATTCCGGTGGCTATCATTGGAGCCCCGAATGTGGGTAAATCAACACTACTTAACGCGCTTTTGAACGAAGAAAAGGCTATTGTGACGCCGATTGCGGGTACTACGCGCGACGTTATCGAAGATATTTTGTATCTTGAGGGTATCAAATTTCGAATTATCGACACGGCAGGTATTCGTGAGACGGTGGACGTAGTAGAGTCAATTGGGATTGAGCGTTCCAAAAAAGCCATGAACCAAGCCGACGTGGTGGTACTGTTGTTTGATGGGCCAGAAACCTATGTCGAAGTAAAGCAGTTGGCCGAAGGGCTAGAGGAGAAAAAAAAGGTGTTATGGGTAAGGAATAAAGCCGATTTGACCTCACCTAACGCAGGGTTCGGAGAGGCTGAAGTTCTCATTTCCGCCAAAACAGGCACAGGCATTGAAAATCTCAAAAAAGCATTGGTTGCAGTGGCAGTAGCTGCCAAAGCCGCCGACGATACTGTGGTAACCAACCTACGCCATTACGAACACTTAGTAAAAACGCAACAAGCCCTATCGGATGTTTTGAATGGCCTAGCAATAGGAATTACGGGAGACTTTTTGGCACAAGATATTCGTTTGGCATTGCACCACTTAGGAGAAATCACAGGTCAAATCGCTACTGATGATTTATTAGATAATATTTTCAGTAAGTTTTGTATCGGAAAGTAACAATTTGTCTGTTTTGTGCTTCACTATAATCGATAACCCAAATGAAGTTTTTGTTTACCCTGTTAATGGTTGGTTGGGTGCAGCTTTCGATGGCGCAAACCCCCAAACTCAACGAAGATTCGGTCTATATTCGTCAGCATTATACCAAAATAGAACGCATGGTCCCGATGCGAGACGGTGTTAAACTTTTTACGTCGATTTATGTCCCCAAAGACATTGCAAGTGGGAAAAAGTACCCGATTATGCTCAATCGGACTCCTTACAGCGTTGCTCCCTACGGAGATACGTTGTATAAAACTTCGTTGGGACCCTCGATGCTCTTTGCGCGCGATGGATACATTTTTGCTTACCAAGACGTTCGTGGAAAATACATGTCGGAAGGTAGTTTTGAAGCATACCGTCCGTTTATTCCAAACAAGAAAAATGCAACTGATAACGACGAAAGCTCCGATGCCTACGATGCGATTGAGTGGTTGGTGAAAAATATCGAAGGAAACAACGGTAAAGTGGGTACGTGGGGGATTTCGTCACCTGGATATTATTCAACCATGACGACTATTGAGTCTCATCCTGCCCTCAAAGCAGCCTCACCTCAAGCACCTGTTACCGACTGGTTTATGGGCGACGATCGTCATCACAATGGTGCTTTCTTTTTGATGGGAACATTTGCCTTTATCTCAGGCTTTGGTGCTCCACGCCCCATTCCTGCGGCTAAAGCACGTCCAGGTTTTTCGGCTTATGGTACGCCCGATGGTTATGAGTTTTACATGAAATTGGGTCCACTTAAAAACGTCAATGAGCGGATTTTTAAAGGCGAAAACCGCATCTGGAACCAGCTGATGGAAAATGAAACCTACAATGAGTTTTGGCAGTCACGTACGCCTGTTCCTCATTTTAAAAATGTAAAACCTGCCGTAATGGTTGTTGGAGGCTGGTTCGACCAAGAGGATTTGTATGGTCCGTTGAAAGCTTATGAAGGAATCGAAAAAAATAGCCCTTCGTCGTCGAATCGTTTGGTGATGGGGCCGTGGATTCACGGGGGCTGGGCGCGCGGAAAAGGGGAGTCGTTAGGACATATTCGCTTCGGCTCAGCGACGAGTGAGTTTTACCAAAAAAATATTGAATTTCCTTTCTTTAATCATCATTTGAAAGACGCGCCTGATCCTAAATTACCTGAGGCGTATATCTTTGAAACAGGTGCTAACCAATGGCGTACCTACGATCAGTGGCCTCCTAAAAATTCAGTAGAAAAGAAATTGTACTTTCACCCCGATGGGAAACTTTCCTTTAACCCAACCCCAGAAAGTATCCAAAAAGGAAAAGAACCTGCGTACAACGAATACACTAGCGACCCCGCACGGCCTGTTCCTTATACGTCTGAAATTCGGGTTATTAGAGGCAGTGATTTTATGTACGAAGACCAGCGTTTTGCGTCGCAACGCCCCGATGTATTGGTGTATGAGTCAGATGTGTTAATCGATGATGTGACGATTTCGGGGAATGTTTTTGCTGACCTTTTTGTGTCAACGACTGGAACGGATGCCGATTTTATTGTAAAATTAATCGACGTGTACCCTGGTGATGCGCCCAACGACAGTCCCGAAAATCCCCGTAAAGCGATGGGTGGATTTCAATTGTTAGTGCGTGGTGAGGTGATGCGTGCTAAGTTTAGAAACAGCTTTACAAGCCCAGAACCGATGAAACCTGGCAAAATTGAACATGTGAAGTTCGATATGCAAGATGCGGCGCACCGTTTCAAAAAAGGCCATAAAATCATGGTTCAGGTTCAAAGTAGCTGGTTTCCATTGGTTGACCGCAATCCTCAAAAATTTTTGAATATTTATAAAGCCGAAGCGAGCGATTTTCAGAAAGCAGTACACAAAGTATTTTGTTCAGGAAATGCCTCCTCGTACGTTGGAGTGCGGGTAATGGAATAATTTAGATGCCGTATCGTACGTTTTGAAGTAGGTGATTGGGTCACCCTTCTTGCGAATTACCGCTTGTATTGGGGGGGGGACTTAACGGTAAAAGTTACTTATTACAAATCGAGCAAGTGCCCTGAATCAATAAATTTACTTCTTTAGGCTTGAAACCTGTGGGCAAAGTTAGGGACGGAACGTGAATATCTTCCAAACAGGTTGTTTTACCGCACGTTTGGCATTTAAAATGAACGTGGTCGTGGTGGTGATTATGCTCTTGGCAAGCATCTTTGCACAAGGCATAACGAAGGCCATCTTCGTCCAACACTTTATGAATGATGCCTTTATCAACAAATGTTTTTAGGGTTCGGTAAATGGTAACGCGGTCGTAGCGTTCTTTTAAGCCATTTTCTAAATCTCCGTGCGAAAGTGCAGAAGCGCGGTTTTGTAAAATATCTAAAATATCTTCGCGGCAACTCGTATGGCGTAACTCATGTAATCGAAGGGTATCTTTGGCGAAAGTATTCATGACCTTATTATTTTTGCCCAAATTTATCAAGTTACCATCGGATTTGCCGAAATGTACGGGCTTTCTTTTTTAACGGTTGCTATAAACAAACTGTTCCATAATGATTAAAATAGGCATTATTAACGTCTCCGACCGTGCTAGTGCGGGTGTATATGAAGACATTCCTGGGAAGGCGATTGTCTCGACCCTCAACGAATACCTGACCAATTCCTGGGAACCCGTGTATCGGGTAATTCCAGACGAGCAACATTTGATTAGTCAAGCCCTTGTTGAAATGGCCGACAAAGAAAACTGCTGTTTAGTGGTTACTTGTGGAGGAACGGGCCCCGCGCCCCGCGATGTTACTCCCGAAGCTACCGAGGCTGTCTGTCATAAAATGATGCCTGGGTTTGGAGAATTGATGCGGCAAGTGAGTTTGCAGTACGTGCCCACAGCTATATTATCCCGACAAACGGCAGGGATTAGAGGCAAAACGCTGATTGTCAATTTGCCTGGAAAACCTTCAGCTATTCGTCAGTGCTTGGATGCGGTGTTTCCCGCCATCCCCTATTGTATCGACTTAATTGGTGGGCCATTTTTAGAAACTAACGAAGCCATAATAAAGGTTTTTAGACCCAAATAGCCTAAATCGGTACTCTGTCAGTAGTTATTACACACGTTTGTGTTTTTATGAAAAAAACGCTTCACTATGACTTCTGAAAAAATAGCCTCCTTGCGTCAGGAAATTGAGACGTACCTTAACAATGGATTATTGCCTTTTTGGATAAAGCGTACTGTCGATAAAGAAAATGGCGGTTTTTTAACGCATTTTGATCAGTTTGGAAACGATTCGGGCGAAGATGAAAAATCACTCATCGCTCAATCGCGGTCGGTATTTACGTATTCGTCAGCTCACCGTGCAGGTTACGGAAATGGAGTGTTGGCCGAAATGGCTCGCCACGGAGTTGATTATCTCATCAACAACATGTGGGACGAAGAGTATGGGGGATTTTACTGGATGACCAACCGAAAAGGAGAAGTCACTAACGACCAAAAAATTATCTATGGCCTCAGTTTTTGTATTTATTCACTGAGTGAATATACCCTCGCTACAGGCGACCTACGCGGCCGCGAGTATGCCGAAAAATGTTTTGACCTCCTCCAAAAATATGGCGCAGATACACATTTTGGGGGATATTTTGAAATGTTTCACCGCGATTGGACTCTCAAAGGGCCAGGTGCTGCTGGTGGTGATCGTAAAACGCTTGATGCGCACATGCACTTAATGGAAGCCTTCACAACCCTATACGAATGTACAGGGTTAGAGGTACACCGACGTAAGTTGTTAGAAATCATCGAGTTGTTGGTAAAAAAAATCATGCATCCTGAATATGGTACGGGTATCCCGCAGTTTTGGGCAGATTGGTCGGTAGCACCACAAATCAAATTTGATATTGTATGGGGTTGGGATCGTTTCAGCGAAGACGGAATGAAAGCCGCCGCAGAAGACAATACTAGCTACGGTCACAATTCGGAGTTCGCGTGGTTGTTAATGCACGCACTGGATGTTTTAGGCTTGCCTTATGATACGTACGGAGAGCAGATTACAAAATCATACAGCCATTCGGTGGAGTATGGAGTCGATTGGGAATTTGGCGGAGTGTATGTAGAAGGTTCGCACGCGGGAGAGGTATATGACCGTGAGAAAGAGTTTTGGCAGCAAGCCGAAATGTTGATTGGGATGTTGGACGCCTATCGTTACCTTAAAAACGAAAAGTATTTGGACGCCTACGAAAACATTCACCGCTTTGTGTTTGACAAAATGATTAATCACGAACTAGGAGAGTGGTGGCCGCTGATGACACGCCAAGGTGTGCCAATTTGGAAACACATGAGCCACTCTTGGAAAATTAACTACCACGATGTTCGTTCGATGATTCAGTCGATTGTTCGTTTGGATAAAATCGCGAAAGGAATTTAGAAGTTTCACCCTACCGCAAGTTCAAAACTTTCGGTAGGGTGGGTTTTCTATCATTTTTTGACAAAAAACCATCTTCTAAATGTGAAACAAAAGCTCTGACGAATTGACAAGCGTATGGACAAGGGCCGCGTAAAATACATTTTGGGTTTTAAGGTAGGTATAGCCATACGCCCAACCCGCCACACTGGCAAGGCCCACAAAAAGCATAGAACCCGCATGAAAATGCACAAGTCCAAAAAATACACTGGTGATAGCGAGGGCAGTGTAGGTGCCTAATTTTTCAAATTTATGTCTTTCTATCAAATAAGCCGCGCCAAACAGCAAAGCTGTGGTGAGCATGGGGAACCAAGTAAGTTTGGGCTCGACCAAATAGCCTGTGACAAACGATAGCACAAAAAATAAGATAAAGCCCCATTTCAAATAGCCATTCCAGTGGGGGCTGTCGGTGATTTTGCGAGTGATTAAATTTTGCAAAAGACCGCGTAAGAATAATTCTTCAAAAAGCGCCGTTCCGCAAAAGATTCGCACAAAATCCTTGAGATATTCATACATAAAAGTGGAAGAAAGAATATCGTGCCCCGTCAGGTTTAAGAATTTACCAAAATAACCAAGTACGACCACCAACAGTAAGAAAGCAAGCCAAGCTCCGAGGGCAATAAAGAGGTAGTTCCACCGAAAAGTGAGGTAAAAGCCAATGTTGGGTAGGCGACGAACGTACGAAAAGCTATATACGGCCGAAATCATAATTACTAACCGCATGGCGTTGCTAAAACCCGACCCCTTGAAGGGTAAAGATGTACCGACGCCAAACGAAATACTAGTTGCGGGAATCACTATCAGCAATACAAAAATGATATCTGACCAAGCAACGGGCGCATCAACGCGTTGTAAGGAAATAAAGCCGAGTGTTGGGAATACCAAAAAAAAGATAAATAACCCCGCTGAACCTTGGAAGGGACTATGACCGTGGACGATAAGATAAGAATACAAAATACCAATTAGCAAGGTAGGAAAAATCAGCGCCGATTGTCCTGAAGAGGTAAGCCGAGGTTGCCACTTTGCCACCACCGTAGGGTGCCCAACGGTAAAAAGTAGAAAGAAAAGAACGATAAAAAAGGGGCTATCTAGGACAAGCTCTGCGACCGAGAGTTGACGGTTGAAAGTAAGGCAAAGCCCTAAAAATAAGGCAGTCAAGAAACCACTTTTAACCAAGGTACGTGAATAGGATGTAGTAGGACTCATAATGATTCAATACTTTGAATGTATTACTTTCAAAGTATTGAAAAGACTATTCTACCGAGGTATATCTTGAGGGATAACCTTAAAATAAGTTTTTTGATAAAATAGGTATTTTTACGCTAAACCATTTTTTTAATGGGTTTAACCTTATTTTTTGCCTTTTGTAAGGTAATTCTCAAACAAATACACTCCGTTTTTATTAGAAATCACAATATCTAATGTTTTATCCTTGTTCATATCCCTTACACTGACATTCAAACCCGACCCCGAATCGTTGTCAATTAGGTGTTCTTTCCAGTAGGGGGCTTTACCTGGAGTAAACTCTAGCCAAAACAAAATAGAGGCGTCGGCGTCGCCTGGGTCGCGGCCATGGTGAGCCAAAAAGCGTTTGCCCGTGATGTATTCTTTTTTGCCATCGCCGTTTAAGTCGGCCATGATGGAAGAGTGGGTTTGGGCGGTGGTTGTGCTCATAAGGTGGGTTTTAAAATTGAGGTTGCCTTGGGCGTCCGTAATTTGTTGGTGCCACCATACTCCTAGCGCATGAGCTGAGGCGCTTACCACATCATTTTTGCCGTCGCCATCCACGTCCAAAATCTGCATGTGCGAGCAGGGGTCGCCGAGGTTAGCAGGGTGAAATTTCCAGTTCCCCGAAGCCAGGTCTTTGGTGCCTTCAAACCATCCTTCCCGTATCACAATGTCGTTCAAGCCGTCTTTGTTGAGGTCGCCGTAGCCAATTCCGTGCGAAAAATTTTCGGTTCCAGCTACTTTTTCGCTCGTTAGAGGAAATCGTTGCCATTGAGTTTCGCCTTTTTTAGTGGGAGCTTTGAGCCAAACAATTTGTTTTTTGGCGGGGTCACCGCACAAAATATCGAGCCGTCCGTCTTTATCAATATCCACAAACGCAGGAGATTCGTTAGATACGCCCATCGAGTCGGCGATGATGTGTTTCGCCCAAGCTTTTACTGCTTTGTTTTTTGGGTTTTCAAACCAAAAAGCGGGTTTTCCTGGAAAATCAATGATGACCACATCCTCCCAGCCGTCCAGATTAACGTCCATTCCTAAATTCAGAAACGAATTGCTGTATTCTTTTCGGGGGTTAAAAACGTTGGAAAACATTCCGAAACCCAGGGCGGGCGACTCAGTTTGTTTTGCGTTGGCGGGGTGCATTTGGTGGATTTTCCAAGTGGGGGCTTCAAACCAATAATACCCCGCCACAATATCCATTTTACCGTCACGGTTCAGGTCGGCTATGGTCGCCCCCTCCGAAATAAATTCGCGGGTGAGGGTGGTCTTCTTAAACCCCGAAGGCAGCATTATCGTGACGGGTTTTTGCGACCAACATTTGAAACTAAGCAGTAGGAGAAATAAATTAATAGCTCTGGTAATCATGTCTTTAAAGTTTTTAGGGAGTTAGCTAATTTATTTCTTCATACCTTTCATGCCTTCATCAATCGCCATAATGACTTCGTGCGATTGGCGGTTGTGTTCTTTTTCAAGGCGGCTCTTCAAGTTGGTTAGTAACGAACGGCTATCATTGGTATTTAAGGCCGAAATTCGACGTACCATAAACTCTAAGTGTTTGTCCATCATCGATTTTTCGGCAATTGCTAGGGCGCGTTTGGCGTCAAGGGTGGCCAATGGCTCGGCTGCATACCATAGCATAAGGGGTATATTATGGTCGTCTTTGTCACTGGTTTTTTGAACAAGGGCTTCCACCGCTTCCCAGCGCTGCTCGGGCGAAATTCGTAACAAAGCGGAGGTCAAGTATAACCGAACCAAGGGCGAATTATCGTTTTGGGCAATGCTTACAAACTGTTTTAGCGTTTCGTCCGAAATAGATTTGTCTTCCGTCATCAATTGTAAAGCCCAGCTGCGCACGTACTCGTTTTCGTGGCTAAGTAAGGCATTCATTTCTGGTTGGGTCAATCCCTTGGTCACGTGTAATGCCCACAATGCCCTAAGTTTTCGGGTAACATCGGGATTATTGGTAAGGATTTCTTTTAATGCTTTGTGGGCTTTTTTGTTAGGCCCGCGCTCTTGTAACAACGTTCTTGCCTGACGTACGTACCATTCGTTGGGGTGTAATTGATAATTGACCAGCTCTTTATCCGAGGCTTTAGACAAGTCAACCTGTACCCATTTGTCGTTTTCGTGGGTAATTTTAAAAATGCGCCCCATTGTTTTGTCGTGCACGTCGGGGTTAGAGCTGTGGCATTGGTTTTTGTCGTACCAGTCAATGGCAAAAACCGAACCGCTGGCGTCGTATTTGAAGTTCAACCACTGTGACCACGTATCATTCATGGCCATAAAATCATCGCGGTGCCGTACCACGTAGCCTGAGCCAGTGCGTTCGGGGTGGTCGCGGTTGAAGCGCGCACCGTTGATATTGTTCATGAAAATATCGTTGCGGTACTCAGCAGGCCACGTATGTCCTAAATACACCATAGCGCCCGCGTGGGCGTGTCCGCCTCCTTTTGGTCCCGACCGAAAGTTGCCCGCGTGCGGGCCGCGTTCTCCAATCCAGTGAACGTGGTCGCCGGACGTTTTGATGTCGTCGTACGTGTAAGGGTTAAAATGTTTTCCTGCTTGGCGCTGATAGCGGGCATTGTGAATGATGTGGTACATGTGCGGAATCACGCAAGCCGTGACGAAGGCGTGGCCATAATCATTGAAGTCGATGCCCCAAGGGTTGCTTGTTCCCTCGGCAAAAACCTCAAATGTGTGCGCTGTGGGGTGATATCGCCACACGCCCGCGTTGATTTTGGTGCGTTCTGAGTCGGGAGCGCCTGGTTTTCCTACGTTTGAATGCGTAAAAACACCGTGCGTTCCGTACAGCCAGCCATCAGGCCCCCAGCGGAGGCTATTAAGGGTTTCGTGGGTATCTTGCATTCCCCAGCCGTCCAAGAGTTTTTGGATGGGACCCGCAGGTTGATCGTTTTTAAAATCAGCGGGAATAAATAGCAAATAAGGGGCTGCACCCAACCACACACCACCCATGCCTACTTCAATACCGCTGACGAGGTTGAGCCCGTCCATAAACACTTTGCGGCTATCGAGTGTCCCGTCGCCGTTGGTGTCTTCTAAAATAAGGATGCGGTCGCGGCCTTGTCCTTCGGGGGCAGGAACGGGATAGGTATGGCCTTCCACGACCCACAAACGACCACGGTAATCAATTGTAAAACAAATCGGACGAACCACGTCGGGTTCGGCGGCGGCCAAAGAAACTTTAAAGCCCTTTGGCGGCGTCATGGCAGCGGCAGCTTTGACACCCGACAAGCCTGCGTTGATAACAGGGTCGAGGGGAGGCAAAATCACGATGTCGGTTTGTTTCAATTCATTGGGAAACTCGGGACGGGTTCTGTGGAATAAAAATTCGTCAAAATTGAGGTGTGCCCATTTGTCGTGGGGAATGTACGGGATTTGTGAAATACCCGTCTCGTAATCAATGAGTTTGATGTAGATATCTTTGTTAAGATATGCCTGTAAATCCACTACCACGGGTTGCAGCGTTGCCCGGCCTTGTCCTGTTATGGAGAAAATAACCACATCACTCTCCGTTTGACGAATCTCGACGCGGGTATCCTGCAAAGCACCGCCTGAAACTTTAAACGAGGCAAAAGGCTGAGTAACGGTAAATGGAACGGAAGTAAGGGTGCCGCTTTGCTTGGCATTGGTGATCCCGCCACTAGAAACAAAAAACTTACCATCGAAACCGATACGCATTTCTTTTTCGTGCAGGGGAGAAGGGTCGGTGGAGACGAGGCCGTTGGTGAAGGCATCGCCCGTGGCTGTCCAATCTTTTAATGTACCCGTTTCAAAATCAAGGTTCAAGGTCCGATTGTCTTTTTGAGGGACTTGCCCCGTTACAATCTTTGCCGTAACCTCATTTTCTGATACTTCGAGTTTGCCTACCATCCCAGCCGCTCGGTGACCAGGAACGGAGCAGTAGTAGATGTCATTTTCTTGGGCGGTGAAAACTAGCGTGGCAATGGCTCCTTTTTCGAGAATGGTTTTACTTTTAAGTGCCAATTTCTCAAGGGCAATGTCATGGGTCATTAATTCTCCATTGACAATTTTGAGGCGAATCCGTTCGCCTTTTTTGGCACGAAGTGTTGGATTCTTAGCCCCGTCGGCCGCAAAGTACCCAAGCATGGTTGCTTCGAGGGTAAATTCACGGTCTATTTTTTCAGAGTCCTGAGAAAAACTAGAGAGCGAGAAACAAAAAAATGCGCAGTAGATAAATAGAAAGAAGCGTGAGGCGTACATGAGGGGAGGGAACAGTTAGGTTTTATCGTATCTTTTATAGAAATAGTATAAAAAACAACTGTTCCCCCAAAATTACTCATTTATTACTTTTCTATTCGTGTGCCTTCGTCGACATAAATAATATAAGGGCTACCACCCTCACTTTTAATGGCTTCTGCAACGGCCTCAGGGTTTTCGGGAGCGTACATAAACATACAACCACCGCCGCCCGAACCGTTAATTTTTCCACCCAATGCCCCCGCTTTCATGGAGGCTTCTACCATGCGGTTGATTTTGTCGGTTGAAGTGCGTTTGTGATCGCGGAGGTTGATAAAATGACGATAAAGCAATTCACCAAATTGCTGGTCAAAATTTGTTGCGGTACCGTTTTGAGAATCAATCAATAATTGTTTACCGTGAATCAAAATATCACGATCTTCAAGGTTTGCCTTCAATAACCCAAGTTCATCTAAACTCAAATGTGCTTTATAGTCATCAGCTTGGGCAAGGGGAGTGGTAAAGATTGAAAAAGTTGGATCAACTTGCTTTACTTTGGTAATGATGGTTTCCATTCCGTACCGACAGCGGGCAAGGATACCAAGCGTATCTTTGGGTTGTAAAGAATCACCAAGAACAAAAGCTCCTAATTTGGGCTGAAGACCTTCCACATGGATTTTGGGAACAGATTCTAAATAAATCACATTTCCGATTGCGGTCGAATAATGATCCATCATTCCACCAGGCTCGCCAAATTCGAGTACTTCGGCTTCGTTGGCGATTTCGCCTAGTTCTTTTGAGCTTAATTCTTTGGGATTATCGGCCAATCGTGCCAAAAAGTTCGCCCATGTGACAATCAAAGCCGAGGAACTTGATGTTCCTGAATTAATAGGAATATTGCCGTGAACTCTAACCTCAAAACCTTGCCCAAAGACAAAGCCACGGCGTCGAAGTACGTTGATGGTACTTCTAAAATAATCACGTTCCTTTACATAAGGAAGAGGCTCTTCCAATAAAAAAGCTTCTTCTTCTTTCAAATCGGGGAGATGTAAGCGAACCATATAGTTGTTGCTGTTGCCTCCATCTATGCTAATGCGCCGAGAAATAGCCGCTGCAATAACGGGCAATCCAAGGTAATCTTGATGCTCTCCAAATAGGCAAATACGGCCAGGGGTTGAAATTTTCAAAATCGTAGGTGTTTAAACGGTGTAATTACCAGCTACGTTTTTTGTAACCAATGAGAGAGTAATATAAAATGAATCCATACAGTGGTAATAATAACCAGTAAGCTTGTTGGGTATTTTGGATGGAGTCAGCCACTTTTCCGTAAACAAGTGGTAAAATAGCTCCCCCTGAGATTCCCATGATTAACAGTGCCGAACCAATTTTGGTAAATTTCCCAAGGCCATCCAAAGCAAGTGGCCACATAGCAGGCCAAACAAGGGCGTTGGCAAAACCTAAAATAGCGATGCAAATGACCGATGTGAATCCAGTCGTTATAATGGCAAGGACTGTCACAATGATTCCTAAAATGGCCGATACTTTCAAGCAAGTCCCTTGCGAAACGTATTTTGGAATCAAGACAATGCCAAGGCCGTAAGCTGCAAGCATGAGCCAAAGGGTATAAGTTCCGAAAGTACTGGCTTCGCTTTCTGGGAAACCAAGTGAAATGCCGTAACTGATAATGGTATCGCCTGCGATTACTTCGGCTCCAACATAACAAAACAAGGCAATTACTCCTAAAACGAGGTTAGGAAATGCAAATACACTGCTGTGATTGGCTGTTGCCGTATTGCCATCTTCGTCTTCCTGTTCTTCACTTACTTCAGGAAGACCTTTGGACATTTTAATAACTACTGCCAAAATTACAAGTACAGCAGTAAGAATTATATATGGAACCTCAACTTTTTGGAGTTCATCGGTAGGTGAGGCGGCGGCTCCTCCTGCCAAAAGGAGTCCACCAAAGGTCCATTGGCTAATGATGCCAGCGAGTTTGTTGGCAATTCCTAGGAAACTGATACGCTGCGCAGCACTTTCTCGTGGCCCTAAAATCGTTGCATAGGGGTTGGATGCTGTTTGGAGAAGGGTTAGACCAATACCAATTGTAAACAAACCCACAAGAAACAAAGGATAAGAGGCGATTTGAGCCGCAGGGATAAAAATGAGCGTTCCGACGGCCATAATGGCCAACCCCAACGACATTCCATTTTTAAAGCCTGTTCGTTTCAACACTTCTGACGAAGGAATTGCCATCAAGGTGTACGAAATAAAAAAGGCAAAAGTTACAAGGTATGAGCTGGTGTTGTCCAGACTAAAGGCTTTCTTGAAGAAGGTGATAAGGGTACCGTTTACCCAAGTAACAAACCCGAAAACGAAAAATAACAACCCAATGATAATCAGAGGCCCTACGTAGCTTTGATTTTGTTTTGACATGAGAAATAGAAGGTTTAGAAAGTAAATTCAGACCCGAAAAAATGAAAAAAAACGCGGGATTAAAAATTTATGTTAAGTTATTTTTAAATTATTTTAAAAAATAGAAAACTAAAAGCAGCTAGAAACCATAAACAGAGAAACCTCCATCAACAGCTAGTATTTGTCCACTAATATAACTAGCCGCAGGTAAACAGAGAAAGGTAATCGCATTGGCGACTTCTTCGGGCTGCCCTACGCGCTGCATGGGGGTTCGGCGTATAATATCGTTAAGGGCATCAGGATTCGACAAGACACTTTCTGTAAGAGGGGTTTGAATGTACCAGGGAGCGACGGCATTGACTCGAATACCATCTTTGGCCCATTCACACGCCAAGTTTCGAGTAAGTTGGTTCAAAGCCCCTTTGGTCATTCCGTAGATGGAACCACTACGAAGTGATGTGAGACCAGCTACCGATGTGACATTGACGACGCACCCTTTGGCAAGTTTTAGGGCTGGGTATAAACCTTTGGTTAGTAAAAAAGCTGAACGCAGATTAGTATTTAAAATATGGTCGTATTCTTCAAATGAATAAGCATCGGTTGGTTTCCTGATATTTGTTCCGACGTTATTTACCAATATATCGAGTTGTTTCCAATTATTCTGAATGTAATTAACAAGTTCTTGGATGGTGTCTTTAGAGCCTAAATCTAACGCTAAACCACTTACCTTGAAACCCTGTTGTTGATAATCAGAAACCTGATTTTTTACTTCTTCTTCGTTTCGAGCTACTAGTAAAACTTCTGCCCCCATCTTAACTAACGCCTGAATAGTTGCACGACCAATCCCTTTTGTGCCACCAGTGACTAGGGCTCGTTTTTCTTTTAATTGCCAATCGTGAATCATTTTTTATTTGATTAAAACTTTCGATTAAATTGATGCGTTAATACAATGCTAAGTAAGTTTTTTGGAATATTACCCGCCTTAGCTAGTAATGTAGTTAATATATTTTCAATAAACTATTAAATTGAAAAAACCATGAACCGCCGAATATTTCTACACTCGCTCGTCGGAACCACTTTGATTAGCCCATTCTTATTTGGTCGGCAGCCATCACAAGAACTTAAGCGTGTGGTAAAAACAGAAGCCGAATGGAAAAAAACTCTTACGCCCATACAATTTTATGTCACTCGGCAAAAGGGAACTGAAAGGGCATTTACAGGGCCTTACTGGAATAATAAGGAAAAAGGTATTTACAAGTGTGTTTGTTGCGGAACGCCCCTCTTTAGTTCGGATACTAAATTTGACTCAGGTACGGGTTGGCCAAGTTTTTATGCCCCACTTAACAAGAAAGTTCTTAAAGATGAAAAAGATAAGAGCTTTGGAATGGAACGCGACGAAGTTATCTGTGCTGTTTGTGATGCTCATCTTGGACACGTTTTTGATGATGGTCCTCGTCCAACGGGATTACGTTATTGTATGAATGGTGCTGCCTTAGCTTTTGAGAAAAAATAATTTAAGACCGAGCAAATAGCTCAATCCAATAACCATCAGGGTCTTTGACAAAAAGTTGAGCAATTCCATCAGGACGAGGTTTGGGAGGACGATAAGTGGCTTGTAGTTCCATTAAGTGCTGTTCCCAATCGCTTAGGTTTTCAACCTCTAACGCAAAATGATTGCTTCGTGTACCTGACACTACCAGCTCAGTGCGATCTCCAATCAAATGCAATTCTTGATGGGTACCTATCTGAAACCACGCCCCAGGGAAATCAAAAGCAGGGCGCTCGAGTTGTTTCATTTTGAGCACATTTGAGTAAAAATCACGACTAATAATAACATCAGCGACGTGTAATGCAACGTGATTGAGTTCTTTAACTTGTAGATTCATTGAAAAAGATTCTAGCATTTTAATCTAGTTTTTTGACATGGTTGCAAAAGTAAATTTCAACTGCAAGTGTCAAGAACGTGATTCAACACTTTACCTTCCCGAAAGTTTTTGAATTTTCGGGAAGGTAGTCGCAAACATTAAAATGGTAAATCGTCGGGGCCTTCTAAAGGTGTCGGTTTAGGTGGAGAAGTAGTAGTAGGAGGTGGTGTAGGAGGCGATTGCTGTTGGGTATTGGAAGTGAACGAATTATCGCTACGACCTCCAATAAGTGTCAATGCATTGCCACGAACAGTTTTTCCCTCACGTTGTTTGCCTTCCTTATCTACCCATGTTTCTGTACGAAGTTTTCCTTCGATGTAAACTTGATTTCCTTTGCGTAAATATTGTTCGGCAATTTTTGCAAGGTTATCCCAAAGCTCAATTCGATGCCATTCTGTTTGTTCAATTTTCTCTCCGTTGCGATTGGTATAACTTTCAGAGGTTGCAATATTGAAACGTGCTACTGCTGAGCCGTTTTCCAAGTAACGAACTTCGGGGTCACTTCCCAAATTTCCCAATAAAATTACTTTATTTACTCCAGCCATTGTTATAAAAAGAATTGTAGGTTATGCGTGAAAAACTGCAAGGCTTGAAGCCATGCGGATGACAAATTTACTTAAAAAACATCGCTTTCCAATACGTCGAAACCAAGACAGGTTTGGGGAGTTCGTCTATTTCTTCTTGTGAAAAAAACTGAAGCGAGGGGGGAAGCTCTGAATAAAAATCCGACGGTAGTGCTACTTGCCAAAACCTTACTTGTATGCGCTGATGTGTAAGAATATGCGTGATTTTCTCACTCGGCTGGGAGACAACTGATTGATAAATAGCTTTTTGTAAAAACGAAGGTAGGGGTAGTGAATCAAGGGTAGCGTCTGGATGTTCGGTTTCAACCAAATAAAAATCATAGAGCTGCTGCCAGATGTCTCGTTCGGTACGTAGGTTCATGGCCAATTGTCCATCTTTAGTCAAAATGAAATAATGAAAATACCTTACCCGTACTTTCGTTTTTTTGAGTTTTACGGGTAATTGAGCAACCCGACCTGTCAAATTTGCTTCGCAGACTCCTTGAAAAGGACACAAAAGGCAATCGGGTGAGGTAGGAGTACAGTGAACGGCTCCAAATTCCATGATGGCCTGATTGTACAAAGCAGGGGAGGTTTCGGAGATAAGTTCGCTGGCGAGTTGGGCGAATTTTTTCTGTCCCTCGGTACTCGCAATGTCAAGGTCAATCCCAAAAATTCGGGCGAGGACTCGGTAGACATTGCCATCTACAACTGCAACGCGCTCATCGAAGGCAAAAGAGGCAATTGCTGCTGCAGTGTACGGACCAATACCTTTTAATTTCAGCAACTCTTTATGAGAAGCAGGAAAGACGCCATTGAGTTGATATGCAACATGTTTGGCGGTTTGGTGGAGGTTTCTAGCTCTCGAATAATATCCTAACCCTTGCCAAAGTCGAAGTACATCCTGTTCGGGGGCATTGGCTAGGTCGGTGACCGTCGGATAGGCTTCTAAAAAACGTTCATAATAGGGTAACCCTTGTACGACTCGCGTTTGTTGAAGGATGATTTCGGATAACCAAATTGGGTAGGGATTTTGTGTTTGCCGCCAGGGTAAATCACGGTGTTGGTGCGTGTACCAACGGATAAGGGTTTCAGCAAAAAACTTGTTATTCAATGAATTCGGGAGTTTTTTTTAAAAATTAAGACGAAAAACATTTTCTAAATTAGCCGAAAATGTACTACTTTTGTGCGCTCAAAACAAGACTTAAGTATCGTAACGCATCAGCCATGCATTACTATTGAAACTAATTTCCAACGAATAACAATTTTATAACCTTAAAGTTTAACAAAAGTGACGAAAGCAGATTTAATCGCAGCAGTTGCCGACCAAACCGGCATTGAAAAGGCACACGTTTCTGAAACAGTTGAAGCGTTTTTCTCAGTAGTAAAAGATTCATTGGCAAAAGGCGAAAATATCTATGTTCGTGGGTTTGGTAGTTTTGTAAATAAAAAGCGTGCAAAGAAAGTGGCTCGTAACATTTCTAAAAACACTGCCATTGTCATTGATGAGCACTTTGTGCCAAGCTTCAAGCCAGCAAAAGTATTTGTAGAGCAAGTAAAAGGCACTAAATTGAACTAGTATTCACTATTATTGTTGAAAGATTTAAAGGTTAACGTGTAATGAATCGCTCCATATTATTGATTATTGTGTTTGCAACGGTACTTACAGGGGGGCTGTATAGTCTACCCAAAGTAGTCGTAAATACAAAAGAGCGAAAGTTAGTTGGGGCGCAAGAAAGCACTACAACGAGCGAAGAGAAAGCTCCCAAAGAAAATTCTAGAACCTCGGTTGAACATAGTGCGCCTTTGACATCTGATCAACAAAGCACTGTCAATAAATTATTTCAACAATATATTTCAGCAGCAGATTCAAGAACGAAGTCGGTTGCGGCTCTCAAACTTTCTGACTTTTATGTAGAAATCAAGAAATTGGATAGTGCTGCTAAGTATGCTGAACAAGTAGCTATCTTGGAACCCTCAGAATCCAACATCTTAATGGCAGGCGACCGTTATTTTAATGCGTTTGGATTTGCTGCTGATGACCAAAAACTAGCAAAATTGGGGGCAAAAGCCCGTGATTGGTATCAAAAAGCCATTGATAAAAATCCGAATTTGCTTAACGTCAAAGCCAATTTAGCAATGACATATGTATCGACCGAAACGCCGATGCAAGGAATCATGATGTTGAGAGAGGTTTTGGCTGCCGATCCTACCAACGAAGTAGCTTTGTTTAATCTGGGAATGTTGTCGATGCGTTCAAATCAGTATGAAAAAGCAACTGAGCGTTTTCGTCAACTCTTAAAAATCCGCCCTGAAAATACCAAGGCTCGTTTTTATTTAGGGGTATCGTTAGCACAAATCGGCAAAAACAAAGAAGCGTTAGAAGAACTAGCCATAGTAAAAGAAAAAGAAACAGACCCGACGATTCAATCAGCGATTGCTGAGCTTGAAAAAGAATTAAAGTAAGATTTCTTCCCCCATATCTATGGAAGCTTTTCAACTGAAACATTTAATTTTTTCATAACATTTAAAACATTTACAACTATGCCTTGTGGAAAGAAAAGAAAAAGACATAAAATCGCTACGCACAAACGTAAAAAGCGTCTAAGAAAAAATCGTCATAAGAAGAAATAATTTCTGATTCCAAAACCAAGGTAAAAACGTACCTTGGTTTTAGGATTTTATGTACTTCTTCAATATTTTGTCGGATTTTGAAGTTTGTTTTTAACCATTCGTATTTTCTTGCGTTTTGGTTTTCACCTTATATCCCTTCATAACATTGAGTAGCGAATTAGTCATTAGTGCCTCACAAAAAGGTACTCGCATCGCTCTCTTGCAGGAGAAGCGACTGGTAGAGTACCACGTGGAGGAGTCGGAAAGTAGTTTTACGGTTGGTGACATTTATTTGGGTACCGTCCGAAAACTCGTGACTGGCTTGAACGCTGCTTTTGTTGACATAGGATACGAAAAAGATGCTTTTCTGCATTATCACGATTTAGGCCCAAACATCCAATCGCTGAATAAACTGATCAAAGATGTGATTGCTAAAAGAATCACGTCTGGTAGCTTGAATAACTTTAAAATGGAACCCGAAATTGATAAGTTGGGTAAAGTTGATAAAGTACTAGGTAAAAATCAGCCAATTTTAGTACAGGTAGTCAAAGAGCCTATTTCAACTAAAGGACCTCGACTCTCTTGCGATATTTCTATTGCGGGACGGTACGCAGTTCTTGTTCCCTTTTCAAATTCGGTTAATATTTCCAAGAAAATAACGGATAAAGCCGAACGTACGCGTCTACATAAATTAATGACCTCGGTCAAACCCGCCAATTTCGGAATTATTGTCCGTACGGTAGCGGCTAATAAAGACGTGGATGAATTGGATAAAGACATTCAAAACTCCATCCGTAAATGGGAGCAGGGAATGAAAGCCCTGACAGAGGCTAAACCTCGTGACCGTATCATTGGAGAAATGAACCGTGCATCATCAATTATGCGTGATATGTTGAACGACACGTTTGACAGTATCACAGTCGATACCAAAGAGATGTACGACGATATCAGAGAGTTTATCCATACGATTGCTCCCGATAAAGAAAAAATAGTAAAACTTTATTCAGGGAAAAGTAAACTCTTCGAACAAGTAGGTCTTGAAAAGCAGATTAAGTCATTATTTGGGCGTTCGGTAAGCCTTCCTGGAGGAGGGTATCTCATTGTTGAGCATACTGAGGCGCTTCATGTGATCGATGTCAATAGCGGCAATAAGTCCAACAACGAGGAAAGTCAAGAAGATACTGCGCTTCATACCAATATTGAAGCCGCCAAAGAAATTGCCCGTCAGCTTCGTCTTCGCGATATGGGTGGGATTATCGTGGTGGATTTCATTGACATGCGTAAGCCTGAGCATAAAAAAGAACTTTACGATGTTATGAAGGCCGAAATGAAGGCCGACCGCTCTAAGTTCACGCTTTTACCGCTTACGAAGTTTGGATTAATGCAAATTACGCGTCAGCGTGTTCGGCCTGAGCTGAACATTGTCACTCGCGAAGTTTGCCCAACTTGTAATGGCGCAGGAACTATTCAGCCAAGTATTTTGATTTCGGATATCATCGAAAATAACCTCGAATACTTGTTGACCAAACAAAACGAAAGAAAGGTGTCGGTAGCTCTTCACCCGTACTTGCACGCGTATTTTACGGCGGGTTTTCCGTCGCCCCGACTCAAATGGTTTGTTAAATATAAATCGTGGGTTAAACTTCTGAAAGACAGCTCTTTGCCTATTACAGAGTTTAAGTTTTATGATAAAGATGGCGAAGAAATAGAAATCGCCACTATTTGAAAGTCTTCAAAACATGTTCAGAGGGTTAAGAGTTGTTAGTTAAGGGGTTGAAATTATCATCACCAAAACTAATGACTTTTGACCCTCATTATTTTCGTAAAAAATGAAAATCACAACTTTTTCTATCCGTGTTTGGCGAGCGCTCTCAATGATAACAGTACTGGGAGCTTCCCTTTATAGTTATAGCCTTTTTGGGCAAGATGTTGGAGTACATTTCAATGCTCAAGGACTGGCCGACGAATTTATGTTGAAGTCAGATATTTTTTATGTAGTGGTAGGGCTAATCTTGGTAAATAACGTTTTACTACTTTCTGTAGGGCGTAGCCTTTTGAAAATTCAAAGTGAGTTATTACCCATTCCTAATCAGCAAATTTGGGCCAATCATCGCGACGAATTAAAGGAGCATATTCAAAATTGGATTTACAGCTTGGTGGCAATGATTAATACCTCAATTGCCCTGACGATTTTTGTTCTTGCTACAGTCAATAATGAATTTAAGTTTAAAATCGGTGACTTTGGCGGATTGTTGTACATGATTGTAGGGTTTTTACTGATAATTATTATTGCACTGCCTGTTCGATTGATGATGAAACCAAGTTCTGATGATTAATGAAACTGCCTGAAATACTTCTTGCTGACTACGAGTACGATTTGCCCGACGGAAAAATAGCTCGCTATCCAGTTGAGCCCCGTGATTCCTCAAAATTAATGGTATACCGCAACGGAGAAATTACGCACAAGCATTTTACCGATATTACCGATTACTTACCCCAAAAAAGTTTTTTGGTCTTTAACGACACGAAGGTCATTCCAGCACGCGTGTTTTTTACTAAAACTACGGGGGCGGTTATTGAAGTTTTCTTACTTCATCCAGAAGAACCTACTCGCATCATTAATGATGCTATGCAACAAACAACCTTTTCGGTTTGGAGTTGTATGGTGGGAAACAAGAAACGTTGGAAATTGCCAGAAACGCTACAATGCACTTTACAAATTGACTCCCATGAAGTGTTTGTTTTTGCAGAGTGGGCAGATTACGAACAGAATTGGGTGACTTTTCGTTGGGAATCAAATTCGCCCAAGGCTTTTAGTTTTGTGGAGATTATTCGCGCACTGGGAGAAATTCCTTTGCCTCCCTACTTGAACCGAAAAACGGAGGAACACGATTTAGAAACGTATCAAACGGTTTACTCTAAAATAGAAGGAGCAGTAGCGGCGCCAACCGCGGGTCTACATTTTACCGACCGAGTTTTTGAAAAAATCGCTGAAAAAGGTATTGGTCATGACTTTGTCACTTTGCATGTGGGTGCAGGAACTTTTCAACCCGTAAAAGTGGCGAATGCCATTGAGCATACCATGCATGCCGAGCAAGTTGTATATAAGCGAGAGTTGATTCAAAACTTAATGGCACACTTGGACAGTATTGTGGTAGTTGGAACGACCTCTATGCGTTCTTTAGAAAGTCTTTATTGGTTCGGAGTACAACTTCTTGAGAAAGGTGTTATTAATCAAGACGCTCATGAAGCTTTTTTTATTGCAAAGCTAACACCTTATCAGGATTACGAAAAAACTCCCACGGCCTATGAATCTCTAAATGCTGTTTTGGATTATATGCGTTTGAATGGTTTGAGTGAGGTAATGGGAGAGACCGAGATAATGATTTTTCCAAGTTATACCTTCCGAATTTGTAAAGGGTTAATCACCAACTATCATCAGCCGAAATCGACCCTTATGTTGTTGGTTGCGGCATTTGTTGGAGAAAATTGGCGAATTATTTATGATGAAGCCTTGGCAAATGACTATCGTTTTTTAAGTTACGGTGATTCGTCCTTGCTTATACCTTAAAATAGCAGTTGGTTAATGAGAGGGTAAGGTTTTTCAAAGTCTCACCCTCTTTTATTTTAGTGTGGACTGGATGAAGTAATTGTCACTTCGCTTAATACCCCAGAAAATGAGTGTTTGTTTTTGACTACGGTCGATAGCGAAGCCTTCAGCGATTATCCCTTCCTCAAAGTGATTATTATAAATAAGGGAAAGAATAGTGTATAGATTGTTCTCATAGCTAAAAGTATTTTTTGTTATGAAAGGACTTATATCATCATCACACATTATAAATAAAAACTTATGCGATTTTTTACTTTGCTGCGCAGCGTTTGGTGTCTATTTTTTTTAAGCGTTTTGGGAGTGGGAGCCAAAGCCCAGTCAGCCTCGCTATCTGATGTAGGGTTTATGAAAGGTCATTGGCTAGGGACTTTTAACGGTGGCCCTATCGAAGCTTTTTGGGCAGCACCCGCGGGTGATAACCTTACAGGCTTTATGCGGATGATGAAAGATAATAAAGTAACCATGTACGAAATGCTTGTTTTTGAACAAACAGACCAAGGACCGATTGTATTGGTAAAACATTTTAAGCCTGGCTTAGTGGCAATTGAAGAAAAAGAGATTTCTGATCGCTACCGTTTTTTGGAAGCAAAGAAAAATCAAGCATTGTTTGAAAAAATGGATGGAGCGGTTCGAATTATCTATGAACTACGAACTTCTAATCAATTGGTAATACAGCGCGGTAAGCAAGAGGCAGGGAAATGGATATTTGCCGACTTGTTTGTATTTAATCGTCAATAAATAAGAACAGTGATTAAACTCAGCTTTCTTATTTACCTTATTTTGAGAATAAGGGCGTTACTGACTGAGCGCTCGCCTTCGTGGTCAAATTTTTTATTATCGCAAGGGTAATTGACGACCCCTTTTCCTTTTATCCAGAGGGTCGTTGAGCCACCACCGTCTAGGTTAAGGGCTGAAGTACATCCAAATTGGCGAGTCAAAAAGGTGAGCTCATGAAGGTTCATTCCATCCGACTCAGGGGTGCGGCCATCTACCGTAATGAGTAAGGTTTTGCCAGATTGGGTTGTACAAACACAAGAACGGGGGTGACGATTGTCGTTGAACGCATTTTTTGGTAATTTTTCATTGACGCTGTTCCATCTTAAAAGCGGACCCGATAAAAGTAAGTTTTCGACAGGAAGGTTGTATTCCCAACCTACAAACGGCTCGCCTTTAAGTAGTTGAAAGCGGTTGTTGTCAACCGTAATCCCTACTTGACCATGAAAAGTGGCTTTTGAACCCTTCAATGCACGCGTAGTATCTGGGATATATCCTTTGATTTTGATAAAATCGACTGAGCCGCCGTTTTTTACATCAAAGAATCCGCCGTTGATGGCAACAAATGCTCCATTATCTTTGGCAAGCTGACTTGTAGGGCGCAGTATCCCTTTTTTCTTGTCCTTTTTATTCAACGAATCGGCAGTGATGATTTCCCACGTATGGCTTCGACGTCGATGGTCGATTTCAATAACATTGATGCTTTGATTAGCATCAAATAGTTCTTTTTGTTGGAAATGTGCTCGTTTCCAAACAATTCCTTTGGAAAGTTTTTCTGTTTGCCAAGGAGCATTTGCCAAAGCAAGTGAGTCTTTTGGGGTTTGGGCAGTAACAACCACAACATTTAGGGAGAGCAAAAAAGCAAGTGATTTCATTTTATTTTCTAATTTTGCGAGTCTTTAAAATATCAATCGAATTATTATTCAAATATGGCAAAAGTTCCGGTTAATAAGCACCAGCCCATCTATCAAATGCCTACTTCATCAGTGGCGGTGAAGACTAAAAAAATTGCACTAGACAAGAAAGAGTATGTACGTATCGCCATGCGCCAAACGTGGGAACAGCAGAAAATTTGGTCGTTACTTCCATTGGGTCTATTATTAGTAAATGCCATTTTAGGAATTACGGGAGTTTATCCAAATATTTGGGTGTACATCATAGTTATTCTTGGTGCGGCTTTATATGTAGGTTTTTGGTGGGTTCAGTTTACAGGCGTTACTCAGTTAGAACAATATAAACAATTGTTTGAAAAGTATTTTTACGAAATTGATAGTCGTCAAATTTTAGTGAAAATAAATGCTAAAGAAGGGGGAGTAATGCAGTGGGATCAAATGCAAAGTGCATACAAAGATAAAAAAGCCTATATTCTGGTAATGTCACGTGGGCAGTTTTTGCATTTTCCGTTGTCAGCCTTTAACTCTGAGCACGACTTAAAATTATTTGAACGAATTTTGAAACAAAAAAATCTATTAGCTGAAGAAAAGTGATTTTTGTAAAATCATTTTAAAAAGTGGCTGTGGTAACACATCCACTTTTTTTATAAGTGGATGTAGTATAATCAAAAAAATGCAATTTTATTATGCTTGCATACTGTTTGTAAAAATTAAGTAAAAGCTTTATTTACAAATAGTTGACTGTTTTGACTTTCGGGCAGAAAGTGTGGTACTATTCCTTGTTTCTGAAAATAGTATAAAAAAGTTGAAAGGAATTATTCTATATTTGTGCCCAAGACGTCCCAAAGTCACCCAAAATTTTTAAAAATTCCTTTGATTTATCCCATAAAAACGAATCTTACCCTTTGATTATGAACTACTTGGTAAAAGAATCCGACGGTTATCGCTACATTGATGAAGGCCAAGGGGACGTGCTTTTATTGCTGCACGGTCTCTTTGGGGCTCTGAGTAACTGGGATGGGGTAATCACTCATTTTAGCAAGAACTACCGAATTATTATTCCGATGCTTCCCATCTATGAAATGAATCCCCGAGAGGCAGGTTTGGAAGCGTTGGTTGCATTTACTGAAGGATTTGTTGCGTCTCAACAATTGAGCGATATGACTTTAATTGGAAACTCACTCGGAGGACATATTGCAATATTGTATACCCTTTCTCATCAAGATCAGGTTAAACGCTTAGTGCTCACAGGAAGTTCTGGCCTTTTTGAAAATGGTATGGGGGGCTCTTATCCGAAACGTGGAAGTTATGAGTATATCTCCGAACGAGTTGCCTATACTTTTTATGACCCCAAGGTAGCCACAAAAGAATTGATTGATGAAGTGTTTGAAACTACTTCTAGTATTCCTAAGTGTATGAGCATTGTAGGAATCGCTAAATCAGCACAGCGAAATAATGTTGCCAAGGACTTACATAATATTCAGTTACCAACATTGCTTGTGTGGGGACTCAATGACACGATTACTCCACCGCATGTAGCTCACGAATTTAACCGATTAATTGTAAAGTCGGAATTACACTTCATCGATAAATGCTGTCATGCTCCCATGATGGAACACCCAGAACGCTTTAACGAGTTGCTTGACCAGTTTTTGGTTAATAACCCTGTTGGCGAATTAGCCTAACACTTTTAGGAAAATCGAAAAAAGTCGTCAGTGGGGCAAGCCCGATTGACGACTTTTTTCTTGCTATTTTGAAGCTGTCTATTACTTTTACAGACCCTTAATGCTTTCTAATTTTACCCAATATGGCATCAGACCGACCTGTTTCTCGGTATAGTTATCTTCCAAAATGGCTTTCGTGGCTTGATTTTTTGGGCTTTTTTGAAAAAGACCCCTTTGGTAATTCTTTGTTAATTAAACGATTTTTGATTTCGACCATTGGTTGGTTTACCTACTGGCGTTTTACGGTGGTGAATAAAACCGTCATTGAAGGAGTTGAACATCTCGAAAACCTTCCTGATAATAATGTGCTATTCTTATCAAATCATCAAACGTATTTTGCCGATGTGATTTCGTTTTACCACATTTTTTCTAGCGTTAAGTGGGGGTTTAAAAGCACGATTGTCCCTCCTTTATATTTATTAGCCCCTAGAGCAAGGAGTTATTATGTAGCAGCTAGTGAAACTATGAAAGCGGGGATTGTGCCAAAATTATTTGGTCTAGGTGGAGCTTTGACGGTGGAACGCTCGTGGAGAGCAGAAGGAAAAAATGTAAAAAGAGAGCGAGATACTAAAGCGGGTGATAAAGTGTACCAGGCGTTGGGGCATGGCTGGGTCGTGAGCTTTCCTCAGGGGACGACTAGCCCTTATGCCCCGATTCGTAAAGGAACCGCCCATTTGATTTTAGAAAATAATCCAATTATTATTCCTGTTGTCATTAATGGTTTTCGTCGGGCCTTTGATAAAAAAGGGTTGCGATTTAAAAAACGGAATACTACCCTAACTGTTCGTTTTAAAGCACCTGTGCATTTTGATAAATCAATGTCGGTAGAGGATATTGTGGAGAAAATTCGGAAAGAAATAGAACAAGAAATTCCGTATGACAAAATGAAGTGGATGCAAGAGTAGGGAGATTCATAGCCCTTAATTAATTATAAATCACGCAGAGTCGCAAGGATGCTAAATTGTGGTTGTTTATTTTTTTGTATTGCGACTTTGCGTGAAACCTCTTACGTTCACAACTTAGGAAAGCTGCTTTATCAGTTGAATAAATCTTCGATTCGTTCTAGCATTAAAATAGATGATTGGGGAACAATGACATACTTTTCATTATTGAATACGACATCAATCGCATTTCGTTGGAGATAAATGGCCAAGTCGCCTTCTTGAGCTTGCAGTGGCATATATTTTACTTTTTCTTCCGTTTCTTTCCAAGGCTCATCGTCAACAGGTGCAGGAATTGGATAGCCTGGTCCCACTTTGATGACATACCCGCTTTGAACTTGTTCTTTTTCGGTAACAGTGGGTGGTAAATATAGCCCTGTTGGGGTTTGGTCGACTGGATTTTTAGGACGAATCAAAACGCGGTCGCCCACAATGATAAGACGTTTTAACTTGTTATCTGAGGTGATTTCGAGCATAGTTCGATTTTAGGATATTTTCTATATGAAGGTCACGAAAGTAGTAACAACTCCTCAAGAAAAAAAGTTGTATTTGTACTAATTCTGTTCAGCGTACGATTTCTTTCATACATTAATATTTCGGAAAAAGGGGGGGCGGCTGAGGACAAATGCTGCATCTTCATCTCCCAATTTTACTGCTTTTTGAAGATCTTTTTCTGCTTGTGAATGTTGGTGAAGTTTTAAACGAGCCAAAGCACGCCACCGAAGTGACTCGGGTTCTTCGCCTCTTGAAAACCAAACGGCCTTGTCAAAAGATAAAAAAGCGTTTTCAAATTCTCCCAACTTATATTGTACAATTCCTCGGTCTAAGTGCACGTCGGGGAGTGTATTGTCAAAACTGATGGCTTGCGTAAAATCATACAGAGCTGAAAATAGATTTTCTTCTTTCATGTTGCATTTTCCCCGATAGGCATAAGCCACTGCCGATTTACGATTGAGTTTTAGGGCTTGGTTGAAATACTCGAATGCCTTACTATATTCTTGGTTTTGAAAGAGTTCAATTCCTTCAACAAGTCGTTTTTTGTCCTTTTCGCTGGGGGTATCGTGGTCAGTGAGATGATACCGCATCACCACATAAGGGATAAAAAGGAGTATTAGAAAAAAAGTTTCCATCCTTGGTTGGATTGTCAAGTGTAGGCCAAATTTACAATTTAATAACGCAAATGGTTTAATTGGAGTTTGAGGATTTATTAAAAATTATCGTAAAAAAAGTGACAGGTAACTTTCCTACTAAAGAACCTCTTGGGCGATTCTCACGGTTTCGTTGTGGTTTAGGTAGATTTTGTGGTAATTTTGGCCAATAAACTTCACTAATAATATTTTTATTATTTGTAACACTAAACACCTGTCCAAAAATCATGAGTACCACTTCGTCAACAACTTTGAAGTACACGGATTTTTATCAAATTGATGATTTATTAACAGAAGAACACCTTTTAGTGCGGGATGCCGTTCGGCAAATGATGGCGCGCGATGTGAAGCCAATAATTGAAGAATACGCCCAAAAGGGTGCTTTCCCTGCGCACCTTATTAAAAATTTTGCAAAAATCGGCGCTTTCGGAGCCACTATTCCGGTTGAGTACGGCGGAGGCGGAATGGATTATATTTCGTACGGGTTGATAACTCAGGAAATTGAACGATGTGATTCAGGGATGCGTTCAACGGTTTCGGTTCAAAGTTCGTTGGTAATGTGGCCCATTTATGCCTATGGGTCGGAAGAACAACGAAAAAAGTACCTGCCGAAATTGGCTTCTGGCGAAATGATAGGTTGTTTTGGATTGACTGAGCCAAACCATGGGTCGAATCCAGGGGGAATGTTAACCCGCATCACTGACGCTGGCGACCACGTCGTTTTAAACGGGTCAAAAATGTGGATTACCAATTCGCCCGTGGCAGATATTGCGGTTGTTTGGGCAAAAAACGACCAAGGCCGTATTCAAGGTGTCATAGTAGAACGCGGAATGGAAGGGTTTTCAACGCCAGAAATACATAACAAGTGGTCGCTGAGAGCAAGTGCCACAGGGGAGTTGGTGTTTGATAACGTTAAATTGCCGAAAGAAAATATCCTACCAAACGTCGAGGGCCTTCGAGGTCCCTTGGGTTGTTTGGACAATGCTCGCTACGGAATTGCATGGGGAGCAATTGGTGCTGCAATGGATTGTTACGAAACTGCCCGTCAGTATGCGTTGGAGCGAATTCAATTTGGAAAACCCATTGGAGGTTTTCAGTTGCAACAAAAGAAACTAGCTGAGATGTTGACCGAAATTACCAAAGCTCAACTTTTGGCTTGGCGGCTAGGAACTTTAAAAAACGAAGGTAAAGCTACTACGGCTCAAATTTCGATGGCAAAACGAAACAATGTCGATATGGCATTGACAATTGCTCGGGAAGCTCGGCAGATGCTCGGTGGAATGGGTATTACGGGCGATTATCCAATTATGCGCCACATGATGAATCTCGAATCGGTCATTACGTATGAGGGAACGCATGATATCCATTTATTAATTCTTGGGAATGAAATAACTGGAATACAGGCATTTAAATGATGCTTTCAAAAACTGTACAAGATATATATTCTTATAAGTCTTGTATAGTTCATAAACAATCCATAAAACTAAATGATAAATTTTAATCGTTTATTACCGTTTGCGGCGTTGCTAGTGGTGTATTTAGTAGGGGCATTTGGTGTTGATATTATGGATATCGATGCTGCTCAGTACGCTTCCATGGGTCGTGAAATGTCCGACAACAATAATTTTTTGGAAGTACAGTTTCGGGGAAAAGACTATTATTTAGATAAACCTCCGTTGTTATTTTGGATGTCGGCGCTAGCATTTAAGCTTTTTGGGGCAACTAATTTTGCCTATCGCTTGGTGCCTATTCTTTCGACCCTACTGGGAATGTACGCCATTTTTCGTTTTGCAAAATTGTATTATTCGGAACAAACCTCCTACATCGCTGCCATTGTTATGGGAAGTTGTCAGGCGTTTTTTCTAATGAACCATGACGTTCGTTGTGATACCTTGCTTACCAACTGCGTGACGGTAGCTATATGGCAACTAGCGGAATACATTCGCCACCGCAAGTGGATTCATTTTATCGGGGCGTTTGTATTTGTGGGTTTAGGGATGTTGGCTAAGGGGCCCATCAGTGTGATTGTCGTAGGTACAGGATTTTTTGTTGATTTTGTATTGAAAAGACAATGGAAACATATTTTTAATCCTCGTTGGATGCTTGGCGTAACTATTGTAGGTGTGATTTTGGTGCCTTATTGCATTGGTTTGTACTGCCAATACGGTTCACATGGGCTCTATTTTTTCTTTTGGGAACAAAGTTTCGGCCGAATAACGGGAGAGAGCGAATGGAACAACAGCCCTGGTGTCTTTTTCCAATCGCATAATTTTCTTTGGAGTTTCTTACCTTGGGTATTGGCATTTATTCCTGGGTTAATAGATTTTATTCGTGAGGTGCTAAAACAAAATGGGAAAATCGAAGAGACCCAAGAAGCGATTTCATTAGGAGGATTTGTGCTGCCATTTATGGCACTATCAACCGCCCAATACCAACTGCCTCATTATACTTTTGTCGTATTTCCATTGGGGGCAGTCATTACGGCTCGGTACCTAAGTAAACTGATTAGCTCACCGACCGTGAAGGCTTTTCGTTGGGTAAAAATCGGCATGATTGTTACTTCTTGTGTTATGGCTCTGGCCATTTTACTTTTATCCGTGTGGGCGTTTCGGCTTGAAAATATTTTTTTGATTATCGTAGCGGCGTTACTTGGGGTGCTCATCGTTCAGTTATACAATAAAAAACGCCCAGCTTTTTCTCAGCTTGTATTTGCCCCAATGCTTACAGCAGTTGCGGCCAATCTTATTATGAACGGCCACTTTTATCCTTCGTTGCTGACTTACCAAACAGGATCAAGAGTAGGGCAAGAGGTGGCTAAAAATTACCAAAACGAACGCCAAAATTTTTTCGTTTATGACCTTGCCCCCGTAGATGAATACAATATTTTTCACAGTGCGCTTGATTTCTATACGGAGCGGATTACTCCCGTGATTCGTTCTGAAGAAGAACTCAAACTTGCTCTGAAAAAGCATCCCCAACTCGTATACACCGACGAACAAGGGTTAAATTCTTTGAAGGGTTCGGGAAAGAAATTTGACATTTTGCAGCGTTATCAAAACTTCCACGTTACTGGTTTAACCCTTCCATTTTTAAACCCAGCAATGCGTTCCACTGAGACCAAACCGCGTTATCTTTTATGGGTAACGGGTTAACGTTTGCGTTCATAAACTAAGAAATCGTAGGCATACTCATGCAGGGAGTCGGCAGGAAATTCTTGCCGACTTTTTAGTTGGAAATCGGTTTCGTCGAACTCTGGGAAAAAGGTGTCTGCTTCAAAAACTCCGTGGACAATTGTTAGGTGAATGCAGTCAGCGATTGGAAGGACCTGACGAAAAATTTCCTCCCCACCAATGACAAAAATCTCTTCATTACCCTTGCATAAATCGAGCGCTTCGATCAGACTTCCAACGCGAAAAAAGCCTTCGTCCATCGAAAAATCAGCTTGTCGAGTAATGACAAAATTGCCTACTTTAGACGAAAGTCGATCAGGCGTATCGTAGCTTTTACGCCCCATAATCATCCGACAACCTTCGGTTATTTTGAAAAAATTAGCCCAATCATTGGGTAAATGCGGCCAAGGCAAACGGCCTTTTAGACCAATTCCTCGGTTTTTGGACATGGCAACAATAAGGGAAATTCGCATAGATAAACGAGAGGTCGTTTAGTTGTATATATAAAAAATAATATATGACACTACTAGAAAATATGTTATTGGTCAATAACAAAAACTACAGAAAGAAGAAAAGACCCCGAATAATTGATTGTTGTAAGCAAAATTAAACAGAGAAGAGATACTTGCTTTATAAACAAAACGGCGAGGCAAATTGTTGCCCCGCCGCTTGCTTCCTGTACTTAACTAACACTACTTTGGTTTTAAGCCTCTCACGAGAACTATTTGCCAATAGATTCTTCGCCGCCACCTTTAACAGAAAGGATCTTAAATTCCGTACGTCGATTTAATCGGTGGTCTGATTCGGCACAGTCTACGCCATTGCTACAATCGTTGACAAGTTCAGATTCTCCATAGCCGCGAGCTTCAATTCGAGAAGGGGTAATCCCTTTTCGAACGATGTAATCAAAAGCAGCTCTTGCGCGGCGTTCAGACAAGCGGAGGTTGTAAGTATCGCTTGCACGGCTGTCGGTAAATGATCGTAATTCAATCATCATCGTTGGGTATTTTTTCATTAATGCCACAACTTTGTCAAGTTCACGAGCAGCTTCTGGCCGGATGAAAAACTTATCAAGATCGTAGTAAATATTATCAAGCGTAAAGACATCACCGGTACCGTACATGCTCAAGTCACTTTCGACTACCTTGCGCTTATTTTTCTTATTTTTATTAATGGCTTGTTCGTTAGTGGCTAGTTCATCACCTTCGGCACGAAGGGCATAATTACGATTGGGGTCTACTTCAAATTCGTACCCGCCATCAGGCCCAGTTACCACAGTTTTTTCTTTACCTGATTTCTCGTCACGCAAGGTTACTTTTACTCCTTCTTGTGGAGCTTGGTTTACCTCACGTTTTACTGTACCACGAAGAATAGTATTCTCACTTTTGTTGAGATAAATCGATACGCTCATTTGTGGTTTCATCGACTGAGTCATGGTCGAAAACAATACGTTGTTAGTGGCGTATCCTTCCTTAATAGCTTTGAAGTCATAATCAGTTTGAGCCTCAAGACAGATTTTTGTTGAACCATCAATGCTTGTTTGTTGAATGTCTTGGTTTGAACCATTTTTTACAATTCGAACATCGGCACCTTCGATGGGAGAACCTGTTTTGGTGTCGTACACAAAAATTTCCAGTGGACGGCAAGTACGGCGAAAACTATAAATATTATCATCAGATACACCTTTCGCGCGGTTTGAACTGAAATAACCTGTGCCGCGGTCTTTGTCGGTAATTAATCCAAAATCGTCTTTTTCTGAATTGATGGGTGCCCCTAAATTTTGAACTCCTTTGTAGGCTATACCATCCTTGAGCTCGGCATAAAAAATATCCAACCCACCTAGTCCTTCGTGGCCGTCAGAGGCAAAGTAAAGGTTGCTGCTGCTGTCGATGAAAGGAAACATTTCGTTTCCTTCGGTATTAATTTCTTTTCCAAGGTTGACGGGTGTGCTCCATTGACCATTGTTGTAGTCAACCACGTAAATATCCGTTCCGCCGTAGCCTCCTGGCATATCCGATACAAAATAAAGTTTAGTATCGTCGGGTGATAAAGCTGGGTGGCCGCACGAGAAGTCGTTGTTGTTAAATGGCAATTCTTTTACGTTGCCCCAATCTTTGTTTTTTTGCTCGGCAAAATAGAGCTTTAGTTTGTTGACACCGTCGTTACTTTTCTTGGCTTTTCCGCCATTGTAGTTGTTCCGCGTAAAAATTACTTTTGAGTAATCTTTGAAAAAAGTCGCAGGGCCTTCGTGGTATTTTGTATTAAGCGTACGACTAAATTTCTCAGCTTTGGTAGTAGGTGGAGGCAAATCCTCGGTGGCAGAGACCTCGGATAAGGTGCCTGAACGGCCATCTTTGTTTGCGCCACTCAACGAGGCAGTAGTATTATTGCGATAAACTTCTCGAACGCCTTTTAAAGCCGAAGTATCTGGCGTAAAATACAAATCTAAAAACGGGGTTTGGTTCCAGTTAAAGACACGTTTAATAACTCCAGATTCAGCACGAGCCGAAACAAAAACTAACCCTCCTTTAAAATACATGGGACTAAAATCGGCTTGACGTGAGTTAACTGGGAGGTATTCGACACGATACATGGCCGAATCTTTATAAAAACGATTCATGTCCATGTAAGTTACTGTAAACTTACGTCCACGTAAATCGGTCAATTGTGTATCTGCGTACTTGCTGTACATTCGCTGAGATTCGCGGTATTTGCTGTTACTGGCGAGTGCTTGTGCGTAGTAGAGGTAATTTCGACTGTCGGCGTCAGGAAATTTTTCCACTAATTCGGCATAGACTCTTTCTGCATTACGGGTGTCTTGAAGACGGCGATAACTATAAGCGAGTTTTTCGAGGGCCTCTCTTCGCTCGACAGGGTCGGCTTTTTTGTCTCCTCTAAGAAACTCTTCATACCCACGCACGGCGTCGGCATAACTATAGTCATCGAATGCTCTGTTGGCCGAGCGAAGTCGGGCGCTTTGGGCGAATAAGTTTAGCGTTATTAGGGTTAGAGCAAATCCCAACGCCATTTTAACTACGGTTCTCATTAATGTGTTTTTAGTGTTACAGTAGCAGGAAAACAGGATTTTGAAAAGGGTACTCCAAATACTGTGCCAAAGGCGAGTGGAAGGTGCGTTAAGTTAGAGAAAAAATACAGAGTATTTTTATTTTTTAAAATAACTGACTATTAATAGGATGTGTAATAGTTAAAAACTAAAACGCGCTCATTATCTTTGACAGCTCTAAAACGCTCGTCGAGCCGATACCCCACTATCCAGATAATTTCATGGTTCGATTCAAGTACCCAAATACTTGCCTTTAGGTTGAGAGGAATTTTAGCGTCAATCAAAAAATCACTTACTTTTTTGCGTTTCCCTTTCATCCCCAATGGACAAAAAAAGTCGCCATTTCTCCAAGGTCGTAAAAGTAATGGAAAGTGTAATTTATCCGCATTTACATAAACTTGTTCGTTCGAATGGGGGAAACTTTCCGAAAAGAAAGGTATACTTTTCCATTCAATTGTACCGTTACTAAAAGGAATAGTTCCGGCTTGTTCGGCGAGATAAAGAGGTTTTTTTTCAAATTTAGACAATGCACTAATTACCCAGTGTTGGCGGTCATTCGTAAGTTGATGCGTACAACTCAAAAATTGTTTTCCAACAGCATGGTATCGTTGTGACCAAATTTGAGAGGTTTGAAAATAACTAAATCCAAATTCTGATAAATAGGAGTGAAGTCGTTCTAAAGACCCACTAAGTTGCTCTATGGTTTGTTTATGAATCCAAACGGTATCTTGTTGTTTCGTCAGAGTACGAGAACTCACCTCATCGTTACTTTCCTTGAAAATGGCTTCAATGTCTTGTATTCGTTCGGTCAGTTGAAACACTGCCGCTGATACTTGTGGATTTATACCTTTAAGGATAGGCAGTACCTCATGCCGGAGGCGATTGCGGATATAATCAATAGAAGCATTTGAGCTGTCTTCTCGCCATACCAGTTTTTGCTCTCTTAAGAATGAATGAATGAGACTCCGAGTGGCAAATAGTAAAGGTCTAACAATTCGTCCATTTTTAGGGAGTATTCCATGAAGACCACCTAAACCTGTCCCACGAGTAAGGTTAATAAGTACTGTTTCAAGAACATCGTCTTGATGATGTGCAGTTACAATCAAGTCGAATTCGTTTTCTTGTCTGATTTTCTCAAACCATTCGTACCGTAAATTTCGAGCAGCCATTTGAGTCGAAACGCCATTTTGTTGGGCATAGTCTTTGGTCTCAAAACGACTTAGGTAAAAAGGTACGTTGTACAAACGGGCTAAGTTTGCCACGAATTCTTCGTCTATCTTTGATTCATTACCTCTAAGTTGAAAATTGCAGTGGGCGATTCCAAACGTATATCCAGCCTGAAAACATAGGTGAGCTAGTACTACAGAATCAATTCCTCCACTCACGGTCAACAACAAGCGGGTATCTTTTTCGAAAAGCTGTTTGGCAGTTATATACTGAAGAAAGGCTGAAAGCATAATTTCGAAAGTTGCGTACGGACGACAAAGATAAAACGATTATTTCAAGCAGGTAAGTTTATCCGAACTGGGGAGATTTTAGTGGTGGGGTACTTTTTATTGAAATATGAGTTTGAACCTATCTTAAAACACTCAAACATCAACCTGTTACGAAATAGTACGACGTTTAAGAAAATAAAAAAAACCGAAAGTGTATTACTCTCGGTTTTTTTATTCTAAGGTGTTTGTTGTAATGCCTCCAAAACAAATACGTCATAACCGACAGCCCTTCCGCTGTCTTTTTCTTCGAGTGTAAACTGAACTCGGTCACCTACGCTTAATTCATTGAAGTCAAAACCTCGAAGGCTCGTATAGTGAAAGAAAACGTTATTTGGTGGAAATTTAATAAAACCAAATCCCTCTTTAAGCGATAAAATAGTGCTTTCGTGACGATTTTGAGCGTTTAATTCAATTGTTGGCACGCTGTTTTCATCTGCCTGAACACCTTCTTCCGAATCTACCTCTATTGGAAGAGTTTCGTCGTTTTTTGGCAAGCTTTTTACTTTGTTTCTTGCTACAAAGAGCTGATTAATTAGTGCTTCATTTTTGCCATTAATTACATCGTGCATGGCAACGGGATACGTCACTTCACTCAATAGGTCTTGAGATGTTCGGGTAAAAAAACGGTTTCCCTCCTCGTCAGTGTATTCAAAATCCCAACCAAGAACCAAAACCCGTGTACCAAGAGTATTTAATTTACGCACCAAAGGCACATAATCTCCGTCGGCCGCAATAAGAACTAAAATATCAAAACGTTTGTAAAAAGCCATTTCAAAAGCTTCGAGTGCCAGCCAAACGTCTATTCCTTTTTCGTACTTTTTTCCTAATACACTTCGAACAGGCAAATAGTGTGTCGTTACTCCTTCTGACATTAATATATCGTCAAAAACACGTTCATAGTACAATAAATCTCCGCGTTGGCTGGCTTCGCCTGCGGTTAATCTACCCCTAAAATAATGGGCATCAACGATTTGACACAGCCGAGGGTTATTGCCTTCTAAATCAGCCACTTTATGGCGAATAAAATCATGTAAGCCATTTATACTAATACGACTTCGGCGTTCGTGCGTATAATTATAATAATTACTTACGTGTAGAAAATAATTTCCATCATAAAAGACACCAATTCTTGTTAGGTCTTTAGAAGTTTTGTAAGGCATAATTTTTAAGAATTAATGGATATACTGGTTAGTTTTTTAAGGAGAAAGTCTTTCTAATTTCCACTCATTTAATTCATAGGTATAACATAGGCGGTCATGAAGACGACTAGGGCGCCCCTGCCAAAATTCAATTTGGTGGGGGAGAACCCTATATCCTCCCCAATGGGCAGGACGAGGTACGGCTTGGTCAGCAAATTGGGCTTCTAATGTAGCTAATTTTTCAACCAGAATTTCACGATTGGCGATTATTTGACTTTGTGCTGATACCCAAGCTCCAATTTGGCTACCCCGTGGGCGCACACCAAAATAAGTATCGGATTCGGATTCACTTACTTTGACTACCTTGCCAAGAATGCGAACTTGTCGTTCGAGTTCTGGCCACCAAAAAGTTAACGAAGCGACAGGGTTTTGAGCCAATTCCTCTCCTTTATGACTTAGATAGTTGGTGTAAAAACTAAAACCTAGGCTATTTACGTCTTTCAATAAGACAACACGGCCGTGTGGATACCCATCTTTCCCAATGGTACTTAAAACCATTCCGTTGGGTTCGAGAACTTCAGAAGCTAAGGCTTCTTCAAACCATTGCTTGAACTGGTCAATTGGATTTTTTAAAACATCTTCTTTACGCAATCCGTTAAGCGTGTAATCTTTACGAAGATCTGCAATACTTGAACTGTCCATTGATTATAAATAAAAGCTGAATGAAAAACCGAATTTAAAACACCGAAAAACGGGTATAATTATTATTTTTGCAAATCTAAGCGATTACGACCAATTTTACGATGATTAACGACGGAGCAGAACTTAGCGAAAGCGAACAACTCACTCAAGCGAGTGTAGAGGCCATGGAAGAGTTAGAAGTGGCTGACGAACAGGTAGTTGACTACGGTCAATTAAGTAAAAAAGACTTTGTTAGTTTGTTGGAAAATCAGCTTGCATCAGCAAAAAGCGAAAATGCAAAACCCGCTGATTTTAAACGTACCGACGAGGTATTGAAAGAAGCAAAGGTCTATTTTGACCAATTAAAAAAGACAGAACGTGAAGAGGCTCTAAAAAAATATTTAGCCGAAAACGAATCTGAAGACGGCTTCGAATTCAAACTCGATGAACTAACGGCTCAATTTGAAGCCCTGTACCGCCAAATTAAGGATGTAAAAAATCATTACTTCCAAGATCTCGAAAAATCAAAGGATAAAAACTTTGCGTTAAAAACGCAGTTGTTGCAACGCCTTCGCGAGCTCGTGGAAAACGATGAGAGTAATACCACTAATCCAGGTTCGAGCTGGCAAGAGTTTAAAAAAATTCAAGATGAGTGGAAAGCGGCGGGAAATATAGCATCACCACATAACAGTACTCTTTGGGCTACGTTTCATGCTTTAATCGACAGATATTATAGTAATCGTAATATTTACTACGAACTCAAAGAACTTGACCGTAAGAAAAACTTACAACAAAAAACTGAGTTGGTAGAAAAGGTAGAAGCATTGGCAAAATCGTTGGAAAGTAACTCACTCTCCAAAGCTATTTTAGAAGAGGCTAATGCTTATTTTGACGAATATAAGCATATTGGGCCTGGACCTAAAGCTGAGCAAGAAGTGCTGTGGCAACGTTTGAAACTAGCACTCGATGCTGTACATGACGCTCGTCGCGCTCAAGCAGATGCTCAGAAACAAGTCTTGGCTCAGAATTATGAAGCCAAATCTAAAATATACGAAACATTAGTACCTTACACTGCTTTTACTTCAAGTAGTATTAACGAATGGAATGAAAAAACCAAGGAGGTTGTCGCTCTGCAAGAACAGTGGGTAAATGCGAAGGGACAAATGCTCCGTGAAGAGGGGCGTGAGTTAAGTAAGAAGTTTTGGGCAACCCTTAAATCGTTCTTCCATAATAAAGGAGAGTTCTTTCGCCAGCTAGAAGCTAAACGCGAACAGAATTTAAAACTTAAAACGGAGCTTTGCGAAGCTGTAGAAGTAATATTGGAATCGGGCGAAGATTCATCAGCTAACACCGATAAAGTAATTTCGCTCCAAAAACAGTGGAAGCAAATAGGCCAAGTGCCCGAGAAGTTTAAAGATACCATTTTTGATCGCTTCAAAAAAGCATGTGATGCTTACTTTAATCGTAAGCGGGCTAAAAATTCTGAAATTGAGCGTGAGTTCAATGAGAATTTAGCCTTAAAACAAGCAATATGCGAAAAAATTGAAGCAGGAGCCAAAGTGGAAGACGCAAATTTGAAAGAATTGAATAGTTTCAAATCTGAGTGGTCGAGTATTGGTTTTGTACCAAAGAAAGATATGCAAGCTATCAATAAGCGTTACATTGATGCAGTAAATGCTTACGTTAGTGCGATCGGAAAACTTTCTTCCAAAGAGCGAGATCAAGCAATCATTGAAAATGATTCAGCTTCTTCAACCGAAGGAGATTCATCTCGTAATCTTCAACGTAAAGAAACAGACATTCGCCGCCGCATGACTCAAATTGAAAATGATTTGACCATTTGGCAAAACAATATCGAATTCTTTGGCCGTTCGAAAAACGGCGAAAAAGTTCGCGCTGAATTTGAGAAAAAAATTGCGATTGCGAAAAAACAACTCGTTGATTTAAAGCAGCAATTGAAAATTGTTCGTGAGGCATTGTAGATTTTTTTGAAAAAAAAGTAGCGTTGTATTCTCAAAAACGCTACTTTTGCACCACGAAAAAAAAGAAACGCCTCCATAGCTCAGCTGATAGAGCAACTGACTTGTAATCAGTAGGTCGCTGGTTTGATCCCGGCTGGGGGCTCTAAAAAGATTATCAATGAGATAATCAATCATTGGTTCAACCCAATTAATAACTAATACTGCCTCCATAGCTCAGCTGATAGAGCAACTGACTTGTAATCAGTAGGTCGCTGGTTTGATCCCGGCTGGGGGCTCTAAAAGGCTACGAAATTCGTAGCCTTTTTTATTTCTTCGGGAATTCCTTTATTATCATTGCACTTTGTTTTTCTCTTCCTTAACTTGGTACTTAGAAGAAAACAAAATGAAGCACTTCGTTACCCATTTATCTTCGGAATGAAGCGAACCAAAGCAGAAAAACTACAACAATCCTCACAGAAACGTCGTTGATGTCGCTAATTTTGCCTATATAAAGTATTTGGTGTATTTTTGTACATATAAGCATTTAAATTTAATTTATGTCAGAAAACACCAGCAACATTATCCCTATTAACATCGAGGAGGAAATGCGAACAGCCTACATTGACTATTCAATGTCGGTGATTATCTCGCGTGCCCTTCCTGATGCCCGCGACGGACTTAAGCCCGTCCACAGACGGGTGCTTTATGCTATGTTTGAATCGGGCTTCCTGCACAATCGACCCTACAAGAAATCGGCACGTACGGTAGGAGACGTAATGGCGAAGTATCACCCACACGGTGACTCTTCAATATACGATACCATGGTTCGTATGGCTCAGCCCTGGTCACTTCGCTATCCTTTGATAGACGGGCAGGGTAACTTTGGTTCGTTAGATGGCGATTCCCCAGCGGCGATGCGTTATACTGAATCGCGCCTTAAGCGGATTGCAGAAGAAATGCTGGTGGATATCAACAAAGATACCGTCAATTTTCAACCAAACTATGACGATTCAGACGAAGAACCAAGTGTACTTCCTGCAAAACTTCCAAATTTGCTCTTAAATGGTTCTTCAGGTATTGCGGTTGGAATGGCTACTAACATGGCTCCCCACAATCTTACAGAGGTTTTGGATGGTACGATAGCTTACATTGGAAATAATGATATCAGTGTTGCGGAATTGATTCAATACGTAAAGGCACCTGATTTCCCAACTGGGGGAATTATTTATGGGTATCAAGGTGTTCGATCAGCTTACGAAACAGGTCGGGGGCGTGTAGTAGTCCGTGCAGTTGCTACGTTTGAGCAAACCAAAACGGGTAGAGAACAAATCGTTGTGACTGAAATTCCATATATGGTCAATAAGGCAGATATGATTAAACGTATCGCTGATTTGGTCAATGAAAAAAAAATAGAAGGAATATCCGCCATTCGTGATGAATCTGACCGTGAGGGAGTTCGTATTGTATTTGAGCTAAAAAAAGACAGTATTCCAAATATTGTACTTAACCACCTTTACAAGTACACGCCACTACAATCATCGTTTAGTATCAACAACGTTGCTCTTGTCAAGGGACGTCCAGCACTTTTAAATCTAAAAGATTTAATCAAATACTACGTTGAGCACCGCCTTGAAGTTGTGACTCGTCGTACTCAATTTGAATTAAAAGAAGCTGAAAAACGTGCCCATATTTTGCAGGGTTTATTGATAGCCTTGGATAATTTGGACGCTGTGATAAGTTTGATTCGTAGCGCTCGTGACCCAGAAACAGCCCGTAATGGTTTGATTGAGCAATTTAGTTTGAGCGAAGCGCAAGCTAGAGCGATTCTTGATATGCGTCTCCAACGTTTGACGGGTATGGAACGTGACAAAATTGTGCTCGAATACGATGAATTGATGAAGGTTATCGCGGATTTGCAAGATATATTGGCAAATGACCCGCGCAAGTTTCAAGTGATTAAGGACGAATTAGCAGAACTTCGTGCCCGATATGGCGATGAACGTCGTTCTAAGATTGAGTATGCCGCCGAAGAATTTGCTGACGAAGACATGATTGCTGATGAAGAAATGTTGATTACTATTTCTCACCAAGGATATGTCAAACGTACACCGTTGAGTGAATACCGTACACAAGGCCGCGGAGGAGTAGGTTCTCGTGGAGTAATCACTAAGGACGACGATTTTACTGAGCACTTGTTCTCGGCCACGATGCTAAATTATCTGTTGATTTTTACCGAATTTGGGCGCTTGTACTGGCTTAAAGTGTACGAAGTTCCAGAAGGCTCGAAGGTATCAAAAGGGCGTCCAATTCAAAACCTCATTAATATTGAGTCAGGGGATAAAGTAAGAGCCGTTATAAATGTTCGCACCCTCAGCGATGCAGATTACATTAATAACAACTACTTGATTATGTGTACAGAATCAGGCACTATTAAGAAAACTCTTCTTGAAGCTTATTCTCGTCCTCGCATTAATGGTATTATTGCTATTTCTATCAACGAAGGGGATCGCCTTTTAGATGTCGCGTTGACAAACGGCGACAACGAAATCGTAATTGCTTCCAAAGAAGGGAAAGCTGTTCGTTTCCACGAAAGCCGCGTTCGTCCGATGGGTCGAACTGCCGCTGGGGTAAAGGGGATTGAACTTGGAGAAGAAGGAACTAATAAAGCTATTGGTATGCTGTGCGTTAGTGGTACCGATAAGCAACTATTAGTTGTCTCAGAAAATGGTTACGGAAAGCGTTCTCCTATTGAAGATTATCGCGTGACCAACCGTGGAGCCAAAGGTGTTACGACGTTAAATATCACCGATAAGGTAGGAAATCTCGTCGCTATAAAAGAAGTGAGCGAAACGGATGATTTAATGATTATCAACCGTTCAGGGATTGCTATTCGAATGTCAGTTTCTGAGATTCGTGTAGCTGGACGTAATACACAAGGAGTACGTCTTATTAAACTTAGTGAAAATGACGAGATTTCATCCGTTACCCGTATTGAAAAAGAAGAAATTGAGGAAGGGGAGGAGGGAAGTTCAGTGGCATCCGTCGAAGCTACTGAATAAGAGTATTTTGAATGGCGCATGATAAGTAACCACTTATCATGCGCCATTTCTGATTATCATAAAGCCAATAATTATCCATTTTTTGCACAAATTTTTAACATAACACTTAACACAACGAATCCAAAAATGAAGAAGCTGTTTTTAATGTCTGCTTTCGGATTATCTACCCTTTCTGCCTCGGCACAGATAGATAAACTATTGTTAGAGCAGAAGAAAAAGGACAAAGAGAAAAGCGATAAAGCAATTGCAGACCCAAAAGCGGCTGCAAAACCGTCTACCTGGCTTGATCGTGGTAAACTTTACGATGAAATAGCTCGCCTTTACACTGAAATGGACTCAAGCGCAGCGATGGTTGCCTATGATTCTTTCAAAAAAGCAGTAGAAGTAGATGCAGCAAAACCAGGTAAAGTAACCAAAGAAGCGCAAAAATTTTTAACAGGTGGTACAGATGAATCTGGAGTGAATTTGGGGCAAGCTTTGGTGAAACAAGGTGCAGAAAAGTTCCAAGTAAAAAATTATGCAGGTGCTATTCAATTTTTTACTGTTGCACAAGAGGTAAATCCTAAAGATACTCTAGCGCCATTGTATGGAGCATATAGCGCAATGCAGAGTCAAAAAAACGACTTAGCTGCTGCAATGATGGAAATTTATATTGATAAAGGCGGTAAAGATCCAAGTAACTTTTCATTGTTAGCTCAACTCTATCGTGTGGAAAAACAAAATGATAAAGCGCTGAAAATTCTTGAAAAAGGAACAACCATTTTGCCACAAAGTAAAGCAGCATTTAAAGCGGAACAGGTGAACGTCTACTTAGATATGCAAAAAATGGCAGAGGCGAAGGCAGGTTTGAAAGAGTTGATTGAACTTGAGCCTAAAAATGCTCAATACCCATTGAATTTAGGTATCATCAATGACAATGAAGCAGCAGTAACAGCAGCTGAAATTCGTAAATTAAAGGACGCTTCGAAAAAGACTTTGTCTGTTGAGCGTAAGATTAAAGATGCAGAGGAAACCGACAAAGTCTTTACAGATGAAATCAAACGTATTGCAGGTTTGATTGCAAAGCAACCTAAAAACGCAGATTTAAAGCGCCAAAAAGCAGATGCAGAAACCAAGCAGAAAGAGAACAAGGTAGCTTTGGAAGAAGCAAAAGCTGAATTAGCAAAGGTTAAAGCAGAAGTAGCTCAATTGGGTGATGTTAATGCAAAGATTGCAGATTTAACAGCAAAACAAAATGTAGTTCGTGAAGCTGCAAAAGACGCTTATAATAAAGCATTGAGTATTGAAGCTAACAACTATGATGCACTTTTCAACTTAGGTGTATTCTACTTTAACGAGGGTGTTGAAATGAAGTCAGTTATAGATGCTATGGACATGAAAGAATACAACACAAAAGGGAAAGAGGTTGAAGCGAAGGTTTGTGGTAAGTTTAAGCAAGCACAACCTTATTTCTTGAAGGCCAAAGCTGTGAAAGAAGAAGAACAACTGACAGAAACTTTAAAAAGCTTAGATGCGATTTTAAAGCAATTTGAAGAGAAGAAAATTGTTTGCGAGGAAGCAAAATAGTTAATAACTGATTTTAGCATAAAAAAAGCAGCATCAACTTGATGCTGCTTTTTTATATTGTCATAAATAGCTGAGTAGATGACAAAACTTTTCAAATAGCCAAAAGATTTGTAAAATGGGTTTACCAAGACTCAAAAAACAAACCTCATTGGCTCATGGAGGATAAAAATACGGTAATTGAATTACAACTGCAAAAG
>JACCEC012816238.1_pt1 | contig 51672 bp, 59 predicted proteins | sample 7450121 | NCBI WGS metagenome assembly JACCEC01 (sample SAMN15323455, study PRJNA562643) | freshwater metagenome | isolation source: river surface water | place: USA:Blue River Watershed | collected 2017-08-18
AACTGGTGCTACTGGTGCGACTGGTGCTACTGGTGACACTGGTTTAACTGGTGCGACTGGTGCGACTGGTGCGACTGGTGCTATTGGTGCAACTGGTGACACTGGTTTAACTGGTGCGACTGGTTGTACGGGTGACACTGGTTTAACTGGTGCTTCTGGTCCAACTGGTGCAACTGGTGCGACTGGTTCATTCCCTACACCAACTATAAATAACAGTGCTGGAGCAAGTGGTGTAATGAGTTATGATGATCAATTACAAATTTATACTTATAATACTACAAAAACTTTCGTAATTGAACATCCAGACGATAACTCCAAGTACTTAGTACACGGTTGTTTAGAAGGTCCAGAAGCGGGTGTATACTACAGAGGAAAAGATGAAATCCGCGATGAAGAATCAGTAACAATTGAATTACCAGATTATGTGAAAAATATGGCAACAGAGTTGACTATTCAAATTACACCAATATATGATGGTAAGACAATCAAGACATTCAACGTATCTGAAGTAGAAGATAATAAATTTACAGTTTATGGTCCAAATGGTAAATTCTACTGGATTGTCCACGGTAAACGTTTATCAATCCAAGTTGAACCATTGAAGAAAGAAGTTAATGTCAAGGGTGATGGTCCTTATAGATGGATTTAATCAATAAAGTAATAATATTTAAAAAAATGTAAAACAATAAATTAAAAAATTAAAAGTTATATTTGTTATGTAATTCAATAACAAATATAAAATTATACATACGAAATATACTACTACATATCGTCCCCATTATTCTTTTCTTTTTCAATACTGGTGCATATGGGTTTTAAAAACTTTTCTTGTACCATTAAATCATCAATATATTTGTTGCTAACTAAAAAAGGATTTTGATTAATCTGACCAAACATTTCTCTCTCTGACATTCTATTGTAGTTGTCTTCCCGCTTGTTCAAAGGTTTAATATCATTTATAAACTGTGGACCATCTAAACTCCAAGTATCATTTTCTGACAGTAAAGACTGTTGATAAGCTAAGTCTTCTGGATTATTTTCAACATACTGGTTAACTTCTTCAGTTTGTACTTGAGGGACATATTGTTTTGCAATTCTTGGAGTTTTTTCCATTTTTTCACCATTACTCCATTTCCATTCTATTAATTCAGATTCCATTATATAATAAATATTCATATATTTATAAATTTTATATCGCATTTGTTAATTTATTTTATTTATTTTTAATTGTTTGGTAAATAAAAAAGAATCACTATTTTTAGTGCGTTTTTTTAAGTTGCATTCTAAACAAGATATAAATACATTTTCACAAGTATGTCCGATATCATTATTTATACGGTCTAAACTCCATTGGTTCATTTCTCTCACAAACTTATATAATAAATACACATTTTCATTACAATAATAACATTTTAATCCGCAATTCTTTAATTTTTCAACCGTTTCTTCATATTTAATTATTTTTTCTTTGTCAAAAACTTTTTTAATAACGTCTTGGTGTTTATATCCGGATAATTTATTTGATATTTGATTTTTTATTATTTTAATAATATCCGATGACGTTGTTATTACGACGTTATTTTTTAAACTATCATACATTTCATTTATTATATGATGTTGCTGTTCCCATTCAAAAGTATCCAATGGTAGGTCTAGTTTTTCAATTTCTTTTCTGCTTTTGACAATATCGTCGTCACAATCTTTAATAACTTTTTTCATTTGATAACGAGTGCTGGTACCAACAATATTTATTTTTTTTTCGTTGTTCATATTATTATTTAAAATTAAAATATTTTTATATATTTCTTTTTATAAATAACATAAATAGATAAAAATAATATATTTTTAAAAACTGAGTTAAACTTAACTTATTATATTTAATTATAACTGTAAAATATGACAACAACTAATGAAAAAATTGAAGAGTGTGTTGAGTTGAGAAACATTAAATATAAAACAATGTTGATGAGTGGAAATGTAATACACGAAACAAAAACTTCAAGTGACATGTCAAATCTAGAAAATTTTCTTGAAAATGAAAAAACAAATAATAAAAATGAACCATGGTCTAAATTAGATAAAACAATCAAGATTAAAAAATTAGTAACTTACGCTGAAGTTTACGCTAAGGAAAAAGACTATACTGAAGTTGAAAAGACAAATTTAATTAAATTTTTAAAAGACTGTTTAGACCGTAAAAAACTACAACGTGTGAAAGATGTAAACTATGATAAAACACTAGGAGAAATAAAAGAAATTCCAGCATTGTCATACAACAAATCAAATAGTCATTTTACATTGAAAAATTTGGATGCCAAAAGAGTATCTACTTTAAAAAGTCTTCCTCCAAAAAAATTAAAAGGTACTCTTAAAAATAATGAGGAAAGTGATGAATTATAATAACATGAATCAACATAAAAACAAATTAACATATTATATAGCAAATAAAATGTTAATGAATGAGTTAGAAGAGTTAGAAGACATATTAGACACTATTGTTGCAGAAGATGAAGAAGACTCACGACTACTTGAAAGCGACGATGAAGTAGAATGTGTTGAAACTTGTATGCAGTTAATGTCTGACTATATTGATGAAAATCCGACTGCCATTTCTGAACCAGATTTTCACGAAGAAATGATGGAAAATATAAAAGAATTATTTATGATTGAGTTTGGTTACTTCTTTTTTGATACCCAACGAGAAAACTTTGAAGAAGAATTGGAAGAAATTATTGAAATTGCTGCAAAATTGTTTTATAGTCAAATTATTCCACAAAGGTCTTATGATTCTACCTTTGTAAAAACCACACCTAATGTTGAAAAAATACAAGAACAAATTGGAAAACTGAAAAATAAACCGCAACCTACACAAAGAACCAAAGAATGGTATGAACATAGACACAATTTAATAACGGCAAGTAATGCATATAAAGCATTTGAAAATGAGTCTGCAAGAAATCAACTTATATACGAAAAATGCGTTCCGTTAAAACAGTTTATTGAAATTAATGATGACACTATTCCAAAGTCGTCATCACCAGTAAATGTAAATACTGCTATGCACTGGGGACAAAAATACGAACCGTTATCAGTAATGATATACGAGGAAAAATATAAAACAAAAATTGGTGATTTTGGTTGTATTCAACACGAAACATATAAATTTTTGGGTGCATCACCAGATGGTATCAATATAGATGAAACATCGCCAAGATATGGTCGTATGTTGGAAATAAAAAATCCAGTAAATCGCCAGATTGATGGAATACCAAAGAAGGAATATTGGATACAAATGCAGTTACAGATGGAGACTTGTGATTTAGACGAATGTGACTTTTTAGAAACTCAATTTGTTGAATACGAAAACGAAGATGCGTTTAATAATGACGGAGAATTTTCTGAAACTGAAAATGGTGATATGAAAGGAGTGATTATGTATTTTTCATCAAAAGAAGGTTTTCCAATTTATAAATATAAACCTTTGCATATTGGTTGTTGTGAAGATTTTGAAGTGTGGGAACAAAAACAAATGGCTGACCAAGAACTTCTTGAAAATATGTGGATTAAAAACATATACTGGAAATTAGAAGAATGTAGTTGTGTATTGGTGCTTAGAAACAAAAAATGGTTTCAAGATAATATTGGTGAAATGGAAGAGTTGTGGAAAGTTGTGGAAAAAGAAAGAGTGCAAGGATATTCACATCGTGCGCCGATAAAACGCGTGAAACTCCAAGTCGCCCCGACGGAAAATACTGGAAATTCCCAAAGTGGTTGTTTAATAAATATTAATAAAATAAATGGAAAAACAAACGTTACTCAAGAAACGATTGCTGGAAGTCCACCACAAATTATCAGAATTCGTACCGAGTCCATAGATGAAACCAAACAAACCATACAAGATAATTAATTATAAATAATATATATACTTATATAAATAAATATATAACACAAATGAAATCAATAAAATTTAGGAAAATTACAAGGAAACACTCAAGAAAAAAATATAAATGCACCAGTCAAAAAACCAAAAGTGTTAAAATGAAATATATTAGAAAAAATTCAAAAGAAAGAGATTTTCAAAAAAAAAGTAAAAAAAAATACTACCATAAGGGAGGAGCAGAACCAACTGAGGAAGAAAAAAAAATTTTTTTTGATAAAATAGTCCAATGTATTGATAATAAACCTTACAACTACAAAGAGTTGATAAGAGTATTATCCCAAGAAACAAATGTTGATTTATTTAATATAAAAGTATTACCAAAGGAAACAAATACTGAATATCCATTGTTATTTTTTTTAATGAATGCATTGACAAATAATGAACCAAATGATAATATATTAATAAAAGAAGTGTTGGATATTTTTATTGAAAAAAAAGCGGATATGAATATAACAATTATAGATGATTCTCTTGCACCAGTTCAACTAATTAAACATGAAAATATATTGTACTATGAAGTAATGGCTATGAAGAGAAGTTATTTCATTGATTTATTAATAGAAAATGGAGTAAACCCAAACAGTAGTATTATTACTATACAAAATAATAAAAACGGAACTGAACTACTTGAAACAATAGACGCTAGTGTTTTTACTCATTGTTGTCGTGCACTGTGTATCACTCGTTATAATAGTGAAATATACAAGAAGGAAGATATTTCAAAAATATTTGAATGTTTCAAGGTACTTTTGAATAACAGTAAAGTTGATGTAAATCGTAAGGGTGTTGCTAGAACGGGTGCAAATGGGTTTTTAACAAATGTTATTGTAGCGTTACAATATGCAATACAATGGATCCAGTACGAAATATTTGAAATGATTTTAAATAATGATAGAGTAGATCCAAATGTTGATATTTTAGATAATTATTTATTACAATTAGGTTCAAATACTTTTCGTGTAAGTATTATTAACTATTGTATTAACCGTGATTTGTTTGACTTTGTAAAATTATTGATTAAAAATGATAAATTCAATGTAAATATTATTACTACTGACCCTATGAAAAAAATGTATTACTATTCACCGCTCACATTAATAATTCAAAATATAAATAAAATAAATAAATCAAATAATAATAATAATAAAAAAATATTTTTACATCAACTGTTTGATTTGTTGAATTTTTGTTCAAAGTATCCAAGTAAAGTAGATGTGAACTATCGTCCGAATGAAAATGAAAAAACACCATTAATGATTGCAATGTTGAATACAAGAGACTGTGTGAATGAAATTATTCAAAAAAATGCTTATAGTGTAATAGATATACTATTGAACTTCAATAATATTGACATTACTTTAAAAAATAATAAAATGGGAGTTAATGCACTTGATATGACGTACGAATTAAAAAATGAAATTTTATTTACTAAAATACTTGGTAGTCAAGTCAGTTTATTTATAAACGAATCAATCAGACTAAAAACAAATGAACCATTGAAAAAATTTGATAACTTAATTTTGGGTTTTAAAAATTATATATTGAATAAAACACCAATATTAAATAACAGTTTAGAAGAGTTAGAAAGTAATTCAAGTTACAAGAAAAAATATGGAAATTTTATAACTGAAATGCGTAAAAAAATAGAGTTAGAAGTAAATAAGTATAGTCCAATACATGATTTAGATGAAATCGCTTTACTTGAATATATAAATGGACCACCACAACTGACACCAGTGAAAGAACCCAAACAAAATAAAAAGAATAAGAAAATTAAACCATTAGTAATAAAAAGCGAAGATAAAATAGAAAAAATATTACCACAACCCATACCACCAAAAAATGAAAATAAAATAATAGAACAAAAAATAATTGATTTACCAGTTGAACCCAATATATTGGTAAAAGAACAAATAACAAAGGAGAAACAAATAATACAGAAACAAATAAAAGATCAAAAGAAAATAGAAAAACAAGTGTTAAAACAAAAGTGTGCCGAGATTCAACCTTACTGGTTAAATGTAATTGTGACTACTGAACTAATAAAAGAAAAAGAGCATTTGAATATTACAATTTATCAGTACTTTGACACATTCAAAAATATAATGAATGAGTTGATACGTAACAAACAGTTTGAAACATTTAAAACAAACATGAAAGAGTTAATACCAAATTTTACTGTAACTGCACAGTCTCAGTACTTGTATCCGAATTATAGTAATGAAATGTTCGTATTTGGTGTAGTAGTTACTTTTTTATCATATATACTATATAAATCAAAAACATGTATTTTATATTTTAAAGGAGGAAGAAGTATTCAAATGTATATGGAAAATGAATCAAATGATTTTGATTTTTTAATTTTACCATATTACAATGTAGATGAAAATAATAGTATTCCTATGGAATATACTGATGCATATACTAGTAACCCAATTGTTGCAAATAAACATAGAGAAATTGCATTAGAAATCGGAAAATTTATTTTATGGATTTTTAAAGATACACCAGTACAGTTTTCAATAATTGAATCACAACAACCAACGAGTCAAAATAGTATTGTAAAAGTAAGTTTGGTTACAAGACCCTTCCCAAATTCAGATAGAGTTCACTATATTCCATTTTCGGATATTGGTTATGGGTTTGAATACTATGACAATAAAATAAAAAGATTATTTTTATCAAATGTGTATGGAGTGAATCATACTAAAATGAAAATTGATACTCTTATGTTCAGTGATTCACTTAGTATTAGTTTCGGTTTAGGAGTTGTTTTTCCTAGTTTGAAAAAATTATTGTATGAACGACTATACTATTTGTATTTATATAGTTATTCTAAACAAGAATCTAGTAGTTCTGCTTCTGCTGCTGATATGTATTATGTTAATAAAAAACTTATTCCGCAACTAATAAAACTTTTAAATAAAATTAGTGTAGAAGATCCTACATTCAAGTCAAAACTAAATAACTTTATAATTAACAATATAGTATCATCTAGAAATACTGCGGATAAAAATGATGAATACGTAAGATATGTAAATGATATTTTTGATAACCCAACAAAATATTTGGGAAAATAAAAATATAGTCGTTTCCTTTAGACCACAAGTAAAAAAAAATTGAAATAAAATTATTATTTGTTATTAATAGTACCAAAAATAACTGAAATCTAACAAACGAATTTTAAAATGACCGAAACCGAACAACATTTTAACTTGATTGAAATGACCAAAGAAGGAACTCAACTTAGAACTATTGCTGTTATATTTGAAAATAATATCAGTAATCCTATTTCTAAGAGAGACATTGAAAAAGAATATACTGCGAGAACAATGGCAACCAAAATCACTTTTCCCGTAACTTTTACAAGTATGGAAGAACTTGTCGCAAGTTTAGACTATGCACCAGGTGATGTTCAAAGACAGTTGAGAACTTTCCACGACAAATTTAAACGATATGGTTTAGTGAGAGAAGGAGAAGGTGAAACCATCAAATATATCTGGACTCCTAAAAAGAAATCCGAACTTGACACGATTGTCCGACCAGCACTACGCAACATTTTTAAGAGTGACTTAGAACGTGATGCTTTTGTACAATCAAAAGAAGATAAATGTGAACTATGCGGTATTTCTTCCAAAGAAGAACGACTAGCAGTTGATCATTGGAGAGCACATTCGGTATATAATATTGATGAGCAAGGAATTGCGGTTTTACTTTGCGAGACTTGCAACAACATTCATCACAACTATGATGCGAGTAAGTGTATCGTCAATAATAAAAACAACGTAAAGTATATTAAAAATTGGATTAAAACAGAAAAAAGAGTGAGAGAAATGGGTTATTTACCGAATGAGGAAGATTTAAAAACACAAGGAGAAAATATTCAAAAAGTAATTGAATATTATGAAACAATTCAACCGTTAGCGCCAGAATTCTGGGAAGGATTGGTTGATAAAATGAAAACCGATTAAAAAATAAAAATAAAAAAACTGCGTGTATACGTGGTTTTTTTATTTGACTACACATTCTTTACAATTTTGAAAATAATTCTACACAACTTTTGGCAAGTGCATTTCCGAGATGAAATGGGATAGCGTTTCCAATTTGAACGCATCTGTCACTGTGAGAACCAACAAATTTAAAGTTACGTGGGAAACCAGTAATAATGGCACCTTCTCTCACTGTAATACTTCTATGTTCTTTTGGATGAATTTGAAAACTACTATGTCCGGGAACAAGTGTTGGCGCTGGTTTATCAAAGGAAAGTCTGTTAGACGAACCACGAGATGAATAAGTCCCAGATTTTTTATCATTGTCTATTTTTTTAAATTTTTCAATAGTGGTTTCTTTATGATTCATTGGAACATTGTCTGGGTCATTTTTTGGCGAGTTAATCTCATTATAGTCCAACAAATCAAATGCATCTTTCACAGTTAATAAATTAGGAAGCGTTTCATCTTCGTCACAGTGTGTAACTTCTGGCCATTTCCATTCAATAGGAATATCATTTCTTACTGCAACAAGAATCAATCTTCTTCGGTTAGTATATCCACCATAATTACTACACATTAAGATTTTATCGTATACTTTGTAACCAAGTTCAACGTATCTTTCAACAATATCATCAACAACACTATACATATATTTATCCAAACTTTCTTCAAGTTCTTTTCTTTTTTCTTCAAGTGCAGTTTTTTCTTCTTCCAACTTATTTTTCTTTTCTGTGAGTTCGGCATTATTTCCCTCAGTGCCTATTTTTTTGTTGACCGCGATAATTTGTCCTCTATTGTTTTTGTGTTTTACAATCACGTCGTCAATTTCTTCACAAAGTTGTTCAATAGATTCTTCAAAGTCAATATACAATTTCTTACTGACGGGTGCAATATTTTTCTTGGTTAAAATCTTCATATTTTTCATTCCGGGAACATTTTCAATAATAGATATTTTTGGTCGGAATTGTTCAACCAGTTTCAGTTGAGAAATGTATAAGTAATTTCTTTCATCATAAGGATTTCTTACACCGGCTAGTGAAAACCCTTTACAAACTACACCACCAATCAATACAGACAAGTCTCCTTGTTTCACTGAATATTCGGCACACAAGTCGCGTTTGACAATTTCATTAATATCTTCCAAGAGGACTTGTTTCTCTCCTAGTTCTGGGTTATTCAACTTTAAAGTGTCCAAACTTTCTTTCCAGTTGTCATTCACAAAGATAGGTTTGAATCCATTATGTTTAAATCCCAAATGTGAACCACCGGCTCCAACAAATGTCTCAACAATAGTTAATTCGGAAGATTTTTTCGTCTTTACCATTACTTTTTGTATTTTTTCTTCCAGTTTAGCTTCAACCTTTTCATCCACTTTTTTTTCAATCATTTTTTCTATGTTTTCTTGATAAATACAAGGATTCTTTTTGTTAATGTGTTGAGTATAGTGTGATTTTTGAGCAAACTCTTTTCCGCATTTATCGCAATTATATTTAACCATTTTTAGTTAATTATAGTTATATAGCAGGGGATGTTTTTAAATCATTTTTTTATTTTATTATTTTTTATGTGATTATCTATTTAAAAAACGGGCAGTTCTGGTCCGGCTTGAGGACCCATAAATAGATTTGTGTTTGCATTATAGTAATTTACTCTTGCACCTTCACGACTAAATTCGGTGGGTGGTAATGGTTCAGAAATGTTGGAACGTATTTTTTTGTTTTCGTATAAAGCACCGCAAAAATCAGCGCGAATACATTCACCATCGTCTGGGTTGTCCCAATATTTCAAATTATTTGTAATTTGAGCATAAGAACCAACTCTAAATACTGGATATTTCCACCAAATATCTTGATAGTTATTGGTACTCACTGTTTTAGTACCAGTATAAGGGTAAGTATCTGCTAAAAGTGGAAGGTCATCACTGGCGGGATAAAGTCCCGGATTTGCTAAATTTTGAAACCCTTCACTTAATGATTTGTAGTTAAAAATGATAGAAGAAATCAATACAAGTATAACTATTCCGAATAAAAATAAAATTTTTGTCATTTGTTCTTTATATATAATTATAATATAATTTGTGGTAGTATTGTTTAATTATTATAAAAAATAGGTTAAATATTCATTATTATTATATGTATTATATTAATAATGAGCGATAGTATAGACATGCGCGTTACAAAACGTGATGGAGAATTAGAAGACATTGCATTTGATAAAATTTTAAATCGTGTCAAAAAATTAGGACAAGAAGCAAATATACAAATTAACTATTCTTCGCTTGTTATGAAAGTAATTGACCAACTATACGATAAAATACCTACTACTAAAATTGATGAATTGACTGCTGAACAATGTGCAGTAATGTCTACCCAACATCCAGATTATGCTGTTTTAGCTGGGCGTGTTGTCGTTTCCAATCACCAAAAAAATACAGATTCTTCTTTTTTTAACGTAGTGGAACAGTTGTACTGGTACAACGACATTCACGGCAACCATTCACCTTTACTATCCCACGAAATGTGGTTAACTGTAAACTGCAACAGAGAAGAATTAGAAAAAATCATTGATTATAACCGCGACTATTTAATTGACTACTTTGGTTTTAAAACTCTTGAACGCGCTTATTTATTCAAAGTGAATGATATAGTTGTTGAACGTCCTCAACATATGTGGTTACGTGTTGCTATTGGTATTCACGGAGATAATATGGCTGCAGTAAAAGAAACGTATGACTTGATGTCACAAAAATATTTTACACACGCAACTCCTACTTTGTTCAACGCTGGAACACCTCGTCCTCAGTTGAGTTCTTGTTATTTGATTGCGATGGAAGATGATAGTATTGACGGAATTTATAACACGTTGAAAGACTGCGCTAAAATATCTAAGTGGGCTGGTGGTATTGGTCTTCATATTCATAATATTCGTGCTAAAGGAACACATATTCGCGGAACCAATGGAAAGTCTAATGGAATTGTACCCATGTTGCGTGTGTTTAATAACACCGCAAAATATGTTGACCAATGTGTACACCCAGAGACAATTATATATACAACAAATGGTCCAACTCAAATACAAAATTGTAGTGTAGGAGAAACTAAAATATACAACTTAAATGGAATGTCAGAAACTATACAAAATGTTTTAGAACATAGTTATTCTGGCGATTTTCTTGAAATAGAAAGTATGCATTCTATATTTCCTTTGAGAATAACGCCAGAACATCCTATTTATGTATTAAAAAATCAACCAAAGGGATTAAATTATTCACTTATTAAAAATCGTATACAAAAAAATATTTGTAGTTTTGAGTGGGTTGATGCAAAAGATGTTAATAACACAGATTGGTTAGTTTTTCCAATTCCAAAACAAGTAACCGATATAACAAATATAACGGAAGAAGACTGTTATATGTATGGAATTATACTAGGAGATGGTTCTATGAATAACGATGACAGTCGTAGTGGTACAATTACATTACACACTGTTAATAAGTCACACTTAAAAGATTTTATTGTAAGTTACTTTGAAAGAAATTATGTAAACTATATCGTGCGTGTTGATGGAAATACAACAAAAATTCGTTGGAATAGAAGTATTCATTTGCCGTTTAGATATAATGACTTTTATGATGATAATAAAACAAAACGCGTGAATCATAAGTGGTTGAATTTACCAATTCAGAAATGTAAGTATATACTAAAAGGGTTATTAGAAACAGATGGTTCATATGGAAAAAAAGAATTAGTATTTGATAATACATCTTTGAATTTAATTGAATGTGTACGGTTTATATGTATGAAATTAGGAGCACTAACAAGTGGTTATATTCGGGATAGAGTCGGTGAAAAACACGAAACCAGTAGAGGAATAATTGAAAATAAAAAAATAAGTTATACGTTAAGAGTTCCAAGAACTAAAGAAATATGTGAATTAATGGATGTAGAGTATGACGACGAAAAACAATTTTTCAAGTTCTTACGTTATGGAGACTATTTACTATCAAGAGTTCAAAATGTGAAAACAACAAAGTATGAAGGTATTTTGTATGACTTACAAATGGAAAAAGAACATAATTATTTAATACATAATGGTCTCGTCCATAATGGTGGGGGTCGGAGAAATGGTTCCTTTGCCATATACTTAGAAACTTGGCATGCAGATATTGAAGACTTCTTAGACATGCGCAAAAACCACGGAGACGAGGAGTTACGAGCACGTGATTTGTTTTACGCCTTGTGGGTCTCCGATTTGTTTATGGAACGAGTAAAAGAAAATGGCAAATGGGCATTGTTTTGTCCTCACGAATGCCCGGGACTTGCCGATGTATATGGCGATAATTTTAAAGAGTTATATATCAAGTATGAAACAAGCGGTAAATCAAATAAAATTGTAAATGCACGTGAGTTATGGTTTAAGATTCTGGATGCCCAAATGGAAACGGGCACACCATACTTGTTGTATAAAGATGCTGCAAATAATAAATCAAATCAGAAAAATATTGGAACCATTAAGAGCAGCAATTTATGCACAGAAATTCTGGAATATTCAGACGATAAAGAGACTGCTGTGTGCAACTTGGCAAGTATTGCGCTTCCCGCATTTGTGAATGAAGAAACCAAAGAGTTTGACTATGAACAACTGCATAAAGTAGCAAAAGTTGTAACGGGTAATTTGAATCGTATTATTGATATTAATTTTTATCCAACTCCAAAAACCAAAAGAAGTAATTTATTACACAGACCCATAGGTATTGGTGTCCAAGGGTTAGCAGATACATTTATTATGATGGATATTCCTTTTCATAGCGAACAAGCAAAAGAAGTAAATAAACTAATATTTGAAACTATTTATCACGCATCACTTGAACGCAGTAACGAAATCGCACTATCACGCAAAGAAGCAGTAACGTTTATTCATTCAAAACTATCTGACTCTGACTTGAATAACATAAAAACAGAACTTAACCCAGAAGACGATGTAACCGATTATTTAAAAATACAAGAGTTGTCTAACACTAGAAATAGTAAAGTAATTGCTGCAGAATTAATAAAATTTAAAAACAACAAATTGGCTGGGTCTTACAGTTCATTTGTTGGTTCTCCAGCCTCACAAGGAAATCTTCAGTTTGACCTATGGGGAATCACACCAACACCAAATAGGTATGACTGGACCTCATTAAAGGAACTAATCAAAGAATATGGATTAAGAAACTCATTGTTGATTGCTCCAATGCCAACTGCATCAACATCACAAATTTTAGGTTACAATGAATGTTTTGAACCATTAACAAGTAATCTTTATACGAGAAGAACTTTAGCTGGCGAGTTTGTAGTTGCCAATAAATATTTAATGAAGGATTTAATTTCCCTTGGTCTTTGGAATGAAAAGATTAAAAACAATATTATTGCAAATAAAGGAAGTGTTCAACAGTTAACCGTTTTACCAGAACATATTCGTAACAAGTACAAGATTGTTTGGGAAATGCCGATGAAACATTTGATTGATATGGCAGCAGACAGAGGAGCATTTATTTGTCAAAGTCAAAGTTTGAACTTGTGGTTGGAAGACCCAAATTATAATACACTAACATCTATGCATTTCTATTCTTGGAAAATGGGATTAAAAACGGGTATTTATTATTTAAGAAGAAAAGCAAAACATCAAGCACAACAATTTACAGTTGAGCCGGAGAAACGAACAAATCAAGAAGAAAATGATGAAATTTGCGAAATGTGTTCCGCATAAAATAAAATATTATTTTATATAAAAAGAATGAAAAAATATTTAATGCATCTGATATTTGTATTATTATTGTTGTTATTATTTTTACATTTTTCAACAAGAACGAATGAACCATTTGTCGTAATGACTCCGCCACATACAATCAACGATTATAAAAAAAATAATAGTAAAAAAAAATCTTTTTGTATCATATCTTAAATTTAGTTAAAAAATAAATACACACTCGGCGTATTTATTTTTTATTATTCTTTATTTAGTTTTATATTTTAATAAGAGTCATAACCACCATCATAGTTACTCCCATATCCAACATCATTATTATGTAAGAAATTTGGGTATTCTACACAGTCATCGTGTGGGTCATAGTATGCGTCGTTACAAGGATCATTCCAGTCAATTTGACTTGAGTCTAAAACAAATGCAGTATTGTGTTGATTCAAATTTTCATCTTCATCACATTCAATCACATCATCCGTGTTCAACTCATCTATTGTCATTGGACCCTTAAGGTCTTCTTCAGTATCAAACTTTTCAGAGTTACTAGTTTCATTCAATAAAGAACTATTTGATTCTGCTTCTTCTTCATCATCTTGTAAATCTATAAATACATCATAAAATTGATTTTTTATAGAAACAATAAGTGAGTCTAAATAATTGTAACTTTGTTCAAATATAGTATTAAATTCCATTCTTGAGGTTGTGTGTATGTTTATTGTGTGTGTGTTAAAAAAATTGAAGAAATATTCAATTTTTTTATCTTTTAGTATTTTTATTTAATTACATCAAATATTTTATTGTTTTTTCCATATCGCTACTTATATGACAGATATCTTGGTCGTATTTTAGTTTATAAAAGCATCTCAATGTAATGATGACATCATTCAAAGAATTGTGTAATTTTTGTGGTTTGAGTCCAAACAAATAATTATGTAATTCATCAAGTTTGGGATATTTATACTGGTCTTTGTTTTTCTTATAAGGACTTGGTAATTTACATAAATCTACCGTAGTTTTCATAGTGCAATAATACTTATCATAGTTACCAATTTTAATAAGTTTTTCTTGATATATTTTTTTTATTTCTTCATTGGTGGTCTCTCTTATCATTCTCATAATTTCTATTTTCAACATATTCAAGTCAAATTCCAAGTTGTGTCCAATAATCAAGTCTACACGTTCAATAGTATTTAAAAATTCTTCTATAACATTGTTTATACTTACACCACAACTTGATGACATTTCATTTGTTATTCCGTGTAATGCAATATTTTCCTCTGACATAATTACACTTTCTGGAATTTTAATTATTTGGTCGTTTTTTTCAAGTTTATTTGTTTCAGAATCATAAATTATATAACTAAACTGAACAACGTATGGCCATAAGTCTACAAGACTCATTTTAACATATTTGCTTTGTGGTAGTCCAGTTGTTTCAGTATCATATACGAGAAATTTCATTTTATGTTAATTGATATTGTAGTTTGTTGCTATATCTTTAAGTAATCAAAAAAAATCAATTTTTTTTTAGTAGTATTAATACACCCTTTATACATATTCTTTACATATTCCAAAACTACGTCTATGCCATATAGTAATTCCGTGTTCTTTTATGCCGTCCAAATGTTTTTTTGCACCGTATCCTTTATTACTATCAATACTATAATGTTCAACCAACTGAGGATTTTGCTGACATAGTTCATCAATATATGTGTCTCTTGCAACTTTTGCTAGTATAGAAGCAGCAGCAATAGAAGAATATTTATTATCACCTCCTTCAATACACACGTGTGGTATTTGTTCTAATATTTTTCGTTTTTGATTATAGTGCATAAATGGGTTGAAATAGTTTCCGTCAATAATTAACTGTATTTTTTTATCTGGTGTTGTAGGGTCTAGTTCTAACAGTATTTTTTCTTTTTTTAATATTTCTCCAATGCACTTGTGCATAGCTCGCTGAGTAGCTTGCAAAATATTAATTTCGTCTATAATTTTTTCGTCTTCATAACAAATTGCCCACGCCAACGCACTTTTTTTAATATATTCTGAAACTTCTTCTATTTTTTTTTTTGAATGAAATTTTTTACTATCTTTCATTTTGGAATGATCAAAACTATCATCTTTAGGTAAAATCACTGCTGCAACATATACTCTTCCAAATAATGGTCCTCGTCCAACTTCATCTACACCTATTTCAATTACACTACTGTCATTCGTAAAACATTTACTTAAAGGAAGTTGTTTTTCTTTTATGCGTTTTTTAGGTTCATTTGTGAAAGGATTGTCTTGTTGTTGTATATTAATATCATTCATAATAATACTATTTTATATTTTATATTTAATTTTTATTTTTATTTCAATTTTAAAAAATAATTTCATTTTATGAAACTTTTTTCACTATATAAATTATACATGAACAAATTATTATTACTTTTTATAATTCTATTACTTGGACTTATATTATGTTCTTTTTTAGGGGGTAATTGTTATACAGAAGGATTTGCTAATGATATTACTAAAATTACTGGAGTAAAAGGTAATACAACAGCATCACCAGTAACATCTAACGAAAAAGTAAGTAATGCATCATCTCCAAGTTCATCATCACCCACTACACCAACAACCTCATACGATAACTATAACCATTATAACCAAACATCGTATCCAACAAAGTATTATGGACCAAATGGAACAACTGCTACAATTATAAATACTAATGGAACGTATACTTTAGCAGTTACAGAAACAAATGGTACAACTACAATATATAATGTAGATAAATCATCATCAACTTCAACAAGTAATACACCAACTAATATGTCAAATACTACATTTTATGGACAAAATGGAGGAACTGCAAAAGTAACTACAGATAATAGTGGAAACTATTTAATTAAAGTTACACAACCAGACGGTACAACTACGGCATATACTGTAACGAATACCCAAAGTACAGTTGTTCCCCCACCACAACAACCAACTAGTCAGTCATCTACTTATAGTTCTGGTCAAAATTATAGTTACTACAATGGTGAGAATGTAAACGCTGGAAAGGTAAGTACTCCAAGCGGAACAACTTATTCTTGGGCAAGTGGACCACAAGGAAATACTGCTGTAAAATCGTCCAATTCAAACTCTGAATACAATTCAACGTTACCACCTGGTATTCCAAAAAGTATGATTCCACAAGGTCAAGAAGACTTATATATCCTAAAATCCCAAGTTGTTCCACCAGTATGTCCATCGTGTCCTACATGTCCAGCGTGTAAAAATAGTGACTCTCCTCCAAGTGCAGAAAAGTGTCCACCTTGTCCATCTTGTGCACGTTGTCCCGAACCCTCTTTTGAGTGTAAAAAAGTACCAAACTATAACTCAATCGGAAGTAGTAAATATTTACCCATGCCAGTATTAAGTGATTTTAGTAATTTTGGTATATAAATTCAAATTACATTTTTTAATATTTTTATGAAATAAATATAAATTATTTTATAAAAATTATTCCTTTGCTGCATCTAATATTTCTCTCGTTTTAATGCATTTTTTATCCATTTGAAATGTCTGTCCTTTTTCTTCTTGTGGAACTATTTTAATAATACATTTAGATTTTTTACCATACAATGGTTCAGTACAACCCTTCCCTTCAGTATTTTTAACTTTATTTTTTATTTTTTTGTCTAATTTAAATAACTTTGGTAAATCTTCAGTGCATCTTGAACGGAAATGTTCATATCTTTCTCTCACATCACAATATTTTAAGTTGGATTTCTTCTTTAATTTTCTATTTACCAACTCGTGCAAATTGTAAATATATCTTGAAAATGTGTCACGACTTTTCATACAGTCCATTGTTAATGGTAATTCTTTAAAGTTAGTTTTTAAATTCATTCTACAATATTTACAAGGTAACACATTTTTTAAGTTTAATACAAAGTCACGATAATGATGTTTTTGTTCTTGTGTTGGTTCAACTGGATAGTTAAAACTAATTGTATGAAGTAAATGCCATGCACTAGGTCCCCAAACAGAGGTAAGCATTCCATCACCACTATTATAGTCGTTTTTTGAATATATTTTTTTGGTTTTATTTTTATTTGTTTTTGTGTATTTTTTAGTATTATTTTTACGAGATGATTTATTCATAATATAACTATAGAAAATATTTTAATATTTGCAATATTTATGAGCAATTCTTATAATGTTTCCAACTATGTAAAAAATTCAAAAAACATATCTTTATTTGTAATACTATCTATTTTTTTTATTTTCATTTTTATGTTTACTCCCCTAAGTAATACAACGGTTGCATTTATTGGGAAATTAAGTATTTTAATACTTTTAGGATATGCTTTTTATAAAAATTGTTATATAACATTTCATTTTTCTAAAGATTCAAACCTAGTATTTACACAAGGTTCGTGGAATAATCAAAAAACAAATGTAATTTGTAGTTATGTTCTTTCTTTGTTTATTTTACTATTGTTGTTCCGTGTTGTCAAAAGTTTTTTCTATTAAACCTTTAACCAAGTTGTTTGAGTAACTTGTAAATACTATTCCACTATCACTACTATTTTCTTCAATTTTTGTTTCAACTGATGTATTTAGAAGATTCTTTACTTGTGATATTTTACTATAGTAAATATAATCATTTTTAAAATCATATCTATTTATTTCAACAAGTAGTCCTTCTTTATTTCTAAATAACATAATCAATATACTAGATTAGTATAATGATTTCTCTTTATATTATTGTATTTTTGTCTATTATTTCGTTTAATAAAATATTCTAATTTATTCTTTTATAATATATATAATGACCAAAATGTTAAATGTAACGTCGTCCGGTGGTATATTCAACAAGTTAAAAAGTTTTATTCCACCATTCAATATGAAAACAATCGGAATTATTCTATTAATTATTATCTTACTAGTTGCTGGTTTATATATGTATAATAACCATAAGTCACAACAAGTGACAGAAAATTTTCAAGATGGTACAAATGATAAGACTGCAGAGTTAATGTTTTTTTCAGTTGAATGGTGTCCTCACTGTAAAACTGCTAAACCAGAATGGGAACAGTTAAAGAGTGAATATAAAGATAAAAAAATAAATGGGTACAAAGTAATTTTTACTGACATTGACTGCACCAAAGAAACACCACAAATTGAAAAACTAATGAATACATACAAAATTGAGGGTTACCCAACTATCAAATTATTAAAAGACGGACAAGTTATTGACTATGACGCAAAACCAACAAAAGATACTTTAGTTAAATTCTTAAACACTGTATTGTAAATGACTTTTACACAATAACCATTACTTATTTTTCATCTATTTTACCCTTTATATTTTGAGACAACGAGAGAAAAGACTGCGCTGCGTGAATTCCATCCATAAGCAACTTTTCTCTCTCTTCACTTGATGATATAGTTGATTTTAAAAATGCAAAGTTTAAATTTTGTGTTTTATACCTAATCTCATTCGGTATTTTTATTTGTTTAGGTTCGGTATCTACATTCATTACCAACTTGTTAATAAAAATAGTTATGTAGTCTAATATTGTTGATTCATTATTTACAATATTAGTATTTAAATTTTCATCATTTTCATAGTTATTACGAACACCTAATATCTCTCCCAAATTATCGTCTGATATATTATTGTTGGTTACACAGTAATTCAATGGGTAATTTGAAACAACTCCACCATCTACATAACACTTGTCCCCAACACATCTAGGAGTAATTACCAAGGGCAACGCAACTGTCATATGTATTGCGTCAAACACTTTCAAGTCTGGATGAGTTGTATGTGAAACATCTATCATTTCAAAATGGTTCATTTCAAGAGAGAAAACATGAAAATCTATCTTAGAATATTCGTATAGTTCTCTCATTGTAATGTCAACAGACAAATCAATTGCATTAAAAAAAGGTTTAAAAAATATATCAATTACCTTTTCATCAAATAAACCTTTTTTAGAAAACGCCTCAAATATTTGGTTGATACTAATATCAAAGACTTCGTGCCAAGGACGTTTTACTACGTAGTCATTAATATAGTCCCATTTTATTTTCATAACTATTAATAACCCAATCATCGCACCCGCAGACGTTGCATAAATTGACTCTATGTTTTCAATTTTCCAAAAATCGGATTTTTCCAAATGTTGCAATGCTCCAAGAGATTTTAATCCAGTTGGACCACCACCCGATATAACGATATGTTTAATTGTCATTTAGTCAATAAATAAATAAATTAAATTACTTTTAATAACTTTTTTTCCCTATACTTTTTAAGAATGGCAAATATATTTACACTAGAAAATGTTTCAGACTTTTCTGAAAAAATCAATATAGATGACTTGTACGAGAAAAAACGACAGTATGATTTGAATAAATTGGAACTTTACAACAAAATACTAAATCGTATTCACGTAAGAATTAAAACGACATCACGTCAAAAAATAGATGAACAATTCTGTTGGTTTGTTGTTCCAGAAGTAATTATTGGAGTTCCTAAGTACGACCAAGGTTCTTGTATTGCTTATTTGATAGACAAGTTAAGAGAAAATGGGTTCAATGTAAAATATATTCATCCAAATACGTTGTTTATTTCTTGGTTGCACTGGGTACCTTCTTATGTGAGAACCGAACTTAAGAAAAAAACGGGTATTGTTGTAGATGAGTATGGTAATAAAATACAAGATGAACAGAACAACGATAACCAAAAGGTTAATAGTATGTTTAATATTAAAGAAACAAAAATGACATCCAAGGGAAATAATACTGCGAAAGAGAAAAAATCATTTACTCCGATTCAGTCGTATAAACCCCAAGGTAATTTGGTATATAATGATGAGTTGTTGAATATTTTAGAAGAAAAAATATTATGAAATAAAAATAAAAATAATATTTTAATAATATATTAAGGAAGGGGTATAGATGTCAAAAACTAAGAAGAACGGAAAAGGCAGAAAACTGTCAAAAACAAAAAAAGCCGCAAAGTGCGAAGAACGTATTGTGTTTGAACCATTTGAGGAAAAGTACGAAAAATTTGTAAAGTGGAATATGAAACAAAAACATAAAAAGTATTTGTCTCAAGTTGAAGTTTTATTGGATAAAAGTAGAAATGCCATATTCAAAAAACAAAATAGTGGTGATTTATGGCAAGCCCCTTTAGTAAAATTATTCCAAGTACCATTCACACCTTCCAAAGTTAAGGCAAATGATGACTTTTATACATATATCAACTATCGTTGGTTGAAAAATACCGAGTATGAATTTGATAGTAGCATTAGTGGAGACAATAAGAAATATTTTTCTCAAATTGATGAGTTTAGATTAACCCAAGACAAAACATATAAGGATGTGTTAGACTTGGTGAATAGGTATGTCAAGATAAATCATAGTAAGCAGTCAAAATTAGTTAAGAATGTCCGTGATTCTTTTATAAAGTTGAATAATATTGCTGGAACAAGAAAACATATTTCAACTTTTACGAATATGTATAATAACTGTGTTGGAAATAATGACTTATGGGGATTTTTAGCAGACATCAACAAAAATGAAATTATTTCGTGGGGATGTCCTATTAAATGGCAAGTAACCCCAGATGATAAAAATGCAAAAATGTATAAAAGTATGATTTCTTTTCCCCAACTAAGTATATTTGATTTAAATGTATATTTTGATGACAATACTGGATTGAGTAAAGCAGAAATAAGCAACCGAGCATTAGTTAGAACAAAATATTTGAAATATATTAGTGATATATTTGATTCTTGTTTAGGAAAAAGTCATGGTTTAGTAGCCCAAGACGTATTTGATTGTGAAGTTGCAATATTGAATGCTATGGGTTGTGACTCTGTTAAAAATGATTCTCCAACTTTTTATAATGTTGTAAAGAGAGGAGAAGCACTACAATATGGTTTTGACTGGGACACCTTTGCTCATAAAGTAGGTTATAAAAGAGCACCTGAAAGTTTTATTTGTGGTAGTTTGAATTATTTGAAGTGTATGTGTACAGAGTTAACTGAAAACTGGACAAATGAAAAATGGAAAGCATATTGGTTCTACATCTATTTGAGACAGTTGATTCGTTTTGATAAAAAATTAGACGATATTCATCTTGATTTCAAGGGTAAATTTATGACTGGTTTACCAATGGACTTTCCTTATGAGTTGTTGCCCGTATTTGGTTTATCCATTACATTCAACACACTGTTAGCAAATATGTATGTTGACGCTTATGAAAATGATGAAGTAGTTGCATATGTACAAAATATGGGTAAAGATTTAATTACTGTATTTAAGAGAATCATTACAAGAAATAGTTGGATGGATCCACCAACCAAAAAACAAGCATTAAAGAAATTAGACCATTTAAAGTTGATCATTAGTCAACCTCCAAAGTTACGCGAAGACCCACTACTTGATTATGTTGCCGATGATCCTTGGCAAAATATGTTACTAATTGTTGGTTGGCGTGTTGAAAAATTTATTGAGTTAGACGGAAAAGGTGTAATTGATATTCCTATGATAGACTGGTCAGTTACTCCATTTAAATTAACTGGATACCAACCATATATTGTAAATGCATTTTACACTCCAACCCAAAACTCCATCTATATTCCTTTAGCATACTTGCAACCTCCATTTATTGACTTACAAGAAAGAGGTATTGAATATAACTTGACTCACTTAGGTTATACACTTGGTCACGAAATGTCTCACGCATTAGATGATACTGGAAGTAAGTATGATTATTTAGGAAATTTACACAACTGGTGGACCGATAATGATAGAAAACAATATAAGAAAATATTAGATGATATTCAAAAACAATATGAAGTCTATGCCGCAAGAGATGGCATTAAATTTGACGCATCCATTGGTTTAGGCGAAGATGTTGCTGATATTTCTGGAACGGCAATATGTGAAGAATACTTGAAAGATTTCCAAGATAAAAATGATGACATTGTTCCAGTACGTTCATTATCTTTCCAAGCATTTTATGTTTATTTTGCGGTGCAACAGAGACAACATATTTATAAAAGTGCATTAAAAATACAGTTATTGACTAACCCTCATCCTTTAGATAAATATAGAACAAATGTTCCATTATCTCGTTTAGAAATATTTAGGAATATTTACAATGTTAAAAAAGGAGATGGTATGTATTGGCCAACAATGAGTACAGTTTTTTAATTTTTGAAATATAAATTTAGAAAAATAAAGAAACTAATAAAAATAACTTAAGAATAATTATAATATTTTAAGAAATTTATAATTATTTAGAAATAATTAATTCCTCTTTTGAAAATTTTTTTTATAAACAATATATATAATATGGCATCACGTCGTAGAAGAGGATCTCGCAAACATCGTACTCGTAGAGGAGGAAGAAGTATGTCCGCAGCAATGTCAAGAAGTATGAGTGCATCAAAAGCTGCATCAAAGGCTGCTGCTAAATCAGCTGCTAAGGCTGCCGCAAAAGCTGCCTCTGCTGCTGCATCAAAGGCAATGCAAAAGGCACAAGCCCAAGCAAAGTCTGCATCTGCTGCTGCCGCAAAAGCTGCATCTGCTGCTGCTTCAAAGGCTGCATCAAAAGCTGCCGCCGCTGCCCTTGCATAAATATATTCAAGTTAAATTTAAATAATATTTTCTACATAACATTTTAGTTTTGTTTTAGTATTATTTTGTGTTCTGCAAAGAACATAAAATAAATTATTTATACTAGGTTTTACTTATTAGTAACGTTACCAGTATCTTCATTTACGACCAAATTCTCTGAAATTTTTTCCAGTTGGTCAATTTGTTTTATAGTTGTATTTAAAATTCTAGACTCTACTATTGCTTCATAAATTTTAATACCCTCTGTAAAATCTTTTTCACAAGTTAAATATAAATCTTTTATATAATTTCTACATTCAACAACAATATCTTGTAAGTATTTTTCTGTTAGGTCTGGATTAATACGTATCACTTCATTTTTTACTTCAGTATTACTTGAGTCATATACATATACAAATACTTTGTCTATTATTGCACTCAATTGTTGTTGTTTTTTATTTACAGTATCAACCATTTTTTTCAAATTTTCAGCATACTTTACATACAGATTATTTGTTGTACTTATTTTTATATAATTGTCTTCAAATTGCGACACTTCTGATGTATTGGTTGTATTACAAATTTTTTCTTTACTGTAATCCTTCAATTTAATATCACTAAATTTAGTGACATTTTCTGGAACATTGTAACTTCCGGTAAAATTTATATAAAAATTGTTTAAATCAGTTTTAAATTGTTTTTCTGTTTCTTCTGACATTCTATTAAACTTACCAGTTTTATAGTCATACCCATCATCATAGTAAAGTTCCATCAATTCGGGTATTCCAATTTCTTCATCCAATGTTTTGACTTTGCCTTTTTTATTCAAGTTCATTGAACATAACTTTTTTGGAGTAGTATTTACATTCACGTTTTTACCTTCACTATCTTCTTCATTATTAACTAATTCATTTGATAATATATTAACCCTTTCACCACATAAATTTATTTTACTTACTTCAAAATGACCACTATTTGGTATTTTATCTTTTTCAAACAATTTGTAAGTTTTTACATTTCCAAAAAAGTCTGTGTGGGTATACTCTGGGTTGATTGTCATTACTATTGATGCGAATAAGTGTGCAACTTTTATATAGAACTTTGCAATTTGATTACACTTTATTTCTTTCGTATTATTACTTTCTTCTATTGCGTTATGTAATTGTGACTTGTTAAAAAATACAATATTTTCCTTTTCAATATCTTTAGGAGAAGTTCCGTTTTCAACTCTATCCAAAATTTTATCAACTTCCAAGTCAGAAAACTTTTTATTAATAATATCTGAAGTTAATACAATCATTTTTTCACAATATGTTTTCTCATTTAACTTTCTTAAACTCTGAAAATCACTGGTTAAAATATAATGTGTCGCAATATAATCTATCGTTTCCTCTAGTGGTATTTGTTTAATATCTTTTGTTGAGGTATCCTCTACCCCTCCTCCGTATTTTGAATTTGATGATTGTTGGTTACCCATATAACATAAACATATAAAAAATATATAAATTAAAATTGAATTAAAATTATATTTCTATATGAAAAGAATAAAATAGAATGAGTAAAGATAAAAGTATTAAAAAAAGAGACGGAAACGCGATTGATAAAAAAGAACTATGGAACGTATTTGATAACGAAATTAAACCTAATAATGTTCCTCTTGAATGTATTTATCGCGCTTGTGGTGACCGTGAAAAATGTGAGCGGTGTGATAACAACTTAGCATTTTCAGAAGAAGGGTTTTTAACTTGTACCAACACAAAGTGTGGTATTATTTATAAAGATATTGTGGACCAGTCTGCCGAATGGAGATATTATGGTGCAGATGATAATCAAAATTCTGACCCTACTAGGTGTGGTATGCCAATTAATCCTTTATTGCAAGAATCTTCTTTTGGTTGTAAAGTATTGTGTTACGGTTCAACCAGTTATGAAATGAGAAAAATACGACGGTATACAGAGTGGCAATCAATGCCTTATAAAGAAAAGTCACAGTATGAAGAATTTCAAAGAATTACTATAATGGCGCAAAATGCTGGAATGCCGAAACTAATTATAGACGATGCTATAAGGTACCATAAAAAAATTTCGGAATATGAGTTGACATTTAGAGGTGATAATCGTGATGGAATTTTAGCAGCGTCTATTTATATTTCTTGTAGAATCAATAACTATCCAAGAACTGCTAAGGAAATTGCTACAATATTTCATTTAGATGTTACTAGTGCAACAAAAGGTTGTAAAAACGCCCAATTGATTATTAACAACATTGAAAAGGATATGATTCATACAGATAAAACATCATTTTGTAGAACAAAACCAGAAGCATTTATTGAACGTTACTGTAGTAAATTAAGTATTAATAATGAACTAACCAAATTGTGCCAATTCATCTCAATGCAGATTGAAAAAAAAGGATTAATGCCGGAAAATACACCACATTCTATTGCTGCTGGGGTCGTTTTCTTTATTGCTCAAATGTGCAACTTAAACATTAGTAAAAAAGATATTAAGAATACAAGTGAAATTAGTGAAGTTACCATTAATAAGTGTTACAAAAAAATAGATAAAATAAAAAATGACTTGGTGCCCACAGTAATACTTAAAAAATACGGAATAAATATTTAAGAGTTTTATTTAAATAAAATATTATTTGCATTTTTTATTTAAAAATAATTTATTTTTTTATAGTATAAGTTACATATGGAATTTATTGATAATGAAGAAAGTCAAACAGATATCCCAACAACAGAGGCAAATATTAATAACATTTGTATTTTTCTAACGAGTACTGTTTCTATTAACCCAAAGAAACGTTTTATTTTTGATACTGATGGAAATTCACGATTAAATACTTATATAAAATCTGTGAAACAATGGTTAGAAAAAACAAATTTCAAAATTGTTTTAGTAGAAAATTCTGGTCATAAGTTTACAGAAATTGAAGAATATTTTGAAAAGTACAAAGAACGATTTGAATTAATATCATTTAGGGAAGAAGATATTGATAATGAAACATTTGATAGTGTAGGGGCACAGTCACTCAGAATAGAAAGTGACTATTTATATACTAGTAAAGGAACAAGTGAAATGTTTGCTATTTATTATGCTTACCAACAATCAAGACTATGTAAAGAGTCTAAGTTCATTATAAAAGTAACTTGTAGATATTTTATTCCAGAGTTTGAAAATTTTTTGAAAAATATAAATGTAGATGAATATTTTGCTTTAAGACAAAATAATCCCGACAACTGTGAAATTGTTGGTTCACACATAAATAATTTTTCTGATATATTCATGCCAGGACATTTTAGAAACAGTGATGGTAAATGGCATCACCACATAGAAAATGTATACAAAGACAGACTATTAACAAGAATACCAGAGGAAAGAATTATAGTTTGTGACGTATTTCAGATTGAGTCAACACAACAAGGCGGTTGTAATGTTCAAAGAACAGAATTATAAAAGATTTCTAATAGTATAGTCACATTAATCGTTTAATATATTATATTTTAATATTTGAATTATTCAAACATTAAATGAACACTACAGATAAAATACCAAATCGTATTTTTATTGTTCCGTATAGAAACAGACGTGAACAAAAATTTTTCTTTTCAAATCAAATGAATTTCATACTTAATAAAGATGATGACTATGAAATTTATTTTGTTCATCAATGTGACAATCGTAATTTTAACCGTGGAGCAACCAAAAATATTGGATTTCTAGCTATGAAAGAAAAATATCCAAATGACTACCAAAATATAACTTTTATATTTAATGATGTTGATACACTTCCCTTTCACCGAATTTTTGACTACCAAACTATTCACGGTGTAGTGACACATTACTATGGTTTTGACACTGCTCTTGGTGGAATTGTTGTAATGAAAGGTTTTGACTTTGAACTTATTAATGGTTATCCAAATTATTGGGGGTGGGGAATGGAGGATGCTTGTTTGCAAAAAAGGTGTCTGAAACATGGTTTAACAATTAATCGTTCTCATTTTTATAAAATAGGAAGTCCAGAAATTTTACAGTTATTTGATGGTGTATCCAGACTGGTTTCTCGTCGTGACCCAGAACGAATGAAAAATGACTCTGGTATAGATGGGTTACATACGATTCAAAATTTAATGTATTCGGTTGATGTAAAATCTTTAAATCCGAATGATAATATTTATGTTGTTTCAAATTCTAAAATGATGGTAATTAATGTAACTAATTTTACAACTTTGATTAGTTTTGATGAAGATGAGTTTCATAAATATGATTTGAGAGAACCATTAAGAAATGTAATGTTTCCAAATCAAAACACCATGTATGTTGATAATACTGTCGTTACAACGGACGACTGGAAGGATATTCCTAACTATCCTATGAAACAAGACAGAGATAATTCTGAAACAACAGCTGCAGAAATAAACCAATATATACAAAACATTAGAATACAAAATACTGCTTCAATACCTCCACAGAACAAGTCACTACAACAACACGCGTTTATAAAAAAACCAACAATTAACACACAAAGTGCAAGATATATCTTCTCTCAAGAAAATTCAAAGAATTATGCAAGACCTCGTTCAACACCAAGTGCAAATATTAAGTTGGGTGGGGTGAGAAAATAATTGCGAATTTAATTTTATTTTTTTCTCTCTTCTTTCTGTAGTATATGGGAGACTCTAACTTGCAAACTTGGAAAAGAAATATTGCGACTGAAATCAAAAATATTGATATTGAGACTGTATTTACCGAATGGTGGGAATTGAAAAAATTATCTGTAAAACCTCAAGAGTTGGAATGTTTAAATGGCAGAAGCAAAATTGGTTGTGATTTAATTGATTATTATTTTTTTTTGAACCGTCTAGAAACGGTAGGAAATAAAGGTATTAATTTTTACGAGTTTATCAAAAATATTGATTACTATAAAACAAAAAATTATATTCAAAATTTATTAACCTATTGTAATCAACATAACCGTTACGTAGACAATGATACAAAACGATACTATTATATTTATGGACTTTCTTTTGGTCGCGTGAATGCTTTTAAAATAACAAACGCTCTTTCTATATATCAAAAATATAAACCAAGTACAGAAAATTATTTGTATTCTATTATGGACCCTTTTTGTGGATTTGGAGGTAGATTAGTTGCAGCACTTTTATTGAATTACAATTACATTGGTGTTGATTTGAATGTGAATTTGAAACCAAACTATGACCGTCTCATGAATGACATAGGAAAAAAAACTAGTTCCAAGGTTACATTACTATTTCAAGACGCAAAAGATGTTGACTACTCCCAGTACAAATATGATATGGTATTCACATCACCTCCTTATGGAAATATTGAAGTGTATGAAAATGGAATTAAAAAAACACCAGATGAGTGGGCACAATTTTATACAACAGTGTTTCAAAAACTTTGGGACCATTTAAGAAATAAAGACGGTGTGTATGCCATCAATATTAATGCTGACATTTATCAAAAATATTTAGTCCCATTATTTGGAGAATGTGAAGAGAAAATAGAATTGAAAAAATCAACCAGAAATAAAAAATATAAAGAATTTATTTATCTATGGCGAAAAAATGTTTAAAAACTTTCTTGTAACATATATAATGTCTGTATCTGTAACAGAAAAAATTGGAGGAATAACTGATATAAAACACACTCTTTATATCAATTTATCTAGTCGGGTTGATAGAAAAGAACACGTTGAAAAAGAACTTGGTAAAATTGGGATTCCTTTTGAGAGATTTAATGCTATTAAACTGCCAAATGGAGCACTTGGATGTAGTATGAGTCATTTAAAGTGTTTGCAAATTGCGAAAGAAATGGGATGGAGTCACGTTTTTATTTGTGAAGATGATATTCAATTTTTAGACCCAGAGTTATTAAAAAAACAACTAGACACATTTTTAAAAACTCACTCGGATGACTGGGATGTTTTATTGGTGGCCGGTAATAATATGCCTCCGTATATTCCAATTGATGAAAGTTGTGTACAAGTGAAACAATGCCAAACCACAACTGGTTATATTGTAAAACAACACTATTATGATACACTCATTACTAATTTTAAACTGGGAATTCAATGTTTAATGAGAGAACCTCACAAACACTCAATATACGCAATTGATAAGTATTGGTTTTTTCTACAACAACAAGACCGTTGGTTTTTAATCGTCCCTCTAACCGTTGTACAAAGAACAGACTATAGTGATATTGAAAAAAGAATGGTGAACTACAAAAGAATAATGACTGATTTGGATAAAACGCATTTGATTCAACGAATGAACCAAATGGGACCGTATGGTATGAGGTAAATTTAAATATATTTTATATTTTTGATTCATTTTTAACTTTTAAAATTGAATCAAAGAGAGAAATCTACGGGGTAAAGTCCTTAAAATATATATCTGTTTTTATTGGGAAAATATTAGTTTTGAGTGAAGACTCTAAATAATAACCAATAGAATAGTCTTCCAAATATTCTTTAGATATACTTTCTCTCTTGGTTATTAGGTCTTGAATTGCCTTATAAGAGAGAAAGTAAAAACGACCGTTACAATATTTAATTGCTTCTATTTTTAAATTTCGCGGTAACTCCGGGTGTATTCTATAATATTGAGATATATGTGGCAACTTAACATCTACGATGAATCCACCATAGTGGTATGAAAAACTAGGCGAATCAAATAGTTTAGTTAGAGTAGAAAAGAATTGAGAACAAGATTGAACTTGTTGGTCATCATCCGTTTTCATAATATATTTGTAATCATATGTTTCATTGATTGCATCGTATGCAGTTATTACTTTATGAGGGAGAGAATTATAGTCATCGTGGTTTCTTACCCATAATTTTCTCTCTTCATCATCAAATTTAAAGTTGGTTTTTAACATAGAATTTCCAATTACATGATAATATTTAATACTAGAAGGCAGTTCTTTTAACCACGTGTTTTTTTGTACGGTTGCTTTTTCACTGTATTTTTGACAGTTCATAATTAACAATATAAAGTCTTGTTTGATTCTTCTCTCTTCCATTCTTTACTTTATAATTTTACTCAATAAAACTATAAATTGTTTTATACGCAACTTATTTTTGTCCAATATTCTGGAAATAAGTCTGAAGTATCGTGAGTTACTTTTGGTCCAAACCATACTTCTGGATAACATACAATTTTTGACGGGTTAGTATTCAAATATGCACCCCACCAACTAAATGAACTATTGGCAATTATGTTGTGACTACAAGCACTCATTAAAAGTAACTGTTGCCAGTCATCAACTTCATCTATTACTTTTATAAATGCACAGTTTGTAATTGTTTTTTTCATAGTGTCAATTATTTTTCCAATTTCTTCATTGTCTTCTTTTTCACAAAAAAAAAGTACTTTTTGAAATTTATAATTTGTTTTTTTTAAAATTTCTTTGAGACTATTTTCATAATATTTATGGGTTAAAATTGGGTGAGTGTCTTGTAAGTTTTTATAGTCTCCTTGACGAAAATGCATACTTATAAACTCTTTGTAGTTATAACTATATTTACTTGTTGCTTTTTTTTTCAATACTTCAAACTGTAAGTATTCATAAATTTGTTTATAATTATTTTCAAAATATTTTGGGCTTTGGAAATAACCGTCTAATATCGCATTCTCTAATTTTGTTATAAAAGGTAACTCTTCATATTTGAATGTTTTCTCTCTCACTACTTTCATATTAGGAATATAATTTGAATCAGTAAGGTGTTTTCTTAAAAATATTAAAAGACTGTGCCAGTATGTGTGTCTTTGGGTAACGCCACTATTTAACGCATAAGTATTTTTGAAAAAAAATAAATGGTCATTATTTATGGCATATGACATAGTAGCAAATATTTCAAATAATTGATTGCCAAGACCACCTTTTAAATTACACGTTATCATTATTATATTAAATTAGTATTTTAATAATATTTAATATTTAATTATTATTAAAGTTTAATTATTTGTTAGAACGGATTCTAACATTTGTTATACATTCAAAAAAAAATGTTTAAAAATCTTCATTGAATTCAAATGTATTTTCATCTACAGTTTTATTGGCTAGTGAATAATCAGACACAACTCGCTCAAAAAAGTTGGTTTTACCTTCTAAACTAATAAGTTCCATAAAATCAAACGGATTTGTTACATCATATAATTTATCATATCCTAACTGAAGACACAAACGGTCTGCTACAAATTGAATATATTGTGTCATCATTTTTGAATTCATTCCAATCAAACGACAAGGCAATGCTTCACAAATAAATTCGGTTTCAATATCAACTGCTTCTTTAATTAACTCGTGAATTTTATTTTTTGGCATCTTTTTCACTAATTTGTTGTATAACAAAATCGCAAATTCGCAATGAAGTGCTTCATCACGTGAAATTAATTCATTTGAAAAAGTTAATCCGGGCATTAAACCGCGTTTTTTCAACCAAAAAATACTGCAAAATGCACCAGAAAAAAATATACCTTCAACACAAGCAAAAGCAACCAAACGGGTTGGGAAACCACTACGGTTATCTTTTATCCACTTTTGCGCCCAGTCTGATTTTTTTTTGATACAAGGATAATGATTGATTGCTTGGAACAGTTTCATTTTTTCGTCTTCGTTTTTAATATATGTTTCAATCAATAAACTATATGTTTGAGAATGTATATTTTCCATCGCTATTTGAAAACCATAAAACGCTCTTGCTTCTGATACTTGTACATCAGACATAAAACGCACGGCAAGGTTTTCTAATACAATTCCATCACTTGCTGCAAAAAATGCTAGTATCATTGACACGAAATGTTTTTCATCTGCATTTAAGGATTCCCAGTGTGTTAAATCTTTTGATAAATCAATTTCTTCGGCTCGCCAAAAACAGTCAACTTGTTTTTTATACATTTCCCATATATCTTGGTGTTGTATAGGGAACATTACAAACCTATTATCGTCTGGTGCAAGTAGTGGTTCTGACTGAATCTTTGACATCCTAAATATTATATAGTTAAGATTTTATATTTTTTATAAAAATATATTAAATTTTTATTCGTATTTTTTTAATTTTACCGTAAAAAAATATACAATATTTACAGTTATATTTATTTGTTTTAGTAAAATTTGTTATTGTATAAATTTTTATACATGTGCTGCTGCTGATGCTCTCCGTAACTGCGGAATACATACTTTAAGTAATTTATAGTAACTTTTTTTGTATTTATCTACTTCGTGGGTTTCTTCGTAATTTATAAATTCAGATTCGTTGTAATATAAATTTATTTTGTTAAAATAGTGATTACTATTTGTTAAGTCATCGCCTAACATACTGTTGTGTTCGTATTGTTCCATCTCACTTAAATTAAAATTTTCGTATAAGGTTCTTGATGGCGAGTTGTCTACTACATCTGTGTTATTTTTTATAGCACCTTGTAGTAGACAAATTGCAATAATTGTTAATAATACTGTAACTACGAGATAATAAATTTTTTTATCATTTTTTCTTTTTTTTGAGGTTGGACTAGTATTTCCTTTTTCATTTATGTCTACATAGTGGATGTTTGCTTCCATTGCGTCATACTTGTCGTGTGAGAATGTTCGTTGAACAGCAGTTGTCATTTGTTCCATTTTGTTTGCGGTAATTTGAATTAAGTTTGGTATTATTTTTGATAAATCCTATAAAATATTTAAAATACTTTTCAATTTTTTTATTAATATAGCAAAATAATATATAACTAACAAAAAATGTATGAACTTAAAATGAATGTTGCAGATAGAGACAATTATTTGAATCAAATTGAACAACAAATTAAAATGAAAAGGCAACTGTTGTTGGAAAAAAGAAAATATTTAGAAGAAAATGTAAAAGAAAACCATTTTTTGGAGAATGTTCGTAATGATTACAAAAAATACCACGATTTTATTTTGAAACAAAAACAAGACCAGATTAAATCCATGCAGTTTTTGAATCAGTATATTGATGATTTAATGGTGAGTGGTAAATTAACTGAACATGATATTCTAAACTCTAAAAAAGAAAAACAAGAAATTATGAGTGAAGTTGATAAAATTAAAAAAGATTTAGACGGTTTAATGAAAAAGTAATTCTATGAATAATTTATAATTATTATTTCTATATATATATAAATAATAAAGATGAGCATGGAAGAGGCCTTAACAAAAATTACAAATATTACAACTCAAGCAACAGATAATGGTAACTATATTACACAAATCAGAGACCGTCTTCGTGAAATTAGTGGACAAATTAGAGCAATTGGTACAGAAAAACAAGCACTTGAAACCGAAATTGCTCGTTTGAAAACTGAAATAGAAGGTTTAAACGGACGTTTAGGTGAAGAACAAAAAGAAAGAGATGAGATTGTTCAAAGGTTAGACGCTGCTGAAGCAGAAATAACACGACTAAATAATGAAATATCTGGACGTGACATGGGTCAATCCGAACAAGCAGCAGAATTACAAAGACAAATAGATGCATTGAATACGCAACTTGCCGAAAAGGATAAACAAATCAGTGGTCTTCTTAGAGAAATTTCGGATGCCCAAGACCAAGTTAGAGGAAGTGAGGATGTTTTACGTCAAATGCACGAGAGGTTAGATGCGTTAACTGCATTAGTAAGTGGTCAAACTACTCAACTCGGTCCAGATGGAGAAATACAACAAGAAATAACAAATATTTTAAATGAACTAAATAACATAAGACCAGCATTAGGACCAGTTCCACCACCAACAACTGGTGGTAGAAGAAAACGTAATATTACCAGAAAAAGAAGAACACGAAGAAGAATGAAAGGCGGATTTATTGCCAAATATGATAATAAAAAATCAAAAAAGAGAACTCACTCATCAAAGTCAAAATCAAAGTCTAAGTCATCTAGTGTTCCATCACATTCATCTTCTAGTCGTTAAAATTCCAAAACATACCGTGAATAGATGGAATTCTAATATTCCATTTTGAGTTGTATTCTCTTCTCAGCAAATAGTGAGGGTCCTTTTTTATATTATATATGATTTGCATACGTTTTTTATAAACACGTCTCCAACATCGCTGTACAATTTTTAACCACACTGTTTTTATAATAGCCACACATTCATCTCCAGATAAATAAATACGTTCTCCAATATGTGGTGTTATATAGTTATCTTTACTAACTATGTTTACATAGTTACGAATTATTTTGTGTTCTAAGTTAATGTTGAATTTTAGTGAATTTTCAACAAGTTTTTTATATTTGTTTTTATAAGTTTGAATAATGACTTTATCCAAAATAAATTCATCTTCATCGGTAGAATAGTCACTATCACTATCATACTCACTATCACTCATTTCATTATCTTTAATGAAAGCAACCATATAGTGTCCCCAAATATTTGGGTCACTTTTTTCGTCAAATCCATGCAACAATGGATGATATATTTCACATAACATCAAGTAGTTTTTAGTTGTCATTATTTTATAATTTTATATTATTAAATAATTTGTATAAAAAAATATAAATATTTATTCAATTTTTTTTAATTGTTTATATATATAAATGAAAATACCAAAATCTTTTTCAAAAATGCTTGAAAATAAATACGTTTTATACTTTGTTTTGTTTTTAACTCTTATTAATCTTTTAGGATATATGATTTTGGGTAACTTTAATGCAATTATATTCTTTATTTTAGCAGCATTTTTAACTGCAAACTTTAGTAAAAATATGATTGTTGTATTGTCAATTCCTTTAATTTTAACAAGTGTTTTTATGGTTGGAAAAGCGGTGAAAGAAGGATTTGAAACAAAATCAATTGATGACCAAATTAAAGACATCAATGATGATATTAAACGTAAGCAAGACAGACTAGATGATTTGATTAAAGGTGGTCTAAATACTGATGACGATAAAAAGAAAAGAAAAGAATTAAATGAGGATATTGATGAGTTGAATAAACAGAGAGAAAAGTTACAAAAACAGAAAGAAGAAAAAAAAGATGATAAAAAAGATGATAAAAAAGATGAAAAGGTTGGTGATAAAAAACCAGAAAAGATGTCAACAATGTATAAGAAAGAAAATAGAATAGATTACGCTTCTACTGTTGAAGACGCGTATGATGATTTAAATAAAATTTTAGGCGGAAATGGTATTAAACAACTAACTGACGATACTCAGAATTTAATGAAACAACAAATGCAACTTGCAGATGCTATGAAAAGTATGACTCCATTAATGGAACAAGCTCAAAGTTTATTACAAGGTTTTGACATGAAAAGTTTAAGTAGTTTAGCTGGTTTAACTAAAAATGGTGCTGCTCCAATTGAACAAATGGGAGCATCTGCTTAATTTAATCATTTTTGACATATATTTATATACATAGTATATATGCCAAAGAAATGTCCTCCAGGAGTAATATGTATTGAAAACGTAACAATGTTTTTTCTTGTAATAATCATATTTGTTATTGTGTATTTAATTTATATTAGTTTTATTAAGAGAGAAAATAAACAAAAAGTAGTTGTTAATGTTGAAAAACGAAATGACCCTAGTTATATCATTAACCAACAACCAAATTATCCCTACAATAATATCCCAGTAAACGATGTTTTAATGAATCCTTATGTTCCACCTTTGCGAGATGAACGTTATTTCATTCCAGAAGTTGTTCCTATTCGTCCTGGAACGATTCCAATTAATGTATCCACTAATCTTGGTGCTGTTGATACAAATTATAGACAAATGGGTATATTAACACCACTACATAATAACTCTAAAAAAGATAAAATAATACCTTTAATGGGGAGACCTTTACTAGTGAATCGCGACAAATGGCAATACTATACAATGAGTGACCAAAATAATAGTGTAAAACTACCTATTATACATAATGGTCGCAGTTGTACGAATGAGTATGGTTGTGACCGTCTATATAATGGTGACCGTGTTTATGTAGAAGGATATAACCAAGCATTTAAAGTAACTATTTATGAAAATGATGTTATTAAATATATACCGTACTTGTAGTTTGAATCACATCATACAGCATTAAAAATTTTAGAAAACATTTTTTAACGTACTGTTGTGTAAATTCAAACTTTTTTTATTTTTATATGTCTTATTTTTTTCATTACTTATTTTCATTTTATATTTTTTCATAGTTTGTTTTTTTTTATCAAGAATCTTTAGTAATCTACCTCTAGTTAATTTCATATAATTATAGACTGATTATATAAAATTAATTATTTTTATATTTTAATTATTTATCTTATTATTTATATATTATAAATTATAAATGAGTTTAATGAATATATCTCCCCAAAATATTGCAGGTACTTGTGAATCTAAATGTTCTTATGCATTCAACTATCCAACTACAAACAGTACAACCATTTCTAACTATGGTGCTTATTTACAATTTACATATGATTTATCAAATACTTCTCCAGTACTATACAACAATAATAGTTACAATGTTTCTAGTATAAACATATATTCACCATCTTTACATAAATATAATAATTCTACTACAGACGGTGAAGTTGTAATAAGGCACACTGCTGTAAGTGGTGGTAATCCTTTGTATGTTATTATCCCATTAAACACTGGTGGATTAACTACTACTGGTTCCCAAGTTATTTCCAGTGTAATTAACGCGGCTGGTAAAAGCGCACCTTCTGCTGGAAAAAATACAAATAAAGGAGTTGGTGAATTTACACTAAATAAATTTATACCAATGAAACAATTTTACAGTTATACAACAAGCAAAATGGACTGTATTGTATTTGATATTTCAAATGCGTTAGGAATTACTACCAGTGACTTAACAACATTTAAAAAAATAATTAAATCTGCACCAAGCAATCCATTTATCATGCCATCTAACTCACTTGCGTCTTTATTTATAAATACAAAAGGTCCTTCAAATTCACTAAGTGGGGGAAGTGATATTTATATTGACTGTCAACCAACCGATAAAGAAATTGGAGAAGTTACAAAAAGTAAAAAAAGTGTTAATGACTTGGGTACTCAAGAAAATTTAATGTATATCATATACGTTATTGTTTTTATGTTTTTAATTTTTATATTATACTCCGTAATGAAATATCTTATTAGTTTGGCCAGCAACTCTGAAACTACTGTTATGAAAGGTGGATTTTTTAAAAAATATAGTTAATACAACTACTATATCAATGTGTATTTTGAAACACATTGATATAATTTAAGAATTTTATTTACTTTACATGTTTTCGTGTTTTGTGTTTTCTATTTTTTCTTTTTGTTGTTTTTCTTCTTTTTGATTTTCTACTTTTTCTTTTTCCACCGAAAGAATGTCTTTGCCTATCTGAAAAATCCGTATTATCATTAATATTATTTTTTTCAAACTCTGTTTTTAAACTCTCAGAACGCAAATTTCCTATTGCATTTCGTTTCGTTTTTATCGGATGTTTGTATAACTCTAACGCATAGTCAAGTCTTTCTCCATATTTTATTTTTTTCTTATTACATTTTTCGGCATTATAATGTTTTTTTTCGCAGTATGTAATGTCAAACCGAATTAAATACCCAATTTGTTCCAACATACTCATTATATAACCATATCGTCCAATACCACAAATTGCGTTTGTTAATGGAAAATTACACAATACCGGTGTTTGGGTTTTATACTTACTTAAATCCCCTTTAGTTGCTTGTAAAATACGTACTACAAACATTACTGTAGGAGCACAAGTATAACTTTCAGCGCGATAGACTAACGCTTTTCCTATTTTTTTCATAATATCTAATATTAATCTGGTATTTAAAAATGTAGCGTGATTTTTATCCACATTATTTATAATAACTTTTGCGTCTTGTTGAGTTATTTCAGCATCGTTTACAAGTTTATAGTATTTCTCTCTTCCATAATTATAATCATGTGTCATATAGTCTTTTATCATATTTGATGCTTCGTTTTTCCAATTATTTTTTGAAAACAAGTTTTGTACCTCGTCATTAAATAATTCTCTGAAATTTGGAAAATAATTATAAATCATATTATAATTAAAACTCCCTATATTTTGTTCAATATTATCATTTCCCAAATCAATCATTGCATCAACATAGTTTCTTAGAATACTTGCACCCGCATATGGTAACATTTCATTAAAGTCGTCAATATTAAAATTCATCGTATCTAAATAAAATATATCTGGGTGTTCTGTATCATCTTTATGTGGATTTGGTAATGTCATCATATCAGCATACATTTCAATATCAAAATCTAAGGTATTTTTATTAAAAAATATTAGAAATAAATCTTCAAAAATTGAAACAATATAAGACAATCCAATTAATCCAACTATTTCACCCGAATATTGAACTCCAATATCAATATCAGATGTAGGTGTTAAACTACCAAAAATTCCCATTTTATAATTTTCTAGTTCGGGTTTTATATCTCCTCTAAAAATACGCGTTGGAACTATTTGGGAATTTTTATTGTATACATCACTAAATAACGATTCGTTATTCATCATTTTTGTAGCAAAAATCAATATTTGATAAAATAAATAAGTTCTTACTATCCACAACTTTGTTTGAATATTTTTATTGTAATTTATAATGTCGTGAACATAATTAAAACTTGTTAGATTTTTGTCAGCAGTTGTTTCTAATTTTTGAATTAATGGTTGAATAGCGTTTTTCATATCTTCAAACGTTGTATAATTTGAATTATTTAATTCTAATGTAAAATTTTCTGATAAAGGATACTGTTTTAAAAATTGGTCTAAATCACTTTTACATCTATTTATTATACTATTTTCTTCAAAAACTGGATATACCATATATTATATTTATATTTTTTATTTTTCATTTTTTTGATTTTTTACTCTTTTGTTTCTTTACCCTTCTTGTTTTCTTTTTTACCCTTCTACTTTTATTTGTTTTTCTACTTTTACTATACTTTTTTCGTCTTCTTCCACCTACATTATTAGAATTATTTTCACGATTTATGTATTGAATTACTCTCATATAGTAACCATAAAGTCTATTGAAATTATTTACAAGACTCAACTCAGACCATTCTTGGTTATTTCCTTGGAGCATTGGATTAGTTACTTGAAGTTCATCAAAATCTTCGTGAATCATTCTTTCAGTTGTTTGGTCCACAATACCTTCAAATATATGATGTGTTATTTGTTCTTGTAAATGATCTATTATATCTTGCACTATTTCACGTGGTGTTTCTGTACTTTCCATTTCAGTAACGATACGTTCAAGTCTTGCCAAATAGTAACTGAGTATAAATTGACATCTTTCTCTCGTAGTATTATATCTTTCTGTATTTTGAGGATTGGGTTCTAAATTCTCGCGGTCACATAATCGTAACTCTTCAATAAAATCCGTAAAAAAATGGTCACGCCACGTTTGGTCTCTCCAGTTCAACTCTTCATTAATATTTTGTTCCATTTACTTATATTATGTAAAGATTTTATATAATATAATACAATACAAAAACGAGTGTTTAATTTGATGACGATATTGGAGTCGCGTCATAGTTATTATCTAAGATTGGTACATATGGTGCATCTGCCGAAACAGTGTGTTGTATTGGCGCCATTTTACTGACCATTTCTTGTTCTAAAGTATATGGGAATTGATTAAATGCATTTAGACAAGACGCTTTCTTTTCTTCGGTTGGCATATAATTCCTAAGAGCATAGTTGCCGGTTCTAACTTCTGAACGACGAATCAACTCATATGCAACAACCAATCCTAGAATACCTAAAATTGGATTGCAACAAGAAAATAACAAAAGGGCAAGAATAACTACAACTATTTTACCTAGAGTATTATCAATCAAATTTGCAACGACTTCGGGTGTTTTATAACCCATAATCAAATAAATAATGAATAGTATTGATAAAAGAACTTGACCCATCTTTTCTTTTTTTAATAAATCTTTAAAAGCGTCCATATATCATATTGGTAGATTTTATTCTTTCACAATTTCAAATAAATTCAAAATAAATAATAAAATTGATATTTTTCTTCTTTTCTAAATTATAAACAACATAGTTACTGAAAATGGAATTTACCAATATTCAACCAGCAAAATCTCTAAATGGACCAAGTGGATATTTGGGGCAAAAAGGTTACACTTTAATGAAAAAAGATTTAACTCCCGAACAACAAGTAGATTTAAAACGCGAATTAACTGCTAAACCATTTACACAAGGTTCTGTTGTATCAAAAGTTCAGCATACTTTCCCCGTTTATCGTGAGTCTGATAACAAGTTTACATTCCTCGTTATTTTGGCGAGTCTTACTTTGGACCACCTACTAAAAATAAAATATCTCCCGGTGACGACATAACAGTTCAGTTTATGGGAGATTTGCGTGATAATCAAAAACCAGTAGTGAAAGCATTTATTGACCACGTCAAGAAAAATGAAGATGGTGGTGGTGGGTTACTTGAACTTCCGTGTGCATATGGTAAAACAGTACTTTCAATAAATATTATGAGCATAATAGGTAAGAAAACACTAGTGATTGTCCACAAAGAATTTCTTATGAACCAATGGATAGAAAGAATCAAACAGTTTCTTCCTACTGCGCGGGTCGGTAAAATTCAAGGACAAGTAGTAGATATTGAAGACAAAGATATTGTCATTGGTATGTTGCAGTCGCTTTCTATGAAAGAATATCCAGCAACCACTTTTGATAGTTTTGGACTAACTATTATTGATGAAGTGCATCATATTTCAAGTGAGGTATTTTCGTGTGCTTTATTCAAGTTAGTTACGAAATATATGTTGGGTTTATCTGCTACCATGAACCGTAAAGATGGAACCACCAAGATATTTAAAATGTTTCTAGGCGATGTTGTGTATAAAGGAACGAGAGATGAACAACATAGTGTTGTGGTTAGGGCGATAGACTATGTGTCAAATGACGAAGACTTTAAAACAGTAGTTACTGATTATCGCGGTCAAACTCAATACAGCAGTATGATTGTTAAGTTGTGCGAGTTTAACCACCGTAGTGAATTTATACTGCGCATCTTGGGCGATTTACTCAAAGAAAGTGAAGAGAAAAACCAAAAACAACAAATAATGATTTTAGCGCACAATAAAAGTTTATTGAAATATTTGTACGACGCAGTTGAATCCAGAAAAATTGCTACAGTTGGTTATTATGTGGGTGGTATGAAAGAACAAGCGCTCAAGGAATCGGAACTAAAACAAGTCATTATTGCCACCTATTCTATGGCAGCAGAGGCACTTGATATCAAGACGTTAACCACACTTATTATGGCGACACCAAAGACTGATATTGAACAAGCAGTAGGAAGAATTTTAAGAGAAAAACACGGTTCACCCATTGTGGTTGACATCATAGATGAACACCAACCATTTAAAAATCAATGGTCAAAACGCAAGTCCTTTTATAAAAAACAAAATTATAAAATAATTCGTTCAAGTAATTTGACTTACCAACCGAACACGAATTTGTGGAAAGTGGAATACAACCCTAACTCATGTGTTGGAGTAACAAAAAACAACTATGGGTTTAAAAGTGAAGAAGAAGATGAAACTACATTATTAAAAGGAAAATGTTTGATTAAATTTAAAAAAAATTGATTTGTAATAAAATTATAATATAGTTAGAAAACAAAGAATAAAATATATATGTTGACATATCAAAATGAAAATAAGTATTGTGAAAGTAACCCTAACCACGGTTACACAAATCATTTTTATATAAATAATAACTGTAAGTACTGTAAATGTGAAAAAACATACAATATAAGTATTATAACTTACTTGTTGTATCGTTTGGCAGACTATTTCAATAGAGGTTAAAGTTATCTATTACCGTGTTTTCTTGTGTTTTTTTTGCTTTTGTGTCTGTGTCCCCCTTTTTTTGTTGAACTATGGGACGATGATGAATGATGTTTTTCTGGACCAATAATTTTGTGTGCTGCTGGTTTCAACCCTTCTAAAAGTAATCCTCCTACTGCAAAAAAACCAACCACTGCTAAAAGACCCGTTAATGCGTTCATATAAAATTAGTATATAAAATTTTATATGAATTCTTTATCTTCTTTTTGGTTTACCAAACTTGTTTACCACTGTTGGTGAAATGGTTGTAGTTATCAACACAGTTCGTGCAGTTAGGTAATACACTAAATGGAACTGGATTTGCAAGTGCCGATTCCGAAGGAGATAAATTGATACTACCAGTTTGGTAAGATGGTGTATTTGGTACACCGCCCATATACTGATGATAGGTTCCTCCTTTTTGGTACTTACGACGACGTCTAGAACCACCGGCTCTACCTAGTGAAAATCCACCTTTTCTGTGTTTTCTACTTGCTTTTCTTGACTTTCTTCCCTTTCTTGATTTTGAACCGTTATCTGCTTTAATCAAGTTAATTACTGATTGTAATTGTTTTTTTGCGCTTTTTAAAGTTAATCTTTTTCCACCCTTCATCTTCTTATATTTACTTGCGATTTTTTTTATTCTTAATTTAATTGTTTTATGATGTTTTTTACGACGACCACCTCCCATTTGTAAAGCAGATGCGCTTGCTGCTTGAATACCCGACATTGGTGTTGGATTCAAAGAAAATTGACGAGATGTTTCAGTACTTCCGAAACCACCAGAATAACTTGAACTATCAACATTTACTAAAGAAGGATTTACATTTGCCAATGGAGTATTTACATTCTCAAAACCGAATGGACTCAATGGAGAATTAATATTTAATGTTGTCATATATATATTAGTAGTTATTTTTTTCTAAACGAAATAAATCTTTTTTTGTAACAACGCGGTCACCTTTTCTTGCTAATCGTAAAGGGACCCATTTTCTGTGTTTTTGATTATATTGACAAACCATATTATATTCTTTTTCTAAATATACGAATTTATCAATGTTATCATTTTCAAATTCTTCCTCATCGTCACTTTCTTCTAAAGCATCTAAATTTTTATTTTCTTTTATATTACGGAATAAGTTGTTCAACATTACACTTGTTTTATAGTCTGGTACAAAAGCAACTTCAAATAAATAGTCACACTTTTTCGTGTCAAAGTTGTACAAGTACAAATTGTATATGTCATTCTGTAATTCTGGTTTTACGTTAAATATTAATTCACTTATTTTTGGTGTTTGTTGTTGTTGGTTATTTCTAAAAACTGTTCCTTCTCCAGATTTAAAGTAAGGATTATTTACTATTTTGCGATGTGTATTATATCTAAATTGTAAATATTTTACTTTGTACGGTAAAATTCCTACCGCATTCAATAGATTGGGATAAGACGAATCAATGACTGGCAGTCCAAAAACCATTTGACCTTCATAATAAGAGATTTGTTTTATATCTGTTGTAAATATTTGTTTTCCTAGTAACAACTTATTGGAATAAGATGTGGTATGGGTTGGTTTACCCTTGTAATAATAAATATCTTCTATTGAAAAAAAACGTGTGCCTTCATACCTAAATATGGTTCCATATAAAATGGTACCTACTCCATAACATAACTGTTCGTGAAAACAAGTTACGCCAAACTCAACGTGTGCTATTTGTTTATTTTCACCATTTATTTCCAATAATATACAAACATTTTGCATTTTAAAACTGGTGAACCACGCAAAATATTTTTTTCCTTCTGGAATCGCCAATATAAATTCTGCGTCGTAAACTTTGTTATGACTTATTATTTCATAAGAAAGTTCAATATTGGGAAAGTCTCTTAGAATCTCATTTTTATCATATTCTCCTAACATTATTTTCTGTTATCGTCTATTAATTAATTATACTCTTATTTTTATATCACTTTCAAATATAATATAATTTTTAATTCATATTTTGAACCATTTGTTTCATTATTGATATTTCTTTTTGTTGTCCTTTGATAATACTATCTGCCAGTAATATTACATTATCATCTTTTGTTTTTTTCAATATTTCATCTGATGTTAATAACGCCATTGAATGATGTTCTATCATCTCATTTAAATATTCCTTGTCGTTTATTTTATACTGTTTCTTGTACAAGTAGTAGAATGCACCAAGTATAACAAACAACGGAATATAATATTGTAACGACAAAACACCGGCGTAAAAATCGTGCATCATTACCTCAACAATTCCCATCAAAAACGCCATGATGGTAGAAATATATAGTTTTCCTAAACTGTTGCGTATATTTGTTATATCATTTGTCATTATTATACTCATAATGTAGTATTGAATAATGAAACTAAAAAACATCATAAACAAGATAGAAGGTAATAAATTCATTTTCATCATTTTCTCAACAACGTGTTATAATTTTTGTTGAGAAATTTATTTTTTAATAGGCAGAATAAAAAGGAGAAGACGATGACTTATCCATGATATCTAGGGTTGAAATATCAGTACTGCTAATTCCTAAGTTTTGGTTAGTGTTTCCGGAGTTTAACTGCTTTTTCAAAAAACTTTTTAATTCATTCTTCATACTTGTTTTAGTTTCATCCGTTATGGGTTGTACTTGTTGTGGTAATAATGATACTTCTATATTTTTTGATGACTTTTCATTCACTTGAGACGATGAAGAAGATGTATCGTTGGATATTATTTTAAACATATCATTATATTTCTGAATTGGCGAATTTACTAAATCTTTCGTCCTAGGAACAGTTAAAATTTGTTTAAAATAACAAACTAAATGATGAACTAAAAAAATAAATATAATTGATATAATAATTGTTTGAAAAGTCCAAAATAACATATAATTATACTATTACAATATTAGAATAAGTGGGATAAAAACACATTAACTTCTTCTTTAGAAAATTGATTTTCTATATCAAAATCATCATTTGTTAATAAATAAAAATCAGTTGGCACAAACTGAAAATACTTATTGTTGAAATGATTAGAGTTACTATGTAGATTTATTTGATTTTCTTTATAAACTCCTTCAACTACGAGTTGTATTCTAGGTGGTTTTTTTTTACCATTTTCTTCACTGTGCAAGTTATAATAAAAACATGTTACTTCTCTACACGTATGGTCAAATGGTAGTTGGGATAAAACTTTTTCTTCTTTATAATAACTGTTATCCAATAACAAAACGCTGTTTTTATAAAATTTGCTAAAAGTTTTAATTGGTTTATCTACTACTACTTTCCTAACAATATTTTTATTCTCTATTTTATAAATTCCAAACGAGGGTGAAATAATTTCAATATGGTTAGTAGATTTATTGAAATAATTATCTAAATGTTTTAATTTTGGTATGAGTTCTTTTGGTTTATATGAATTCAAATATATTTTCATTACTGCGTACCACGGGTTTTACTAGACTCTAAATATTATTATAATAAACTATTTAAACCTATTCAATTTATATTTAGTAGTGTAATATGACAACGATTGTTATTGTTGAAAAAACTGGTATTTTAAAAAATCTTACTATCAAAGAATATACTGAAGAAGATTTATACAAAAAATGTGGTTTTAAAAAAGCAGACGATTTTGGAAAACAAACTGAATGGAGTATCAAAATAGATGGAAAAAAATACTTGGTCTCGTTATACGGAAAAGTTGACGGAAAAGCAAATACTGAAAATAAATATGATTTTCCTCCTCCGATTGACTCTACTTTATTTTTCGGTAACTGTGCTTTAGTTTGTCAGAAGAAAAAAGACGATACGACATTTGAAATTTGCTCTATGAATTCAGAGTTATGGGAAAAAATGTACGAAAAACTGTTTGGTGGTTTTGAAAATTTAGCAGTTACTTGTGCAGAAGACGAAGAAGAAATTGATGAGTTAGAAAATGTTCCAGCAGAAAAGAAAACAAAACACGGATATTTAAAAGATGGATTTGTGGTGGACAGCGGAGATGAAGATGAAGATTATGAAAGTGAAGATAGTGAAGAAATGGGTGATAGCGATGAGATTGAAGATGACCAAGAAGATGAAGAATTGAATTTAGAAGATATTGGTTCTGAATTAAGTGAGGACGAATATGACTACTCAGATGACGATGATGATGAAAATGGAGGTGAAAATGTGAAGGAAACAGTATTTGTAAATATTGGCAAGAAGAAGGACTAAAGAACTAGTCTACTTGTATTTTTTGTTCTTCCTTTTGAAACTCTTCTATTAGAGGAGAACAAAATATGTCAAATGAGTCAGCAAACAGTGCTAACATATTTGTTGGTAACTTTCCTATATTTGTTGGGTCTACAATAAAACTAATTTCTTTAAAATTTGCCTTTATAAACTCATCTGTCAATTTATTCGTTAACTTAAGAAAATACTGGTAAACTGGTTCACATTTAAAGAAAGGACTATTTTTATTCGTATCCATGCGTTCTAGTAATTCAATTATTTCACTTAACTCTCCTTTTATGAAAGTTCTAATTTTTTCATCGTTCTTTTTATCATTTAAAATATAATTTTGCACTTTTCTAAAATAAATACGTATTTCACGACACTTTTCAGTTTCTTCCTCTTTTGTAAGTTCCTTCGTTATGTGTGTTTCTTCCTTCTTTACTTCATTGTTTTTTTGTATTTTTACGGAGTTTTCTGTAGTTTCCTTTTTATCAACAAGTACCATTTGGTTATTTGTTGGGTTTACTAGTGTTGGTGTTTTTAATTTTTGAATATCCTCAAACATTTTTTTATTTGCTTCCTTCAGTAGTTTAATCTCTTCTAACTGTTTTTTTTTGTCTGTATCATACAATCTTTTTATATCATCTATTTTTTCATTTGTCATTTCATCAATTGCTGTAACATTTTTTCCTAAAGCACTGTTTACTAATGAAGAAATTTTATTTGCAATTGAATGATTGTCGTTTTCTTTAACACAAACTCCATCTAATTCATTATGTCTTTCTTTTTCATTTATCCATTTTGATTTAGTTACATAAGAAGTTCTCATTACAAAATTATACAGTATTTCAGTTATATAATTTTGATTTTCTATTGTCTCGCTCAACATATATTTATTTATATTATCATGTAATGTATTATAACTTTTTAGTTTGTTATCAACACATTTGTTTGTAAATAATGGTTTATAGTAAATTTCTTCAAACTTTGTTCCAAAACTATAATATCTTCTAGCTGCTTCAAAATTCAAATTCATTTTGGTATTCAACTTGAAAAAAGAATTTGTAGTTGTTAACACAAAAGTAACAAATAAAATAATTAATGTTTGTTGAGGTGTTAGTATATTGGCAGTTGCTGCTTGTCCGGTTGCTATTGCGGTAAGAAGTGTAATGGAAAAATTGATGGGAGTTGTTATGTAATTCCAAAAGGCAGCACTCAAATATTTTTTCCACGCTTGTGTTCCGATTCTTTTATTCAATACTTCTTGTTGTAAAATCATCATCTTGAATAAATGCGACCTTTTATCTACATCAGAATTCAAAAAAAAACTATCAGTTTCTGTTTCTTCATTTGTGGTAGTGGAATGGTTTGGTTCGGGACTTTCTATGTCATAAATTCCTAAACTTATATTTTCTTGTTGTTGTTTTTCTTCTTCTTTTTTTTGTTCTTGTGACATTTTAATATTATAGGGTAGTAAAAAATAAAATTGATTTTGATATAAATGTATACTGTGTATTTATAATACATAAGATGCGTAAAATTGAAAACCCAGAAACCTTTCGTAAAAATATTCGTTCAAAGTTTTACGCTTTGATTGGCGATGAAAAAAAAACAGAAAATTTAGAAAAAGGAATTTATAACTATTCATTAAAAGAAGCAACCACTCGTAAAGTTGTTAAAAAATGGGACAATCCCTTCTTTATTCAAATATATATTGACCGAATTCGCACACTGTACTTCAACTTAAAAAATCAAGAGTTACTTGAACAATTAAAAAGCGGACAAACTAAAGCACACGTCATTGCCTTTATGACTCACCAAGAAATGAACCCTACCAAATGGGAACCACTCATTATTGCCAAAGCAAAACGTGATAAAACAAAATATGAAACTACTATGGAAGCCGCAACAGATACTTTTACTTGTCGCAAATGTCGTTCAAAGAAATGTACCTACTATCAAATGCAAACGCGTTCGGCAGATGAACCTATGACAACCTTTGTTACTTGTATTGACTGTGGTAATCGTTGGAAGTGTTAGATAACAGTGGAATTATTATATAAATTTTTTATAATATTTATATAATATAATGTGTTATTCAGCAAATGCAAGTATAATATCATTTAGTTTTGGAGTTATTGGTTCTTTATTATGCGTTTCTCTAGGAACGGTTACAGATAAAATTATTGGTTTTTTTATGTCTTTTGTTTCTTTAATGCAAGGAATTGAATATTTATTATGGAAACATCAAATATGCGACAACTATAATAAAATTATTTCTATACTAGGAATGGTATTGAATCATTTACAACCAATTATTTTAGGATTACTTGTTATCATAATCAACACAAAACTGAATGAAACAAAACTACGATGGATATATTTTTTTATGGGTGTCTACTTATTAACTATTATTCCTTTTTCCATAGAGTTTTTACAAAATCCTACATTATTATGTACAATAAAAAATAAAGAAACTACACATTTACAATGGAACTGGAATAGTATGATATATTCTAACTTTGTTTATACTATTTTTACACTCACATTTTGTGGTTTATTTTTATTGGGTTTGCCCAAACTAAAATACGGTATATATGCGGCATTAACTTCAGTGGTTACAATTTTAACCAGTAAATACTTTTATCCACAAAAACACACCGGTGCTATTTGGTGTTTTTATGTAGTTTTTTTACCCGCAGTATATTACCTACTGCGTAAAACTATTTTTGTTTAGCGTCGGTTGAACCAAAACCTCCAGTACCGCGTTCTGTTTCTGTATGTTGTTCTACTTCTACAATTTTAGGACGATATATTTTTTCCAAAATTAACTGTGCGATTTTATCGCCTTTTTTTACTTCAAACTGGTTTTCATTGTGATTGTTGATTAATAGGACAAAAACTTCACCACGATAATCGTAATCAATCACACCGGCACCCACATCCACACTAGATTTGGCGGCTAGTCCGGAACGAGGCGCAACTCTTAAATAATAATTTGTTTCATCATCTAAACGAATATCACTGTTCCAAGATACAGAAATTCCGGTTCCAATTAATTTTCTGGTTCTTGGAGGGATTGAATAGTCAGCTTTGGAAAAAACATCCATTCCAGCGGCATATTGAGAACCATAAATAGGTAGTTGGGCATCTTCAACTAGTTTCTTAATGTTTAGTTGCATTATATACTTACTATATAATGTAACGTTTATATGATTTTAACGCTTATGTTTTTTACTACTGCGGTTTCTTCTTGTTCTTTTAACTTTCCGTTTTGTGGAAAGACGTTTGCGAGTAACCCTTTTTCTACGTGCGCCTCCTCCTCCGCTACATTGAATTTTAGTAAATACCTTTTGTCTCTGGAGAAATTCTCCTTGATTTATAATACCGTTTTCAAATGTATATTTTTCGTTTGGGTCATAAACCCGTCCTTCAAGTTCAAAACTTATGAACTTTCCCATATTTTTACCTCTGTACATATAACATTCACCTACTACAAGTTCCGCACCAGTTACAATAAATTTTTCCATTATATTTATAATATAACAATATAATTATTTTTATCTTCTGGTTCTGGTATTTTTTTTTCCTTTTCTTCTTTTGTTAGACTTTTTAATGGTTTTTCTTTTGGGTTTCCTCATATATTTTTTTGCACGACGAAGAAGTTTTCCTCCAATTCTTTTTTGTTTGTCTCGTAAAGAAGGGTTTTTATTCCAGTATTGTTCTAAAATTTCACGATATTTATGGCATCTCTCTACATTTTCTAAATTATAAGAATTACACTCACTAATAATATAATTTTGCAACATATAAATTACATCTTCATCTATTTTTCTTCCTTTATCTATTAAATAACTCCACATTTGATAAATTCTATTTCTTTCATCATCCCTCACTTTTTTCAAAACCTCAAAGTCTATTAGGGAAACGTCTGAACGAAATATTAACTCATCTGGATTGGTTGCTCTTTTAATACTTTCATTCAAAAGTTTATATTTTCTATTGTCTGGTTGTTGTTGTGGAAGTTCCGATAATTCTATTACTTTTTTATCTACATTTACTATATCTTCATCACCGTCATTGACATCATAAACATTATCATACTCTTCTATTTTTTTATTTGACATTTATATATACATAATAACAAGAAAATAATATAAATCCAATGAGTGAAAATTTCATCAACTGACTAAAAACTCTTTGGAATAAAAAACCGTATTCTATTCGTTTTAATTTACTTACTCTATCTTCGCTGACTTTCTCTCTTTCATAAATATAACTCAAGAGAATCTGGTCGGGGAATTCTTTATGGGTTTTGCGCAAAAACAAAGTATACTGATTTTCTTTTAAAAAATTATTAATATGGTCCAAGTCACGCTTGGAACCCTCTTTGAATATATGAGGACTTGTTGTACTACTCATTCGTGACCAGTCTACACAATGTGTAACTTCTCTCTTTACTCTTCCCAAAACATTCATAGAGTAAAAAATAATTGCAAAAATACTTTCATTTGCCAAACCACCAGCACATATCAATCTGAATATCTCTATATTTTTATTGGAATAAATAATACATCGTTGGACATCTTCTCTCTTAATAATAAACCAAGGGTCATTTGCCAACCTAAATTCTTCTCCCAACTGTCGTAAATTACCACGTTTATGCATATGAACATTCCACCACGCTTTTTTCCAACTCATTATAGTTTCGTTATAGTGATTGAAAAACATTTCTCGGAAACGAAAAGGGGATACAATAGGTACACAAGAATCAGTTAAAAAACAAAACCATTTATTATTGGGGTCGTGTAAAAACGCATAATGCATCGTAGAAAAATACGCGTGCACCACGTGATAATACGATGTTTCTACGATATACTTCTGAGGAATTGCGTGTTTTTTAATCCATGCAGATTCAATGGTTGAGTAATCCTTGTAGTGAAAATACACATTAATAATATCTTTATTTGCTTCAATCCATTCTCTCCATATATGTTCTTTATTTATAACTTGTTCATAACTAATTAAAAAACAAAGGGCTACCTTCATAGAATAAATACAAAAATTGTTTTTACATACTATTTTACAAAATATATATAAAAACATCAAAAAGTATAAAAATTACCGAAGGCAGAAAATGGAAGAAATTTTTGCTCAAAAGCCATAGGGGTTTGAAAAAATGGACAAAAATAAATGTCCAATTTTCAAAACCTAGGGTATTTTGGATACAACTAGTTTTCAAAACGTGTTTTACATCAT
>JACCEC010778771.1_pt1 | contig 51570 bp, 50 predicted proteins | sample 7450121 | NCBI WGS metagenome assembly JACCEC01 (sample SAMN15323455, study PRJNA562643) | freshwater metagenome | isolation source: river surface water | place: USA:Blue River Watershed | collected 2017-08-18
CACCAGCCCTTGGTCGCCACCTTCTTGCCGGCGAACAGCGGGCAGCCGCCGGAGGCGTCGGAGGCCTTGCCCTGGAACAGGGCGCAGTTGCCGCAGTTGCTGCCGGCGACGAACTTGGGCTGCTTGGCCTTGTCGACCTTGGTGGCGTCGGCCACGTAGGCCAGGGACTTGGCCTGGGGATCGGTCTCGGCCACCAGGGCCTGGGCGCTCGCCTGCGAAGCGGCGGCCAGCAGGCCACCGCCAACGGCGACCTGCATCATGAACACGCGACGGGTCTTGGTGCCGCCGAAAGAGTCGAAGCTCATTGAAATCCCCTCAAAAAAGAAAACAAACGGATCGGAAAACCCGGAGAAGGTAGCCGAAATCCCTGAAGCGGCCAAAGTAGCCCGAATTAATTCGATCAATCTACTCAGTATCTCGGGCACTCCGGTCGGCCCCGCCTCAGTCCGGCACCACCGCCGTCACCTCGATCTCCACCTGCGCCCGGTCTTCCACCAGGTCGGCCACCTGCACCAGCGTCATGGCCGGATAGTGGCGCCCCAGCACCTCCTGGTAGACCTTGCCCAGCTCGCGCCCGCGGGCCAGGTACTCGCGCTTGTCCTTCACGTACCAGGTCATGCGGGCCATGTGCTGCGGGCCGGCCCCGGCACAGGCCAGGGTGTCCACGATGTTGCGCAGGGCCTGGCGGCATTGGGCGACGAAGTCGTCGGTCTCGAACTGGCACTGCGCATTCCAGCCGATCATGCCGGCCACGAACACCATGCGCCCGCGCGCCTCGATGCCGTTGGCGTAGCCCTTGGCGGGCGCCCAGCCCTCGGGTTGGAGGATGTTGAACATTCACTTGGCTCCTGGTTGAGACGGTGCCTGCTGGCGCAGCTTGAATCGCTGCAACTTGCCGGTCTCGGTACGAGGCAGGCTGGCAAGGTAGACGATGCGGCGGGGGTACTTGAACGGCGCGATGGCCTGCTTGACGTGGTCCTGCAGGGCGCGGGTCATGGCCTCGTCCCCGGCGTGGCCGGCCTTGAGGACAACAAAAGCCAGCACGATCTGCCCGCGCTCCTCGTCAGGCATGCCCACCACCCCGCACTCGGCCACCGCCGGATGCTGCAGCAAGGCACTCTCCACCTCGGGTCCGGCGATGTTGTAGCCGGCGGAAATGATCATGTCGTCGTTGCGCGCCTGGTAGCTGAAATAGCCCTCGGCATCCATCACGAAGGTGTCGCCCGGCAGGTTCCAGCCGTCCTTGACGTAGTCCTGCTGGCGCGGATCGTCCAGGTAGCGGCAGCCGGTCGGCCCGCGCACGGCCAGGCGCCCCACGGTGCCGGGGGGCACGGGCTGCATGGCCTCGTCAACGATCTGTGCCTGGTAACCCGGCACCACCTTGCCGATGGCGCCGGCGCGCACCTCGGCGCCTGCGCTGGAGATGTAGATGTGGATCACCTCGGTGCCGCCGATGCCGTCGGTCATCTCGATGCCGGTCGCCTGTTTCCACAGCTGACGGGTGGCATCGGGCAGGGCCTCGCCGGCCGACACCGGGTGGCGCAGGCTGGACAGGTCAACCCCCGAGGCCAGGCCGGCCATCTGCCGGTAGAAGGTGGGCGCGGTGTAGCACTGCGTGGCCTTGTAATGGGCAATCGTCTGCAACAGCGTCTCGGGGGTGTGCTTTTCCAGCAGCACGGTGCTCGCGCCGTACCGCAGCGGGAAGGCCAGCAGGCCGCCCAGGCCGAAGGTGAAGGCGATGGGCGGCGTGCCGCACACCACATCGTCCTCGCGCATCTTCAGGATATGGCGTGGAAACAGGTCGCACATGGCCAGTACGTCGCGGTGGAAATGCATCGTGCCCTTGGGCTTGCCCGTCGTGCCGCTGGTGAAGGCGATCAGGCAGACATCGTCGCGGCTGGTCGGATGGGGGACCCAGCCTCCGGGCTGACGCTGCATGTGCTGCTCCAGGCCATCGGGCGCGGCGCTCCTGAAGGCGACGCACTGACGCAAGGCCGGTGCATGGTACGCATGACCCGGAGTCATGCAGTGCTGCAACTCCTCCAGCAGCAGGCTGTCGCACAGCGCGGCGCTGACTTGCGCCTTGTCGATGATCTGTGCCAGTTCGGCGGCCCGCAGCAAGGGCATGGTGGGCACCACGACCAGGCCGGCCTGGATCGCGGCCAGGAAGCAGGCGGCCATCATGGGGCTGTTGCCACCCCGCAGCAGCAGGCGGTTGCCAGGCACCAGGCCCATGTCGCGCGTCAGCACCTGGGCGATGCGGTGCACCTGGTCCTGCAACTGCGAATAGGTCCAGGAGAAGGGCTCGCCACCACCCGGGGCGCTCGTGCCGTGCAGGGCGATACGTCCCCCACGGCCTTCCCGCACGTGGCGGTCCACCAGTTCGACCGCGCAATTGATTTGCGCGGGATAGCGCACCTCGGGCCGGTCGAACACGAAGACCGGCCACTGACCGGTCGGTGGCAGGCGGTCGCGGGTGAAGGTGTCGACGTGGCTGCTCGGAGCCAGGGCTTGATCGCTCATTGCTTCCTCCATCGCGGCATCAACCGCGCAAAAGGTCCTTGCCAATGATCAACTGCTGCACCTCGGTCGCACCCTCGTAGATGCGAAGCGCGCGGATCTCGCGGTACAGGGATTCGACGATGCAGCCTTTCTTCACCCCCATGCCGCCGTGCATCTGCACCGCCATGTCGATGATCTGCTGCGCGTTCTCGGTGGCCGTCATCTTGGCCATCGCCGCCTCGCGGGTGATGCGCTGCCCCTGGTCCCGCAACCAGGCGGCGCGGTAGGTCAGGAGCGTGGCCGCATCCAGCATCGTCGCCATCTGGGCGATCTTCGCCTGCGTGATCTGGAAGTCCGCCAGGCTCTGGCCGAACATCTGGCGCGAGCGCGCCCAGGCCACCGATTCATGCAAGGCGCGGCGGGCAAAGCCCAGAGCGGCAGCCGCCACCGAGGTGCGGAACACATCCAGCGTGGCCATGGCCACCTTGAAGCCCTCGCCCGCCTCGCCGATGCGGCGGCTGGTGGGCACCTGCACCTTGTCGAAGCGCAAGGTGGCCAGGGGGTGTGGAGCGACCACGTCGATGCGTTCCTCGATGGACAGGCCGGGGCTGTCCGCGTCGACGATGAAAGCGGTGATGCCGCGCGCGCCCGGGGCCTCGCCCGTGCGGGCAAAGACCACGTAGAAGCCGGCGATGCCGCCGTTGGAGATCCAGGTCTTGCGGCCATTGAGCTCGTAGCCGTTCGCGGTGGGCGTGGCGGCGCACTGCATGGCGGCCACGTCGGAGCCGGCCTCGGGCTCGCTCAGGGCGAAGGCCGCGAGGGCCTGGCCGCTCACGACACGGGGCAGGTAGGCCTGCTTCTGTTCGGGCGTGCCGCGCAGGCTGATCGCGCCCGAGCCCAGGCCCTGCATGGCGAAGGCGAAATCCGCCAGGCCATTGTGGAAGGCGAGCGTCTCCCGCAGAAGGCACAGCTGGCGGGTGTCGATGTGGTCCGCCGCCCCGCCCTGCGCGGTGCCGGCCACCGCGTGGCGCAGCCACCCGCCCTGCCCCAGCAGGGCCACCAGGCGCACGCACTCGGCATCGACCGCAGCGCGCGATTCGTCGTGTTCGCCATGGGCCAGGTGCTCACGGCTCCAGGCGTCCAGCCGTGACTTGAACTCACGGTGACCGGGGTCGAAGAAGGGCCAATCAAGCTCCGGGGGCCAGGCCTTGGCGGCGACGTTCGCGGTCACGCCTCAGTCCCCCCCGAACACCGGCGTCTGCTTGCCGACGAAGGCGTGGTAGGCACGGTGGAAGTCGTTGGTGGCCATGCAGATCGCCTGGGCCTGGGCCTCGGCTTCGATGGCTTCGTCCACGCCCATATTCCATTCCTGGTGCAGCATCTTCTTGGTGATGCCGTTGGCGAAGGTGGGCCCGGCCACGAGTTGGGCCGCCAGCGCCTGCGACTCGGCCAGGACCGTTTCGGGCGTACACACACGGTTGAAGAAACCCCAGCGCTCGGCTTCCTCGGCGCCCAGGCCGCGGCCGGTGAACAGCAGCTCGCTGGCACGGCCCTGGCCGATGATCCGCGGCAGGAGGGCGCAGGCGCCCATGTCGCAGCCGGCCAGGCCGACCTTGTTGAACAGGAAATACACCTTGCTGCGGCTGGAACCGTATCGGATGTCCGAGGCCATGGCCAGGATGCCGCCCGCGCCGGCGCACACGCCGTCCACGGCGGCCACGATCGGCTGCGGGCAGGCGCGCATGGCCTTGACCAGGTCGCCTGTCATGCGGGTGAACGTGAGCAGGCCCGGCATGTCCATCTTCGTGAGCGGGCCGATGATCTCGTGCACGTCGCCGCCGGAGCAGAAGTTGCCACCCGCCCCGGTGATCACCACCGCATGGATGTCTGGCGCGTAGGCCAGGGCACGGAAGAAATCACGCAGCTCGGCGTACGAGTCCAGGGACAGCGGGTTCTTGCGCTCGGGCCGGTTCAAGGTGACGGTGGCCACGCCGTCCTGGCACGAAAGGAGGAAATGTTCGGGCCGGTAGCCCGCCATGGGTTGGTTGTGGCGGGGCAGGCCATGGGGCTGGCCGGGGAGGTAGCGGGCGAGGGTCATGGGGCAGGTGTGTCCTGTGAGTGACGGGGTTGGGGGGCCAGGCCGCCCTTGAGGGCGCCCAGGAGGCGATAGAGCTGCTCCTGCTGGCGCTCGCTCAGGGGCGACAGCAGTTCGACGACCCAGGCTTCATGGTCACGGGCCATGACGGCAAAGGCGCGGCGCCCGGCAGGGGTCAGGCGCACCGTGTAGGAGCGGCGGTCGCCGGCGTGGGCTTCGCGCTGCACCAGCTGCTCGGTTTCGAGCTGGGCGACGATGGCGGTGACGTTGCCGCCCGTGACCATCATGCGGCGTGACAGTTCCCCCATCGCCAGCCCCTGCGGCTCTCGTTCGAGCTGCGCCATCAGGTCAAAGCGCGGGAGGGTCAGGCCGAAATGCTCGCGCAGTCGCTGGCGGATGGTGTCCTCGACGCGCGTGGTGCAGGAAAGCAGCCGCAGCCACAGGCGCAGGGAAGCGTGGTGGTCTTCATGCGCGCGCACCTCCATGTCGGTGGTGGCGTGCGCGGTGACGACGGGGGTGGCCATGTCCGGGACGCGGGTTCGTTGCGACGAGCCGATGGGTATGCGCCGTCAGTCGCCGCGACCGGCGGTCTGCATCGCACGTTCGCGGGCAAACGCGGCCTCCATCTGGGACTTGCCCGATTGGTAGGGTTTCGGCCAGGCCAGACCGGTGTAGCCGATACGGGCCGCCTCCTGCAGCGTCCAGGCCGGATTGGCCAGGTGCGGACGCGCCACCGCACACAGGTCGGCGCGTCCGGCGGCGATCACGCTGTTCACGTGGTCGGCCTCGCTGATCGCACCCACCGCGATGGTCGCAATGCCCGCCTCCTGGCGCACCCGATCGGCAAACGGCGTCTGGTACATGCGGCCATAGATCGGCTTCTGGTGCGGGCTCACCTGGCCCGAGGAGCAGTCGATCATGTCGGCGCCCGCGGCCTTGAAGGCGCGGGCGATCTGCACGGCGTCGGCCGGCGTGATGCCGCCCTCGACCCAGTCGTGCGCGGAGATACGCACCGACATCGGCAGGTGCTGCGGCCACACGGCGCGCACGGCCTGGAAGACCTCCAGCGGATAGCGCAGGCGATTCTCCAGGCTGCCGCCGTAGTCGTCGCTGCGGCGGTTCGTGAGCGGCGAGATGAAGGTGGACAGCAGGTAGCCGTGTGCGCAGTGCAGCTCCAGCCAGTCGAAGCCCGCCTGCGCGGCGCGGCGTGCTGCATTGACGAAATCGTTCTTCACGGCGTCCATGTCACGGCGGTCCATGGCGCGCGGCACCGGGCCGTCGTCCAGATAGGGCACGGCGGATGCAGCGATCAGCGGCCAGTTGCCTTCCGGCAGGGGCTGGTCCATGCCACCGCCCTGCCAGGGTGTGCAGGTGGACGCCTTGGGACCGGCATGGCCGATCTGCATGGCCATCTTTGCGTCACTGTTCGCGTGGGCCCAGTCCACGATGCGTTTCCAGTCGTTCATCTGGTCGTCGGTCCACAGGCCCGGGCAGCCGGGGGTGATGCGGCCCTCGGGGCTGACGCAGCTCATTTCCGCGAACACCAGGCCTGCGCCCCCCATGGCGCGCGCGCCCAGGTGCACCAGGTGGTAGTCGCCCACGCGGCCGTCCTGTGACATGTACTGCGCCATCGGCGAGACCACCACGCGGTTCTTCAGCGTCACCGATCGCAGGGTGTAGGGCGTGAACATCGGCGGCCGCACGCCCTGGTGCCCAGCGCGCCCGGCGAACCAGGACTCATAGCCCTCGAGCCAGCCCTTGTCACGCAGTCGCAGGTTCTCGTGGCTGATACGCTGGCTGCGCGTGAGCATGGAGTACATGAACTGCTCGGGCTCGAGCTGGTCGCAATAACGCTCGCCGCAGACCTCGAACCATTCCATCGCGTTCCAGGCGGCGTTCTGCAGGCGGATCACGTCGATGGCGCGCACGTCCTGGTAGCGTTTCAGGACCTCGGGGATGCGGTCGGCGGTATCGCCCATGTCCTTGAATTGGCGCACCAGCTCGATGGCGTCCTCCAGGGCGAGCTTGGTGCCCGAGCCGATGGCGAAGTGCGCGGTGTGCACCGCATCCCCCATCAGCACCACATGGCTGTTGCCGTTGAAATGCGACCACTGTTCGCACTTCACGCGCTGGAAATTGAGCCATGCCGACCCGCGCAGGTGGCGCGCGTTGGTCATGAGCTTCTCGCCCTGGAGGTTGGCGGCGAACAGCTTCTCGCAGAAGGCGATGGAGGCCTCCTGGTCGGCCTGGTCCAGGCCGTGGGCCTTCCAGACATGCTCGGGGCATTCGACGATGAAGGTGGAGGTCTTCTCGTCGAACTTGTAGACGTGGGCCTGGAACCAGCCGTGCTCGGTCTTCTCGAACAGGAAGGTGAAGGCATCGTACAGACGGTTGGTGCCGAGCCAGATGAAGCGGTTGGGGCGAGTGACGATGTCGGGCTTGAAGACGTGGGCCAGTCGCTGGCGCACCTTGGAGTTGACACCGTCGCTGGCGATGATCAGGTCGGCGTCCGGGAAATTCAGGTCGGAGTCGGCGTCCTGCTCGAACAGCAGCTTCACCCCCAGCTCCTCGCACCGAGCCTGCAGGATGTTCAGGAGCTTCTTGCGGCCGATGCCGACGAAACCGTGGCCACCGGATCGGATGGTGCGGCCCTTGAAGATCAGTTCAATGTCGTCCCAGTGATTGAAGGCCTGCTGCACCTCGTCGGCGGTCTTGGGGTCCCACTGGCGCATGTGCTCCATGGTCTGGTCGGAGAACACCACGCCCCAGCCAAAGGTGTCGTAGGGCTTGTTTCGCTCCACCACGGTGATGTCATGGTGGGCGCCCAGCTTTTTCATCAGAAGCGCGAAATACAGGCCCGCGGGGCCGCCACCGATGCAAACGATCTTCATGAGGGGTCTTTCGGGGTCAAATTACTTGAGGCCTCAAATAATTCTGCCACGCAGCTCGCCGGGAAAGATCAGGGCTAACCCGCGGACCGGGCGATGACGCGGCCCCGCGCCACCCGCCGCCGTCAAGCGGCAACTTGACTTAATTCACCAAACAGTTAACTATTACCTCGTGCCGACGCCCAAGCCACCTGCGCGCAAACCACGATCCGCCGCCGCACCGGCGGTTGAAAAACTGCGCGATGCCGACCGCTCGCAGGCCGCCATCCTGGCAGCGGCCACGCAGGAGTTCGCGCAGCACGGGCTGGGCGGCGCGCGCATGGACGCCATCGCGGAAAAGGCGCAGTTGAACAAGCGGCTGATCTATTACTACTTCCAGGACAAGGACCAGTTGTTCCAGGCGGTCCTGGAGCAGTCCTACCGCCAGATCCGCGAACAGGAACGCGCCCTGAACCTGGAGGCCCTGGAGCCGGCAGCCGCCATGCGCGCCCTGGTGGAATTCACCTGGAATTACTACATCGCCCACCCGGAATTCCTCACGCTGCTCAATAGCGCCAACCTGCACCGCGCCCGCCACCTGCAAAAGTCTCAGCGTGCCCGCACCCTGAACTCGCCCCTGATCGAGCTCCTGGCGGAAATCCTGGAGCGCGGTCGCAAAAGCGGCCAGTTCCGCGGCGGCATCGACCCGCTGCAGCTGTACGTGTCGATCGCGGGGCTGGCGTACTTCTACCTGTCGAACAACCCGACCCTGTCCGCCATCTTCGGACGGGACCTGATGTCCCCCAAGGCGCGCAGCGAGCGCCTGTCGCACATGTGCGATGTGATCCTAGGGTATGTCCTGAGAAGCTGAACCATGCTCGGCGTTGACACCCTCGGGCACATTCCTAGAATTAACCGGACAGTGAATTAGAGCGGCTTCCTCGTCCTGAAGGCAGCCGCCCGGACCGCACACCAGCCCACCATCGAGGAGACCACCGTGCCCCAGTTCCAACGCCGCCACGTCATCACCGCTTTGCTTGCTGCCGTCGCCTGCGCCCCCGGCTTTGCGCAGACTGCCTGGAAGCCCACCAAGCCGATCACGCTGATCGTGCCCTGGGCGCCGGGCGGATCGACTGACCAGGTCACCCGTGTCTCCGCCGCCGAACTGGAGAAGCACCTGGGCCAGAAGATCGTGATCCTGAACCAGCCTGGTGCCTCCGGATCGGTCGGTACCAAGAACGCGATGCAGAACCCGGCCGACGGCTACACCTGGACCGCCGGTGCCGCCAAGGACCTGGGCACCTACAAGGTGCTGGGCATGGTCGAGACCTCCATCACCGACTGGCATGTGTACGTCAACGTGGCCCACGTGGCGGTGGTCGGCGTCAATGCCGACACCCCCTACAAGAACATGAACGAGCTGCTCGCCGCCATGAAGGCGCGCCCGGGCGCCATCTCGGTGGCGACTGCTGGCGTGAACTCCAGCGGCCACTCGGCAATCGAGGCCCTGGCGCGCGCCGCCGGCGTCACCTACAAGCACGTCACCTATGACGGCGGCGCGCCGGCCGCCGTGGCCGCCGGCTCGGGCGAAGCCAACCTGACCACGCAGCTGGCCGCCGAACAGACCGACATGATCCGCGCCAAGAAGATCCGTCCGCTGGCGGTGGTGAGCGACAAGCCGCTGGAGATCGAGGGCTTCGGCACCGTGCCCCCCCTGTCCCAGTTCATCCCGGGCTTCAAGGACCCCATCAACTACTTCGGCATCTTCGTGCCGAAGGGCGTTCCCGCCGAGGTCAAGCAGACGCTGGACCGCATCTGGTCCACCGAGATCGCCAAGAGCGCCGTCCTGCGCAATTACGCCCAATCGCGCGGCGCGATGTTCGCGCCGATGGCCGGCGACGAGGCCCAGAAGGCGGTGATGCCCGCCATCCAGGCCTATGCATGGACGCAACACGCGGCGGGCAAGGCCAAGGTCTCTCCCGACACCGTGGGCATTCCCAAGCCCTGAGGTCCGCGCCATGAGCCGAGGATCCGGCAGCCGCTCCGACCTGATGGGTGGAGCGGTCTGGGTGGCGCTGGGCGCCATCGTCGTCGTGGAGTCGCTGCGCATGGAGCGCTTCGAAGCCATGGGGTCCACCGTCTACACCTATCCGGGCTTCATCCCCGGCCTGATCGGCGCCCTCGTGGCCCTCCTGGGCCTGGCGCTGATGGCCCGGGGGTGGCGCGCACGCGATGTGGCGGGGAACAGCGACCCCCTGTTCAACCGGCGGGTCGTCATCGCCCTGGCGGCCTCCCTGGCGTACTGCCTGGTCCTGCTGTCGCACGTGCATTTCGTGCTGGCCACCGCTGTCTTCGTGACGGTCTTCACCTACCTGTTTTCCGACACGGACCGCACCGCGTCGCGCCGCCTCCTCACGGCCGGTGCCAGTGGCGTGATCACCGCCCTGGTGGTGTATTTCGTCTTTCAGGAAATCTTCCTCGTTCGACTTCCCTGAGGCCCCGAGATGCTGGATGGAGTGCTGGGCCTGGCCCATTCAATCGCCGGGTTCTGCACGCCCGAGGTCATCTTCTACGCGTTGCTGTCCTGCCTGGTCGGCGTGATCATGGGCGCCTTGCCCGGTCTCACCGCCACGATGGCGCTGGCGCTCATGACGACGCTGACGCTCAAGCTGCCGCCGAACCAGGCGCTCCTGATCCTGATCTGCACCTACGTGGGCGCCATCTATGGCGGCTCGCGCTCGGCGATCCTGCTCAATATCCCGGGCACGCCCGCGTCCGCGGCTTCGTGCCTGGACGGCTATGCCCTGGCACGCCAGGGCCTGGCGGGACGCGCCATGGGCATCGCCACCACCGGCTCGGTCATGGGCACCCTGATCGGCATGTTCTTCCTGGCGGCCTTCACCCCGGTGCTGGGGGGCATGGCGCTGAAGTTCGGCGCCTATGAGTTCTTCTGGCTGGCGCTCTTTGGCGTGATCATTGCCGGCACGCTCACCGGCGACGACCCGCTCAAGGGCTGGATCGCCGGCATCGCGGGCCTGTTCATCGCCGGCATCGGACAGGAGCCGCAGTATGGCTTCGAACGTTTCTCCTACGGCATTCGCGATCTGGCGGGCGGCATCTCGCTCGTGCCGGCATTGGTCGGCGCGTTCGGCTTCGCCGAACTCCTCACCGCCATCCGCGAGCGACAGGCACCGGTGAAGATCAGCGCCTTCGACACCGTCATTCCGCGTGTCCGCGACGTCTTTCAATACTGGCGAACGATCCTGCGCTCGGGCCTGATCGGCACCGGTGTGGGCATCGTGCCCGGCGTGGGCGAGGACGTTGCCGCCTGGTCCTCCTACGCGGCGGCCAAGCGCGCCAGCAAGGAAAAGGAGCAATTCGGCAAAGGATCGATCGACGGCCTGATGGCCGCCGAAACCGGCGACAACGCCTGCGTGCCAGGCGCCGTGATCCCCGTGCTCACGCTGGCGATTCCCGGCTCTGCCCCGGCGGCGGTCCTCATGGCCGCGATGATCATCCACGGCATCAAGCCGGGGCCGATGATCATGGTGGAGAACCCCACCTTCGTCTACGACGTGGTGGCCATGATGCTGTTTGCGACCATCGGCATCCTGATCTACGGCCTGGTCCTGACCAAGGCCCTGGTGCAGGTGCTGCGCGTGCCGCAGCATGTGCTGGTGCCGATCATCTTCGTGCTGTGCGCCGTCGGCAGCTTCGCCATCGCCGGGCGCATGTTCGACGTGTATGTGATGCTGGTCTTCGGCATCGTGGGCTACCTGCTACGGCAGTTCGGCTACCCGATGGCGCCGCTGGTCCTGGGCATCGTGCTGGGTGACTTGCTGGAAAAGAACCTGCGCCGTGCCCTGATCCTGTCGGACGGCGACCTCACCCCCTTCTTCACCCGGCCGATCTCGGCGGTGGTGGCCGCGATGATCTTCGGCACCATCGGCTGGAAGCTGTGGTCGCTGCACAAGGCCAGGCGGGTGACACAGGCAAGCGCATGAAGCTGGCCCTTTGCAACGAGGTCCTGCGGCACCTGCCGTTCGACGCGCAGTGCGCGATGGCGGCGCAACTGGGTTACCAGGGACTGGAGGTGGCGCCCTTCACCCTGTTCCAGGACGCGTCCGAGCTGGACGAGCGCCTGGCGGCACAGGTGCAGGCCGCGGCCCGGGCGCAGGGCCTGGCCATCCCCAGCCTGCACTGGCTGCTGGTGAAGCCCGAGGGGCTGTCCATGGTGAGCCCCGAGGACGGCGTGCGACAGGCCACGCTCGACTGGATCCGCCGCCTGATCGCCTTCGCCCAGCGCTGCGGCGCGAAGGTTTTGGTGCACGGCTCGCCCGCGCAACGCAATCCGCAGGCCGGCCAGTCCCTGGACGATGCCCGCGCACGGCTGGAAGACAGCCTGCACCGCCTCGCGCCCTGGGCCCAGAGTGCTGGCGTCACCTACTGCCTGGAGCCCCTGTCCCCCAAGGAAACCGCCGTGGTGAACACCGTCGCGGAAGCCGCCGCGATGGCACGGCGCATCGACTCGCCCGCGGTGCACACCATGCTCGATGCCAGCGCCGCCTCGCAGTCCGAATCCGAACCGATCGCGCAGGTGCTGGCGCGCTACCTGGCCTCGGGCGACATCGCCCATGTCCAGGTCAATGACAAGAATCGCCGCGGCCCGGGGCAGGGCGACACCGACCTGCTGCCCCTGATGCGCGTACTGCGTGAACACGGCTATGGCGGCTGGGTGGCGGTCGAACCCTTCGAGTACCTCCCTGACGGCCCCACCACCGCCGCCTTTTCTGCCGGCCACATGCAGGCCCTCTGGAGAGCCACCGCATGACGCGCCGCCCACCGGTCGCCTTCACCGTGCGCGAGATCACCGCCTTCCAGCGGCCGGTCACCATGCGCATGCCGTTTCGCTTCGGAGCCGCCACCGTCACCGCCTGCCCGCAAGCCTTCGTGCGGGTGCGACTGGAGGTGCACGGGCGGGAGGTCGAAGGGGCCAGCGCCGAGCTCATGGTGCCCAAGTGGTTTGACAAGGCGCCGGCGCTCACCCACGAGGACAACTTCAATCAGCTGCGGCGCGCCGTCGCGGCGGCACGTGAGGCCTGTCTTGCCACACCCGTGGCAGCCAGCGCCTACGCGCTCTCGGCAAGTGCGGGCGAGCAGGCCATCACCCGCTGCGTGGCCGACGGTCTGCCGAGGCTGGCGGCGCAGTTCGGCCCGGCCCTCATCGACAAGGCCATCGCCGACGCGGTGCTGCGGGCGCGCGGACTCGATTGGGTCAGCGGCGTGCAGGCCGGCGTGCTGGGCGACCCCTGGTCGGCCTCGATCCGCCTGGTGCGCCCCGACAGCGTCTGGCTGCGGCACACCGTGGGCCTGGCCGACCGGCTGGAGTCCGATGACGCCGGCACGCCCCTGGACGACGGCCTGCCCGATACGCTGGAAGATGCCATCGCCCACTACGGCCTGCGCTATTTCAAGCTCAAGCTCTCGGGCCAGCCCGAGGCCGACGTGGAGCGGCTCACGCGCATCGAGCGGCTGCTGGCGCGCGTGCCGGACTACCGCGTCACGCTGGACGGCAATGAAACCTATGCCAGCGTGGCGGCGATCGAGGCGCTGTTCGATGCACTCTTGTGCCAGCCGGCCACCGCGCGCCTGGTGCAACGCACGCTGCTGCTGGAGCAGCCCCTGCCGCGTCACCTGGCCCTGCAGCAGTCGCTGGCGGGCGCGCGCCTGCCAGCGCCAGTGATCCTGGATGAATCCGACGACGATGAGGCGGTGCTGGCGCAGGGCCTGGCCCAGGGCTACCGCGGCATCTCGAGCAAGGCCTGCAAGGGCATCTATCGCTCGCTGGCGCACGCAGCCCGCCTGCGCGGACGCCCGGACCACCTCCTGTCGGGGGAGGACCTCACCTGCCAGGCGGGCCTGGCCGTGCAGCAGGACAGCCTGCTGGCCGCCAGCCTGGGCGTCACCCACATCGAACGCAATGGCCACCACTACGTGGGCGGCTTCGGCGCCGCCAGCGCGCAAGAAGCGCAGGGTTTCCTGCGCGCCCATGCCGGCCTGTACCGCGTCACGCCGCAGGGCGTACGGCTGCGGGTACAGGACGGACGCCTGGACCTGCGCAGCCTGCATGCCCCCGGCTTCGCGCACGCGGCGTCGCCGCACTGGGACACGCTGGAGCCGCTGCCACGCTGACTCACACACCCCTGACCCGGAACCCCAAGGAACCCCTATGACCCCCCAGAAACTCGGACTGATCATGCACGGCGTCACCGGACGCATGGGAATGAACCAGCACCTGATTCGTTCCATCGTCGCCCTGCGCAAGGAAGGCGGCGTGAAGCTGTCCAACGGCACGCGCGTGATGCCCGACCCGATCCTGATCGGCCGCGACGGCGCCAAGATCGAGGCCCTGGCCCGCGCGCACGGTATCGAGCGTTTCGGCACCAACCTGGACGCGGCGCTGGCCAACAAGGACGACACCGTCTTCTTCGACGCGGGCACCACGCAGATGCGACCCACACTTCTTGCAAAAGCGATACGCGCGGGCAAGCACGTGTACTGCGAGAAACCCATCGCCACCAACCTCAATGAGGCGGTGGAAATCGCCCGCCTGGCGCAGTCCTCGGGCCTCAAGCATGGCGCGGTGCAGGACAAGCTCTTTCTGCCCGGTCTGCGCAAGCTGGACATGCTGCGGCGCGCGGGCTTCTTCGGCAAGATGCTCAGTGTCCGCATCGAGTTCGGCTACTGGGTATTCGAAGGCGACCTGCAGCCGATCCAGCGGCCCTCCTGGAACTACCGCACCGAAGACGGCGGCGGGATCATCCTGGACATGATCTGCCACTGGCGCTATGTGCTGGACAACCTCTTTGGCGAGGTACAGTCCATCAGCTGCCTGGGGGCGACCCACATTCCCCAGCGCTGGGACGAAGCTGGCAAGGCCTACACCGCCACCGCCGACGACGCGGCCTATGCCACGCTGGAACTCAAGGGCCACCAGGGCGAGCGCGTGATCGCGCAGGTGAACAGCTCCTGGACCACGCGCGTGCGCCGGGACGACCTGGTGACCTTCCATGTGGACGGCACGCACGGTTCCGCGGTTGCGGGACTCACCGACTGCCGCGCCCAGAGCCGCGTGAATACGCCTCGCCCGGTCTGGAACCCTGACGTCCGCCAGACGATGAACTTCTTCGATCAGTGGCAGGACGTCCCCGACACCGAGACCTACGACAACGGCTTCAAGATCCAGTGGGAGCACTTCATCCGCCACGTGGTGGAAGACGCGCCTTACCGCTGGACCTTGCCCGAGGGCGCCAAAGGCGTGCAGCTGGTCGAGGCCGCGCTGCAAAGCTGGAAAGAGCGCCGCTGGATCGACGTGCCCGCAATCAAGCTGTGAGAGGCCTGCCATGACCCGCCTCACACTGGTCAACGACCAGGGCCAGCTCGCCTCCTACACCCTGCAAGGTCGGGTGCTACCCACGCCCGCCCATGGCGTGGCCTTCAACCGCATCGCCTATTCGGCTGCCCACGTGGTGGCCGACCCGCGTGCCGCCATCGACCCCTGGCTGCAGTGCGCCATCGACTGGGACGCCACGATCGCCTACCGTCAGCGCCTGTGGTCACTGGGCCTGGGGGTGGCCGAGGCGATGGACACCGCGCAGCGGGGCATGGGCCTGGACTGGCCCACCTCCCTGGAATTGATCCGCCGATCGCTGGAGGCAGCGAAATCGGCGCCTGGCGCGCGCATCGCCAGCGGCTGCGGCACTGACCACCTGGACATCGAGTCGGTACGCTCGGTCGACGACGTGATCCGCGGGTACGAGGAGCAAATGGCGGCCATCGAGGCGCTGGGCGGGCGCCTGATCGTGATGGCGAGCCGGGCCCTCGCGCGCGTGGCCAAGTCGCCTGCCGATTACGAAAAGGTCTACGACCGCGTGCTGCGCCAGGCGCGCGAGCCGGTGATCCTTCACTGGCTGGGCGATATGTTTGACCCGGCGCTGGCCGGCTACTGGGGATCACGCGATGCCGATGCCGCGATGGAGACGGCCGTAGGCATCATCCGGGCGCATGCGTCCAAGGTCGATGGCGTGAAGATCTCGCTCCTGGACAAGGACAAGGAGATCGTGATGCGCCGGCGCCTGCCAGCCGGGGTTCGCATGTACACCGGCGACGACTTCAACTACGCCGAACTGATCGAGGGCGATGGCGCGGGCACCGAGGCGGTGCACGGCAAGAGCGATGCGCTCCTGGGTATCTTTGACGCCATCGCGCCCGCCGCGAGTGCAGCCCTCAGCGCCCTGGCCCAGGGCGACACGAAGAAATTCCACACCATCCTGGGTCCCACCGTGCCGCTCTCGCGCCACATCTTTCGCGCGCCCACGCGCTTTTACAAGACCGGCGTGGTGTTCATGGCCTGGCTCAATGGCCACCAGAGCCACTTCAGCATGGTGGGCGGCCAGCAAAGCACGCGCAGCCTGCCGCACCTGTGCGAGATCTTCCGCCTGGCCGACCAGGCCCACCTGCTGGAACAGCCCGACCTCGCCGTGCACCGCATGCAGACCCTGCTGGCGGTCCACGGCGTGACCTGAGCCTCGCCCCCCGGAGCCTGCACGCCATGCGTGACTTTTCCCAGGACATCCAGTGGCTGTCCATCAACACCGCCACGGTCCGCAAGCAGTGGACGCTGGACCAGATCATCGAGGGCTGCGCGCGCCGGGGCATCCGAGCGATCAGTCCCTGGCGCGACCAGGTCGCAGCCCTCGGCCTGGCGCGCACCGCGAAACTCCTGCGTGATACGGGCGTGGCCCTGAGCGGCTACTGCCGCGGCGGCTTCTTCCCGGCCAGCACCGCGCAGGGCCTGCGCGACGCGCTGGAAGACAACCGGCGCGCCATCGACGAAGCCAAGACGCTGCAGGCCCCCTGCACCGTGCTGGTGGTGGGCGCCCTGCCTGGCGCCCTCACAGGCAAGCCCGAGTCCAAGGACATCGCGCTCGCGCGCAGCCAGGTGCACGACGGCGTTGCTGCCACGCTGGAATACGCGCGACAGGTCGGCATGCCCCTGTCCATCGAGCCTCTGCACCCGATGCAGGCCGCCGAACGCGCCTGCGTCAACACCCTGGAACAGGCGCTGGACCTGTGCGATGCCATCGATCCGTCAGTCAGCGGCCTGCTGGGCGTGGCGGTGGACGCCTATCACGTGTGGTGGGATCCCAAGCTCGCCTCGCAGATCGTTCGGGCGGGGGCCAAGCGCCTGCATGCCTGGCATGTCTGCGACTGGCTCACGCCGACCGCCGACCTGGTCAGCGACCGCGGGATGATGGGCGATGGCGTGATCGAGTTGCGCAAGATCCGCAGCTGGCTGGAGGACGCGGGCTATGCCGGGTATGCGGAGGTCGAGATCTTCTCCGAGAAGCACTGGTGGCAGCGCCCGGGCGACGAGGTGCTGGACACCTGCATGGCGCGGCACCGAAGCTGCGTCTAGATCACCGGGCCTGACGCCAGTCGCCGCAGGCGATGCGGGCGCGAAGCGGCAGGCCGTCACACGCGACATAGGTCCAGGCCAGGCGGGACGCGCTTTCGCCATCGGGCCGTACCTCGACCAGCCGCCGCTCGTATTCATTGCAGTCCGAACCGTAACCCGCGAAGACCTCCAGGTCATCCATCGACCGCACAGCGGCCTCGAAAGCCTCGGGCTCGATCAATTCACCCCGGACCCGCGTGGCGCCCGCTGAAAGCCGCAGGGCGGGAAAGCCCAGGCCGGTGTCGAACAGGTCACCGTGGATCCAACCGGTCCGGACCGACGCCAGCCCGTGGCGCGCCAGGACCCCGTGGTTGGACTCACCACGCATCAGCGTGCCATAGACAAAGAAGGCGGGTACCGCCGGAGGTGGACTGCGGCCTGCCGCGGCATGGTGCAACTGGGTGGTGTCATGCCCGTGCGCCAACAGCCCCTCGCTCACCACCTGCAGGTAGGCCGTGTCGGCAGGTGTGTGGCCTGACCGGGCCCGCGCGCCAGGCACCCGGTAGGTGACCGCGCGGTGGGCATGGCCATCACGCGTGAGAACGGTCACCGGCGTACGCGCATAGAGCCAGGGCGCGCCCTCCTTCGCGTCGAGTGCCTGCCATCCCGACTCGTCGGCCTCGAACAGCAGCCCCGGCACGGCCTGGCCGAGCCGCTCGCGCAGGTTCAGGACGCCGCCAGCGCGCCGGTCGGAGTACACGTTGAACACCACCTCCGCGTCGGGCAGCCAGGCCCGCGCCAGGGCCCGCAGACCGTCCGCGCGCTGCCCGTTCGCGGCGCAGGCACGGGCGAAGTCGGCAGCGTGGAGATTGGACCCGTAAGCGAAATACAGCATCGATCGGCCTCTGGACAGCGCCTGGACGCGTTCCAGCGGCCACAAGACCCCTGCCGCGCGTGCCACCAGACGTAAGTTATGCGGCTGAGTTTGCCACTGGTGGAGCGCATCACACCCACGGTGCACACGCTGCGGTACGCCGGACGCGACGTCAGCACGGCCCCCGTCACCGGACTGCTGAGCCGCGCTACCCCTGGGCTGCCGGCTCCTGGTCAACGGGAGGCGCCCAGCCCCCGCAGCTCGAGCTCATCAGGCCTACAGGCGTGCGGAGCCCTCTGCGTTTGCTTACGTTCCCAAGCGTATTCCGACGTGAGGGTCGGACTCGTCCTACTAGAGTCGCGCCTCCCGCTGAGGTTGGCACCGTTCCGGACCCGGGTCGTCCCGAGACGCCTGCGGTCCTGGGCGACCTCAGTTCGTCTGTCAACACGGTCACAACGCCCGGCAGGCTTGCTCGGCCCGACCGTCAACTTTCAATTTGTTGCACATGAGAAGACGCATTTTTCTGCAAGGCGGGTCATCCACCGTGGTCCTGGCGCTTACCGGCTGCGGCGGCGGCGGCGGCGAGGCCGCCTTGGCTGGCACCGAAAGCACCGTCCCCCTGGCTGCCAGCGCCAGCCGGGGCGCTTCGCCGGTCACGGCAGCCGCACCACCGGAGCCGGCGCCCGAGACCGGCGGCTCCGGCTATCCCTTCGGCGCACGCAAGGACCTGGTGGGGGGCCGCTACCCCTACGGCATCATGCCCACCGGCTCCACCCCTGCCGCCATGGATACGCGTATCAAGACCTGCTACGAGGCCTGGAAGGGCGCCAACCTGCGCAAGTCACCCACCTTCACGCCCAACGTCGGCGTCTACGCCGGCCGCACGATCAGTGATGCCTGGCATGTGCGCTTTCCCGGAACGGCCTACGCCTGCGTGTCCGAGGGCGTGGGCTACGGCATGCTGATCATGGTGCTGATGGCGGGGCACGATCCGCAGGCGCGCACCTATTTCGACGGTCTGTTCAAGACGGCGCGCGGCCGCCCGGCGTACGGACACATGAACGCCGGCAGGCCCGCGGGTGCCTACCTGCACGAGTGGCGGCTGGCAATGAACATGGGCAGCGCCGGCGAAGGCTGGAATGCCACCGATGGCGACCTGGACATCGCACAGGCCTTGCTCATGGCGCATCGGCAGTGGGGTTCGACCGGCGCGATCAACTACCGCCAGGAAGCGATCAACACCATCAACGCGATGAAGGCGATCAACTTTGCGGTCTCGGGCGAGCCGCGCGGCCCGCAGAGAGAAAACACGCGCACCTCCGACCACATGATCGGGCACTTTCGCGCCTTCAGGAAAGCCACTGGCGACACCTTCTGGGACAAGGCGATCGACCGTTGCCACGCGCTGATCACCGGCATCATCGCGCGCTATTCACCGGTGGCGAGGCTGCAACCGGGTTTCATCATGGATTGCATGAGTCAGCCCGTGCCCTCGCCAGGCAACCTGATCGAAGGGCCTTATGAGGGCATCTACGACGGCAACGCGGTACGCAACCCCTGGCGCTGGGGTACGGACTACATCTACTCGGGTGACACCCGCTGGAAGGCCATCGTCCACGACATGACGACCTTCCTGAAGAATGACTGCAGGGGCGACCCCTTCACCATCAGTGGCCTGTACAACCTCAATGGCACCGCCAACGGCGGCCGCTACTTCTCGGAGATCACCGTGGGGCCGCTGACCGTGGGCTGCATGGTCGATGCGTCGCACCAGGCCTTTCTCAATACGCTGTGGACGGCCAACACCGACAACTTCACCACGGACTACTACGACTCGGAACTGCAGCTGATTCCCCTGATCGTGGCGTCGGGCAACTGGTGGAACCCCTGATTCGGGCTGGCTCCTGCTCCAGGGCTTCTTCGGAAGCCCTTTTTTTCGCCGTGCCCACAGGTACTCCCACCCACCACAGTTGCAAATAACCGACACCACAGCCCTGCGGCCGGTGCTACTTTCGCACCCCATGAAAACGCTCTGGGACATCTCGCCACCGGTGAACGCAGACAGCCCTGTCTTCCCGGGTGACACCCCCTACCAGCAGGCCTGGGCCGCCACGCTGGATGCAAGCTGCCCGGTCAACGTGAGCCGGCTCACGCTGTCGCCCCATGTGGGCGCCCACGCCGACGCCCCCCTGCATTACGACCCGCAAGGTCGATCGATCGGCGATGTCGACCTCACCCCTTACCTGGGCCCCTGCCGCGTGATCCACGCACTTCAGGGCGGTCCCCTGGTCACCTGGGACGACCTGGCCCACCGGATCGACCCGCAGATGCCGCCGCGCATCCTGGTGCGCACCTATGCACGCATGCCGCAGACCGTGTGGGACCCCGCGCTGCGCGCCTATGCACCCGAGACCCTGGAGCGCCTGGCCAGCCTCGGCGTGGTGCTGGTCGGCATCGACTCTGCCAGCGTCGACCCTGCCGACAGCAAGCAGCTCGCCAGCCATCAGGTCCTGCGGCGATGCCAGATGCGGGTGCTCGAGAACCTGCTGCTTGACGACGTCCCCGAGGGTGACTACGAACTCATCGCCCTGCCCCTTCGTCTCTCTCACGCCGATGCATCGCCTGTGCGTGCGGTGCTTCGCAGCCTCTCATCACCCACGGGATAACGCCATGCCCCTCACGCTCGAAGACTGCCGCGCCCTGGACGCACAAGACCCGCTGGCGCCCCTGCGCCACCTGTTCCGGATGCCGCAGGGCGTCATCTACCTGGATGGCAATTCCCTGGGCCCCCTGCCCGCGGCCACCGGGCAGCGCCTGCAAGCCACCGTCGAACAGGAGTGGGGCGAGGGCCTGATTCGCAGCTGGAACGCCGCGGGCTGGTTCATGCAGCCGCAGGCGCTGGGCCGGCGCATCGCGGCGCTGGTCGGCGCGGGGGAAGACGAAGTGGTGGCCACTGACACCACCTCGGTCAACCTGTTCAAGGTCCTGAGTGCCGCGATGGCCACCGTGCAGGCGCGCGACCCCCGCCGCCGGCGCCTCGTGAGCGAGCGCAGCAACTTCCCCACCGACCTCTATATCGCGCAGACCCTGTGCGAGCAGCATGGCTGGACGCTGGACCTCGTTCCGAACGCCGCGGCTCTGAGTGCGTCACTCGGCCCGGACACCGGCCTGCTGATGCTCACGCACGTCAACTACCGTACGGGCGCGATGCACGACATGGCTGCGATCACCGCCGCCGCCCATGCCGCGGGAGCCTTGTGCGTCTGGGATCTGGCCCACAGTGCCGGCGCCGTGCCGGTCGACCTGCGCAGCGCCAACGCCGATTACGCGGTGGGCTGCGGGTACAAGTACCTCAATGGCGGCCCCGGGGCCCCGGCCTTCGTCTGGGTCCATGCGCGCCACGCGAGCACGTTCAAGCAGCCCCTGGCCGGGTGGTGGGGGCACGCCGCGCCCTTCGCCTTCACGCCGGACTACCAGCCGGCGGCCGGGATCGCCCGCTACCTGTGCGGCACGCAATCCGTCCTGGCCATGGCGGCCCTGGAGTGCGGCCTGGCTACCCTGGAGGCGGCGCAGCCCCTGGGCGGCATGGCCGCCTTGCGGCGCAAGTCGCTCGCCCTCACCGACACCTTCATGGCGCTGGTGGAACAGCGCTGCGCCAGCCATGGGCTGGAGATCGTCACGCCGCGCGGGCACGCGCAGCGCGGGTCACAAGTGAGCCTGGCGCGGGCCACCGGGGCACACGCCATCGTGCAGGCCCTGATCGCCCGCCAGGTGATCGGCGACTTCCGCGCGGGCGATGCGGCCGCCGGGGAACCCGACATCCTGCGCTTCGGCTTCACGCCGCTTTACCTCGGCTTCGAGGACGTCTGGCATGCCGCCGGACACTTGCGCGAGGTGCTGGAAACAGGTGAGTGGCGAGAGGCGCGCTTTCAGCAACAGCACGCCGTCACCTGAGGAGACCGCCATGCGCCCCGAAGACATCGTCCACGCGGAAAACGCCCAGCTGGATTTCAGCCGCAGCATGAGCTATGGGGATTACCTGCACCTGGAGGCCATCCTGAACGCGCAGCGTCCGCTCTCGGGCAAGCACGACGAGATGCTGTTCATCGTCCAGCACCAGACCAGCGAGCTGTGGATGAAACTGATGCTGCACGAGCTGCAGGCCGCGATCGCCTGCGTGGCGCGCGACGAGTTGCCTTCCGCGTTCAAGATGTTGGCGCGGATCTCGCGGATCATGGAGCAACTGGTGCATGCCTGGGACGTGCTGGCCACCATGACGCCGCCCGAGTACAGCGCCATCCGACCCTCGCTGGCCAACTCCAGCGGCTTTCAGAGCTACCAGTACCGGTGTATCGAGTTTGCGCTGGGCAACAAGAATGCGGCCATGCTCAAGCCGCATGCCCATCGTCCCGAGACGCTGGCCTTGGTGGAGGCGGCGTTTCGCGCACCGTCCCTGTACGACGAATCCCTGCGCCTGCTGGCCCGGCGAGGGCTGCCCCTGCCGCCCGAGTGCCTGGACCGCGACTGGTCACAGCCGCATCAGGCGCACGAGGCGGTGGAGGCCGCCTGGGTCACGGTGTACCGTGACCCCCAGGCCCATTGGGACCTGTACCAGCTGGGAGAGGAACTGACCGACCTGGAAGACGCCTTCCGCCTGTGGCGATTTCGGCATGTGACCACCGTGGAGCGGGTGATCGGGTTCAAGCGTGGCACCGGCGGCACCGGCGGGGTGTCCTACCTGCGCAAGATGCTGGACGTGGTGCTGTTCCCCGAGATCTGGAGCTTGCGCACGCACCTGTGACCCCATCTAGGCCCCCCGGGGGGTCGAAGCCGGCCACGCCGGGGTGCAGGCATGCCGCTGGCGGGTACGGGGGTCTTTCAGGCGTAGAGGGCGCACAGGTCGCCCTCGGCCTGCATCCGCTCGAACCCGCTGTAATCCGGCGTCCAGGCGCAGGCCGCCTGGCGGGTGAGGTCTGCGAGGCCTTGCAGGGTCTGCAGGCCTTCGGTGCGAAGCACCTCCCGGCAGGCCTGCAGGTCTGGATACCGCTGCAGCGCGCCCGCCCAGATGGCGCGTCCGGCCAGGAAGCCATGGGCCCCTGCGGCATAGGCGTAGCGCATGACGCGCAGAAACTGCGACGGGGTCACGCCGGCGGACAGCATCACCCAGGGCACCCCTGCCTCACGGCAGATCCGGCCCATCGCGTCGAACCACGCCTGCGCGGTCCGATGCGGCGGCGTGTCCTCGGGGGCGGGCAAGCTGGCCCCCGGCAACGGGCTTTCCAGCTTGAACAGATCGACGCCGTAATCGGGCTTCGCAAACTCGCGGAGGCTGTCGATCACGTGCTGCGCGCCCTGCTCGGGCGGTGTCGGATCCGTCTGTCCCTGCAAGGGATAGGTCAAGAGCTCCAGCACATAGGCGATGTCATGGCGGCGGCAGGCCTGACCCACCTCGCGCACATAGGCCTGCTGGTGGGCCCGCACCTCGGGCGCGGCGTCCGGCCGGTACCAGACCAGCACTTTCACGCCATCGCCACCGGCGCGCTTGATCTTCTCGACGCTCCAGTTAGGGATGGAATGCGACAACCGCCCACCCGGTGTGTCGCGAAAACGATGGTCCTCCAGGGTGACCATGAGGCCGGTACGCGCCGGCAGGCTGGCCAAGGCGGCAGGCAGGGCGTAATTCGGATCGAGCAGCATGGCGCTGGCGTGGGGCCCGAGGGTCTGCACCAGCAGCCGCTTGGCGGCCAGCATATCCTCGTATCGCACCTGCGAAGGCGCGATACCCAGGCGCGCTGCCAGCATCTGCGCGATCGGCGGGCGCTGGTCCAGGGCCACCATGGTGAAGTGCCCCGCCTCATTGGACAGGCGCTGCAGGCCGCGCATCTTGCCGAGCTTCAAGGGCGTGACAGACATGGAGAGTGCTCCTTCGTGAGGGATGTACAGCGGCATCCGCTCAAAGCGGCCGCAGCAGGCGCAGGGCCGCGGCCCAGCCCAGTTGGACGATCTCGGCCACCTCGGGCCGGTCTGCCCCCTGGTCACCGGCACGCTGGCACACCTCGGGGCTGGGGAGGGTCAGCGGCCGCCCGCCACTGAGCGCCCTGGTCTGCGCCTGGCAGGCGCGCTCCAGGAACATGATGTTGTGGAAAGCCTTGGCCACGGAGTCGCCCGCAGCGACCAGGCCGTGATTGCGAAGGATCATGACCTCGTGCGGCCCGAGGCTGCGCGCCAGGCGGGCCCGCTCGTCCAGATCCAGGGCCACGCCTTCGTAGTCGTGGTAACCGATGCGGTTGTAGAACTTCAGGGCATGCTGGCTGATCGGAAGCAGTCCCTCGGCCTGGCAGGAGACAGCGATCCCGTCGGGCGTGTGTGTGTGCACCACGCAGGCCAGGTCATGGCGGGCCTCGTGGATGGCCGAATGCACGGTAAAACCGGCCAGGTTGATACGCGAGGTCGCGGGGTCCTGCCCCTCGACCAGCCGTCCCTGCAGGTCGACCTTCACCAGATCCTGTGGCCGCATCTCGTCGAACAGCACACCGTAGCGGTTGATCAGGAAATGATCCGCCGAGCCCGGAACCCGCGCGCTGATGTGGGTGTCAATCAGGTCGGTCATCCTGAAATGCGCCATCAGGCGGTAGAACGCGGCAAGGTCTTCGCGAACCTGGGCTTCGGCCGGGGTCATGGCGGGCGTCGTGGTCATGCTGGCTCGGTGCAGATCGGGGCTCAATGGCGCGCCACGACGCGATCCACGACCTCGCACAGACGCGCCAGGCGCACCGCCGCATCCTGGACCAGCGCGTGCGCAATGTCGGGGGCGCCAATCACGTTGCGCCACACTGCGCGCCCGGCCAGGAATCCGCTGGCGCCCTCGCGGCAGGCCCATTCAACCGCCTGCGGAAAATCATCGGGCGTCACCCCGGAAGACAGCACGACCCAAGGGCCTCGGATGGTCCGGGTCAGGCGCGCGCTGGCCTCGCGCACCGCGCGCTCGCCTCCCTTGCCATGCAGCGGGACTTCCGCCTTGTACAGATCCGCGCCCAGGTCACCGAGTTCCTCGGCGGCCGCCTGGATGCCGTCGTTCACGTCCCAGGGACGTCCATCACGCGGTTTGCGTGAAACCGGCTCGATGATGCTCAAAAGGCCCGCCGCCCGGCAGCGCCCCACGAAGTCCTGCACCATGCGCTGGCGCGCCTGGGCGCTTTCGTCGGGGCGCCACAGCACCAGCAGCTTGAGTGCCACAGCGCCGTCGGCCTTCACGGCCCGTGGATCGACGGCTTCGTCGATCCGCACGTCCGAGACGATCTCGTCAGCGCTGGGAATGAACTCGTCGGCTGCAGCAATCAGACCGCAGCCCGGCGCCACCGCCTTCTGATCGACCGCTGGACGCCAGGCAAATTGCCGGTCAATCAGGACCGCGGACGCCAGGGGCGTGAGGGCACGCAGCGCCGCCAGCTTGAACTGCGTGAGCTGCTGGTCGCTCACTGGCGTCTTCTGGGTCTCGGCAAACATGGCGCGCATCGACTCGCGCTGATCGATGGCCAGCATGGCGAACGCGCCCGAGGGACGGGTCAACGCTTTGAATTTGTCAGGCGCGGCCACGGTTGTCTCCTGCATGAAGTTTCGGAACCTGGATCAATTCGGTCTTGTGTTGCTTGAGCAGCTTCTTCAGGCCGGCCGGTGGCGGCTTGTCGGTAAAGAGCTGGTCGATCTCCTGGACATGCCCCACCATCACCGAAGCGCTGCGACCGAACTTGCTGTGGTCGACCACGAGGATGCTGCGGCGTGATCGCTTGATCATGAGTCGCACGATGGCGGCCTCATGCTCGTAGTAGTCCAGGATGTTGCCTTCGGCGTCGATCCCGCCGGCGCTGAGGATGCAGACATCGGGCCGGTAGCCGGCAACGGCCTCGAGGGTCATGGGGCCGGTGGTGCCCAGATTGCGCGGATCCAATCGCCCACCCAGCACGACGACGTCGAAGCTGGCCTGCCGGGCCAGGACCTGAGCGGCCTCGGTGTGGTTGGTGATCACCTTGAGCCCGCTGCGAACGTTCAGAGCGCTCGCCATGGCCAGCATCGTGGTGCCCAGGGCGAGGTAAACCGAGCTCTTGTCGGACAGGGAACGGGCCACCGCCTGCGCCAGGCTCGCCTTGGCGTCGGCGAAGTCAGAGCGCCGCGCGTCGTAATCGGTGTTGATGACGCTCGAGGGAATCGAGGCGCCCCCGTGGTGACGCACCACGCGTCCTTCGTCGGCCAGCGCATTGAGGTCAACCCTCAAGGTCTGGGGCGTGACCTGGAAGCTGGCGACCAGGGCTTCGATCGGCACATAGCCCGCCTGCTTGACCAGCGCCAGGATCTTCTCGCGCCGCGCGCGGGGGGACAGGGCCTCAGGCATGGCGAATCCCGGCGCGCCTCAGCATGATTGCGCCTCCATGAAGGCGATGACCTCCTCATGCCGCGGCAAGAGGTCCCAGTCGTGCTCGCGCGTGCACTTCAGGCTCGCGGCCGCGCCGGCATAGCGCACCGCCTGCGTCCAGTCCAGTCCGCGCGCCAGGGCCAATGCGTAGGCGCCATGGAACACATCCCCCGCGCCGTTGGTGTCCACTGCCGCCACGCGCGGCGCCGCGAAGGCCTGCACCTGCCCCGCGTGACAAAAGAGGCTGCCACGCTCGCCCAGGGTCACACCGACCACCCCACCCGGGCGCAGGGTCACCTGTCGCAGGGCCTGCTCGGGCGGCAGCCCGCCGTACTGCTGCGACAAACCCCGCTCGGAAAAGATCACGTGGTCGGCCAACCCCATGAGCGCGCCCACCGCCTGCGGGTTGCCGGCATCCGCATCCATCACACGGGGAATGCCCAGCGCGCCCGCCGCCTGGTACAGGGCTCGCGCGCCCTCGACCCAGCGAAAGTCGGCATGCACCGCGCCCGCGCCACGCAGGGTATCCAGCGGCAACCACTCGGCGCTGGCGTCCAGTTGGCCGGTGTAGACCGCGAGCATGCGCTCGCCGGTGTCATCCACGATCACGGCGGACAGGGGGGATTCGGCGCCGGCGGTCACGTGCAGCCGGGGCTCGACGCCGCGCTGGCGCAAGGCGCGCTCGGCCTCCTGCCCGGTTCCGTCGTCACCAACGCGTCCCCAGAATTCGACCTGCCCCCCCAGCGCCGAGGCCGCTGCCGCCGCCGTGGCCGCCATGCCGCCAAAACGGGTACGCAGACGGGTGCAGGTCAGCTTCTGGGGAGTGGGCGGAATCCGCGGAACACGAAAGACGAGGTCCTTGACCAGGATGCCCAGGCAAACGAGTCGGCTCATGTCATTCGCTGTCCGCTCGCGCTTTCAAACAGGTGGTGATCGCGCGGGTTCCAGGTCAGGCCCACGCGTGCGCCCAGCGTCAGCGGCGAAGCACCGATCACGCGGGCAATCAGCTTGTGGTCGCCCGCCCGGACGGTGACCAGCGTGTCAGCGCCCAGGGGCTCGATCAGGGTCACCTCGCCGCGCACCAGGGCGGTGTCGTCGGCGGCCACGAGGGACAGGTTTTCGGGACGGATGCCCAGTTCGGCGGCGCATGAAGCCATGGCGCTCGCGGTGCCCCCTGCGGCCGCCAGCGACATGCCCCCAGGCAGTTCGATGCGACCCCCGTCCACAGTCACCGGAAGGAAGTTCATGGGCGGCGAGCCCAGGAAGCTTGCAACGAAGCGGGACACCGGCGCGTTGTACAACTCCAGCGGCGTCCCCAGCTGCTCGATCTCCCCCTTATTGAGTACGACGATGCGATCGGCCATGGTCATGGCCTCCACCTGGTCGTGGGTCACATACACCGACGTCGTCTTCAGACGCTGGTGCAGGGCCTTGATCTCCGAGCGCATGTCCACGCGCAGCTTGGCGTCAAGGTTGGACAGCGGCTCGTCAAACAGGAAGACCTGCGGATTGCGCACGATGGCACGCCCCATGGCCACACGCTGGCGCTGGCCGCCGGAGAGTTCGCGGGGCTTGCGCTCCAACAGCGGCTGAATCTGCAAAACCGCTGCGGCCTCGTCAATACGTCGATTGATTTCCGTCTCGGGATAACCGCGCATCTTCAGGCCGAAGCCCATGTTCTTGCGCACCGACATGTGCGGATACAGCGCGTACTCCTGGAACACCATCGCGATGTCCCGCTTGCTCGGGTGCAGGTCGTTCACCGGTTTGTCGTTGATACGGATCTCACCCAATTCAAAGCTCTCCAGGCCCGCGATCATGCGCAAAAGCGTGGACTTGCCGCAGCCCGAAGGTCCGACGAACACCAGGAACTCACCCGCGTGGATCTCGACACTCAGGTCGCGTATGACCTTGACGTCGCCGTAGTTCTTCTTGACGTTGCGGATCGAGACACCCGCCTGCATGGATTCAGTCATGGAAATGGAGTTGGGGCTTGATGCGGTCACCGGCTGCAAACTGCGCGAACAGCGTATCCAGGCCCTCCAGAGGCACCTGGGCATCGACCAGGCGCTCAAAGCGTGCACGCCCCTGGCGCAGGATCTCGACGTTCTCGGCGTATTCACTGACCGGGAAATAGAAGGAGCGGATGCAATAGAAATCCTTGCGCCGGATCGCCTTGGTCTCCTGGATCTGCCAGGCGTCGGACTCTCCCAGTTGCACCACCGCACCGAGGGCCCGGACGGCTTCCAGAGCACTTTGGCGCCCCGCATCCTTGCCGCTGCATTCCAGCACCAGGTCATAGGCGGCATCGGGGGCGATCGTCTCCAGGGGCGTTGCCCCCAGCGAGGCGGCGATGCCGCGCCGGAAGGGATTGGGGTCGAACACGTCCACCCGCTCGAAGCCGAAGTGCTGCAGCACCAGCAGGCCGCCCAGTCCGATCGGGCCGGCGCCGAGCACCAGCACCCGGCCCTTGTCCACGATGCGGCGGGCCAGGCGCACGCCGTGGCCTGCAGTGCCGATGGTGTCCAGCAGCAGCGGCGCCAGGTGGTCGGGGATGTCGTCGGGCACCGGTAAGAGGCATTGCTGCGGCACCGACAGGTACTGGGCATAGCCGCCGGGCCGCTGCCAGCCAATCAGCTCGCGTGCGTTGCGGCAGATGTGATTCTGGCCGGCCACGCATTCCGGGCACTGGCCGCACCACACGGGGATGTAGGCCAGGCAGCGCTTTCCATCCAGCGCGTGCCCTGGCTGCTGCACGACGCCGAAGATCTCGTGACCCGGGGTCATGGGCCAGCCCTGTCGCCAGGGCCGCAGGTCGCTGCCGCACAGGGAGCAGGCCACCACGCGCAGCAGCACCTCACCCGCCGCCACCTGCGGCATGGCCGCCTCGACCACCGAGATGCGGCCCTCGCCTTCGAATTTCGCTGCTTTCATGTGACGAACCCTAGCCCTTGACCGCGCCGAATGAGAGACCCGCCACCAGCTTCCGCTGGATCAGGAAGGTCAGGACGATGGGCGGCATCGCGATCACGGTCGCCGCCGCCATCAAGGCGCCCCAGTTGGTGACGCCCTCGCCGATGAAGTTGAACGAGGCCACGATGGCCGTCTTGGAGCTGATGCCCGAAAGCGCCAGGGCGAACAGGAAGTAGTTCCAAGAGAAGATGAAGGACAGGATCACCGCCACGATCAGGCCCGGCATGACCACCGGCAGTGCGATCAGCAGCAGGATCTTCAGCGCGCCGCAGCCGTCGATCTGCGCGCTTTCGGTCAGTTCGCGCGGCAGACCGTCAAAGTGCGGCAGCAGGGTCCACAGCGCAATGGGCACCGTGATCACGGCGTGGGTGACGATCAGGGCGAAGTGCGTGCCCGACAGGCCCACGTTCGAGAACATGATGAACCAGGGCAGCAGGAACAGCGTGCCCGGCGCCATGCGCGCAAAGAGCGTCAGCGTCGCCGGCCAGGTCAGGCGGTGCCAGGAGATGGCATAGGCCGCAGGCACTGCCAGCAGCAGCCCCAGCAGGGTCGACCCGCCCGCCACGTAGAAGCTGTTGAGGGTGTTCTCCAGGAAGTCAGTACGCGTGAACAACTGGGTGTAGTTGTCCAGCGTGGGCGTGAACAGCAGCTTCGGCGGGTACTGGGTGATGTCGGTCCGGCTCTTGAAACTGGCCAGGATCATCCAGGCGATGGGCGCGAACAGCGCCACGCACAGGATGGCCACCTGCAGCCCCATCAGGTGTTTGAGCAAGGCGCGTTTCACCAGGTCACCTTCTTTCGCAGCTGCGAGAACACCAGCACCGCCCCCAGCACGATGGTGCTGAGCGTGATCATCAAGGCCGAGGCATAGCCGATGTCCGAAAACTCAAAGGCCTTGCGGTAGGCGTAGATGTTCAGGGTCGACGACGCATACCCCGGACCGCCTTGCGTGGTGATGTAGATCACATCGAAGAACCGCAGCAGGTCCACGCTGCGAAGGACAGCGGCGGTCAGGATGGTGGGCCCGAGCATCGGTAGCGTGATGTAGAAGAACTCGCGCCAGCCCGTGGCACCGTCGATCGAGGCGGCCTCGTAGATCTTCGTGGGCAGCGACTGCAGGCCGCCCAGCACGATCAGCGCCACGAAGGGTGTCCACTGCCACGTATCGATCAACACCACGGTGAAGATCACGTAGTCGGTGGACGCCAGAAAGAGGCTGGTCGGCAGGTGCGCCGACTTCAGCAGGTAATTGACGACCCCCATGCCGGGGTCGAGGATCACGATGGACATCATGCCGATCACGACCGGCGGCAACATGAAGGGGGACACCATCAGGGTGCGTACCAGCCCGCGCATGAACTGCACCCGATGCAGCAGCATACCCAGGGCCACCCCCAGCACCAGCTGCACCACCAGCGCGCTGACATAGAGGATCGCGCTGAGTCGCGCTCCGTTCCAGAACTGTTCATCGACCAGGAGGGCCTTGTAATTGCCCAGGCCGATGAACTGGTGGGACTGGCCGATCTTGTAGTCCATCAGGCTGAGCCAGAAGGCATAGCCGAAGGGAAAGACGACCATCAACACGACAAAGGCGACCGCGGGCCACATGAGCCCCTGCAGCGATGCAGCCCGCTGTGCCTTCATCTCACTGGCTCCCTGTCGTTATTGCAGCTTGGCCAGTTCGGCGTCCAGCGCACACATCGTGTCACGCGCATTGCCCTGGCCCAGGAAGACCTTCTGCACCGCGCCGCCGACCATCTCACGCGCTTCGACCACGCGCTCGGTCGGCGGGTAGGAGATGGCGGTGCCGGTCTTGCTGATTTCCACCAGGGCGTTGGCCCAGGACTGGCGGATTGGCAGCTCCGTGGTCCAAGCCTTGAACTCGGGACCGTTGAACACCGAGGAACGCGGGGGCGCTACGCCGTTCTTCACCAGCTTCGTCTGCATCTCGGCGCTGGTGGCCCACTGCAGGAAGTACCAGGCGGCGTCCTTCTTGGTCGAGAAGTTGGAGACCGACACGCCCCAGCCGAACACGATGGGCTTGGAGATGCCCGAGGCCTTGCCCTTGGGCAGGACCTTGATACCGATGTCCTTGTCGCGGCCAGCAAACTTCATGATGTTGGCGAATTCGTTGGACGATTCGTGGGTCATGGCCAGCTTGCCCTGCCCCAGCATCTCGATCACCTGGGTGAAGGTGTGGTTGGCTGCACCGGGTGGGCCGTAGTCCTTCAGCAGTGTGGCGTACATCTCCGCACCCTTGACGGTGCCGGGATTGCACATGCTGGGTTTGCCGGCGGCGTTGGAGAAGTCTCCGCCGCTGTTGTAGATGAAGCCGGACACCGCATACGAGATGGCGCCGCGGATGCCGCGAGCAGCCCAGACGGTGGCGTCGCCGCGCGCCGGACAAGCCTTGAGCTTGGCGGCCGTCTCCGGCAGGTCCTCCAGGAACATGGGTTCGGCCACGTTGCATTTCTGGAAGATGTCCTTGTTCCAGTAAAAGAGCGGGCCCTCGAGGTTGATCGGCAGGCCTACCAGCTTCCCACCGATGGTCTCGGCGCGGCGCAGGCCCTCGCCGAAGTCATTGAAGTTGAAATCAGGCGACGTCGACGCCGGCGAATTGAGCAGGGGCGTGAGGTTGGCGAACCAGCCCGCCTTGTCGTACATCGCGCCTTCTCGGAACTTCAGCGACATGAACACGTCGATGTCGCTGGACTTGGCCTGCAGCATCGTATTGAGGCGCGCACGGTACTGCTCCTCGTTGAAGATCTCCACACGCAGGCGGATACCGGTCTTGGCGGTGAAGTCGCCCGACATGTCCTTGATGGCCTGCGACCAGGGGTGATTGTTCAACAGCAGATTGATGGTCTGCCCGTCGTGCTTTTTCCAGTTGAACGCCTGTGCGACGGCCGAGCCTGCACTGAAAACCATCGCGGCCGCGGCGGCCAGGACGCCAAGGTTACGTCTCCTCATCTCGATCTCCTTCTGGTTGAACTGCCTATGCACACACAAACAAGAATGGCCACGTCATGCCGACGTGTAGCCCCCATCCACCGGAATCGTCACGCCGTTGATCAACGCGGAGGCTGACGACGCCAGGAACAAGGCCGTGCCCGCCAGTTCCTCGGGCTCGGCCCAGCGCTTGTTCGGCAGGCGCCCCAGGAGCTTGTCGTTGAACTCGGGGTTCTCTCGCCCGCCTCGGCTGATCTCGGTGGCGATCCAGCCCGGCGCGATCGCGTTCACGCGGATACCGTCCTCCGCATAGGCCAGGGCCAGCGAGCGGGTCAAGCCCACCACCGCCGTCTTGGCTGCCGCATAGGCGGGCACTTGGGGCGCGCCGAAATAGCTGTACATCGAGGCGATGTTGATCAAGCAGCCGCGCGTCTGCTTCAGGTGCGGGCGGAAGGCGGCGGCCAGGCGCACATTGCCAAACAGGTGGATATCCACGATGCCGCGGAACACCTCCGGCTGGTGCTCCTCCCAGCGTTTGAGCTTGCCCGCGCAGTGAATCAACACATCGAGCCGGTCGATCTTTTTCGACAAGGCCAGGACTGCCTCGTCGCTGGTGACGTCCAGGGCCTCGAAGCGGGCACCCGCCTTGAGCACATCGTCCGGCGGCGGCTTCAGATCGGTGACGGTGACCTGCGCGCCATGCTGCAGGAAGGCGTGGGCGAAGGCGGAGCCGATGCCCCCGCTACCGCCGCTGATCAGGACGTGCTTGCCCTGGACTGAAAAACTGATGGGGCTCATGCGGATTCCAAAGACCTTCCCGGGTCGACTCAGGTGAGCCCACTGTAGGATTGGTCTTTCGAATTCGCAAGCCGTCTTTCGAGTTCGAAACCTAAGGATTTCCCCTAGGCCGACTCGCCCATTAGGACCAATCGCGCCTGCGCAGCGCCCGCTGCAGGTAGTCGATCAGGACCCGGATCTTGGGCGCCACGTGCTGGCGGCTCGGGTAGACCGCGTGGATGCCCAGTTCGTGCGAGCGGTAGTCCGGCAGGACCTCTCGCAGTGCGCCACTCTTGAGGTGTTCCTGCACGATGAAGGTGGGCTGCAGGATGATCCCCTGGTGATGCAGTGCGGCCTGCACACAGGTGTCGCCGCTGTTGGTTCGCAGCCTCGGCTGGACCCGCGCCGTCACCGGCCCCTGCGGGCCGGTGAACTCCCACAGGTCCCCCGTCGAAGCCAGGCTGTACGCCAGCACCGCGTGCTGTGCGAGATCGGCGGGATGTGCGGGTTCCCCCTGCGCCTTCAGATAGCGGGGCGACGCGCAGACCACCATGCGCGTGGACGAGAGCTGGCGGCTGATCAACGACGAATTGCCCAGGCGGCCGATACGCACCGCCAGGTCATACCCCTCCTCGACCAGATCGACAAAGCGGTCCGACAGCGTGACATCCAGGGAGACCTGCGGGTTCTTCGCCATGAAGTCGCCCCACAGGGGCGCCAGGTGCATCACACCGAAGGTCACCGGCACGTTGATCTTCACCAGCCCTCGCGCCTGTCCCGATCGGGCGGTGATTTCTGCCTCGGCTTCCTCGACGTCCGCCAGTACCGATTTGCAGCGCGCGTGGAAAGTGCGGCCTTCCTCGGTCAGCGACAGCTTGCGCGTGGTCCGGTGCAACAGGCGCACCCCCAGGCGGGCCTCCAGCTCGGCCACCAGTCGCGACACCACCGCCTTCGAAATCCCCAGGGCATCGGCCGCGCCCACGAAGCTGCCCGCCTCGACCACGGCGGTGAACACCGTCATTTCCTGGAACCGGTCCATGTGGATTCAGCTATTGGCTCTGTTTTTTTGACAGTTCATCTTATACGGATCCATTTATCTCCCATGAAAAGACAAATAAAGTCCTTTGACGCTCTGGTGCGGCGCTCGCCCTCTCACGGCGCGGCGACGGACCTCTTTCCCACTTCATTCACAGGAAGACCACCCCATGACCGAGACCTCCAACAACACCGTACCCAACGCCCTGAACCTGGTGGGCCGCCTTGCGCTGGCGGCCCTGTTCCTGCCGGCAGGCCTGGGCAAGATCGCCGGCTTCGACGGCACGGTCGGCTACATCAGCTCGGTCGGTCTGCCCCTGGCCAGCCTGGCCGCAGTCCTGGCCATCGTGGTCGAAGTGGCCGGCGGTGTGGCCCTGATCGCGGGTTACCGCGTGCGCATCGCGGCCCTGGCACTGGCCGTGTTCACCCTGGTGGCATCGGTGTGCTTCCATGCCTACTGGGCAGCGCCGGCGGAACAGGCATTCATGCAGCAGCTGATGTTCTTCAAGAACATCGGCGTGATCGGCGGCCTGCTGGTGCTGGCCTCGCAGGCGCCGGCCGGCTGGACGCTGGACGCGCGCCGAGCGAACTGACGCGGGCTCCCGCTGGAGCCGCCGCAAGCCCGCCGATGGCGGGCTTTTTCCGAGGCCTACCTCCATGCGCCGCGAAGCGGGACGGCGCAAGCCTGCGCCAGAATCGAGGGCATGTGCAACCTGTACCGCTCGGTCCCGCCCGCGGACCTCGTGGCCGAATTCAAGCTCCGCTCCCTGGCTGCCACGCCCTACGCGGACACCCTCGCGCCGCTCAAACCCGGCCCGTATGTGAAGGCTGGCGGCGAGGGCGAAGTGGGCCAGTGGGGCATGATCCCGCCCGGCTCGCCGACGCGCGTCCCCATGGCACGGGGTCGGCGCCTGTCCACCAACAACTGCCGGCGCGAGACCATGGGCCAGGCCTGGACCTTCCGGCGCGCCTGGGCCGCAGGCCAGCGTTGCCTGATCCCGGCCTGGAGCTTCGACGAACCCTACTGGGGCACAGGCCGCAATATCTGGTGGCGCTTCGCCCGGGCCGACGGGACGCCCTGGGCCCTGGCCGGCCTGTGGTCCGAGTGGACCGACCCCGAAACCGGCGAAGTGGTCCCGAACTACACCCTGATCACACAGAATTGCGATGGCCACCCGGTCCTGGGCCGCATGCACAAGCCTGACCCCAAGCTGCCTGCCGATGGCCAGGACAAGCGCGCGGTCGTCCCCATCGAGCGTGGCGACTGGGACGTCTGGCTCCAAGGCAGCCCCACCCAGGCGCTGGGCCTGATCCGAACACCGCCGGCCCACCGGCTGCGGCACGGCCCGGCCGATCCGGCGCTCGCAGTGCCGCCGCAGATGGCCGACACGCACGCCACCTCCTTCCCGTCCCCCCCATGAACAGTCCCACCTTTCTCGGTTCGCGCCTGCCCCTGATCCAGGCCCCGATGGCAGGCGCTCAGGATGCCGGCCTCGCGATCGCGGCGGGGCACGCCGGTGCGCTGGGATCGCTTCCCGCGGCGATGCTCGACGCCGCTGCGCTCGAGCGCGCGCTGCGCACGCTGCAAGCCAGCGGACTCCCCTGCAACGTCAACTTCTTCGTGCACACGACGCCGGCGCCGGATGCCGCGCGCGAGGCGCGGTGGCAGGCCGCACTCGCCCCCTACTACGCCGAACTGGGCCTGGACACCCCTGCCGCCGCAGGGGCCAGCCGCCAGCCTTTCAGCCACGCGCTCGCCGAGGTGCTTGAGGCCTTTCGCCCGCCGGTGGTGTCCTTCCACTTCGGCCTGCCCGCGCCCGACCTGCTGGCACGCGTCAAGCGCATGGGGGCGTGCGTCCTGTCCTCGGCGACCACGGTGCGCGAGGCCCTCTGGCTGCAGGCGCACGGCGCCGATGCCGTCATCGCCCAGGGCCTGGAAGCGGGCGGCCACCGTGGCCACTTCCTGGACAAGGACCCCGCCCTGCAGGCGGGCACGTCCACGCTGCTGCCGCAGGTGGTGGCGGCGCTGGATATCCCGGTGATCGCCGCGGGCGGCATCGGCGACGCTGAAGGCGTACGCACCGCGATGGCGCAGGGCGCATCGGCGGTGCAAGTGGGCACGGCCTTCCTCCTGTGCGACGAGGCGCTCACCAGCGCCGTCCACCGCGCGGCGCTGCAGGATCCACGGTCACCGACCGCCTTGACCAACCTGTTCACGGGCGGGCTGGCGCGCGGGATCATCAACCGCATCATGCGCGAGCAGGGCCCCGTGAACGAGACCGCCCCGCCCTTTCCCCTGGCCACTGCGGCCCTCGGGCCGCTGCGCGCGAAAGCCGAGGCGGCAGGATCGGGCGATTTCAGTCCCCTGTGGTCCGGAACGAACCGCAGCGGATGCCGCGCGGCACCAGCCGCTGACGTGGTGCAGGCCCTCTCGCGCGGGTTCGTCTCAGGCTGACGCCGGCCCGCCGCCGTCGATCGTCCGCCGCAGCACCACCGGCTTGCCGCCGAACTGCCGCTTGAACATCCAGTGCGCCAGCGCCGAGTCCAGGTGCGCGGCGTGGCCCGGAAACCATTCGGCCAGCGCCTGCACCAGAGAGCGGCACAGGTCCACACGCCCCTCGTTCGTCAGAAGCTGCTGCACCTCGGACATGGACGCCAGCACCGCGTCGTGCTGCTCGACATGGCAGTCACCGGGCGGAAACTGCGTCTCGCGCATCCAGCGGTTTTCTTCCTCGAAGTGGTCGCGGGTGTGCGCAATCAGTGCGTCGAGCAGGGCGGGCAGCTGCGCGTCCGGTGCGGCCTGCAAGCGCGCCACGTGCGCGACGAACTCCTCGTGCGTGGCATCCATCGGGCCGTAGCCCAGGGTGAAGTTGTCCTGCCAGGTCAGGGGGGTGATCGGTGTTTCCATCATTCGCCTTCCTCGCCAGAAATACCCAGGTCCTCGCCCAGCTCCTCGATCAACCGGTCCAGCGAGGCATACAGCTGCCGCTTGAAATCCTTGCCCAGTTGCGCCTGGATCCGCTCATAGATCGCATCCACCTGGGGAGCGATACGGGCAGCCAGGGCGCGGCTCTTGGCGGTGGTGGACACCAGCACGCGGCGCTGGTCGCCCGCCATGGGCTTGCGCGCCACCCAGCCCAGGTCGTCCATGCGCGCGAGCATACCGGTCAGGCTGGGACTGGAAATGCCGCACAGCAGCACCAGTTCGCGCGGCTCCGTGGGGCCGCGCTCGGCCAGCACGCGCAGCACGCGCCACTGCTGCTCGGTCACCCCATGGGCATTGAGGACCGGGCGGAACTGCCGGATGACGCTCTCGCGCGCCAGCAGCAGCAGCAGCGGCAGGTTGCGGTTGGCAAACGGGGAGGCGGGAGACGTCTGGGACATGGGGGTCAATCGATGGTTCGCAGTACCGGTGCGGATGCCGCCATTCTTGCATCACTCATACATGAACGAATACACTGCTCATATGTTAGCGACTTCCGTCCTCCTCAACCCGCTGGTGCAGCCCGGCTTGCCGGGCGCCCTGGCGGGCCTGGGGCTGTCCGGCACCGTGTACGGCGTGCTGGCCAACGACCCGGCGCTGGTGGCAGCCCTGGGCGACGCAGTGCACCAGCCCCCCTACAAGGCGCCGCCCCAGGCGCCAGTGCTTTACCTCAAGCCGCGTAACACCCTGGTGCCCGCGGGCAGCCATACGGTCCTGCCCGAGGGCGAGGCCGCCTTCGAGCTCGGCGCCCACCTGGGCCTCGTCATCGGCCGAACCGCCTGCCGCATCCAACCGGCGCAGGCCCTGTCCCACCTGGCCGCGTATGTGGCGGTGGCCGATCTGAGCGTGCCGCATGCCAGCTACTACCGCCCCAGCTTGCGCTGGAAGGCGCGCGATGGCAGCTGCCTGCTGGGCCCGGCCCTCACGCCTGCCGGCGCGGTGAGCACCCCCGACGCCCTGGCGGTCCGCGTGACCGTCGACGGCCAGCCCGTGCAAGACGCCAGCACCGCCGGCCGCACGCGGAGCGTCGCGCGGCTGCTGGCCGATGTCACCGACTTCATGACCTTGCGCCCCGGCGACGTGCTGATGCTCGGTGCCAGCCACGTCGCTCCGCGGGTGCGCGCCGGCCAGTCCTGGCGCATCGAATTTGAAGGCCTGCCCGCACTCGAGGGAGCGGTCGACGCGGCGGCCACCGCACAGGAGGCGCGCACATGAAAACCGCACGTGTCGCCTACGGCGGTGCCCTGCACACCGCCAACCCGCATCCGCGCGGCCTGCAGTTGGAGGACGGCCGGGTGCTGTCCGAAGACGCGGTGGTCTGGCTGCCTCCCGTCAACGTGGGCACGGTCATCGCCCTGGGCCTGAACTACGCCGACCATGTGAAGGAACTGTCCAGGGAGCTGACTGTCCGCTCTGACGACGAGCCCCTGGCCTTCCTCAAGGGACCCGGCGCGCTGATCGGCCATCGCGGCTTCACCCGCCGCCCCGCCGACGCCACCTTCATGCACTACGAGTGCGAGCTGGCCGTGGTCATCGGCGAAACTGCCTGCCAGGTACGGCGCGAAGACGCCATGCGCCATGTGGCCGGCTACATGGTGTGCAACGACTACGCCATCCGCGACTACCTGGAGAACTGGTACCGCCCCAACCTGCGCGTGAAGAACCGCGACACCTGCACGGTGCTGGGCCCCTGGTTCGTCGATGCGGCAGATGTGCCCGACCCGCACGCGCTGGGTCTGCGCACCCGGGTCAACGGCCAGGTGATGCAGCAAGGGAACACCGCCCACATGATCCACGACATCCCCGCGCTGATCGCCTATCTCAGCGGCTTCATGACGCTGCAGGCCGGTGACATCATCCTCACCGGCACGCCCGACGGGGTGGTCAACGTCAACGTCGGGGACGAGGTCACCACCGAGATCGACGGCATCGGCTGCCTCGTCAACACCATCGTCGGCGACGACGCCTTCGGAATCTGAGCCCCACCAGGACCCCACCATGCGCATCGACCACCTGATCGACGGCAAGTCCGTCCCCGGCCGCCGCTATTTCGAGACCGTCAATCCCGCCACCCAGGACACCCTGGCCGAAGTGGCGGCAGGCGGCGAGTCCGAGGTCAATGCCGCCGTGGCAGCGGCCCGGGCCGCCTTCCCCGCCTGGGCGGGCCTGCCCGCCACCGAGCGGGCGAAGACCCTGCGCAAGCTCGGTGACCTGATTGCCCGCCATGTGCCCGAGATCGCGCAGACCGAGACCGATGACACCGGCCAGGTGATCGCCCAGACCGGCAAGCAGCTCGTGCCGCGCGCGGCCGACAATTTCTACTACTTCGCCGAGATGTGCACCCGGGTGGATGGTCACACCTACCCGACCCCCACGCACCTGAACTACACCCTCTTTCACCCAGTCGGCGTGTGCGCACTGATCTCGCCCTGGAACGTGCCTTTCATGACCGCCACCTGGAAGGTCGCACCCTGCCTGGCCTTCGGCAACACCGCAGTCCTGAAAATGAGCGAGCTGTCGCCCCTGACGGCGGCGCGCCTGGGCGAGCTGGCGCTGGAGGCCGGCCTCCCCGCAGGCGTCCTGAACATCGTGCACGGCTACGGCCAGGACGCGGGCGAGCCGCTGGTGCGTCACCCCGACGTGCGCGCCATCTCCTTCACCGGCTCCACGGCCACAGGGCACCGCATCGTGAAGGAAGCCGGCCTGAAGAAATTCAGCATGGAGCTGGGGGGCAAGAGCCCTTTCATCATCTTTGACGACGCTGACCTGGACCGCGCGCTGGACGCCGCCGTCTTCATGATCTTCTCCAACAACGGCGAGCGCTGCACCGCCGGCAGCCGCATCCTGGTGCAGCAATCGATCTACGCCGCTTTCACCGAGAAGTTCGTTACCCGCGCCAGGCGCATCACCGTCGGCGACCCGTTGGACGAGAAGACCCTCATCGGCCCCATGATCTCGCAGGGCCATCTGGCCAAGGTTCGCAGCTACATCGAACTGGGCGCCAAGGAAGGCGCGACGATGCTGTGCGGTGGCCTGGATGCGCCCGACCTGCCGGCGCGCGTCAAGAAAGGCCACTACGTCCTGCCCACCGTCTTCGCCGACGTCGACAACCGCATGAAGATCGCGCAGGACGAGATCTTCGGGCCCGTGGCCTGCCTGATCCCCTTCCGGGACGAAGCCGATGCGATCCGTATCGCCAACGACATCGCCTATGGCCTCTCCAGCTACGTCTGGACCGAGAACATCGGCAAGGCCCACCGCGTGGCTGCGGCGGTGGAGGCCGGCATGTGCTTCGTGAACAGCCAGAACGTGCGCGACCTGCGCCAGCCCTTTGGCGGCACCAAGGCCTCGGGCACGGGCCGCGAGGGCGGCACCTGGAGCTACGAGGTGTTCCTGGAACCCAAGAACGTGGCGGTCTCCCTGGGCAGCCACCCTATCCCGCACTGGGGCGTCTGAGGCGCCGTCACGCGCACGCGGTCACAAGGAGTCACATCATGGGCAAGCTCGCACTGGCCGCCAAGATCACCCACGTGCCCTCGATGTACCTGAGCGAGCTCGACGGCCCGCGCAAGGGCTCGCGCCAGGACGCCATCGACGGCCACCTCGAGATCGATCGCCGCTGCCGCGAACTGGGCGTCGACACCCTCGTGGTGTTTGACACGCACTGGCTGGTCAACGCGAACTACCACATCAACTGCGCACCCCACTTCAAGGGCCGCTACACCAGCAACGAGCTGCCACACTTCATCAGCAACATGGGCTTCGAGTTTCCGGGCCATCCGGCCCTGGGCAAGCTGCTCGCGAAGACCTGCAACGAGTGGGGCGTGGAAACGCTGGCCCATGACGCCACCACCCTCCAGCCCGAGTACGGCACCCTGGTCCCCATGCGCTACATGAACCAGGACCAGCATTACCGGGTGGTGTCGGTGTCGGCCCTGTGCATGGCGCACTACCTCCATGACAGCGCACGACTGGGCTGGGCGATCCGACGCGCCATCGAGGACCACTACGAAGGCACCGTCGCCATCTTCGCCAGCGGCTCACTGTCGCACCGCTTTGCGCAGAACGGCCTGGCGCCCGAATACGGATTCAAGGTCTGGAGTCCCTTCCTGGAGGCCCTGGACCGGGACGTCGTGCGCATGTGGGAGCGCGGCGACTGGAAGACCTTTTGCGGCATGCTCCCCGAATACGCCGCCAAGGGTCATGGCGAGGGCTTCATGCACGACACCGCCATGCTCATGGGCGCGTTGGGCTGGTCGGCCTACGACGGCCAGGCCGAAGTGGTGACCCCCTACTTCGGCGCCTCGGGCACCGGCCAGATCAACGCCATCTTCCCCGTGACCCCGCAGGATGGCGCCGCCATCCCCAAGGCGCAGGCCTCGGCCGCCGAGGGCTACACCGCCATCAGCAGCCGCCTGTAAGCTGCCGTCCCATGCCGCACCTCGTCATCCTCTACACCCCCCACCTGGACCCCGCCGCCGGAATGACCGTCCTGTGTCGCAAGCTCGCCGATGCCATGCTGCAGGTGCAGGACGAGACCGGCCGGCAGGTCTTTCCCACTGGCGGCACGCGCGTGCTGGCTTATCCCGCCGCGCATTACGCGGTGGCCGACGGCCAGGGCGACTACGGATTCATCTACATGAACCTGCGCATGGGCGCAGGCCGCAGCGACGCCGTGAAGCAGCGCGCGGGCGACACGATCCTGGCGACGGCGCGCAGCCATCTCGCCCCCCTCTTCGAGCAGGCCCCGCTCGGACTGACCGTGCAGGTGGACGAGAGCCCCGGCCAGGTCTATGACGGCAAGCACAGCACCCTCCACCCTCTTTTCAACACGCCCTGATCCCATGTTTTCAGAAGCCCTCACCGCGCAGCTGGCCACCGAACTGGAGAACAGCGAGCGCACCCGTGTGCAGGTGGAGCATTTCAGCAAGCGCTACCCGGGCATGACCCTCGACGACGGCTATGCCGTCTCGCGGGCCTGGATGCAGATCAAGAAGGCCCAGGGTCGTACCGTCATCGGCCACAAGATCGGCCTGACCTCGCGCGCCATGCAGATCTCCAGCCAGATCTCGGAGCCGGATTACGGCACGCTGCTGGACGACATGTTGTATGGCCCGGGCGAGCTTCCCACCAGCCGCTTCATCGCACCGCGCGTGGAGGTCGAACTGGCCTTCGTACTGAAAAAGACGCTGGAGGGCGAGAAGGTCACGGTCGACGACGTACTGGAGGCGACCGACTACGTCACGCCCGCCATCGAGATCATCGACTCACGCATCGAGCAGTTCGACCGCCACACGAAGGTGATGCGCAAGGTCTTCGACACCATCTCCGACAATGCCGCCAACGCCGGCATCGTGCTGGGCGGCATCAAGGCCAGGCCGCGTGATCTGGACCTGCCGTGGTGCGGCGCCATCCTGCGCCAGAATGGCGTGGTCGAGGAAACCGGCCTGGCGGCTGGCGTTCAGGGCCATCCCGCCATCGGCGTGGCCTGGCTGGCCCAGAAGCTGGCGCCCTGGGGCGAGCGCCTGGAGGCCGGCGAGATCGTGCTGGCCGGCTCCTTCACCCGCCCCGTGGCCGCCAAACGCGGCGACCGCTTCGAGGCCGACTACGGCGCCCTGGGCGCCTTCACCTTCACTTTCACATGACCGCCATGAACGCCCCTGCCCAGACCCCCGTCAACACCTTCAAGCAGGCCCTGCGCGCGGACCAGCCCCAGATCGGCCTGTGGGTCTCTCTGGCCGACGCCTATGTATCCGAACTGCTGGCGGGCGCCGGCTTCGACTGGCTGCTGCTCGATGGCGAGCATGGCCCCAACGACGTACGCACCATCCTGTCGCAGCTGCAGGCGGTCGCGCCGTACCCGGTCACGCCCATCGTGCGGCCCCTGGTCGGCGAGACGGCCCTGATCAAGCAGTACCTGGACCTGGGCGTGCAGACCCTGCTGATTCCCATGGTCGAAACCCCCGAGCAGGCGGCGCAACTGGTGCGCGCCACCCGCTACCCGCCCGACGGCGTGCGGGGCGTGGGCAGCGCGGTGGCCCGCGCCTCGCGCTGGAACCAGTACGGCGACTACCTGCAGAAGGCCGACGAGGAAATCTGCCTGCTGGTGCAGGTCGAGACCGCCAGCGCCGCGGCGCGCCTGAAGGAGATCGCGGCGGTGCCGGGGGTCGACGGCGTGTTCTTCGGCCCGGCCGACTTGTCCGCCTCCATGGGCCATCGCGGCAACCCCGGGCATCCCGAGGTGCAGAAGGTGATCGAGGAAGGCATTGCCACCGTGCGCGCCGCCGGCAAGGCAGCCGGCATCCTCACCGTGGACACGGCACTGGCACGCCACTACCTGGCCTTGGGTGCGCGGTTCGTGGCGGTGGGCGTGGACACCACCTTGCTGGCCCGCGCCTCGCGCGAGCTGGCCGCCGCCTTCAAGGGCGCTGCGGCCCCGGCCGCCAGGCCGGGCAGCGTGTACTGACGCCTCGTTCGGCGGCCTGGCAACCGGTGACCTTCAACTTGGCGAGATAGCTGGCATCCGCCTGCGCCCCTGTCGATCTACGGCACCCTGCATCCGACCTTCAGGTGCAGGCTCATTTCGATGAGCCTGCACCTGAAGGAGCGCCTTCTTTTTAAGCACTAACACCCATATCAAGGAAAAATTATTTTCTAAATACTAAAACCGTTAAGAGTTCTTTTTCGAGCCCTTCCTGGCCGGCTCATGCAGTGAGCTTGCACTTTGGCACATTCGGCCGCCTCTGAGGAAATCTCGAAAGATCCGCGTGAGTGAATCCGTACGTCTGTACCGTTACCAAAGCCTCCTGAGCACGCGCCGCGCCGTGCCCACGCAGGAGTTTTTGGACACCCTGGAAATTTCGCTGGCGACCTTCAAACGCGACATCGCCAAGATGCGTGACCAGATGGGAATGCCCATCGTCTTCGACCGCGATCGCAAGGGTTACCTCCTCGAATTCAGCAAGGCTTCCCACTTGCCAGGGCTGTGGTTCACCCCCCAGGAGCTGGTGGCCCTGGCGACCTTGCAGCAGCTGCTGGTCCAACTGCAGCCGGGCCTGCTCGCGGCAACGCTCGCCCCGGCCAAGCAGCGATTGGCCGAACTCCTGAAGGCCCACGATCTGGACGATGCCGAAATGGCGCATCGCCTGCGCATCGTCCACGCAGGCAAGCGCGAGGTGGCGCCGCAATCCCTGGAAGCCGTCGCTTCCGCCACCATGCGCCGCAAGCGCCTGCACATCACCCATTTCAACCGGCGGACCAATGAACGGATCCCGCGCGAGGTCTCGCCGCAGCGCCTGGTGCTGTATCGGGACAATTGGTACCTGGACGCCTGGTGCCACCTGCGCGGGGCCTTGCGCAGTTTCGCGGTCGATGCGATCGAGGAACCTCGCCTGCTGGAGGCAGAGGCTGCCGCCGTCGCCGCCGGCGAGATCGACGCGCTGGTCTACCCCTCGTACGGCATCTTTGCCGGTCCCCCCCTGGCCTGGGCCCGCCTGCGCTTCACGGCCGAACGCGCGCGCTGGGTGAGGATGGAACAGTGGCACCCCCACCAGGAGGGCCGCATGCTGGAGGACGGCTCCTACGAGTTGGCGATCCCCTACGGCGATGACCGCGAGTTGATCGGAGACATCCTGCGCCATGGTCCGGACGTCCAGGTGCTGGCGCCGCCGCAGCTGCGGGCGCGCGTGCGCGCCAAGCTGCTGGAATCCGCCAGTCTCTACGCCGCGGGCAACGACTGAGCGCCTACATCCGCGCCTTCATGCTGGCGCCCCACACATTGCCGCCTGCCAGGTTCAACTGCGCGCTCCAGCAGAACATGCCGCGAATCGCCGGGTACTTGGCACGCACGGCATCCCACTCCCGCATGCAATCGGCCAGGTTGGGGCCGTTGCCGTAGTTCGCCGTCAGGCCCAAAAGGACCTTGTCCGCCCCCAGGTCTCCCACCCAGTCGTCGGTACGGCGGCTGATGAACCCCGGGTCGTTGAAGCCCGACCAGTCGTAGTACTGGGGGCCTGCCCAATCGAGCATACCGGCATCGTTCATGGCCTTGAGCAACACACGGTCCTCGGGGGAGTTCGGCTGGGGCGGCGCGGTGATCGCGAACGCATCGCCCAAGCGCGACCTCAGTTGGGAGGCGATCCAGACCATCTCGCCGGGCGATGAGCCGACCTGGGCCTCGAAATTGTTGAAATCGCAGCCGTCCACACCCCCCAGCCGGTCATGGATGGACTGAAACGAAGCGACGAATTCCGAGGACTTGGCGCGCGTGTCGAAGTTGAACCCCGCAGCCGCACCGCCCACGGTGAGGATCACCTTCTGTCCGCGGGCGCGGCAGGCCTGCACCTGGTCTTGGGGCACCGCATCGAAATACTCGAACTCGAACGCACCGGAGCCCACGTTGTTCCAGTTGCCATTGACCGGTGGGCCCTGGGGCTTGGCATGAAAGAGGTAGATCACGTTGAAGTCCGCAGGCACGTCGGTGATGCGGTAGGCGCCTGTGTCCCAGCCCGTGTAGTAGCAGGCGAGGACCTGCGCGGGAAGGCTCTTGCGTGAAACCGCAGCGGCTGCCCGGGCCGCTGCCAGGGCCTGAGGCCCACCCACCAGCGTGAGGGCTGCACCAGCCACACCGGCGTGCAGGAAATGACGTCTGTCCATGTTCAGGTTCTCCGAAAGAGATTGGCGTTCCGCTCGAGGGCAAGCGGTCGGAAGCGGCGAATGTAGTCATCCACCTCCCACACGATGTAGGCGAATGCCTACCCGGGTAACAGAATCTCAAGCGGCGCAGGCGTGAACAGGTTCACGAAGCGCTCCGGCCACCCGGCTCCGAGCCGGCGGGCCAAGCGCTGTGCCCAGGTGCAAGTCACCCGCACGGCGGGGGCGCTCCCATGGATGGGGCTGACCTTGGCGGGGCACACCCCAGACCCGCCCGGGGCACGCGCCGGGCCGGTCGCACCTGGCCAGCGGCCTGCACAGGGCTTACCGAGTTGCGGTGAGGTTTCAGCCGCGCGCTCATGGTTTGCCCTGATCTCGACAGTGATGTAATGCGGTCAATCCGGCGGCGGCGCCCGCCCGCATGCATCTCCCACTCATGAAAACCTATCGAATCGCAACCATCCCCGGCGACGGCATCGGCAAGGAAGTCATTCCTGCGGGCCAGGAAGTCCTGCAGGCACTCGCCACCGCCTGCGGCACGTTCAAGTTCGAGTTCGAGAACTTCGGATGGGGCGGCGACCACTACCGCGCCCACGGCCAGATGATGCCGGACGACGGCCTGGAGGCCTTGCGGGGCAAGGACGCCATCCTGTTCGGGTCTGCGGGGGACCCGCACATCCCGGACCACATCACCCTGTGGGGCCTGCGCCTGAAGATCTGCCAGGGGTTCGACCAGTACGCCAACGTGCGGCCCACGCGCATCCTGCCCGGCATCGATGCACCTCTCAAACGCTGCGCCCCGAAGGACCTGGACTGGGTCATCGTGCGCGAGAACTCGGAGGGCGAGTACTCCGGGGTGGGCGGGCGCGCCCACCAGGGTCACCCGATCGAGGTGGCTACCGACGTATCCGTCATGACGCGGGCCGGCGTCGAGCGCATCCTGCGCTACGCCTTCAGGCTCGCCCAATCACGCCCGCGCAAGCTCCTGACCGTGGTCACCAAGAGCAACGCCCAGCGCCACGCGATGGTGATGTGGGACGAGATCGCGCTGCAGGTCTCGCGCGAATTTCCCGATGTCACCTGGGACAAGGAACTGGTCGATGCCGCCACCGCCCGCATGGTGAACCGCCCGGCCTCCCTGGACACCCTGGTGGCCACCAACCTGCATGCAGACATCCTGAGCGACCTGGCCGCCGCCCTGGCGGGCAGCCTGGGCATCGCCCCCACGGGCAACATCGACCCTGAGCGCCGATATCCTTCGATGTTCGAGCCGATCCACGGCTCGGCCTTCGACATCATGGGCAAGGGCCTGGCCAACCCGGTGGGCACCTTCTGGTCGGCGGTGATGCTGCTGGAACATATCGGGCAAGAGGACGCGGCGCGGCGCCTGATGCGGGCCATCGAATCCGTCACCGCCGATGCCAAGCTGCACACGCGCGATCTGGGGGGCCAGGCCACCACGCGCCAGGTGACCGACGCGGTATGCCGGCAACTGTCTGCCGGCAAATGAGTTCTTGACAACGACGACAAGGAGACACGCATGAAGATCTCGAACCACAAGACCCTGGCCGCCTGGCTGCTGGCCCTGGCCGGTCTGGGCCTGGGCCTGCCGGCGGCGGCGCAAGGCTGCCCGGATCGCAACGTGCAGTACTGGCAAGCCTTTCCGCCGGGCGGCGAGTCCGATCTCTCGGCGCGCCACCAGCAGGCGGTGCTCAAAAAGCGCTGCGCCAGCATCGACACCGTCATCCAGTACAAGGCGGGTGCCGGCGGCGCCCTCATGTGGTCGCAGATGAACCAGTTGCCCGGCGATGGCGCGAACGTGGTGGGTATCAACCTGCCGCACATCGTGTTCCAGCCGATCGAGGGCCAGGTGCAGTACAAGACCGCCGACATCACGCCGGTGTACTGGTTCCACTACACCCCCGACATCCTGGTCGTGCCCGCCAGCAGCCCGATCAAGTCCTTCGCCGACTTCGTGGCCGCCGCCAAGAAGGACCCGGGCAAGATGTCCCTGGGCGGCTCGGGCCTGAACTCCGCCAACCATGCGGCCCACGAGCGCCTGAATGCCGCCTTCGGCATCAAGACCATCTACGTGCCATTCAAGGGCACGGGCGACATGGCCAGCGCGGTCCTGGGCAGCCAGATCGACGGCGCCATGACCTACACGCCCTTCGCGATCAACAACAGCAGCCGCCTGCGCCCCCTGGCCGTGGCCATGGAAAGGCGCCACCCGCTGATGCCCGACGTGCCCACCTTCAAGGAGCTGGGCGTGAACTGGGTGGACGGGGCCTACCGCGGCATCGGCGTGCCCAAGTCGACCCCACCCGAGCAGCGCCGGCGCATCTCCGAGCTGTGGGCGCAGTTGAACAACGACCCCGAGATGAAGGAGCTGGCCGCGCGCAACGGCTTCGAGCTGGTGAACGTGGGTGTGGACCAGATGGAGGCCTTCATGCGGGAACGCACGGCCCTTTACACCGAAGGCGCTGCACGCCTGGGGCTGGGCAAGAAGTGATTTCATGAAACCCATCGGAACCCCCCTCTCCCCCTCGGCCACCCGCGTCATGCTGCTTGGCAGCGGCGAGCTGGGCAAGGAGGTCCTGATCGCGCTGCAACGCCTGGGCGTGGAGACGATCGCCGTCGACCGCTACGCGAACGCCCCCGGGCACCAGGTGGCTCACCACGCGCAGGTGATCGCCATGAATGACGGAGATCAGCTGCGCGCACTGATCGAGCGCGAAAAGCCTGACCTGGTGGTGCCCGAGATCGAGGCCATCGCCACGCCCGTGCTCGAGGCGCTCGAGGCCGAGGGCAAGGCCACCGTGATCCCCACGGCACGCGCCGCGCGCCTGACCATGGACCGCGAGGGGATCCGTCGCCTGGCAGCCGAGACCCTGGGCCTGCCCACCAGCCCCTACCGATTCTGCGATTCGCTCTCGCAATTGCAGGCCGCCATCGACGGCGCGGACGGCCAGTCCCCCATTGGCTACCCCTGCATCGTCAAGCCGGTCATGAGCAGCAGCGGCAAGGGCCAGAGCAAGATCGACGGCCCCGCCGACGTGCAAAAGGCCTGGGACTACGCCATGGCGGGTGGGCGCGTCGGGCCGGGCCGGGTGATCGTCGAGGGCTTCATCGACTTCGATTACGAGATCACCCAGCTGACCGTGCGCGCCCTCGGGGCCGACGGCCAGGTGCACACCCATTTCTGCGACCCGATCGGCCATGTGCAGGTCAGCGGCGACTATGTGGAAAGCTGGCAACCGCATCCCATGAGCCCCCAGGCGCTGGCGCGTTCACGCGAGATCGCCCAGGCTGTCACCGCCAACCTGGGTGGGCGCGGTGTGTTCGGCGTGGAGCTGTTCGTCAAGGGCGACCAGGTGTGGTTCTCCGAGGTGAGCCCGCGCCCGCACGACACCGGCATGGTGACGATGGTCACGCAGTGGCAGAACGAGTTCGAGCTGCATGCGCGCGCCATCCTGGGCCTGCCGGTGGACACGCGCCTGAAGAGCCCGGGCGCGAGCGCGGTGGTCTATGGCGGCGTCGACGCCACCGGCATCGTGTTCGACGGCGTGGCCGATGCACTGTCCGTGCCGAACAGCGACGTGCGCCTGTTTGGCAAACCCGAGAGCTTCACCAAGCGCCGCATGGGCGTGGCGCTGGTGCACGACGCCGACGTCGAGGTGGCGCGCAGGCAGGCCAAGCTCGCCGCGAGCAAGGTCAAGCCGCGCAAGGCCTGACCCGGCGTCAGCGCCCGCGCGCGGCGGGCCGACCCGGGGCCCGTCCCCCCGGTGGCGCGTAATGGCGCGCAGCCGCCAGCACCCGCTGCGCCACCTCCTCCCGTACGGCTGCGGGCGACAGGACCTCCACACCGGGCGACATGCTCAGAAGAAAGGGCGTCAGGAGCACGCCGTGCGGCACGCGCGCGGTCACCTCCACCCGGCCCTGGGCATCGGGCGGTCCGATCGTTTGCGACCACAACGGACGCTCGTGGAAGTGGTACAGGGTTTCGGCGGCCACGCGCAGCTTGAGTTCCACCACCGCCTGCGGCCCCAGCGGGTGGGACAGGTGCTGGGTGTCCTCCAAAAAGCGGTCGATGTCGAAGTCCTGAGGCGGGACCGGGCGGGGGGAAACCTGCGCCGTGCGGACCCGGTGCAGGGCGAACGTGATCGGGGCCCCCGACAGGTCGGGGGTGGCGATCAGGTACAGCGTGCCGTCCTTGGCCACCAGCCCGCGCGGACTGGCCTCCCACTCCCGGTCATGGCCCCGGGCCGACGCATAGGCAAAGCGCACTTGCCGCCCCTGCGCGATGGCCTCGATCACCGTATCCACCACCTGCGGGTCGATGCGTGCAGGCCGACGGCCCACGCCGTCCGGGACGATGCGCACATAGGCCCCGATGCGCCGCGCCTCCGGCGCGCGCTGGCGAATCAGCTGCGCCGCCTCGGCCGCCAGGCCGGCACCGCCCAGACGCGGCGAGGCCCCAAGTGAAGCGCCCACCACCTGGTCAGCCAGGAGCAGGTTCAGCGCCATGTGGTCGGTCATGAACCACTGGCGCAGGGCGGAGGTGTCCAGGCAATACCGGTACGCCCGGCCAGGCGGCTTGCCCTCGCGGTCGTCCTGCTTGTCCGCAGTGGCCGCCAGGTCCTCGAAGCGGCGCACCAGGGGCGCGCGGCGCAGGTCACCGCCCCCGCCACCGGACAGGGCTTCCATGTACCGCTGCAAGGTCCGCTTCGACACGCCGGGCACGCGCCGGGACAGGCCCTGGATGTCCAGGGCCTGCGACTCGGAAACGGGCAATTGGGAGAGGACCGCCAGGGCCTGATCGAGCTTCATGCAGGTGCGAATGTGCAACAAGCTCGGCAGGTGCGTCAAGAATTGACGCACTGTCCAGGCACAGTACCCTCCATTCCCCCCGTGGGGGGCCGATTCCAGGACAGGAGACTCGATGGTCAAGCCGCTCACCAAATCCAGGTTCAAGGTCGCACTGGCATGCCCGACCCGGCTCCATTACGAGAACGCCCGGGATGAGGCCCATCGCCCCCTGTATTTCAGCCAGATGCGGGACAACGCCTTCCTGGAGGCGCTCGCCGACGGCGGGCACCAGGTTGGCGCGCTGGCCAAGTTCAAGTACCACCCGGACCCGGTCGGACAGGCCATCACCGTGGAATCGACCGATTACGACGAGGCGGTCGCCGACACCCAGCGCCGCCTGGCTGCGCCCGGCCGGGTGGTGATCGCCGAGGCCGCCTTGCGCCATGGCACCTTCTTCGTGCGGGTGGACTTGCTGGTGCGTGACCCCCGGCAGCGGACGATCGAGGTCATCGAGGTCAAGTCCAAGGGCGTGAGCGCCCAGGACATTGCCAACCGCCTTCAAGCCCCGGGCTGGCAGCCTTACCTGTACGACGTGGCCTTCCAGACGGAAGTGGCCGCCCTGGCCTTTCCGGGCTGGCGCATCGTGCCCAAGTTGCTGCTCCTGGACAAGTCCGTGCCCTGCGACCTCGAAGGACTGCACCAGCGCTTTCACGTGGTGGTGAACCCCGATGACCGCCAGGTGCGTGTGGACAGCCCGCCCGGCCTGCGCCGAGAGGACCTGGGCACGCTGGACATCCTGCGCGAGGTGGATGTGACCGACATCGTCCAGGACCTGCGCGCGAGCCCCGTGCCCGCCCCGCACAGCCCGCCCGAGTACACCCGCAACCTGCCGGCGTTCATGCAGTGGGCCGCGCAATTGCAGCAATCCGGCGAACGCCACTTCGGGGGCGTGAGCAAGGCCTGCAAGCACTGTCCCTACCGGGCGCCCGCCGGTGATCGCGGACGCAGCGGCCTGCATGAATGCCTGGAGCAGGCCGTGCGCCAAGGCCAGTTGGCAGGTCCTGCGGGTCCGATCGACCGCGGTCTGCCCCTGGCCCTGGACCTGTGGGGCGCCCTGCCTGGCAAGCCGGGGATGCCCGAGCGCGTGCTCGCGGCCCGCCGGGTGCTGCTGTCCGACGTGCTGGAGA
>JACCEC010065030.1_pt1 | contig 51552 bp, 42 predicted proteins | sample 7450121 | NCBI WGS metagenome assembly JACCEC01 (sample SAMN15323455, study PRJNA562643) | freshwater metagenome | isolation source: river surface water | place: USA:Blue River Watershed | collected 2017-08-18
TTATTTACAGTCTTGATTTAATTGGGTTATTTAATAAAAAACACACTTATGGCAATTCCACTAATTGACACTAGCTTTTTGCAATCAGCACCTGTTTTGCCTCCAGCAACAGTGGTGATTGGTATGTCAGGCGGTGTTGATTCTTCTGTAGCCGCTTGGATCCTTAAGCAGCAAGGCTATAAGGTCATTGGTTTGTTTATGAAGAACTGGGAAGACGATGACAATAGTGAGTATTGTTCATCCCGCCAGGATTGGTTGGATGTCGTTTCGGTGGCAGATTTGATTGGAATTGATGTTGAGGCGGTTAACTTTGCCCACGAATACAAAGATCGCGTATTTGCTGAGTTTTTAAGAGAGTATTCAGCAGGCCGGACCCCTAACCCCGATGTTTTGTGCAATGCGGAAATTAAATTTAAAGCATTTTTAGATCATGCCATGAGTTTGGGTGCTGAGGCCATTGCTACTGGGCACTACGCGCAAACTTCTCGAATCAATGACGAGGTACATCTTTTAAAAGCGATCGATGACACCAAAGATCAAAGTTATTTTCTGTATCGATTAAGTCAAAAACAGTTGAAGCATGTCATTTTTCCTTTGGGTGGAATCAGAAAAACTTTGGTCAGAGAGATTGCTCAAAGTATTGGCTTACCTAACGCAGCCAAAAAAGATTCAACTGGCATTTGTTTTATTGGGGAGAGGCCGTTTAGAGACTTCTTAAATCGATATTTGCCTAATAAACCTGGCCCAATCAAAACTGAAGATGGTCAAGTTGTTGGCGAGCATATTGGTTTGGCTTTTTATACTCTAGGCCAACGAAAAGGTATTGGTATGGGTGGCAGCAAAGACGGTAATGGTGACCCATGGTTCGTTGCTAAAAAAGATATGGCCAGCAATACTCTTTATATTGTTCAAGGGCACGAGCACCCTTGGTTGTTAAAGCCTGTCCTGGAGGCTTCACAGATTAGTTGGACTTCTGATGTGCCACCAATATTGGGTTCCTATACTGCCAAGACTCGTTATCGCCAAGTGGATGCTCCTTGCGAGTTGACTCTTAATAATTCAGAGCAATTTGCTTTGAAATTCAATGAGGCTCAGTGGGCTGTCACGCCTGGTCAATCTGCCGTTCTATATGATGGCCAGAGATGCTTAGGTGGTGGAATCATTACCGCATAAATTGCGTTAATGATCTATGTCGCATTAAGGCGCTACAGTCTCAGCAAAAGAAGGTCGACTCATCAGTTTTAAGTAAAGCCCATTTAAATTACTGAACTTCTTTTGCCATTTAAGTTCTGGGAACCTAAATAAGAGATAGCCTAAAGCGCAACCAACAGCGATATCGGCCAAGCTCAATTTATTGCCATGGCACCACTCATTCTCACCTAAGCCATTAGACATAGCATTGAGTGAAGCATCAACTTTTGCCATTTGTCTGTCGTACCAAGCTTGAGATTGCTCTTCGCTTGGGCGCCAAGTTTTCTCTAATCTTGCAAGAATCGATGCATCTAAAATGCCATCCGCCAAGGCTTCCCATGTTTTAACCGCCGCACGTTCTTTGCCGGTCGGTGGAATCAATTTATTAACGGGGCTTAAGGTGTCTGCGTATTCAACAATAACGCGCGAATCAAACATGGCTCCACCATCGTCCATCACAAGGCATGGAATCTTCCCTAAAGGGTTACTTTGGGCAATTTGACTGTCTTTTTCCCATACATTTTCAAGAATAAGAGGTACATCTATTTTCTTTTCAGCAAAGATAATGCGTACCTTGCGAACATAGGGGCTGGTGAGGGATCCGATAAGTTTCATAGGAATAAGTATAGCTATTTCGATTTCTTTTCACAGAACGACTAAAATCACGTTTTAAGTGATTTTTTAGGATTTAGCTGTGACTACTCAACTCTCTACTTTAAGCGCTCTTTCCCCATTAGACGGGCGTTACGCCTCTAAAACTGATGCTTTACGCCCTTGGCTATCAGAAGCAGCCTTTATGAGACAGCGCGTGCGTGTAGAGGTTCATTGGCTAATTGCCTTATCTCAGGCTAAATTGCCAGATTTCCCAAGTTTTAGCGCTGCTGCAGAAAAAGTACTTTTGGCATTAGTTGAGAATTTCTCAGATGCTGATGCAGAGCGTATCAAAGCGATTGAAGCTGTGACCAACCATGACGTTAAAGCGGTTGAGTACTGGATGAAAGAAAAAGTTGCTGGTCATGCAGAGCTTGAGAAAGCGAGTGAATTTATTCACTTTGCATGTACATCAGAAGATATCAACAATACATCGCATGGTTTGATGTTGAGCGGTGCGCGTCAAGAAGTCATTCTTCCAAAATTAAAAGAAGTATTAAATGCATTAACAGCCATAGCGCTTAACAATGCATCTGTTCCAATGTTGTCGCGTACGCATGGTCAGCCGGCATCTCCAACTACCTTGGGTAAAGAGATGGCTAATATCGCTAAGAGACTTGAGCGCGCCATTACGAATATTGAAAAAGTTTCATTCTTAGGGAAAATGAACGGTGCTGTAGGTAACTACAACGCTCATTTGTCTGCTTATCCAGATGTTGACTGGGAAGCTTTTTCTAAGGAAGTTATTGAAAAGCGTTTGGGTCTTGAATTTAATCCATACACCATTCAAATTGAGCCTCATGATTACATGGCTGAATTGTTTGATGCGATTGCTCGTGCCAACACGATCCTTTTGGATATGAATAGAGATATCTGGGGTTATATCTCAGTAGGCTATTTCAAGCAAAAAACAAAAGCGGGTGAAATTGGTTCTTCAACCATGCCGCACAAAGTGAATCCAATTGACTTTGAAAACTCAGAAGGCAATCTAGGTATCGCTAATGCATTGCTAAAGCATTTGTCAGAAAAATTGCCAGTATCTCGTTGGCAGCGTGATTTAACTGACTCAACTGTTTTACGTAACTTGGGTACAGCCTTAGGTCACAGCTTATTGGCATATGACAGTGCTCTTCGTGGTTTGGGCAAATTAGAAACAAACCCAAGTCGTTTGGCAGAAGACTTGGATAACTGTTGGGAAGTTTTGGCTGAGCCAGTTCAAACAGTGATGCGTCGTTTTGGTGTGCCTAATCCTTATGAGCAGTTGAAAGAGTTAACGCGCGGTAAAGGCATTACACCTGAAGGTTTGAAAACTTTCATCCAAGGTCTTGCTATTCCTGAAGACGCAAAAAAATCTCTGTTAGAAATGACTCCTGCAAGCTATGTGGGTAAAGCGGTTGCGCTGACAGAACGTCTTAAGAAGTGAATTTAAAAAAACATAGAGCCTCATTGAGTGTGTCAACACGAGCCATTTTGTGGCTCTATGAATTTTTTTGGGTTTTAGCATTACCAACTGCTCTGATACGTCTTGTTTGGAAAGGCCGTATTCAGAAGGGTTACCGTCAGCATATTGCTGAGCGTTTAGGTTTCTACGAATCAAAGTTACATTCTAAGAAAATTATTTGGGTACATGCTGTTTCAGTCGGCGAGACCAGAGCTTCGGCGCCATTGGTTAACTCTTTGTTGGAAGATGGTTTTCAGATTCTGTTGACGCACATGACGCCAACTGGACGGGATACAGGTGCTGAGGTCTTCTCAACGGCTATTGCCAATGGGCAACTTCAGCAAGCCTATTTACCCTATGACATTGGCTGCTTAGTTAGAGCATTTTTTAAGAAATTTAATATTCAATTAGGCTTAGTCATGGAGACTGAGGTTTGGCCTAACTTAGTTTTGACTGCGTCTAAACAAGATATCCCACTCTTGCTGGTGAATGCTAGATTGTCCGAGAGAAGCGCTCGTCGTGTTGCTCAATTTGGGTCTGCAGGAGCTGCTATCTATGGTGCCTTTACTCAAATCCTAGCCCAAACAGCCTTGGATGCTAAACGCTATGAGTCTTTAGGCTTAAACAATGTCACTGTCACTGGGAACCTGAAATTTGACGTAGAAATTAATGCTACTCAAGTTGATAAGGCCATTCAATTAAGAAAGTTATTGCCAGCAAATACGCGATTGATATGTGCGGCTAGTACTCGTGATGGTGAGGAGCGCATCGTCATGAAAGCCTGGCTATCACTGTTGGAGGAAGCTCCGGAGCTGAAAGAATACGCCCGATTACTCATTGTCCCAAGACATCCCCAAAGGTTTGATGGTGTTTATCAAGAAATGCAATTGACTCAATTAGAGATCGTGAAGCGTTCTCAGTTAAATGACCCAGAATTAGCTGATGCGATTACACGCTCCGCAGTTATTCTTGGAGACTCTATGGGTGAGATGGGGTTTTACTATGCGCTTTCTGATGTGGTGGTGATGGGTGGTAGCCTTCAGCCACTGGGTGGACAAAACTTTATTGAGGCCTGCGGTTTGGGTCGTCCGATTATCTTGGGTGAGCATACTTTCAATTTTCAACAGGCCAGCCATGACGCTGTAGAGCAAGAGGCAGCTATTCGTATTGGCAATCCAAAAGAGTTAACTCAAGCCATGAAGATGTTGTTGCAAAACGATCAGTTGCGGGAAAAAATGAGCGTTAATGCGATTGATTTCGCAGGTCAACATGCTGGTGCCACTCAAAAAATATTGGCAGCTATCAAAGCTTATCAATAGTTGATTATCAAATAGCTCATTAAAATGCTTGAGAGACTCAAGTAGAATGGTATTCAATTAATCAAATTTAGGCATTAATGATGAAAAAAATCCTTGTGATGAATGGTCCTAATCTTAATTTGTTAGGCACTAGAGAGCCTGAGAAGTACGGAGATAAAACCTTGGCTGATGTTGAGGTTTTGTGTACTGCTGCAGCCGCCAAATCTAATTACACAGTTGATTTTTTTCAAAGCAATCATGAAGGTGAATTAATTGAAAAGATTCATGAGGCTGGCAAGCTATTTAAGGCGGGTCAGCTAAAGGGAGTTGTTTTCAATCCTGGTGCTTATACACACACTTCGATTGCATTGCATGATGCTATTGCCGGTGTAGGGGGCTTGCCAGTGATTGAAGTGCATATTTCCAATGTCTACGCGCGCGAAGCCTTCCGTCATCAATCCTATGTATCACCAGTGGCTGTGGGTGTCTTAGCTGGATTTGGTATATCGGGATACGGCATGGCGATAGATGCTTTAATCGCCAGAAATTAAAAAAGGAGACCTAGGTCTCCTTTTTTAATATGCAGAATTAATTTTTATACCTGAGCGCCAAAGTTAGGATCATCAGATTTAGCAGTTTCATTCACAGGCTTGCTCTCAGCCTTAATTAAATCTTCACGTTTTACGCCAAACCACATGGCTAATGCTGCAGCCACGAAAACTGAAGAGTAGATACCAAACAAAATACCAATCGTCAGAGCTAAAGAGAAGTAATACAGCGTTGGGCCACCAAATAGCAACATGGCTAAAACCATCATTTGAGTGCTGCCGTGAGTAATGATCGTTCTGCTTGTTGTGCTGGTGATTGCGTTATCAATCACAGCGATGGTGTCCATTTTTCGGTACTTGCGGAAGTTTTCACGAATACGGTCAAAAATAACCACAGACTCATTCACAGAGTAGCCAAGAACGGCGAGAACGGCTGCCAATACTGAGAGTGAGAATTCCCACTGGAAGAACGCAAAGAAACCAAGAATGATCACTACGTCATGAAGGTTGGCGATGATGCCAGCTAAAGCAAACTTCCATTCAAATCGAACGGATAGATAAATAACAATACCAAGAACCACAAATAGTAGTGCTAGCAATCCATCGGTAGCTAATTCTTTCCCCACTTGAGGGCCAATAAATTCAACACGCTTGAGTGATACGTCGGAATGTGACGCTTTTAGCGTTTTTAAAACCAACTCACTTTGCTCTGCAGAAGAAAGTACTTTCCCTTCAGCATTTTTTTGGATAGGTAGTCGAATTAATACATCCTTGGAGCTGCCAAAGTTTTGTACTTGAATATCTTGATAGCCTAACTGTGTGAGATCGGATCTGATTGAGTCAAGTGGGGCTGCTTGTGAATAGCTAGTTTCCATCACAGTACCACCGGTGAACTCTACAGAGAGATGCAGTCCTTTATAGGCTAAAAAGAAAACAGCAGCAACAAAAGTTAAAGCTGAAATCAGGTTAAGCACCAAAGCATGGCGCATAAAGGGAATGTCACGACGAATGCGGAAAAATTCCATGGTCTTGAATCCTCTTATTCAGTTGGGCGCCAAACTTGGCCAATAGATATTTTTTGAAGTTTCTTCTGACGGCCATACCAAAGGTTAGCAAGACCTCTAGCGAAGAAGACAGCAGAGAACATTGAAGTCAGAATGCCAAGGCTGTGCACAACGGCAAAACCTCGCACTGGACCTGATCCAAATGCTAGAAGCGCAACACCAGCAATCAGAGTGGTGATGTTGGAGTCCAAAATAGTTCCCCAGGCGCGTTCAAAGCCAGTAGCAATCGCTGCTTGAGGCGTTGCACCAGCTCTTAGCTCTTCACGGATACGTTCATTGATCAATACGTTAGAGTCAATCGCCATACCCAAGGCTAAGGCCATCGCAGCAATACCTGGCAATGTCAGTGTTGCTTGGAGCATCGATAGAATCGCCACTAACAAGAATAAATTGACTGCAAGCGCAATGACTGAGAAGAAGCCAAATAAAAGGTAATAGGCCATCATGAAGATAGCGATGGCGCAAAAGCCGTAAATGACTGAATTGAAACCTTTGGCAATATTGTCAGCGCCAAGGCTTGGGCCAATGGTGCGCTCTTCAATGATTTCCATTGGGGCAGCTAATGAACCAGCTCTTAGTAGAAGAGCTAAGTCGTTAGCGCTTTCAGTGCTAGATTGACCGGTAATCTGGAACTTTGCACCAAATTCACTTTGAATCGTCGCCACTGTTAAAACTTCGCCGCGACCTTTTTCAAACAAGATCATGCCCATTGGCTTGCCAATGTTTTCGCGGGTGATTTCTTGCATCACACGACCACCAGCTGAATCAAGCGTAATGTTGACCGCTGGACGTTGGTTTGAATCAAAGCCAGCTGATGCGCTTGTAATACGATCACCACTGAAAATAACTGAACGCTTAAAGACGACTTGTCTGCCATCGCCTGTTCTGAAAACATCTGCACCTGGAGGGGCTACTTCACCTGATAATAGGTAAGTCTTCACTGGATCGGCTAAACGAGACTCTAGTGTTGCAGTACGGCCAATAATATCCTTGGCACGCGCTGTGTCTTGAACACCTGGTAGCTGAACAATAATACGATCCTGGCCTTGCTGTTGGATCACAGGTTCTGCAACGCCTAATTCATTGACGCGATTATGAAGCGTTGTGATGTTCTGTTTAACGGCATTTTCCTGAACTTCTTTCAGGGCGCTCTCTTTGAACTTTCCAACTAGCTTAAATCCATCGGAAGCTTTTTCAACATTAAAGTCTAAGTCTGGAAGATTCTTATTGAGTAACTGTCGTGCAGCGCTAGCATCTTCTTGTTTGGAGAATCTAACGGAGATTTGATCGTTCTGACGTTCAATGCCATTGTGGCGAAGAGATTTTTCACGCAATTGCGTACGTGTGTCAGTCGCTAAGCTTTCAAGCTTCTTTTGTAGTGCTCCACGCATATCCACTTGTAATAAGAAGTGAACGCCACCACGTAAGTCCAAACCTAAATACATCGGCATCGCACCCATTGAGCCTAGCCATGCTGGTGTATTTGAAATTAAATTAAGAGCTACGACGTAGCTTGGGTCGTTGCTGTCAGGGTTAAACGCTTTTTGTAAAACGTCTTTAGCCTTGAGTTGATTATCTGTGCTAGATAATCTGATCTTGATCGTGCCGTTGTTGCCGGCGCGTTCAAATTGAATGCCTTTGTTCTCAATATTAGCTTGTGTGAGTAATTGCGTTACACGTTCTTGAGTTGCTAAATCAATTTTGACCGTTGCTTTACCCGCTGAGATTTGTACAGCTGGTGCCTCCCCAAAAAAGTTTGGGATGGTGTAGATGCCACCAATAAGTAGTGCAACTACGATAACGATATATTTCCACAGCGGGTAACGGTTCATGCTTAGCTTTCTTAGATAGCTTTGATCGTGCCTTTAGGCAATACGGCAGTCACAGCGTTCTTTTGCATTTTGACTTCTGTACCAGGTACTAGTTCAACAGTAACGTATTGGTCTTTAAGCTGAGTTACTTTGCCCATCAAACCACCAACTGTTACCACTTCATCACCAACACCAAGTGCCTCAAGCATGTTCTTAACTTCTTTTTGACGTTTCATTTGTGGACGAATCATCACAAAATACAAAACTACAAACATCAAAATTAAAGGCAAAAAGCCCATAATGCCGCCGCCTTCAGCGCCAGCAGTTTGTGCGTAAGCGTTACTAATAAACATTCTTTTTCCTCCAAGTAGAAAGGAGGATTTTACCCTGTTGCTTCAATCACGCCAATTTGGCGTTTTTCATGAAAATCCTTAATAAATTCAGGGAATTTATCTTCATCTAAAGCCGCTCTGATTTCGCTCATCAGATTGAGGTAATAGTGAATGTTATGGATGGTATTGAGTTGCGAACCTAGGATCTCATTAGCCTTCTGAAGGTGGTGTAAATAAGATCTAGAAAAGTTTCTGCAGGTATAGCAGGTGCAAGTAGGGTCAAGTGGGCGGGTATCTTCCTTAAATGTGGCATTTCTGAGCTTTAAATCACCAAATCTAGTGAATAACCAGCCATTTCTCGCGTTTCGAGTTGGCATCACGCAGTCAAACATATCAATACCTTGAGATACGCCTAAAACTAAATCTTCAGGTGTTCCCACGCCCATTAAGTAATGGGGCTTTTCTGGAGGTAGTTGAGGCGCAATGTGCGCCAAAATGCGCTCAAACTCAGGTTTCGGTTCTCCAACGGACAAACCACCAATTGCGATACCGTCAAAATCTTGCTCTCGAACCCCTGCCAAAGATACCTCTCTTAGGTTCTCAAACATGCCACCTTGAACAATGCCAAAAAGAGCATTGCCAGTTTCAAGTTCTCTGAATCGTTGAATTGATCTTTCTCCCCAACGAAGAGATAACTCTAGAGATTGACGAACTGTTTTTTCATCAGTGCGCACGCCATTTGTTTCATAAGGAGTGCATTCATCAAACTGCATGGCAATATCACTATTGAGTACCGCTTGAATCTCCATAGAAATTTCAGGAGACATGAATAACTTGTCTCCATTGACGGGGGAGGCAAATGCAACACCTTCTTCGGTAATTTTTCTAAGGGCGCCTAAGCTAAATACCTGGAAACCACCGGAGTCCGTCAAGATAGGCTTTTTCCAGCCCATGAAATCATGAAGACCATGATGTTTTGAAATAACATCCAATCCAGGTCTTAACCATAAGTGAAAAGTATTGCCTAAGATGATTTGGGCTTGAGCCTCTTCCAAATCTCGCGGCGTCATCCCTTTAACCGTGCCGTAAGTGCCAACTGGCATAAAGATAGGCGTTTCAACTGAGCCATGAGGGAGGTTCACTCGACCGCGTCTTGCGTGCGTGCGCGTATCTTTTTTAATGAGTTCGAAGCTTAAAGGTTTCATAGACGACTTAAAAACATAGCATCGCCATAACTAAAAAAGCGATATTGTTGTTGGATAGCATGATCATATGCTTTTCTGATGTGCTCATAGCCAGCAAATGCACTGACCAGCATCAGTAGTGTTGAGCAAGGTAAGTGGAAATTGGTGATTAAGCAATCAACAACTTTAAATTCATAACCTGGGGTGATGAATAGCTTGGTTTCACCCTCTTGTAATTGAAGCGCCGCTGCTGATTCAAGAGCTCTTAGGCTGGTAGTGCCGACAGCAATCACTCTGCCCCCAGAATTTTTAGTTGCCTTGATCAGTTCTTGCGTTTCTTTAGGCACTGAAAACCATTCGCTATGCATCTGATGCTGGGAAAGATCTTCTGTTCTAACCGGGCTGAATGTGCCAGCACCTACGTGCAAAGTTAATGTGGTGTGTTTAACACCCTTATTCGATAGGGTATCTAAAGTTTTTTGATCAAAATGTAGGCCTGCTGTTGGTGCTGCTACAGCGCCAGGATTTTTGGCAACTACCGTTTGGTAACGCTTTTGATCTTCCTCATCAGGCGTATGAGTGATGTAGGGAGGAAGAGGGAGTTGACCATGTTTTTCAAGTAATGGAATACAAGGACCTGAAAACTTAACTTCAAAAAATGGGCTTTGATCATGATTATGACGGCCAATCACTTCAATCGAAAATGGATCGGATGGTGAACCCATTTGTAGGAGGCTGCCAGGTTTAGGCGACTTGGAAGCTCTAATTTGAGTCATCGCTGTATTCGTACCTGTGACTCGTTCGAGTAAAACTTCTACAGCGCCACCACTCTCTTTTTTTCCAAAGAGACGAGCTGGAATAACTTTGGTGTCATTGAATACCAGTAAATCATTGGCTTGGATTAAGTTAATGACATCAGTAAATTGTTTGTCTTGTATGAAGGTTTGACCCGTGGCATCAACACCCAGCTCTAGAAGCCGGCTTGCAGTTCTATCTGGAAGGGGGTGCTGAGCAATTAACTCAGGCGGTAAGTTGTAATTAAAGTCAGAAAGTCGCATCGAGATACCGTAGGAACAGTAAGATTCTAAACATGGTTAGTAAATCTAGTTCAAATCCTCTCGAAAAGTTGGGCCTGCACTCCTCATTGGACTGTGCCTTGCACTTGCCTATTCGTTATGAGGATGAGACTAAATTATCAACGATTGCTTCAGTTATTAATAGTTTTGGCATTAGCACGGCCCAAGTGCAGGGTTATGTCATCCGCCAAGAAGTGATGTTTCGACCCAGAAGACAGCTTTTGGTGGTTATTAGGGATGACCATGGGGATGAGCTGTTTCTTCGGTGGTTGAACTTTTATCCAAGTCAGCAAAAGCAAATGGCTGTTGGTCAGCACCTTAGGGTGCGCGGCGATGTGAGAGATGGGTACTATGGGCCTGAGATGGTTCACCCAGTGGTTAAAGCGGTTTCTCCTGATGCACCCCTACCAAGCACTCTAACTCCTGTTTATTCAGCCACTGCTGGCGTTACTCAGTTAAGTATTCGCAAGGCAATCGATAAAGCCTTTAAAGATGCCAATCTAGAGACGCTGTTCGCAGAGATCTTGCCGCAAGATATTTTGAAGAAATGTTTCCCTTCTTTGACTTTGCCAAGTTTGTGGAGTGCTATTCACACTCTTCATCATCCAAGCAAATCAGATGATATGGAGTCAATTCAGAATCGCACCCATCCTGCCTGGCGACGTATTCAGATTGAAGAATTATTGGCTCAGCAAATTTCGCTACAACAAGCCAGGGCAAAGCGTTTGAGTAGGCAAGCGATTCAAATGAATTTGAAGCCTAAGAAAGATGGCATCTTAGAAAAATTCTTAGCTCAACTACCGTTTCAGTTAACTGGCGCTCAAGAGCGTGTCTGGCAAGAGGTTTTACAAGATTTAGCTCGCTCATATCCTATGAATCGTTTGTTGCAGGGAGATGTTGGAAGTGGCAAAACAATTATTGCTGCTTTATCTGCCATGCATTGCATCGATCATGGTTACCAAGCCGCCATCATGGCCCCTACAGAAATTCTGGCTGAGCAGCACTACAGAAAACTAGCCGTTTGGTTATTGCCTATGGGCATCCAGCCGGTATGGTTAACAGGGTCATTAAAGGCCAAAGAAAAAAGAGATGCTCAGGCATTGATTGCAAGTGGGCAAGGGCAATTGGTGATTGGCACCCATGCTCTGATTCAGGAGGGTGTGCAGTTTTCAAGACTAGGTCTCGCAATTGTTGATGAGCAGCATCGATTTGGTGTGAAGCAGCGCTTACAGTTACAACAAAAAATTGATGATGTTGAAATTGATTGCCATCAATTAATGATGTCTGCCACACCCATCCCAAGAACATTAGCCATGACCTTTTATGCTGATCTAGAAGTCTCTGTTATTGATGAGTTACCTCCTGGGCGGACTCCAGTTATTACGAAACTCGTCAAAAACGAAAGGCGTGAAGAAGTTGTCCTAGGTTTGGCAGAAGAGTTGAAGAAGGGGCGCCAAGTTTATTGGGTATGCCCATTAATTGAAGAGTCTGAAGTTCTTCAATTGCAAACCGCCGTAGATACCTACCAAGCTTTACAGGCAGCGATGCCTGATGTGAGAGTGGGTTTGGTTCACGGTAAATTAAAGGCTGATGAAAAAAATGCAGTGATGCAAGCTTTCGTTGCCGGAGAGATTCAGGTATTAGTTGCAACTACCGTTATTGAGGTGGGTGTGGATGTGCCCAATGCTTCGTTAATGGTCATTGAACATGCTGAGCGCTTTGGTTATTCACAAATACATCAATTACGTGGCCGAGTTGGACGTGGTTCGGCACAATCCATCTGCATACTGCTATATAGCCCTCAATTATCTTTGGCGGCTAAAGAGCGATTACAGACCTTAAAAGAAACTCAGGATGGTTTTGTCATTGCAGAAAAAGATTTGGCACTCAGAGGTCCTGGTGAGCTATTGGGCTCTAAGCAGTCGGGTGATGCCATGTTACGTTTTGTTGATCTGCAAAATGAGCATGATTTAATTGAAAAAACAAAAGAGCTATCAGTTCAATTATTAAGTTTTTATCCAGAGGTAACCAAAAAACATCTAGAGAGATGGTTGGGTCACCGAGCTGATTTCTTAAAAGCTTGATATCCTCTCGTTATGACACTAACTGAATTTAGATATATCGTTGCTGTAGCGAGAGAACGGCATTTTGGCAGGGCTGCCGAAGCCTGTTTTGTTTCTCAGCCAACCTTATCAGTAGCAATTAAAAAGCTTGAGGATGAACTCAATGTACAGATTTTTGAAAGGTCTGGCGCTGAGTTAACGATCACCCCCTTAGGTCAGGGAATCATTCATCAAGCGCAAAAGGTTCTTGAAGAGGCTCAAGTCATCAAACATTTAGCTCAGCATGGCCAAGATCCATTATCAGGACCGGTTAGGTTGGGAGCTATTTACACGATTGCGCCTTACCTATTACCAAAGCTGATTGCTAGAAGTCGGCAGGATCTTCCTAATATGCCGCTTTATCTACAAGAGAGTTTTACGGTTCGCCTTTTAGAGTTGCTTAAGCAGGGCGATATTGAGGCTGCCATCCTGGCTGACCCATTCCCTCAAAGTGGACTGGATGTCATTCCTTTATATGATGAAAGCCTGATGGTTGCAGTTCCTGTGGGACATCCTTGGGAGCATTTGGATGTTATTCAGCACGCCGATCTGCAGTCTCAAACTACTCTTTTATTGGGGCAGGGCCATTGCTTTAGAGATCAGGTTTTGGATATCTGTCCTGATGTCCAAAGGGCGCAACGTGATGATGGTGTGAGTGCTTTTGAAGGCTCCTCATTAGAGACTATTCGTCAAATGGTAGCTGGTGGGATTGGGATTAGTGTATTTCCAAGTACATCCATCGTGGACCAAGCCAACCCGAATGGATTAATCAAATATATTCCTTTTGCTAAGCCGACACCCAAAAGACGTGTGGTTCTAGCTTGGCGTAAGAGTTATGCCAGAACTTCTGCGATGCATGCATTGGCTGATGCTATTAAATCATCAGGTTTATCAGGGGTTGAATATCTATGATGCCTGTGAAGGTTTCAGATTATTTGGCGTTGATTAGATTTGATAAGCCAATTGGAACTCTATTGGTTTTGTGGCCCACCCTCTGGGGTTTATGGTTAGCCAGCAATGGACAGCCTAACTTTGTATATTTTTTAATTTTTGTAACAGGCACCTTCTTAATGCGAAGTGCTGGTTGCGCCATTAATGATTATGCAGACAGAGATTTTGATAAGCATGTAGAGCGAACAAAAGAGCGGCCTCTGACTTCTGGAAGGATTAAACCTTGGGAAGCCTTGATGGTGGCGGCCATTCTAGCTGCCTTGGCATTTCTGTTGATATGGCCTCTTAATAACTATACCAAGCTATTGTCCGTACCTGCTTTATTTGTCGCAATCATTTATCCATTCACCAAAAGATTTTTTTCTATTCCACAGGCTGTTTTAGGAATCGCTTTTTCATTCGGCATTCCGATGTCATTCGCTGCGGTACAAAATGAAATCCCTTTGTATTCTTGGGTTCTGGTTCTTGCCAATATTGCTTGGGCAATTGCATACGACACCGCTTATGCGATGGTTGATAAAAACGATGATCTTAAGTTGGGGATCAAAACCTCAGCAATCACATTTGGAAAATATGATGTCCTAGCCATCTTGATTTGCTACGGAATATTTTTCTTGGGTTTTGCTTATGTGGCAGTTAACCAAAAATTAAACACAATATTTTGGTTATTTTGGGTTTTAGGTTTTGCTTTAGTTCTGCACTATTACCGCTTGGTCAAGACTCGAGATAGAACTAAGTGTTTCCAAGCTTTTAAACAAAATAATTGGTTAGGAGCATTGTTCTTTATAGCGATTGCTTGTTCATAAAAACAGGCAATTCTTATTTGCCGAACTCTTCACCCATTTCAGCACCGCGTGCGCTAGCAGCTGCCACTGCTTCACCAATAATGCTCGACCAGTTTAGTTTTTCAAGAACTTGTAATGCTGCATACGTAGTGCCGCCTTTAGATGTCACTCGTTCACGTAAAGTTCCTGGCGACTCTGTTGATTGTGATGCGAGTGTAGCTGCACCTAAAACGGTTTGAGTCGCTAATAAACGAGCTTGATCTGAACTAAGACCCTGCGCAATAGCAGCCTTTTCCAAAGCCTCGATGAAGGCAAATACATAAGCTGGACCGCTTCCTGATACCGCTGTGATGTCATCAATTTGCTTTTCGTTATGAACCCAAGTGATTTCTCCGACAGCTGAGCAAATGCTTTCTGCATTGTTTCGATCTTCTTGAGTGGCCTCAGTACTTGCAAATAAACCTGTCATTCCTTGACCGATTAGCGCTGGCGTATTAGGCATAGCGCGGATGAGGCGGGTGTGGTTTAACCATCTCGCCATATCTTGCGTGCGAATACCAGCAGCTACGCTTAAACATAAAGGTTTTTTGGAGGATTGATTAAAGACTGACAATAATTCAGCGGCAGCTTCTTTAAATTGCTGTGGTTTGACTGCTAGAACCAAAACATCAGCATCCTTAATTTTTTCAGCAAGAGCTTCAATATTGGCAGTTGCGACAACCTTGAAATTCTTTTCAAGATTTTGACGTGTCGGCTCATAAGGATCGGCCACAGAAATATGGCTTGCTTTCGCGCCTTGCTGAATAAGTCCACCAATAAGTGCGCTGGCCATATTGCCGCCACCGATAAAGCTGATTTTTAAATTTGATAAAGATGTCATAAATAAGTTCTTTTGCCAAAAATTGCTGTGCCAATGCGTACCATCGTACTACCTTCCGCAATAGCTGCTGACATATCTGAAGACATGCCCATGGATACTGTGTCTAGTTGAACAGATGCTGTTTGTAATGATGGATTTTGTTTCAGTGTGTTGTAAATAGAGAAAAGTTGATGGTGATCGGCTTTTTGCTGAGCCTCATCGTCCGTTGGTTCTGGAATGCTCATCAGGCCTCTTAAGCGCAGATGAGGCATTTGAGAGATGGCTATACATAAGTCAACCACTTCATTGGGATCGACACCACTTTTCGACGACTCCCCACTGATGTTGACTTGAACGCAAACATTAAGAGGGGCTAATCCAGAGGGGCGCTGATCATTTAATCTTTGTGCGATTTTTAAGCGATCAATACTGTGAACCCAATCAAAACTCTCGGCGACATCACGAGACTTATTGCTTTGAAGTGGTCCAATAAAGTGCCATTCCAGTTCAGCTCTGATATCGCTCAACTCAGCAATTTTTGAGACACCTTCTTGTACATAGTTTTCGCCAAAGGAGCGCTGCCCAGCTTGATAAGCTAAGCGGACATCAGATGCTGGAAATGTTTTTGAGACTGCTAATAAGGAAATATCAGTCACAGAGCGCCCAGATGCCTTGGCGGCTTCTGAGATACGCTCTTGTACTTTGACTAAATTATCTTGAATGGAGGTCATATCCTCCATTTTGCTCCATTATTGAATCAATTAACTCAATCCAGTGTTCAACAGCTGTATCTTTATTTTGTAGATGCGTAATGCAGCCGATATTGGCCGATACAATCCGATCAGCTTGATGCTTCTGAACTGCCGTTTGAAGGTTTTCTAGTTTTTGTTTTTTAAGTTGTTTAGATAGATCTGCTTGAAGGATCGAGTAAGTGCCCGCTGATCCACAACACAAATGACTGTCTTCGCACACATTGGTCTTGATGCCTAATTGATCTAAAAATCCTTCAAGTTGGCCTTTGATTTTTTGACCATGTTGAAGAGTGCAAGGAGGGTGATAAACAACTCCTGCTTGAGTAGAGTTACCCATCGATTTTTTTAGACCATCAACAAAGTTCGGCATGATTTCGACCAAGTCTTTGCAAATGCTAGAAATGATTTTTGCTTTTTCTGCATAAACGGGGTCATCGCGCAAGATATGACCATATTCCTTCACTGTGACACCACAGCCTGAAGCGTTCATGATCAAAGTGGCAACTTTCTGACCTTGGCATTCTGGTGCTTCGCCAGTAACGTAGGGCCACCATGCATCAATATTTCGACGCATATCATCTAGCCCAGCTTCCTGCTCGTTTAAATGGTACTTAAGGGCGCCACAGCAGCCAGCTTTAGAAGCGGATAAAACATCCACACCTAGTCGATGAAGAACTCTAACTGTAGCGTTATTAATATTAGGAAGCATCCCTGGCTGAACACAACCCTCGAGCATCAGCATTTTGATACTGTTCTGACCTGCCTGCGGCCTTACTCCAGGCGCTTTGCCTTCAGGAATCTTTTGTTGAATGACGCTTGGCATCAAAGGTCTAAAGATACGACCTAGTTTCATGCTGACATCAAACAATGTTTTGTTCGTTAACCCCTTGGCTAAAGCCGAGCGTAGTAAGCGTTGTGATAGTGGACGGCTTGGAGTTTGTTCTTCGACCCATTTTCTGCCGATATCTACAAGGTGGCCGTAGTCAACACCGCTTGGACAAGTACTTTCACAGTTTCTACAAGTTAAGCATCGATCAAGATGCTCTCTGGTTTTTTCTGTGGCTTGCTTGCCTTCAGCTATTTGTTTAATTAAATAAATGCGACCTCTAGGTCCATCTAATTCATCGCCCAGTAATTGATACGTTGGACAAGTGGCAGTGCAAAATCCGCAATGAACACATTTACTCAAAATGCTTTGAGCCATTTCACCGTCAGGTGTGCCAACAAACTGGGGGGCTAATTGTGTTTGCATATTAAATTAACCTTCCTGTTGCAAATACGCCTTGCGGGTCAAAAGTTTTTCTTAAGCGATCTTCAACTGGAGCTAGTGCAGCTGTCAGTGGATTGTCTTTTAATGAACTTAATAGAGCTTCATTTTTTCTCTCGGATCTAAAAGCGCTGGCATGACCACCTAATGACTGTGCCAGTGCTTTCATTTCTTTGGCCGCTTGATTGGATTTGTACCAACGCTGTCCACCATGCCATTCAATGAGCGTTTCACCTGCTATTGATAAAGTCTCTGTAGTTGATGGAAGTGCCATGCGCCAAAGATTCTCTGCTTGAGTTCTGTTAAACCATGAATGAGTCTGTTCGCGTAGGCTAGTCCAAAATGCACGAGCTTCATCTTCAGCCATCAATTGCATGCCATAGGTTTTAGAGAAAGAACTTATCGCTGATTGAACGGCAGCTTTTGCTCCGCTTAATCTCAGATAGAGAGTGCCTAAGTTTTCTCCAACCCAGGCGCTTGCATTTAATGGCCAAGGTTGGCTTGCCAGAAGATTCATTAAATGAATCGCCTTAGATTGTTCAATCTGAACGCTTACGGTCGCGGTTGCTGCTGCTACTGGTAAAACCTTGATGGATACATCAAGTAGCAAAGCTAAAGTTCCTAATGAACCTGGCATTAAGCGTGATACATCATAGCCAGCCACGTTCTTCATAACAGTGCCACCGAAATCCATCATCTGACCTTGACCATCCATGATCTTAGTACCCAATACGAAATCTCTTAAGCCGCCCACACCCACTCTTCCTGGCCCAGCTAATCCAGCTCCAATCATGCCGCCAATGGTGGCGTTTGGACCAAAGTGTGGTGGTTCAAAAGCAAACTGCTGACCTTTTTCTGCCAGAGCTGCCTCCACCTCTTTTAAAGGCGTGCCTGATTTGACTGTGATGACCAATTCATCCGGTTGGTAGTTCAGAATGCCTGCATATTCTTTTGTAGATAAGGTTTGGCCTTTCAAAGCATTGCCATACCAATCTTTTGAGCCGGAGCCTGTAATGCGAAGGACTTCTTTAGACTGACCTGCTTGAATAATTTGATCTTGAAACTTTTTCAAAATAGGTGAGCTCATTAAAAACGCTCCAATTCTGGGTGAGGTAGTACTCCACCAGTAATTCTCATGCGGCCATATTCAGCACAACGATGAAGTGTTGGAATAGCTTTATCTGGGTTGAGAAGTTTTTTAGGATCAAAGGCAGCCTTTACACCCCAGAATAATTCGCGCTCTGATTCACCGAACTGAACGCACATAGAATTAATTTTTTCAATACCAACACCGTGCTCACCAGTGATTGTGCCTCCTAGCTCAACGCAGGTTTCTAAGATGTCACTGCCAAACTCTTCAGCGCGATGCCATTCAGCTTCATCTGAGCCGTTAAATAGGATCAAGGGATGCATATTGCCATCGCCAGCGTGGAAAACGTTCATGCAACGTAATTGATATTTTTTTTCCATCTCTTGGATGCGGCGTAAGAGCGTAGCGATATGCTGTCTTGGGATCGTACCGTCCATGCAGTAATAATCTGGTGAAATTCGGCCTGCAGCTGGGAAAGCATTCTTTCTGCCACTCCAAAATTTTAAGCGTTCTGCTTCACTTTGAGAAACCTGAATTCTGATAGCGCCGCATTGGTTGAGAACTTGAGTCATACGTTCAATTTCTTCAGCAACTTCTTCAGGTGTGCCATCGGATTCGCATAACAGAATCGCTTCTGCGTTGATGTCGTATCCAGCATGCACGAATTCTTCAACAGCTCGAGTTGCCGCTTTATCCATCATCTCTAAACCAGCCGGAATAATACCTGCGGCAATAATGGCCGCAACGGCATTGCCACCTTTGCCCACATCATCAAAGCTCGCCATGATGACTTGCGCTAATTGCGGTTTAGGAACTAACTTCACAGTTACTTCTGTGATGACGGCTAGCATGCCTTCACTACCCACCAAAATAGATAAAAGATCTAAGCCTGGCGCATCCGGCGCTAAGCTGCCAAATTCAACAACTTCGCCATTCATCAAAATGGCGCGAACTTTGAGAATGTTGTGGAGTGTTAAACCATATTTGAGGCAATGAACCCCACCAGAGTTTTCGCTCACGTTGCCGCCAATAGAGCAGGCAATCTGAGACGAAGGGTCTGGCGCGTAATAAAGACCATGTTGAGCCACTGCTTCTGAGATCGCAAGGTTACGAACACCTGGCTGAACAACTGCAGTTCTTGCAATTGGGTCAACTTTTACGATTTTCTTGAATTTAGCCAAAGAGAGCACCAATCCCTGAGCAATCGGCATAGCGCCACCAGACAAGCCTGTACCTGAGCCACGGGGAACAATGGGAACTTCTAACTCTTGGCACACCTTAATAACCGCTACAGCCTGCGCTTCTGTTTCTGGCAATGCAACTGCTAGGGGCATTTGCCTGTAGGCCGCTAAACCATCGCATTCGTAGGGGATAGTATCTTCAGGCTCCCACAGCAGTGCATGGGCTGGTAGAAGCGGTTTAAGCGCTCTCACCAGCTCTTGCTGCCTGATGAGGATGTCATTTTCTGAGGTGTCTAGGGCTGTGCTCATTGTCTCAATTTGTAGTGGTTTTACTCTATTCTAGCCATTTCCCTATAATCAGGTCTATGGCTAATAGATTGACTCAAATCGCAACCCGAACAGGGGATGCTGGAACCACTGGTTTAGGTGATGGCCAGCGTGTGGATAAAGACCATTTACGCATTTGCGCCATGGGCGATGTGGATGAGCTTAACTCTGAAATTGGCGTCTTGATTACCGAAGATTTACCTTCTAGTGTTGCAGTAGAGCTTAAAGAGCTTTTTTCGCAAGTGCAGCATGATTTATTTGACCTTGGCGGTGAGCTTTGTATTCCTAATTACACTTTGCTGAAAGAAGAGCAAGTTGTTCAATTAGATGTTTGGTTAGCTAAATACAATGCCACCTTGCCGCGTTTGGCTGAGTTTATTTTGCCTGGTGGCACTCGTGCCGCAGCTCAGGCTCATGTTTGTAGAACAGTTTGCCGTCGCGCTGAACGTTCTATTGTTAAATTGGGCCGTCATGAAGCTATCCATGACACACCAAGACAGTACGTTAACCGTTTATCAGATTTGTTATTTGTGTTGGCCAGAGTTCTTAATAAAGAAGCTGGTGGCTCAGATACCCTGTGGCACCATAAAAAAGACCCTAAGTAAACCTAGGGTCTTTTTGTTGAGGGACGGGTTTAGCCCGTCTTTTATTTTTTGTTGCGACGCTGTTTAACGCCGTTCGCCAAAATCTCTAGAACGTCAATTGAGTCATCCCAACCAATACACGCATCAGTGATACTGGTCGCGTACTTCAATTCATTAGGATTATCTTTGCCCGGCGTGAACTTCTGCGCACCTGCATTGATGTGACTTTCGACCATAACGCCAAAAATTTGTTGTGAGCCTGTAGATAGTTGGCCTGCAATATCCTTAGCTACTTCAATTTGACGCTCATGTTGCTTGCTTGAGTTTGCGTGTGAGCAATCAATCATCAATGTACCTGGTAATTTTGCTGCTTCTAATTCGGCGCATGATTTAGCAACACTCTCTGCGTCGTAGTTAGTTGTTTTGCCACCACGAAGAATGACGTGGCAATCACCATTACCCTTTGTTTCCACAATCGCAACTTGACCATTTTTATGAACTGATAAGAAGTGGTGCGGTCTGCTGGCAGACTGAATAGCATCGGTTGCAATTTTGATATTGCCATCAGTACCGTTCTTGAATCCGATTGGAGCTGAAATGCCTGAGGCAAGTTCACGATGGATTTGACTCTCAGTTGTTCTTGCGCCAATCGCACCCCAAGAAATCAAGTCACCGATATATTGCGGTGAAATAACGTCCAAGAATTCGCTACCAGCGGGCATACCCATACGATTGATTTCGATCAATAGATGGCGAGCCATGCGCAAGCCTTCATCAATTCTGTAGCTTTCATCCAAGTACGGGTCGTTGATTAGGCCTTTCCAACCAACTGTAGTGCGCGGCTTTTCGAAATAAACGCGCATCACAATTTCTAATTCGCCAGCGTATTTTTTGCGTTGCTCAAGTAATTTGTTGGCGTATTCAAGCGCTGCTTTAGGATCATGAATAGAGCAAGGGCCGATGATGACTAATAAACGATCATCCTTGCCGTGCATGATGTCGCGAATCTTTTGACGAGTTTTGCTGATGAGGTTTTCAACAGCAGTGCCCTGAATTGGGAAGAAGCGAATAAGGTGCTCTGGCGGCGGAAGAATAGTGATGTTCTCAATGCGAGCGTCATCCGTCTCTGATGTTTTATCAACACTGGCATACCAGCTATCTCTGTTGCTGAGGGCTTTATCAACCATTTCATTAACTCCTTATTGCTAGATACTTAAATATGTAAAAAAAAACCGCCGTTTGGGTCGGCGGTTATTTTGAGTGCAGGAAACTTATGCTTGAATTTCTGCCTCTCGACCGCCTTGGGCTGAGAACCAAAAGTAAAAGAAATAGAATTTATTTGCAGACATATGGTTAATGTAGCACAGTTTTTCTGCTTGTCTATTAAGCGGTGCCGCCAACAGTCATATTATTAATCCTAAGAGTGGGTTGACCAACTCCAACTGGAACGCTTTGGCCATCCTTACCGCAAACCCCAATACCGCTGTCTAGGGCCATGTCATTACCAATCATGCTGATATCTTTTAAGGACTCTGGGCCATTACCGATGATGGTCGCGCCTTTCACTGGATATTGAATTTTGCCATTCTCAACCCAATAAGCCTCACTCGCTGAGAACACAAATTTACCGCTGGTAATGTCTACCTGGCCACCGCCAAAATTCACGGCATAAAGACCTTTTTTGATACTACTAACAATTTCTTGCGGATCTTCTTTGCCGCCAAGCATGTAGGTATTGGTCATGCGTGGCATTGGAAGTGAAGCATAGCTTTCTCTTCTGGCGTTACCTGTCACTGGCATATTCATGAGGCGTGCATTAAGACTATCTTGGATGTAGCCTTTTAAGATGCCATCTTCAATAAGTGTGGTGCATTGTGTTGGGTTGCCTTCGTCGTCAATTGACAGAGACCCTCGACGACCAGCGATTGTCCCGTCATCCACAACAGTGACTCCCTTCGCCGCAACGCGTTGACCAATTTTGCCTGAGAAAGCTGAAGAACCTTTTCGATTAAAGTCTCCCTCAAGGCCATGACCAATTGCTTCATGAAGTAATACGCCCGGCCAACCTGGGCCAAGAACAACAGTCATAGACCCGGCTGGTGCTGGTCTTGATTCAAGATTGATCAATGCTGATTGAACAGCATCATCAATCCATCGATCAATCTTTTCTTGCACAAAGAAGTGATAATCAAATCTGCCGCCACCACCTGATGAACCAACTTCGCGACGACCATTTTGTTCGGCAATCACAGTAATAGAGACTCTAACTAGTGGTCTGATATCTGCTGCCAAAATGCCATTCGCTCTTGCAACCATGACAACGTCATATTCAGCGGCCAAGCCAGCCATCACCTGAACGATTCGTGGGTCTTTAGCCTTTGCTTTGCGCTCAATGTCTTCTAGGAGTGCAATTTTGGCTTTGGCATCTAAACTATTCAGAGGGTTGGTTGATTGATATAAGGCATGAGTGCCCGGCGTTTTCCATTGCGGACTGATATAAGTTTTGTTGTTATTGGCGCCAATCACTCGAGTTGCCTCAGCTGCCTTTTTAAGGGCTGCTGCACTAATTTCATCGGAGTAGGCAAATGCTGTTTTATCTTGGCTAACCGCTCTCACACCAACACCTTGGTCAATGCTGAATGTTCCAGATTTAACAATGCCTTCTTCTAAGCTCCAAGATTCATTGTGCGTTCTTTGGAAGTAAAGGTCTGCATCATCAAGGTGATGCGAGTGCATGTGCGCCAAAGTTCTTTGTAAGTCCTCTTCAGTTAGGCCCGCAGGAGCTAACAATATCTCTTTAGCAATTTTTAGAGCATCTGCTCTACTGAGATTAATGTGATTTTCTAGCGCTAAGTGTGAATTCATAAACCTGATTAAAGCATGCGGTGTTGAAGTGCTGGTAACTTGGTGCGTATTTCATGGGTAATATGTTTATCAATCACACCCATCGAAATACCTTCACCTTCTTTAACTTGAGACTTGATTTGGCCCCATGGATCAATCAGCATACTCTGACCCCAAGTAGACCGGCCATTTTCATGTTTGCCGCCTTGCGCGCTTGCCAAAACATAGCATTGGTTTTCAATGGCTCTAGCTCTTAAAAGAATTTCCCAGTGAGCTTGACCCGTTGTGTATGTAAAGGCTGCTGGAATGATGTGGCAATCAACAGCTCCCATCGATCTATAGAGCTCAGGGAAGCGCAGATCGTAGCAAATAGATAAGCCGAACTTCCATGAGTTATCACCTATTGTGATTGCAAATGAAGAGGGTGTTTGTCCGGCTTCAATCGTATTAGCCTCTTGATATTCCTCTTGCCCTTGTTTAAATCCAAATAAATGAATTTTGTTGTATCGACAAATAATGTCACCAGTGGGTGAGAAAACAAGAGTTGTATTTTTTACCTTGTCATCAGCAGAGCTGTGCAAGGGGATGGTTCCGGCTACCAAATAAACTTCTTGAGCTTTTGCCATGGCACTTAAGCGTTTTTGAATGGGACCATTGTTGAACTCTTCTTTAATGGCCACTTTATCTGTATCGCGATGCCCCATTAAGCAAAAATACTCTGGTAGAACTACTAGCTCTGCCCCGGCTATCTTTGCTTCTTGAATCAATCTTTCTGCAGTTGCTAGATTACCCTCTACAGATGGTGAGGAAACCATCTGAATGCTAGCAACAGTCAATTGATTGGAAGGCGTCATGCCCTAATTCTATTTCTTATTTGGATTTTGTTGTTGGCGAAGTAAAGACTTATCCCTAATCTCTTTAAGCTTATTCTCATCGAGCGGTTGTCCCTTGGCGTCAAGAGCAATCACTTGAGGTGCCGCCCAAGTTCCTTGGACGAGGTAATCTAGTTGAAAGAGCTTGCTAACCTCATCAGCAATCAAGTATTGGCCAACTAGGGTGCTAAGGCCAATAATTGGGTTAACAAAGGTATAAGCGAGTGATGCCGAGCCTGCATTGAGGTTAGGTACGACCGTGATACGCATATCCTGAGTTTCATCGATTAAATGAGCGCTGCCCGTTAGGCGAACATTGCCTTGTGGTCCCTTGATAGTTAGATCTTGAATCTTTGCAACGCCACTTTGAACTTTGCCTTGAGCAGTGATTCGGTCAAATGGAGTGCCTTGGGTCACAATCGGCTTTAAAACACCACTGATATCTAATGTTGCTATGCGTGTTAAGCCCTGATAACTCAGCACGCCTAATAAACGTGCAACACCAGGGTCGACTTGCAAAATAGTTCCTTTTGCCAAATCTAGCGATAAGTCAGATTGTAGTGATGCAACATCAAATTGATAAGGTGCGCCAGACCAGCTCAATTGACCAATTAATTTGCCAGAGCCACCATCGATTGTTTTTGGGAAACCTAATTTATCTAATAGCTTGCCGGCATTATCAATATCTAAATCAACGTTCAGTTGCGTTCTGCCTTGATTGCCCGATTTACTTTGTTTTGGTAACTCCCATCTCCCTGTGGCTTCTAACTGAGCGTCTGGGGTTTTGATGGTTAGCTTATCAATTTTCCAATCATTCTTATCATTGCTGCCAATTAGTTGTAGCTTGCCGTAATCATGGTTATTGAAAATTAACTGATCAGCGATCACATCTAAGGCAGGGAGTTTTTGAGTTTTGTTATTAATGCTTTTGGTAACTGCTTCACCTGTTGTACTTTTTTCAATGATTAACTTTTGAAGTCTAGCTGTCAGCTTGCCTTGCGGTAAGTCTGCGCGAGCGGGGCGCCATTGAACCGAACCTGTGGCAATGTTGGAATTAATATTAGCTTGCCAGAAATCATCTTGAAAACCACCTGTTAGCTTGATGTCTCTGAAGTCTTTATCTGAAAGCTTTAATTGAGTAATTGATGCTGTGAAGCTATTAATAAAAGGAGATTCTTTTTTGCCTTTTGAAGTTCTGGATTTTTCTGGGACATATTTTGAGAGCCACTTTTCCCACTCATCAGCGTTGAGTTGTGCAAGATTGGCATTCAAAGAAACGCCACTAGATGGGATGGTTCCTGGGGTGTTAATGCCTAAACCAGCTTTCAGTTGATTGTTTTTATCAATGGCAAATGGAGCATCAATCAGTTTGCCGATTTTTAAAACTCCTGAATGTGTTTGGTTTTCATTCTTGGCTAAATTGCTTAGCTCAAATTCACCATTCAGTGCTTGCCCCACTTTTTTGTTAAACGGCGCGGGGAAGTTCGCGCTTAATTGATTGAGTTGAATGCCGAGTTGTAGTTTGTAGCCACTTGCTGTGATGAGCAGTTTCCCATCGTAATTAATCGATCCATCAACTTGACTGTAGATATTCTTGAGTAACTCATCAGGCGTTTCTGGGTTAATCACTTGAAGGAGTTGGTCTACTTGTAGATTGCCCTGTACCTTCATGCCAGGTTGGCTAGCCCAAGGTAAGTTGCTGGTGTTACTGATGGCAATGTTGCCACCTAGCGCTTTAGCTTTTAAGTTTTTGGCGCTGACACTCTCTTCTGAGAAAAGAATGTCGCCTGAAATATCTTTAACTTCAATTCGTTTATTGAAAGTGGCTGTATTGCTTAAAAGTGAAACCTCACCCTTGATAGACGTCTTGTTGACATCGGCTAAAGGCATATCAATATTAATTTTTAATTTAGATGACCCAGTGATATTTAGTTTGTCAGATAAATATTTGAGGTGCTGGCCAGATGGGCTTTGCAAATAGTATTTCAATAAGTCTTGGCTAAGGCCTGCTGCTTGACCGTTAATTTTTAAATTAGATTGTGTGTTTGTGACATCTAGGATTGAGCCATGAATATCAGATAGTTCAACACTCTCAAAAAGAGCATCATTGAAATCTAAAATTAATTCTGGACCTTTCATAACTACGCGGCCATTCACTTTTGAGAAAGCAGACCACTGACCTTCGCCGAATATATTTTTGCCGGCGGGGTGATACTCCACATTTTCAATGGGAAGGTTTAATTCAAAAACTCCAGGGTGGCGGCTATTGAATGGAATATGTGTTGGTGAACCGCTAATGCGTAAGCTTCCATTTTTAACCTGTCCCGCCCTCAATGCACCGTTAATGTAAGTGCGCGCATCTTTTGACATGGCAAGTGGGAAATACCTTGTCAGGTTGAGGAGCTTGGCCTTCTCAATATCTGCTTTGATCGTAAGATGTTCTTCAGTTTTCGCTGCTGCAGGTTTGTACAGCGCATCAAATTGCAGTGCCACATCATCATTTTCAAGGTACATGTTTTTGAACTCGTAATCCCAGTTCGCATCATGCTTGACCCATTTAATGAGGCCTTTTGCTCGTTTTAAATCTAAATGATCATTCTCTAGAACACCGGGAAGTACGGTCGAACTATTTCTATTGTTGAGGTTGACCTCACCACCCAGCTCAGTGGCAAATAATTTTCCCGTGAAATTAGAGATAGAAAGATCGCCATTCTTTTTTGGCTTTAAGAAAAGCTCATTAAATTGAAACGATATTTTGTAATGAGATTCATGAAAACCAGGGATCTGAATATTAAAAGGTAACTTGCTAGCTTGGGCATTCCAGTTGGCATCTAAGTCTTCTAGCTCACCAGACGGTTGGTAGTTAGTAATAAAGCTCTGAATATCTTTAGGTAATGGGAATTGCTTTGCTAGTCTTTCAACAAGAGCAATATTAATTTTTGCTGCCTTAATACCTGCATACTCAACTGAGTTGATGCTTGGAGCTGCTTTCCAGTAAAAACTTAAATCATTGAGTTCTTGTTTTGCTGATTTGCTATCTACTTGCCAATTTAACTGTGGGGCGCTAATGGTCATTTTGCTGCCATAAGTGTCTTGCAAAATTTGAGCCTGTAGGCTCATGATTTTTAGGGGTTGACCAAGGCGATCCCACTCGAAATGCAAATGACCCAATTGAATATCAGTTTGTCCACCATCAAGCATGCCGCTATTTAAGTAAGTCTTGCCCTTGGTGGTCATCGTGCCGTCAACTATATTGATGGGCCCTTCGATCAATCGATTAACTTTTCTTAAGTCGATGTTTGTAACATCCCAATTGACAAGACCATTCCAGTCATGCCAATCACCTGCATTGCCAAACATATTGTGTCTAAATTGCGCATCCACCTTCGCTAACCCTTCATTCCATGGGGAGCGTAAAGCGAGATTAATTTTATGTTTGAACCATTTGTTTTTTAAATGCAGTGATTCAATTTGAATATGATGTTCTGATGTTTGTTTATATTGATCTAACCATATAACTTCAGCTTGGTTAATTTGCATACTGTCTTGATCAAAAATCCAATTTCCAGCTTGAAATCCTGCCGAGTTTTTATCTAGTTTGATGCCGGCTATGTCCCAGTGACCCTGAGCGTCACGTTTGACATGAATGCGAGCATTTTCAAATTTCAGATTATGGAAGTGCGGTTGCAATTCCCATATTGTTTCCCAGGATAAATTGCCTGTAATTTCTGGAATGCTTAAGAGTGGGGTTGAACTTTTTTCTTTTGAGTCATAAATGGCGATATTTTTGATTTTGAATGCAGGCCATAAAACATGCCAATCAGTTTGAATTTCGCCAATTCTTAAATCTGCACCAATGCTATGACTAATTAATTGTTCAAATTGAGCCTTATTCTTCTCGACCATTGGCCAAAAATAGAATCGAACTACCAAATGAATACTGATAAATAACAGGGCGCTTATCAAGCCTAGCCATTTGGCTCTTTTTTTCCAAATGGTGACTTTATCCGCATCAATTTTTAATTGACGCAGCTTATCAAGCGATGTGGAAATATATAACCATGACATTTTTATAATTATGCTGTAGCCGAAGGGGTATTGATAGCGCTAACATGATACCTATGACATTGGATAACAAGAAAATTTCAGTACTTTTAGAGCATTCAGCCTATGCGACTCGTTGGTTAACTGCTCAACCCCATTGGATGGATGGTCTTTTATCCCGCCAATCCAGCCCTATAGGCGACGCTGAGCTGAATGACATCCTCAAGCCAGCCCAAGACCTTTTAAGTGTTTCACCGCTTAATTTGGAGGCATTGGCTGCCCAATTAAGACTCTCTAGACAGCAATTAATGCTTTTGTTGGCGATGCGCGACCTTAATGAGGATGCTGATGTCAATGAGGTAACCCAAGCTATGACCTTGTTTGCTGAAAAGGTTGTTGGTATGTCCATTGAGGCCTTGCGATCAGATATGCGTGATTTGGTGGGTGAGCCATTGAATCTGGATGGTCAATATCAACCCATGATTGTGATTGGTATGGGCAAGTTGGGCGGTAGAGAGTTGAATGTTTCATCCGATATTGATTTGATCTTCCTATACGAAGATGATGGCGAGACCCAGGGTGGTGTTAAGAGCATCTCTCACCAAGAGTGGTACACCCGTCTTGGTAAAAAATTGATTGCACTCTTAAGCGAAGTCAAGCCTGAGGGATTTGTATTTAGAGTTGATATGCGTTTGCGACCCAATGGAGACTCTGGTCCATTAGTTTGTAGTTTGGCGATGCTAGAAGAGTACTTTAGTGTTCAGGGTCGAGAGTGGGAGCGTTACGCTTGGATCAAAGGGCGAATGATCTACCCATCAGAGGGTGATGCCAGCCAAGCTCGTGCTCAAAAAGGTTTGCAGGATTTGGTGAGACCTTTTGTATATAGAAGATATCTTGATTTTGGTGTTATTGCTGCTATTCGTGAATTACATGCGCAAATTCAGCAAGAGGCTGAAAAGAGAAGTCTGTCTCATCCCGAACGTGCTGCTGATATCAAGTTGGGTCGTGGCGGTATTCGGGAAATTGAATTTATGGCCCAAATGTTTCAATTGGTTCGGGGTGGTCAGGATCCTGGTCTTCGCATAAGACCGACATTGCAGGTCTTGGCGGCTGTTCATGAGAGACAGTTAATTTCTTTAGATGATTTAGAAAAGCTCACTCAGGCATATTTGTATCTAAGAAAATTAGAGCATCGCCTGCAATACTGGGAAGATGCTCAGACTCATCATTTGCCACTTGATGATCAAGCCCAAGCAAGAATAGCTAAGGCAATGGGGCATGTGGATCTCAATGAGTTCAGAGCGACTTTGGCGAATCACCGCGCTAATGTGGCAGCTTTATTTGGCGATGCCTTTGTCTTAAAAAAGCATAGTGCTGAATCAGATAGTGCGGATGACTCTGGTATTGCTTGGTCGCCTCCCAATCATTGTCCTCAGTTGCTAGAGATGTGGACTGCTTGGTGCGGTAGTGCTCGACAACGTTCTCTCACGGATACAGCTAGAAGACGTTTTGTGCAATTGATGTCAAGTTCATCTGAGTATGTTCAAAGGCAAGGCTGGGAGATTAAGAAATCAGATGAGGTGATGGTTCGAATGATGAATCTTCTAGACTCGATTTCTAGAAGAGCTTCTTACTTAGCCTTATTAACTGAGTACCCGCACATTCTTGATCATTTGATTGCTCTGATCTCATCTTCTAAATGGGGATCAGATTACTTAATTAAGCACCCCCATCTTTTGGATGATTTGTTAACCGGACAGGGACAATACTCTCCAGAGGATCATCCTTCAGTCTATTGGACCAAGCTCAGATCTGAAGTTAATGTTCTTTTGGATGATGCGGCAGAACAAGGTGATCCATCTGAGCAGTCAATGGATATTTTGCGGCAGGTGCATCACACCGAAACATTTTTAACTTTACTGGCTGAGTTAGGGATTGGTAGAGAAAGTCCTTTACCCATTGAAAAAGTCAGTGATCGATTATCGGCTTTAGCTGATTTGATCCTAGCCCTTACATTGGAGCGCGTCTGGCCCATCATTGCTAAAAAGTATCAACTCAATGCTTTGGTTCCACCATCCTTTGCTGTGATTGCTTATGGCAAATTGGGTGGAAAAGAATTGGGCTATGCATCTGATTTAGATATTGTGTTCTTGCATGATGCCCCAGATTCTGATCAAGATGCCACCGAGCGATATGCCATGTTTGCAAGGCGCCTGATTGCCTGGTTAACAACCGCAACATCTGCAGGTGTTTTGTTTGAGATTGATACTCGATTAAGGCCCAATGGTGCAGCCGGACTTTTAGTAACCAGTGTTGATTCATTCAAGCGATATCAGTTGCGTCAAGGCGATAACGCTGCATGGTTATGGGAGCATCAAGCTTTAACGCGTGCTCGTTTCTGTGCTGGTGACAATAAGATTGGACAGCAGTTTGAAGAAATTAGAGCTGAAGTGCTTGCGCAGAAGCGCGATGAGAGTGCGCTGAAGCAAGAAATCTTATCTATGCGAGCTAAAGTCAGTGATGGTCATCCAAATGATTCTGGCCAATTTGATATTAAGCATGATGCTGGCGGTATGGTTGATATTGAGTTTATTGTTCAATATCTTGTTTTACGATTTAGTCATCAACATAAAAATCTACTTGGAAATCTTGGCAATATCGCACTCTTAGGTATGGCTGCCAAAGAGGGTTTGATACCTAATGATTTAGCAATCAAGGTGGCAAGCGCATATCGAGTCTATCGTGAGCATCAACATCGCATTCGATTAGATGGCGCAGATAAAACTCGTATTAGCTTAGAAGATATGGATCAGACTTTGATGGATGCTAGAGCGGCTGTGAGAGATCTATGGCAGCAAGTCTTAGGTACCTAATAACTCGCTAGCGTGACGTCGGGTTGTTTCGGTAATCTCAGTACCACCTAGCATGCGTGCCACCTCCTCAACTCGCTCTTGACGATTTAGGCTGGTGATTTGAGAAATCGTTGTATTTGCTTCGCTATGCTTTGAAACTTTCCAATGTTGATGACCTTGGGCGGCAACTTGAGCTAGATGTGTCACGCACAATACTTGGTGTGCTTGACCTAGTTCTTTGAGTCGCTTGCCCACTGTTTCTGCAACAGCGCCACCAATACCTGAATCAACCTCGTCAAAAATCAAAGTAGGTATTTGACTTGCTTCTGATGTGATCACACTGATAGCTAAGCTAATGCGCGCCAATTCACCACCTGAAGCAACTTTTGCAAGTGCTTTTGGTGTGACACCAGGGTGGCCAGCAACTAGAAACTCCACTTGTTCTAATCCGTGAGGGCCACCTTCACTTAACTCATCTAATTGAATGCTAAATAAGCCGCCGGCCATAGAAAGATCTTGCATGGCATCTGTAACAGATTTTTCAAGAATCTTGGCTGCCTTTTTGCGTGCTTGACTGAGTAACTTGGCTTCTTTGAGATAGTTGGCTTGAGTAACTTGTAGATTTTTTTCAAGGGCTGCAAGATCTTGAGAGTCTTTAATCGCAGTAACTTTTTCGCGGATATCTTCCCAGACTTGAGGAAGATCTTCTGGCGTACATTTAAATTTTTTAGATGCGCTATGTAGATCTTTTAAGCGCTCTTCGACTTCTTTAAGTCGAGCAGGATCTACGTCAATTTTTTGCAAATAACGATTAAGACTATGAGCAGCTTCGCCCAGTTGTATTTGGGCTGCTTCAATGGCGATTTTTGCGTCATCTAGATTGCTATCCAATTTCGCAAGATCTTCAATTTCACTAAAAGCCTTAGATAACAGTTCTTCAGCATGCCCATCTTGTTCTTGCAAAAGATTGATGGCGTTTTGTGAGCCTTCAATGAGGCGAGCAGCGTTAGCTAAGCGAGAGTGTTCAATCTCAACTTCAGACCATTCGCCAGCTTGTGGCGCTAGAGCATCTAATTCTTCAAGTTGCCACGAAAGTCGTTCTTGTTCTTTTTGTAAATTTTCACCTGCGTGCATCGCTAGTTCAAGTTGCTTCTTTGCTGACTGCCAAAGTTGATGAAGCTGTTTGACTTGAGCAACCTGGTCTTGCAGTTGTGCTTGGTTGTCTAGTAAATCTCTTTGAGCGCCAGACTTTAGTAATAGTTGATGAGCATGTTGCCCGTGAATATCAACTAAGAGGCTTCCGAGTTCTTTGGACTGATTGAGTGTGGCTGTGCCGCCATTAATAAAGGCGCGACTTCTTCCAGATGTGTCAATTACTCTTTTAAGGATCAGCGTTGCACCATCATCCTCGTTTGAGAAACCTTGCTCATCGAGCCATTGATTGATATTTGTTTGAAGTTGTCCTTGCAGGGCAAAAATAGCTGAAATTTCAGCCTTATTTTTTCCTTCTCTAATTTGACTAGCATCTGCTCTTTCACCTAGGACTAAGGCAAGAGCGTCTAGCAAAATAGATTTACCCGCACCTGTTTCGCCAGTGAGAACAGTGAAGCCGCTCTCAAGGTCGATATCTAATGTGTCAACAATGACAAAGTCACGGATATTAAGGCTGCGTAACATATTTAAAACGAAGAGGGGTATTCATTCCAATGTAATTTCTGTCTTAGTGCTTTGTATTCACTATGATCGATTGGATGAAGTAATGTCACGGTTTTTTGTGAGCGATTAATTTTGATTTGATCACCAATTTGTAAATGCGTTAAAGATTGCATATCAAAATTGACACTCACATCTTTACCGCCAATGAGTTCAATAAAAATCGTACTGTCGCTCGATAAGACAATCGGGCGATTGGATAGTGAGTGTGGAGCAATCGGCGCTAGAACAACGCCTGCAACAGATGGATGGAGAATCGGGCCACCCGCTGCCATGGCATAAGCAGTTGAACCAGTCGGTGTTGCCACAATCAATCCATCTGATCGTTGGTTATACATAAATTGTTCATTGACATGAACGGTGAGTTCCAACATGCCAGAAACGCCAGAACGATTAACAACAACATCATTCAACGCTAGGCCAGTTCCAATGACTTGATGGTCTCTGATGACTTCTGCTTCAAGTAAGTAGCGAACATCTTCATTAAAGTGACCTTTGAGCATCTCAGTCAGTACAGCTTCCACATCTTGTAGTGGAATATCTGTCATATAGCCTAATGTACCCATGTTGATACCGATGAGCGGCACATGTTTGCCTGCAATCTGTCGGGCAATGCCTAACATCGTGCCGTCGCCACCTAAAACAATGACCAAATCAATATTGGCCTCAAATTCACTAGTTTTGATGCTCTTAAGACCTGGAATGCCACTATTTGCGGCAGTTTCAGACTCTAAAAAAACCTCGCAACCCATTGTTTGTAGGGTTTTAGCCAAATTGCTCAGCATATGGGCGAAGCCATCGGCCTGGTATTTGCCTACCAGGGCGATCTTCTTAAAATGGCGTTCTGTGTTTTTTGTCTTAAGATTTGACATGATGTTGATTAAACCATAGCCCTAATAGCCCTACAATTACTAAATCATGGATGATCGTTCTAAAAGCCTCTTAAAAACTCTCATTGAGCACTACATTGCTGATGGCCAGCCCGTTGGTTCACGTGCTTTGTCAAAGTTCTCAGGCTTGGATTTGTCAGCTGCCACGATTCGTAATGTGATGGCAGATCTCGAGGATATGGGTTTTGTGGCTAGTCCGCACACTTCAGCCGGACGTATTCCGACCCCCAAGGGTTACCGTTTGTTTGTCGATACCATGCTGACAGTTAAGCCTATTGAAGAAATCATGGCTCATGAGGCTCAGGATGCTATTCAGGCGGATGCCCCTCAGCGAGTGGTTGCTGCTGCAGCCCAAGTTTTATCTAATTTAACGAATTTTGCTGGAGTGGTTTTAACTCCCAGACGATCAGAGTTATTCAAACAAATCGAATTTTTGCGGTTATCAGAAAAGCGCATTCTTTTAATTTTGGTAACGCCGGATGGTGATGTTCAAAATCGAATTATTTTGACCGAGCGCGATTACAGTTCATCAGAGTTGGTTGAGGCAGCGAATTATTTAAATAGTCAGTTTGCTGGTCTTAGCTTCTATGAAGTTAAGGAGCGTCTCAGACAAGAGTTAGAAGGTTTACGTTCAGGCATTGCCACTTTAATGGAGGCTGCTTTAAAAGCAGGTGCTGAGGGTGCTGATGCTGACTCGGGTGTCGTGATCTCTGGTGAGCGCCGCTTATTAAATGTTGGTGATTTGTCTTCCGACATGGATAAGCTGAAACAATTGTTTGGTATGTTTGAAGAAAAAACAGGCCTGCTGCAATTATTAGATGTTTCATCTCGAGCTGAAGGTATTCAGGTTTTCATTGGTGGTGAAAGTGCTTTGGTACCAATGGAAGATATGGCGGTGATTACTGCCCCTTATAACGTGGATGGAAGAATTGTTGGAACTCTAGGGGTGATTGGCCCTACTCGCATGGCTTATGAGCGAGTAATTCCAATTGTTGATGTCACTGCTAAATTGCTTTCTGGTGCATTGAGCAGCGGCATCTACGGAAAATAAAGATTAAGATTAAAAATAACTAAAAATACAGAGAGACAATTTATGGCTATTCAACGTCAAGCCCAGCGGACTGCTATTTTGGTGGTTAATTTAGGAACACCAGATGCTCCTACTGCTAAAGCTGTTAAGCCCTACCTCAAGCAATTTTTATCGGACCCTCGCGTAGTCGAGATTCCAAAATTGATTTGGTGGTGTATTTTGAATTTAATTATTCTGCCTATTCGCTCTGGCGCATCTGCTAAAAAATATGCAAGCATTTGGTTGCATGGTGAAGTCACTGGTTCACCTTTATTGATCTATTCTCAAAAGCAAGCTCAAGCATTAAAGAAAAAATTGGAAGCTCAAGGCCATGATGTGATGGTTGAGATGGCAATGCGTTACGGCAACCCAAGTTTAGAGTCAACTTTGGAGCGTATGCGAGATGCAGGTATGGAGCGCTTGTTGGTGTTGCCGCTTTATCCTCAATATTCAGCAACCACGACAGCATCGACATTTGATGAGATTTTTAGAATATTAGCGACTTGGCGCAATCAGCCAGAGTTAAGAATCGTTAAGCACTATCACGACCATCCAGCTTATATCAGCGCGCTTAAGCAACAAGTTGAATCTTATTGGGCTCAACATGGACGTCCCAACTTTGACGGTGGAGATAAGTTACTTTTTTCATTCCACGGTGTACCTAAAAGAACTTTAGATAAAGGTGACCCTTATCACTGCGAATGTCATAAAACAGGGCGCCTGCTCCGCGAGGCTTTAGGTTTAAATGCTGAGCAAGCTATGGTTACGTTCCAATCACGCTTTGGAAAAGCAGAGTGGTTAAAGCCCTACACAGCACCAACAGTAAAAATGTTGGGTGAGAAAAAAACCAAGCGTTTGGATATTTTTTGCCCAGGGTTTCCAGCAGATTGCCTCGAAACCTTGGAAGAAATTGCCATGGAAGTTCAAGAAGACTTTATTCATGCTGGTGGTGGGAAATACAACTACATTGCATGCTTGAATGATGCGCCTGCTTGGATCGATGGTTTACATCGAATTGCCACGGAGCACACTGGCTCATGGCCTCTCAATTCTGAATCTCCAGAAGCTTTGGCTCTCAGTCAAGAAAGAGCATCTGAGCTGGCAGCCTGCCCCGTTTTACACCCTTAAAAATCAGCCTCATTAGAAATAGAAATATTTCTAATGAGGGGCTTGAAGTTCCTTTATTTGACCCCATATGCGTGTCTATTCAAAAGATAAATGACATATGAGCGACGATAAAAAACAAGAAAATCCAAAAGAAATCAATGATTTAGGAGATTCTCAGGCCGCAGCAGAGCCAAAAGAGGCTGCCCCAGCTGCTCCGTTAACGCCTGAGGAAACCATTGCTGCTTTGCAGGCTCAAATCCAGGAGCATCAAGATCAGTTCTTGCGTGCTAAAGCTGAAGTTGAAAATGCTCGAAGAAGATCTATTGAGGAAGTAACTAAGGCCCACAAGTTTGCAATCGAAGGTTTCGCAGTTGATTTATTGCCTGTGATCGATAGTTTGACTGCAGCTATAGCCGATACGGGGGCCGATTCTGTCAAGATGAAAGAAGGTATTGAGTTGACTCTTAAGCAGCTGATGTCTGCTTTAGAAAAAGGCAGAGTCCTTGAAATTAACCCTGTGGGAGAGAAGTTCGACCCACATCGTCATCAAGCGATTGCCATGGTTCCTCATGAGCAAGAAGCTAATACGGTTGTAACCGTATTGCAAAAAGGTTATTTAATCGCTGATCGTATTTTGAGACCCGCTTTAGTGACAGTTAGTCAGCCTAAGTAATTAGGTCTTGAAGAATCAGCATTGATCCCCATATTGAATATATAAACATTATTAGGAGTTAAGCATGGCTAAGATTATCGGTATTGACTTAGGTACAACAAATTCATGTGTATCTGTACTAGAAGGCAATGTGCCTAAAGTGATTGAAAACGCTGAAGGTGCTCGTACAACACCTTCAATCATCGCTTACATGGAAGATGGCGAGATCTTGGTGGGTGCTCCTGCTAAACGTCAATCAGTTACTAATCCACGCAACACTTTGTATGCTGTGAAGCGTTTGATTGGTCGTAAATTTGATGAAAAAGAAGTTCAAAAAGACATCGACTTGATGCCTTACACAATTGCTAAAGCCGACAATGGTGACGCATGGGTTGAAGTGCGCGGTAAGAAAATGGCGCCTCCACAAATTTCAGCAGAAGTTCTTCGTAAGATGAAGAAAACTGCAGAAGATTACTTGGGTGAAGAAGTAACAGAAGCTGTTATTACAGTTCCAGCTTACTTTAATGATAGCCAGCGTCAAGCCACAAAGGATGCGGGTCGCATCGCTGGTTTAGATGTTAAACGCATCATCAATGAACCAACAGCTGCTGCTTTAGCTTTTGGCTTGGATAAACAAGAAAAAGGAGATCGTAAGATCGCCGTTTATGACTTGGGTGGCGGTACATTTGACGTGTCAATCATTGAGATTGCTGACGTTGATGGTGAAAAACAATTTGAAGTGTTATCAACTAACGGTGACACATTCTTAGGTGGTGAAGACTTTGACCAACGCATTATTGATTTCATCATCGCTGAGTTCAAGAAAGAGCAAGGCGTTGATCTATCTAAGGACGTATTGGCATTGCAGCGTCTAAAAGAAGCTGCAGAAAAAGCAAAGATTGAATTGTCATCAAGCCAACAGTCAGATATCAACTTGCCATACATCACGGCTGATGCATCTGGTCCTAAGCACTTAAACATCAAAATGACTCGCGCAAAACTAGAGTCTTTGGTTGAAGACTTGATCGCTAGAACAATTGAGCCTTGCCGTATTGCGATCAAAGATGCTGGCGTTTCAATTACTGACATTCAAGACGTTATCTTGGTTGGCGGTATGACACGTATGCCAAAGGTACAAGAGAAAGTTAAAGAATTCTTTGGTCAAGAGCCACGTAAAGACGTTAACCCTGATGAGGCAGTTGCTGCTGGTGCTGCGATTCAAGGTGCTGTTCTATCTGGTGATCGCACAGACGTATTGTTGTTAGACGTAACACCTCTTTCATTAGGTATTGAAACCTTGGGTGGTGTGATGACTAAGATGATTAAAAAGAACACAACCATCCCAACGAAGCACGCACAAGTTTTCTCAACTGCTGAAGATAACCAGCCTGCGGTAACAATTAAAGTGTTCCAGGGTGAGCGCGAAATGGCGTCTGCTAATAAGGTGCTTGGCGAATTTAACTTGGAAGGTATTGCCCCAGCTTCACGCGGCACACCACAAATTGAAGTGTCATTTGATATTGATGCCAACGGTATTTTGCATGTGGGCGCCAAAGACAAAGCAACTGGCAAAGAAAACAAAATCACCATCAAGGCCAATTCAGGTTTATCTGAAGATGAAATTGCAGCCATGGTGAAAGATGCTGAAGTGAATGCTGAAGAAGATCGTAAGTTGCGTGAATTGGTTGATGCTCGCAATACAGCTGAAGCACTTGTTCACTCAACTAAGAAAGCCATGGAAGAGCATGGCGCATCTTTAGAAGCTGATGAAAAAGAAAAGATTGAAGCTGCGTTGAAAGATTTAGAAGAAGCTAGCAAAGGCACTGATAAAGATGCGATTGCTGCCAAAACTGAAGAATTAGGTAAAGCTAGTCAGAAATTAGGCGAAAAAGTTTATGCTGCTATGGCGGAAAAAGAGCAAGCTGCTCAGCCAGCCGGCGATAATGCTAAGCCTAAGGACGACAATGTCGTTGATGCCGATTTCAAGGAAGTAAACGATAAGAAGTAAGGAATAGTTTTGTCTAAAAAGCGCGACTTTTATGAAATTCTGGGTGTAGCTCGGAATGCCTCTGACGATGAGATTAAAAAATCTTATCGGAAGATGGCTATGAAATATCACCCAGACCGTAACCCTGATAGCAAAGAAGCTGAAGGTAAAATAAAAGAAGCCAAAGAGGCTTATGAGATGCTATCTGATCCTCAAAAGCGCGCTGCCTATGACCAGTATGGTCATGCAGGCGTTGACCCTAATATGGGTGGCTTCGGCGGAGGTGGTGGCGGCTTCGGTGGTGGTGGTTTCTCAGACGCGTTTGGAGATATCTTTGGAGATATATTCGGCGGTGGCTCACAAGGTCGCGGCGGTCCTCAGGTCTATCGTGGCGCTGATTTACGTTACAGCATGGAGATTAGTCTAGAAGAGGCTGCACATGGTCATGAGACTCAAATTAGAGTACCTAGCTGGTCTAATTGTGAAGCGTGTCATGGTGATGGTGCTGAACCAGGTTCTAAGGTCGAAACTTGTACAACCTGTAATGGTGCTGGTCAGGTAAGAGTTGCTCAAGGATTTTTCTCGATGCAACAAACCTGCCCACGTTGCAGTGGTTCAGGAAAATATATTCCTAAACCATGTAAGAAGTGCCACGGTGCTGGCAAGATCAAATCTCAAAAAACACTAGAAGTAAAAATACCCGCTGGTATTGATGACGGTATGCGCATCCGTTCTAGTGGTAATGGTGAACCAGGTGTTAATGGCGGCCCTAGTGGCGACTTATACGTTGAAGTGCATATTAAGCCTCATCCAGTATTTGAGCGTGATGGTGATGATTTGCATTGCAAGATGCCAATTTCATTTGTTGATGCTACTTTGGGTGGTGAAATTCAAGTGCCAACGCTATCAGGCAAGGCTACTTTTGATGTGCCTGAAGGTACTCAGAGTGGGCGAACATTTAGATTGCGTTCAAAAGGCATCAAGAGTCTAAGAACTTCTTTGCCGGGTGATTTGTACATCCATGTACAAGTTGAAACACCGGTGAAATTAAGTCAGGCTCAAAAAGATATTTTGAAGCAATTTGATGAGAGTCTTCAGTCGGGTGGTGCTAAACACAGCCCGCAACAAAAGGGCTGGTTAGATAGAGTCAAAGACTTCTTTAATTAATAAGTATTTTTAAGATTTAAAGCAGTGCTCAGGACCGGGAAATTTCCCGGTTTTGACTTCTGCGATGTACGACTTAACAGCTGCCTCGATTGAGGCTTGCCCTTCTAAAAAGTTTTTCACAAACTTTGGCGAGCGACCCGGGAATGCTCCCAACATGTCATGCATCACTAACACCTGACCTGAGCAATCTGGTCCAGCTCCAATGCCAATTGTTGGGATTTTGATTGATTCAGTAACTTGTTTACCTAGTTCAGACGGAATGGCTTCTAAGACAATCATTTGGGCGCCAGCAGTTTGTAGAGCTAGTGCGTCAGCAATCAATTGCTTAGCAGCTTCAGGTGATTTTCCTTGCACTCTAAATCCACCAAGTGTGTGAACAGATTGAGGAAGTAAACCTAAATGGCCGCAAACAGGAATGCTGCGTTGGACTAAGAAGCGAACTGTTTCAGCTAGCCATTCACCGCCCTCTAATTTCACCATCTGCGCACCAGCCCTCATTAGGAGCACTGCGTTTTCCATGGCTTGCTCAGGTGTGGCATAAGTACCAAATGGCATATCAGCAATTAAAAAGGCTGATTGATTACCTCTGGCAACGCAAGTGACGTGATACGCCATCTGTTCGATGGTCACAGGCGTTGTACTGTTATGACCTTGAATGACATTACCTAAAGAATCGCCTACGAGCAAAGCATCGATACCTGCATGGTCAAGTAGCGCTGCGAAGCTGGATTCGTAAGCTGTTAATACAGTAATTTTTTCCCCAGCTTGATGCATGGCATTGAGCTGCGTAATAGTTTTAGCAGGGCGATCTGCCGATGATTCTTGTAAATAAGCCATGTTTTTTTAAGCCTTAAATATGTTGGCTGGGGCAGTTACACCCTTTGACCTTTTCGATGCGTTGATGTGCAACATTGTCAACGTATTGGGCTAATTTACCAAATCCTGGTAAATCGATATCTGGAGCAATTTCAAGAAGCGGCAATAAAACGAAAGCTCGTTCAACCATTCTTGGGTGTGGAATTGTTAAGGTTTCCTCTTGAACAGAAACAAAGTCATAAGCCAGGACATCCAAATCTAGAGTTCTAGGCGCATTAATGAAGGGTCTTTCACGGCCAAAAGTGTTTTCAACTTTTTGACAAATGTGAAGTAAGTCGTTGGGTGTTAATTGAGTTTCAATTGAAATCACGGCATTAATAAAATCATTGCCGCTGGCATTAACAGGCGCACTTTGGTACATACAGCTACGGGTGAGCACTTTCAGCTCAGGATGCTGAGCTAAACAAACTATGGCATCTTTGATGAGCTGTTTAGTATCACCAATGTTGCCGCCGAGACCAATAAAGGCCAGTGCCATGAAACTCCCTTTTCTTTATAACCGTACTTTATCTTTTTTTTAATTATTTTGCTCAGTCGCTACTGATTTGGCATTTCGTGAGCGTGTTCTTCTTCTTTTTCGTTTGGGTGATGGCCCATTTGATTCAGAAACTATATTTTTAACAGATGCCATCAAATCTTGCCTGATTAGGTCGTCGCCTTGCCAAAAGCTTGTCCACCATTCCCCAAGCTCCATAGGCATTTCATCTGTTTCGCAACGGAGAAGAAGGAAGTCATAGCCAGCCCTGAATTTTGCGCTTTCAATGAGCCTAAAAGGATAGCGACCAACTCTTTTTTCAAGCCTTGGCTGCATTGTCCAAATCTCACGCATGTCGGCTTCGTGGCGACGCTGCATACCTAGAAAAGCTTTTTGAGATTCAAAAACCTCATCAATTGCTGCATGTAATGCCGGGACGCTTGGCATGCCACCATTTTCGTAGTGAGCCCAAGCATCTTGAACATCATGCCAAAGGAGACTGGCAAATAAAAATCCTGGTGAAACAGGCTTACCGGCCCGAACGCGAAGATCAGTATTGTCTAAAGATTTTTTAACAAAAAGAGCTCTATCTTCATTTTCAAGAATGGCGTCAATGAGAGGAAGTATTTTTTGATGCAGCCCAACATCTTTAAGTCCTTGAAGAGATGCCCAGGCATGACCAGACATTAAGAGCTTAAGGATTTCATCGAATAATCTCGAGCTTGGCACATCTTGAATTAAATCGCCCAGAGTTTCTATGGGCGCAAGCGTGTCCGGTTCAATTACAAATCCGGTTTTAGCAGCAAAACGAATAGCGCGAAGCATTCGAACAGGGTCTTCTCTGTAGCGCTGGCTAGGTTCACCAATCATTCGAATCGTTCTGGCCTCAATATCTTGCATGCCGCCGTGATAATCAAGCACCGTTTCTGTTTGCGGATCGTAGTACATCGCATTGATTGAGAAATCTCTGCGAGTAGCATCTTCACCTTGACTGCCCCAAACGTTATCTCTCAGGATCCGGCCATTGGCTGCAACGTGCGCATCATCTGCTTGGACGTGAGCTCTAAATGTTGATACTTCAATAATTTCAGGTCTCTCTTTGCCGTAAAAAGTAACGTGCACAATTTGAAAGCGACGACCAATTAATCGTGAGCGTCTAAATAATTTTTGAACCTGATCAGGAGTTGCATTGGTTGCCACATCAAAATCTTTGGGAGCAATGCCTAAAAGTAAATCTCGAACAGCGCCACCAACAATATAAGCATCATACCCAGCCTCTTGTAAGACGTGAGTGACCTTAATGGCATTTTTTGAAAGTAGCTCTGGGTTAATGTGATGTGAGCGTTTCAGAATTTTCTTGGGCGTTAGACCATGCCCATGCAGCAAACTTTTTTGCTTAGATGGCTTACTTAGAATTCTGTCAATAAAGCGACGAATCATTTAAATAATTCCAAAACAGGCCAATCATTCTCAAGAGCTTTTTTGCGCAAATTGTCATCGGGGTTGGTTGGTTTGGCGATAGATACTTTTTCCATGAGTGGTAGATCATTGATCGAGTCAGAGTAAAAGTAGCTTTGACTCAAGCTTTCCCATGACAAGCCTTGTGCCGCTAGCCAGTTATCAACTCGAACAACTTTCCCTTCTCTAAAGTTAGGAATGCCAGCAACTTTCCCAGAAAAGTTTCCAGTTATTGGGTCGCCAATCACTTCAGGTTCTGTTGCAATCAGGTGTTCAATACCAAATGCCGCAACAATCGGCCTTGTTACAAAACTGTTAGTTGCTGTTACAACGCAACATAAATCGCCTTGATCCTGATGCTTCTTCACTAAATTAAAAGCATTGGGATGAAGGTTGGGACGAATCACTTCATGCATGAAGCTTTCGTGCCAAATATTGAGTTGTTGGCGAGAGTGCTCGGCAAGAGGTTTTAGAGCAAATGCTAAGAACGCAAAAATATCTAAGCGCCCAGCTTTGTAATCATTGTAAAAACGCTCATTTTCAGCGGCGTAATATTGTGCGTCGACCACTCCAGTTTTAACTAAAAAGCGTCCCCATTCATGGTCGCTATCAATAGGGAGGAGTGTGTGGTCTAAATCGAATAAGGCTAGTTGTGTCATTTAAGTGTAATTATGCTCAATTTTTCTGAGCTAGCAGTTCTTTTACTAAATGAAGCGTGATGGCGCGCTTTGTTTCAAGGGAGTAAGTGTCTAAGGCGTCAAGCAGTGACATCAAGCTCGACATATCTCTGTGGAAGTGGCGCAGGAGCCATGGCGTGACATCACTGGATAACTGGAGGCCGCGTGCATGAGCTGCTTGCTCTAATGCCTGAGATTTCTCAGCATCAGAAAGTGCGTGCATCTGAAATACAAGGCCCCAGGCCAGACGCGTTCTTAAATCATCTCTTAACTGAAGATTGGCTGGAGGTTGTTGCCCACAAGTCAAAAGAGCTTGGCATGATGATTCGCGAATCAAATTATGGAGTCTAAACAGCGCCCCTTGAGCAAACTCATCTAATGAGTCAATATCATCCACACATAAAAGAACAGGCGTTAAAGGGTTTTCTGAAATCAAGGAGCCTGCAGCGCGCCATTCGTCTTGACTGCTGTCATGGTCCAGCAGACAAACATCGATATCTAAGTTCTTGGCGCTTAATTTCATGGCTTCTAAGATGTGCGTTCTGCCGGAGCCACTTTCGCCCCATAGATGCATCATTCTTAAGTCCGCGCGCAATGGCGTTTCTTTTTCAGTGGTTTGCCAAAATTTTTGTAAGTCTGTTAACAGAGCTAATAAATTTTCATTGCCAGTTGGAATGAAGTTATCCAAGCTAGCTTGTGGCGTATGCCCTAAGTCAAGAGCTATTTGGCGAGGCAAAGAAGACAATTTGGACACTTTGATTATTTCTGATACCAAGCACTGTTTTTATAGCTGTGCATAGCGTGCCTTGTTAGAACAAGTGCGATAGCACTCATTGGTAAAGCAAGTAATACGCCAAAAAATCCGAACCAGCCACCAAACAAAATAAGAGCAAAGACAACCAACACAGGATGCAAGCCAATTCGTTCACCCACTAATTTGGGTGTCAGAATGAAGCTTTCAAGGGATTGACCCGCTATATAAAGAGCTAGCACAGCGATGACGCTCACGCCGGCCTCTGCTTGTAATACCGCAGATAAGAGGGCTAACACCAATGCAGCTCCATAACCAATATAAGGAATAAAAATAGCAATGCCAGTTAATAAACCAAGGGCTAATGCACCAGTCATGCCTAGGAAGTACAAACCAACGCAGTAGTAAATTGAAAGTAGTGCAATAACAATTAATTGACCTCTTAGGTATTGAGATAAGAGTTCGTCGATCTCATGGGTAATCGTTGTGACTTGAGTTAACCAGCGCAGAGGAATAATCGGCGTTAACTTCTTGAAAAACTCATCCCATTCAGTAAGAAGATAAAAAACAATAAAAATAATTAGTACTAAGGCAAAGATGCTGGCCAACAAAGTTTGACCTGAGTTCAGTAATGCTGATAAACCTGATCCAATCAGAGCATCAGCATTGTTGGATAGCTGTGCACTGATACGTTCTTGCAATAAACCTTGGATTTTTTGGATATCAAAATTGATGGCTAGGTTATCTAGGGTCGGTTGCATGGCCGCTTGCGTTTGAGAAAGCCAAACTGGGAATTGTTCTCTCAAAGCAGGCAATTCTTTCTGTAAAACACTTAAAAATAGAAGAATCAGCCCTGAAATCGCGAAAAAACCAATTAAAACCGTCAAAATTGCAGAAAATATCTTACCCAGTCCAAGCCCTTGAAGCCTGACCGCTAGGGGTCTTAGGACATAAGCTAAGATAAAAGCAGCTAAGAAAGTTGTTAATAAAGAGACCATAGGTTTAGCGTATCCACTAGAATTCTAAGATTCTACTGATTCAAATACATTTATAGCTATGTCTGATCAAAATTCTTCTCAATCCAAAGGACTTTCATACCGCGATGCGGGCGTTGATATGGAGGCTGGTGACGCTCTAGTGGAGCGTATTAAGCCTATGGCCAAGAAAACCATGCGCGAGGGCGTTTTGGCGGGTATTGGTGGCTTTGGAGCCCTTTTTGAGGTGCCTAAGCGTTATAAGGAGCCAGTATTGGTTTCTGGTACGGATGGCGTTGGTACAAAGCTCAAGTTAGCTTTTGACTGGAATCGTCATGACACAGTGGGCCAAGACTTGGTGGCCATGAGCGTGAACGATATTTTGGTTCAAGGCGCTGAACCTCTATTTTTCTTGGATTACTTTGCTTGTGGCAAGTTATCTGTTGATACGGCTGCAACAGTTGTTGGTGGCATTGCCTTAGGCTGTGAGTTATCTGGTTGCGCGTTGATCGGTGGTGAAACTGCTGAAATGCCAGGTATGTACCCTGAAGGTGAATACGACTTAGCTGGATTTGCAGTCGGTGCAGTAGAAAAGTCGGCCATGATTACGGGCGCCACTATTGCCCCGGGTGATGTGATCCTTGGTTTGGCATCAAGTGGTGCGCATTCCAACGGTTATTCTTTAGTTCGCAAGATCATTGATCGCGCAGGCGCTAAACCAACTGATGATTTCCATGGTCAAACACTCAGTGATGTTGTGATGGCCCCAACCAGAATTTATGTCAAATCAATGTTGGCATTGATGTCAAAGATCACTGTTAAAGGTATGGCTCATATTACTGGTGGTGGTTTAGTTGAAAACGTGCCCCGCGTTTTGCCTGAGAATACTCAAGCTGTATTGCATCGTGATGCTTGGCAGTTACCAAAATTATTCCAGTGGTTGCAAAAAGAAGGTGGCGTAGAGGATGCAGAAATGCACCGTGTATTTAACTGCGGCATTGGTATGGTTGTGATCCTTAATCCAGCAGATGCAGCTGCCGCCAAAGCTCAATTAGAGTCTACAGGTGAAACTGTTTATCAATTGGGTGAAGTTGTTGCTAGACCTGCTGGTGCGCATCAAACGATTGTTGTTTGATTGCCCAATTAATTTTTTGTTGATTAAATAATTTGGTGGTGAGCAAGACAAACTTGCTCACACCTATCCATATCAGATTCACTGAGTGGATCAAATACTTCTCTCTCAGCAATGCCGCGCAACCAAGTTAACTGTCGTTTAGCTAGTTGACGTGTCGCTGCAATTGATTGATCTTTTAATTCTTCTAAATTGATGTTGCCATCAAGGTATTGCCAGGCTTGACGATAGCCTACAGCGCGCATCGATGGAAGATCGGGATGTAATGCAGTATTTCCTCGTAAGGCCTGCATCTCTTCCAAAAATCCTTGATCCATCATGATTTCAAAGCGCTGAGCAATGCGACTATGTAAAACGGAACGGTCAGATGGTTCTATTGAAATCAATCTCAAGTTAACGGGGATGTCTGAGTCGCCACGACCAGTATCTTTGGGCTCTTCTTTGAGCCATTCCGACATGGGCTTGCCACTTTGGATAAATATTTCTAAAGCCCGTTGGATTCGTTGAGCATCATTCTTTTCTAGACGAGCTGCCGTGATCGGATCAACCTGAGCTAATTCATCATAAATAGCATGCCAACCTAATTCTTTGGCACGTTCTTCAATATCAGCTCTTATTTCTGGTGAAGCAGTTGGCATGTTTGATAAGCCGTGCGCCAATGCTCTCCAATAGAGCATCGTGCCACCAACAATCAGCGGAATATTTCCGCGCGCTCGAATTTCCTGTATCCATTGTTTGGCATCTTTAGCAAATCTAGCAGCTGAATAAGGATCTTCTGGATTAGCAATATCAATGCCATGATGAATGACTTCTTGCATTTCTTCTTTGCTAGGTTTAGCAGTACCGATATCCATTCCTCGATACACCAATGCAGAATCCATGCTGATAATTTCAATAGTGCGCCCATGCTTTTTTGCTGCTCTAGCAAACCGCATGCTCATAGCGCTTTTGCCGCTGGCAGTTGGTCCAACAAGAGAAATAACGGCTTCGCTTGAATTCAAGACTATCGACCACGCAAAAATAATTTATCTAAATCTTGAATGCTTAACTGAACCCATGTTGGGCGACCATGATTGCATTGATCGGCTCGCTCAGTTTGTTCCATTTGGCGAAGCAGTGCATCCATCTCAGTCAATGTGAGCGCGCGATGCGCTCTCACAGCAGCGTGACATGCTTGTGTGGCTAGTCTTTCATGTTGAGCTGCATCGATAACGGCCTTAGAACCAGTTAAGTCCAACTCGCCCAATAGATTTCTTAATAGACCGATAGGTTCTGATCTTTGCAAGAGTGTAGGGATTGTTCTGATCGCCAATTGCGTTGGTGATAGGGTTGCTACATCAAAACCAAGTTGAGTGAGTGTGTCGCGGTGATCTTCGGCTTTGCTCACTTCTAGCTCTGATGCATGCATCACGATAGGAACTAACAGCTGTTGGACCTTGATGCCGGTAGCTAAATCTTGTTTAAGCTTTTCATACAAAACACGTTCATGCGCAGCGTGCATATCCACAAGGACTAAGCCATGTTGGTTTTGCGCCAAAATATAAATGCCGTGTATTTGTGCAAGCGCATGCCCTAATGGTTGTTCAGTGCTTGAGCTTGAATGAGGCCCTAACTCATTATGAAGTTTTTCTTCGTGATTTAAATTAGAGAAAAAGCTATCAATACTACTTTTGCTACTTTGACTCAGTGGTAAGTGTTGATTGCCCGCTTGTGAAAGTTGTGGGTTCCATGAGGAACCTTGAGGCATAGCTTGATCACTGCTTCTAAATGAATAAGTATCTTGTGAGCCATCAGGTGTTTTGATCGTTTGCCCAGCTGCAGTGCTTAAAGCATGCTGAATTGCTTTATAAATAAATTGATGAACTGCACCACCTTCTCTAAATCGAACTTCGGTCTTAGCAGGGTGTACGTTTACATCAACCAATTGAGGATCAATATCCAGAGATAGAACCACCATGGGTTGTCTGTCGCCATGCAGAACATCTTGGTAGGCACTTCGAATCGCGTGTTGTACAACTTTGTCGCGCACGAATCGCCCATTCACATAACTGAATTGTTGATCTGCTCTAGCTCTGCTAGCGGTTGGTTGGCTAATAAAGCCTCTTAGAGTTAATGGTCCGGAGGCGCTTTCTAGGGCAATGCGTGATTCATGGAATTCTTTGCCCAGAATGGAGTCAACTCGTTGTTCGATGTTGCCGTGCGCCCACCTCTCAAGTACTTTGCCGTTGTGCCAAATAGCAAAAGCGATATCTGGGCGGGATAGTGCAATCCGTCGAACCACATCTAAACAATGACCTAGTTCTGTTGAGGCGCTTTTTAAAAACTTACGTCTCGCAGGTGTATTGAAATACAAATCTTGAACATCGATGGTGGTGCCTGTTGGGCCTGATGCAGGGCTAACGTCACCCACTGTTTCACCACCATTCACATTAATTTGCCATGCGTGGTCATCATCGCTGGTGCGTGTGGTGATGCTTAATCTTGATACAGATGCAATTGAAGCGAGCGCTTCACCTCTAAAACCAAGAGAAGCTACTGACTCAAGATCGTGCAGAGATTTAATTTTGCTCGTGGCATGACGCTGTACTGCAAGATGTAATTCTGTGTGAGCAATGCCCAGCCCATCATCTTGAATAGAAATTCTTTGGCAGCCACCTTCTTCAAGGCGAATGATGATGGCGCTAGATCCAGCATCAATGGCATTTTCTAAAACTTCTTTGACGACAGATGCGGGTCTTTCAACAACTTCGCCAGCAGCAATTTGACTGATCAGGGTATCCGGCAATGCGGCAATGGCTTGTCTCATTTAATGCGCAAAGCTTTCTAGTGGTGGCGATACTGCTGCTCAAGCTCAATGATCTGCTCTCTGATTTCATCAAGGTCGGTCGCCTCTGGCGATTCATCAATGTATTTCTGCATATCTTCGATAGCAGGTCTGATGTAATCCAATTGCGCTAAAGCTAAACCACGATCTCTAATTTCTTCGATGGCTTGCGGTAACAAAATAACTAAGCGTTGTTGAATGCCTAATAATCTTTCCCAACGCTCTTGTTGGGTATAGATCGCCTTCAGATTTCTTAAGAACCTTGAAAGTATCTCTCTTGAGCTAGATGATCTTAAAAAGGCGCTTAAAGGTAATTGCAACTCCCCTCGATAGCCTTGAGCATCTAAGTAAGGATCGAGCATTTCTTGTAGTTCTTGCTTCGATAAGGATGTGCCTGTCAGGGGATCCATGATTACTTCGCCTTGAGGCAATGACACTCTCACCATAAAGTGATTCGGGAATGACACACCTTTGATGTTTAAACCTAATTGTTGACCCAACTCCATAAAAATCAGCGCCAAAGAAATAGGTATGCCGCGACGGGTTTCTATCACGCTGTGTAAATAAGAGTTATTGGGATCGTAGTAATCGTTGCGATTCGGCCCAAATCCTAATTCTTTGAAAAAGAAGTTTTTAAGGATTTGTAACTTTTGAATATCTTGCATTTCATGAGTGACACGATGTTTGACTTTGTCACCCATTAAATCGAGTTCATCCATCACATTTTGAATGATGAGATCTGGATAAGCGTGCTGAGCTGCTGCGATAGCAGCTTCTGTCAGAGGAAAGTGTTCGTCCTCAGATACGAGTGATGCGAAGTAATCTAATTGTTGTGTTGGCATATGCGTTAGTTATTTCGCTCGGTATAAAAAATCTTTTGTTCTAAAGCCTGTGATCCATAAAGTGCCAAGGTAAACAAAGCCAGCAAGACTTAACCAAAGCATCAATAAACCAATTCTAATCATTGGAGTATTTCTTAGTTCCAGCCAATCATGCTGACGTGCACCAAAATAGAAAACAATCGTAATGGCAATTAAACCAATCGCCAGCTTCATGAAGAATTTAACCCAACCCGCATTCTCATGAAAAATACCAATTTTGCTCAAGCCTCTCCAAAGCATGGCAGCATTCAGGCAGGCACCCAAACCAATCGATAGGGCTAAGCCAGCATGATCAAGCCATGGCACCAAAATAATGTTTGCAATCTGAGTGAGCACTAACACTCGTATGGCAATCTTCACAGGTGTTTTGATATCTTGTCTTGAGTAATAGGCGGGCGCCAAAATTTTCACCAAAATCAAACCAATCAATCCGACGCCATAGGCAGCTAAGGCGTGCTGTGTCATCACTACATCCATCGCTGTAAATTGACCGTAGTGATACAAGACGGCAGCTAGAGGTTGCCCAAACAAAAATAAAGCAATCGCTGCTGGCGCAGAAAGGATGAATGTCAGCTTAAGGCCCCAGTCCATTAACTGAGCAATTTGCTCATTATCTTTTTGTGCATTGGCTCTACTTAAGCTTGGTAAGAGAACTGTGCCAATCGCAACTCCAAGAAGCGCTGTTGGGAATTCCATCAAACGATCTGCATACGAAAGCCAAGAAACGCTACCTGAAGCCAAGTGAGAGGCAATATTGGTATTAATGATTAAAGATAGTTGAGCCACTGACACAGCAAATAATGCTGGAATCATCAGCTGTAAAACTTTTCTAGCGCCTGGGTGATTCCACGCATTTTTGATATTGCCCCAGCTCAGACTAATTCTGGGTAGCAAGCCAATTTTCTTCAATGCAGGGATTTGAATTGCCAATTGCGTAATACCACCCAAAATCACGCCAATGCCTAAGGCGTAAATCGGTGTTTCAAAATATGGTGAAAGCAGCCAAGATGAAAAAATCATCGATAAGTTCAATAAAACCGGGGTAAAGGCTGGAATTGAGAACTTTTTATAGGTATTGAGGATGCCTGCTGATAAAGAAACCATCGAAATCAGCCCGATATAAGGAAACATGATCCTCGTTAAAACTAGGCTAGCTTCATGAGCTCCACCGTCCTGAAAGCCCGAAGCCACTAAAAATATGATCCAAGGGGCCCCAATGAGGCCAATCATGACTGTGATGATCAAAGCCCAGAAAAGTAGGGTGGCAATGGCACTTACCATCAAATAAGTGCCTTCTTGGCCCTCTTTTGTCGAAGTTTCCCCTAAAACAGGTACAAAAGCCTGAGAAAAGGCCCCCTCAGCGAACAATCTTCTTAATAAATTAGGGATCCTAAAGGCCACATTAAAGGCGTCAGTCCACTCTGAAGCCCCGTAAGTACGGGCTATAAGCGTTTCTCGTAGCAATCCAGTGATGCGGGAAAGCATCGTAAAGCTGCTAATTTTGGCGGCGGCAGATAATAAATTCACAGACGTAGTTTTACAGATTTCTGCCAGGGGTGGTAGCCTTGGCCAGGATAAGTTATAATCTTTTTCTTTTGGCAATACCCCTAAAGGTTACAAACATGGCAAATACCGCCCAAGCTCGTAAACGTGCCCGCCAGGCAGTTTCTCAAAACGAACACAACGCTAGCTTGCGTTCACGTCTTCGTACAGCTATCAAGACTGTACGTAAAGCCGTTGACGCTGGTGATAAAGACGCAGCAGCTAAGGTTTTCCAAGCTGCTCAGGCTACCATCGATAAAATTGCTGACAA
>JACCEC010961318.1_pt1 | contig 51540 bp, 49 predicted proteins | sample 7450121 | NCBI WGS metagenome assembly JACCEC01 (sample SAMN15323455, study PRJNA562643) | freshwater metagenome | isolation source: river surface water | place: USA:Blue River Watershed | collected 2017-08-18
GCTCACCGTGCGCTCGGCCAACTGCCTGAAGGCCGAAAACATCTATTACATCGGTGACCTGATCCAGCGCACCGAGAACGAGCTGCTCAAGACCCCCAACCTGGGTCGCAAGTCGCTTAACGAGATCAAGGAAGTCCTCGCTTCGCGCGGCCTGACCCTGGGCATGAAGCTGGAAAGCTGGCCGCCCGCCGGTCTGGACAAGCGCTGATTTTTTCGTAACCAATGGTGAACTGGCAGTACCTGATACGGCTGCCTTTTATAGATAAGGAAAGGAACACACCATGCGCCACGGACACGGCCTCCGTAAACTGAACCGCACCAGCGAGCACCGCCTCGCCATGCTGCGCAACATGATGAACTCGCTGCTCGAGCACGAAGTCATCAAGACCACCGTCCCCAAGGCCAAGGAATTGCGCCGTGTGGTCGAGCCCATGATCACCCTGGCCAAGGAGCCCACGGTCGCCAACCGCCGCCTGGCCTTCGATCGTCTGCGTAACCGTGACATCGTGACCAAACTGTTCAACGAACTCGGCCCGCGCTTTAAGGCGCGTCCGGGCGGCTACACCCGCATCCTGAAGATGGGTTTCCGCGTCGGCGACAACGCGCCGATGGCACTCGTCGAGCTGGTGGATCGTCCCGCTGCTGCTGCCGATGCAGCACCTGCGAGCGAGTGATCGCACGCACTTGATGCTATACTCTGACCTCTGACGCGCGATGGAGCAGCCTGGTAGCTCGTTGGGCTCATAACCCAAAGGTCGCAAGTTCAAATCTTGCTCGCGCAACCAAATCAAAGCTAAGGTCTTCACGGCCGGCGCTGAGCAAAACGCCCACTTTCCAGTGGGCGTTTTTGTTTCTGGCGCGAGCGATCAGCTCAGTGCGGTTGGGCGCCAGCCCCGGTCTCCGACGCAGCAGACACACGAGGCTGTTGCGTCGCTCCTGCGTGCGACTGGATCTCGATGCGTTGGCTGCGCTCCTGCTGCGCCTCCTTGGGCACATGGATGGTGAGCACGCCGTTGTCGAAATCCGCATGCACGCGCGCAGGATCTGGCGTGTACGGCAGTTGCAGGCTGCGCTGAAAGCGCCCGTAGCTGCGCTCCATGAGGTAGTAGTCCTCCTTCTTGTCCTCGGCTTCGTTGGATTTCTCGCCGCGGATCGTGAGCGTATTGCCCTCTAGTCGCAACTCGACCGCCTCCGGTTTGACGCCGGGCAGGTCGGCGCACACGCACAGCTCCTGATCGTTCTCTCGAACATCGAGCCGGGGCACGGACAGGGACGGGCCCGCTGCCAGCGGGCTGCTGCCGCCGAAGAAATCTTCGACCAAGCGGGCCATTTCGCGCTGGAGGTCAGAAAGCGGCTCGATCCCGGTGACGGATCGAGCCGGCGAACGCAGAGAGGGGAGGAAGCGGGACATCACACGGCTCCTTCAAGATGAGGGTGGAGACAAGAGACCCCGATGATGTGAGCCGCGTGAAGCGCGGGATGTGGGCCGGCAGGCGGGGCGGCTGTCGGACGGGCGATCAACCCGCGCCGACTCAGTCGCTTGCGGATGCGTGCCTGGAAATGGCCGTGGCCTCACCCATGAGGCCACGCGGCCGCCACAGCAGCATCAGCGCGATCAGCACCCCGATCAGTACCACTTGCAAGGCCGCGGCGCGCGCCTGTTCAGCCTGGGGCACGACCCCGCGCAGCAGGCCGCCCGATACCGCCCAGAAGCCCCACACCACATAGGCGCCCAGGATGGCGCCGCGGTTGTTGCCCGAGCCGCCGACGATCAGCATGGCCCACATCTGGAAAGTGAGAATGGGCAGGAAGTCCTCCGGCGCCACGAAGCCGACGAAGTGCGCATACAGCGCACCGCCCAGCCCCATCAGCATGCTGCCGATCACGAAGGACTGAAGGCGGTAGGCGAAGGCCTGCTTGCCCAAGGAGGCGGTCGCGTCCTCGTCTTCGCGGATCGCGCGCAGCACGCGGCCCCAGGGACTGCGAACCAGGCGCTCCAGGCCCAGGTAGGCCAGCGCTAGCAAGGCCAGGACCAGCGCCAGGTAGGCCAGCGTCCAGTTCACACCGGTGCCGAACCAGCCTTGCATCGGCTTGGGGATGAACTGCACGCCAAACGGTCCGCCGGTGAGCCACTGCGCGTTGAGCGCCACCAGTTGAACCGTGACTGCGATGCCGAAGGTGGTGATCGCCAGGTAGTCGTGTCGCAGGCGCAGCGTGGCCAGGCCGACCAAGAGGCCCGCGATGCCACTGGCGACCATCGCGCCGAGCCAGCCCAGGACCACCGGCCAACCCAGGCCGCCCACGCGCCCGGCGGTCTCGGGTGTGGTGAGCAGCGCTGAGGTGTAGGCGCCTATGGCGACAAAGCCCGCCACGCCCACGTTGAACAAGCCCGTGTAGCCCCATTGCAGGTTCAGCCCCAGCACGATCACCGCGAAGACGGTGGCGAACACCAGGAAGAAGCTGCCGTAGGAAACGAAGTCGATGAAGCCGGGCATGGTCGGAGGCGGGCTAGGTCTTCTCGGGGAACAGACCCGTGGGCCGCACCAGCAGGATCAGGATCAGAACGATGAAAGAGGCGGCCGCGCGGTACTCCGCACCGACCCACATCACGGCAGCACTCTCGGCCAGGCCCACGATCAGGCCGCCGAGCACCGCGCCCCAGACCGAACCGATGCCGCCCAATATGGCGGCGGCAAAGAGGGGCAGCAGCAGGTCCTGGCCCAGGGTGGGGCGCAGTTGCACCGTGAGACCTGCGAGCACGCCAGCCACCGCCGCCAGCACGCCGCCCAGCACCCAGGTGGCGCGCAGCACACGCTCGGGATCGATGCCGCACACGCGCACCAGCTGCGGATTGAGCGAAGTCGCGCGCATCGCGCGGCCCAGGGTGCTGCGCGAGAGGAACAGGTGCACCGCCATGACGGTGGCCAGCGTGAGAACCAGCACAAAGATCTGGTCGGGCGTGATGCGCAGGCCGCCATGGAACGACCGGGGCAGCAGCGGAATCGCCATCTGCAGCGCGTCGGAGTAGTACTGCGGGATACCGCCGTAGATAAAGAACAGGATGTTGCGCAGGGCCAGCGCCGCGCCAAAGCTGGCGATCACCAGCGTGATCGCGCCTTGCGCGCGCAGGCGCTTGAACAAAAGCCCATCGACCGCCAGCGCCAGGCCCACAGTGCCCACGATGGCGACGCCCAGCCCCAGCACCAGGGGCCAGCCGAACGACAGCGGTCCGAAGGGGCCGTTGCCCACCAGGGTCTGGAACCAACCCACCGCCGACAGCGCGAGGTAGGCGCCCCAGGCCAGCATCTCGCCGTGGCCGAAATTGGAAAAGCGCAGGATGGAAAACGTGAGCGTCAGGCCGATCGCGCCCAGCGACACGATGGAGCCCACCACCAGGCCATCGGCCAGCATCTGCAGCATCATGGTTGCGCCTCCACATGCCGGCCCAGATACAACTGCGCGATGCGCTCGTCGCGCGCGAGTTCGCGCGCGGGTGCCACCACTTTCTCGCAGCCCTCGACCAGCACCGCGGCACGGTCGGCGATGGCCAGGGCCGCCTTCACGTTCTGTTCGACCAGAACGACGGTGATGCCCTCGGCGGCGATGCCACGCAGCACCTGGAATACCTCGGCCACCAGGCGCGGCGAGAGCCCCGCCGAGGGCTCGTCGAGCATCAGCACGCGGGGCAGGTTGATCAGGGCGCGGGCGATGGCCAGCATCTGGCGCTGCCCGCCCGAGAGACGGCCCGCGAGCAGCTTGCGCTGGCGGGCCAGGTCGGGAAACTGCGTGTACAGGTGGTCCAGACGCGCGCGCGGCGCGCGTTGCAGGGCCGCCGCGAGCTCCAGGTTCTCGGCGACGCTGAGGTTGGTGAAGACGTTCTCGGTCTGGGGGACGAAGCCCAGGCCCAGGCCGGCCATCGCATGTGCGGGTTCGCGCGTGATGTCGCGGCCGGCGAGCAGCACACGGCCCTCGGTGACTGGCACCAGGCCGGCCACCGCCTTCACCAGCGTGGACTTGCCCGCGCCGTTAGGGCCGAGGATGGCGACGATCTCGCGATCGTGCACGTCCAGGCTGGCACCGCGCACGATGGACAGGCCCGGCTCATAGCCGGCCCACAGCCCTTGGATCTGCAGCACGGGTGCTGGCAGGCTGCTGTTCACGCGGTCTCCTCGGGCACCGGCGCGCCCCCCAGATAGGCCTCGACCACGCGCGGGTCCTGCAGGACCTGCGCCGCGCGGCCCGAGGCGAGCAGCTGGCCCTGTGCCATCACCAGCACCGGGTCGCACAGCGAGGCGATGAGGTCCATGTTGTGCTCGATGATCAGGAAATTCACGCCCTGGCGATGCAGCGTGGCGATGCGGTCCACGATGGTGTCCAGCAGCGCCGGGTTGACGCCCGCACCGGGTTCGTCCAGCAGCACGAGCTTGGGGTCGGACACCATCGCGCGCGCCAGCTCCAGCAGCTTGCGCTGGCCACCCGAGAGCACGCGCGCAGGTTCCTGCGCCAGGCGCGCCAGGCCGACGAAGTCCAGCCAGTGCATGGCGCGTTCGCGCACCTGGGCCTCCTCGCGCGCCACGCGTGCAGGCGAGAGCCAGTTGCGCCAGAAGGATTCGCCCGCCTGGCCCTTGGGCGCGAGCATCACGTTTTCCAGCACCGACATCGCGGCGAAGGGTCTGGGAATCTGGAAGGTACGGGCCAGACCCGCATGAAAGACCTGGTCGGGGCGCAGGCCGCTGATCACGCGCCCGTCGAGGGTGATGCGCCCGCCATCGGGCCGGTAGGCGCCCGCGATCAGGTTGAACAAGGTGGTCTTGCCCGCGCCGTTGGGGCCGATCAGGCCCGTGATGCGTCCGGGCTCCAGCGTGAAGGAGACACCGTCCACGGCGCGGTGGCCGCCGAACGCTTTGACAACATCGTCCAAAATCAGCATCGCGACGATTCTTACCGAAAATCAGGAGCATCCATGGTCGATGACGGATTCGAGCTTTACGACCTGCGCGTGGAGGTGGTCGCGCCGCCGGGCGCACGCATTTATTGCAACGCCAAGCCGGGTGACTCTTTCGAGGTGCACGGCGAGATGCTGCACTTTCCGGCGGGCCAAGGGTTTTCCCTTTATTCGCTGGCGGCCCTGCTGCCGCTCTTGCCCGCCAAGCAGCGCGTGACCGACCCGAACGACTGGATGTCCACCGACGCCGAAGTCGCCTGCCCCGATCCGAACTGCCCCACCCGCTTTCGCATCACCCGCACCGGCAAGCGGCGCTTTCGCCACGCCGACACCACCGCCGTGCCTTTGAAGGACAACGCATGAAACCCGAACGCACCGTGCTGGCCCCCGGCTACGAGATCCCCCGCCTGATCCGCGGCGGCTGGCAGCTGGCCGGAGACCATGGCGAGGTCGATCCCGAGCGCGCCGTGAACGACATGGCGGCCTTCGTGCAGGCCGGGGTCGACGCCTTCGACTGCGCCGACATCTATACCGGTGTGGAAGACATCATCGGCCGCTATCGCGAGCGCGATCCCTCGCTGCGCGTGCACACCAAATTCGTCCCCGACCTGGCCGACCTGGCGAACGTGGATGAATCCTATGTGCGACGCATCAACGCCCGCTCGCGCCAACGCCTGCGCACGCCGGCGCTGGACCTGGTGCAGTTTCACTGGTGGGACTACGAGGTGCCCGGCATGCTGCAGGTGGCCCGCCACCTGGCGACGCTGCACCAGGAAGGCCTGATTCGCCATCTGGGCGGCACCAACTTCGACTCGGTGCGCACCGAGCAGATGCTCGACGCGGGCGTACCCCTGGTCAGCATGCAGGTGCAGTATTCGCTGCTCGATCGCCGACCCGCGGGCGCGCTGTCGGCGTTGTGTGCGCGCAGCCCGGTGCGCCTGCTTTGCTATGGCACGCTGGCCGGGGGCCTGCTGACCGAGGCGTGGCTGGACGCGCCCGAGCCCGACGCGCTGACCAACCGCTCCCACATCAAATACAAGCTGGTGATCGATGACTTCGGGGGCTGGAAGGCCTTCCAGGAACTGCTGCATCTGCTGCAGTCCATCGGTCGCAAGCATGGCGTGGGCATTCCCGCGGTGGCTACGCGTTGGGTGCTCGATCAGCCGCATGTGGCGGCGGCCATCGTGGGTGCGCGCTATGCGGCGCACCTGCCTGGCCACCTGCAGGTCTTCGACTTCGCGCTCGACGCCGCCGACCGCGCGGCCATCGAAAAGCTTGTGTCAGAATGCCCCGGTCCCCAGGGAGACACCTATGCGCTGGAGCGCGATCGCAGCGGTCGGCACGGGCGCATCATGAAATACAACCTGAACAAGATCGAATGATCCCCATGAGGAGTTTGCGCATGAAGACGTCGGTTCTCGCCCCCTTGGCCGCCTTGGCGGTCTCCCTGTTCTCCGGTGTTTCGGCCTATGCCCAGGCGCCCGCCTGCAAGCACACCGTCGGCATGGTGGTCTCGCTCACCGGCCCCGCCGGCCGTTTCGGCCAGGCCGCCTCCAAGTCGGTGGAGATGGCCTTTCGCGACCTGAACGCCGCGGCGGGCAGCGCCGGCATCGCGGGCTGCCAGTTGGCCGTTGAAGTGCGCGACGCGCAAAGCCAGGGCACGGTGGCCGTGGACCAGGCCCGCCAGCTGGTGGACCTGCGCAAGACGCCGGCCCTCATTGGCGGCATCATCTCCTCGGTCTCGATTCCCATCGTGACCTCGGTCACCGCGCCGGCCGGCGTGGTGCAGATCTCGCCGGCTTCGTCCTCGCCCACGCTCACGCGCATGGCCGCCGAGGGGCAGACCAAGGGCTGGTTCTTCCGCACCATCACCTCCGACGCGCTGCAAGGCACGGCCGCTGCCAAGTACGCGCTGGACCAGGGGCTGCGTAATCTGGCCATCATCCATGTGAACAACGACTTCGGCGTCAACATGCTCGCCGAGTTCCGTCGCACCTACGAAGCCCTGGGCGGCAAGATCTCCAGCGTCACCCCGTACAACCAGAGCCAGGCCTCTTACGCGCCTGAAGTCACGCGCGCCTTGCAGGGCGACCCGCCGGCGCTGTACCTGATTGGCTACCCGGGCGATGGGACCACCATCTTGCGCACCTGGATCCAGCAGGGCGGCCCGCAGCGTTTCCTGCTCAATGACGGCATGAACTCCGCCGACCTGATCAAGGGCGTGGGACCGCAGTTCATGAACAACGCCTTTGGTACCTCCTCGGGCACCACGCGCACGCCCAGCACCGAGTACTTTGCGGGCAACTATGCAGCCATGAGCGGCGGCTTCGATGCCAACGCGCCTGCCGCCGACCGCGCGTTTGATGCGGCGGCCATCATGGGCCTGGCCATCGCCAAGGCGGGCAAGTTCGAGTCCGCCGCCATCCGCGACGCGATCCGCGAAGTCACCAAGCCTGGCGGTGAGGTGGTGCATGCTGGCCCGCAGGGCTTTGCCCGCGCGCTGCAGCTGATTCGCGAGCGCAAGGCGGTGCGTTATGTGGGCGTGATCGGCGCGGTCGATTTCGACCGCAATGGCGACATCACCGGTCCTTTCCGCCTCTGGCGCATTCAGAACGGCGAAGTCACCACCACCGGCCAGATGTCCGCCGAGGACGTGCAGGCCCTGCAGGCTCGCCTCCCGCGCTGATCGCGCGGTGACCCGGTCGCCCGCTGCCCCCGCCCTGCAGACCACCGAGCTGGCTGCGGGGCTGGTCATCCCCCGTGTCGTCACCGGCCTGTGGCAGGTGGCCGACATGGAGCGCGATGGCCCACCACTTGACCCGGTGCGTGCCGCCCAGGCCATGGGCGAGTACGTTGCCGATGGCTTTGACGCCTTCGACATGGCCGACCACTACGGGTCGGCCGAGGTCATCACCGGCGAAGCCCGGGCGCAGGGTCACGCCCTGCGGGCCTTCACCAAGTGGTGCCCTGAGCCCGGACCGATGACCCCTGAGGTGGTGCGCGCCGCGGTGCAGCGGGCGCGTGACCGCATGCGCACCCCCGTCATCGACCTGATGCAGTTTCACTGGTGGCACTTCGACCACCCGCAGTACCTCGATGCGATGCGCGAGCTGCAGGCGCTGCAGCATGAGGGCTGGATCCGCCACCTGGGGCTGACCAACTTCGATAGCGCGCACCTGCGCGTGCTCCTGGCCGAGGGGCTGCCGGTGGCGACCAATCAGGTGTGCTGTTCGCTGCTGGATCGGCGTGCGCTGGGTGAGATGTCTGCGCTGTGTCTGCGCCATGGCGTGCGTTTGCTTTGCTATGGCTCGCTCGGTGGCGGCTTTCTGTCCGAGCGCTGGCTGGACGCGCCCGAGCCCGACACGGTGGGCGACTGGAGCAAGATGAAGTACCGCCGCTTCATCGACGCCGTCGGGGGCTGGCAGGCCCTGCAAGGCGTGCTGCGTGCCGCCCACCGGATTGCGCAGCGCCATGGCGTGTCGATTGCCAACGTCGCTACGCGCTGGGTGCTGGACCAGCCCGCAGTGGCGGCGGTCATCGTGGGCGCGCGTCTGGGCGAGTCGCAGCATCGGGCCGACAACGCGCGCATCTTCTCCTTCGCGTTGGACGATGCCGACCACGCCTTGCTGGATGAGGCCTTTGCGGCCACGCGGGAGATTCCTGGCGACTGCGGCGACGAGTACCGGCGTCCGCCTTTCCTCACCGCCTCGGGCGATCTGAGCCATCACCTGGCCAACCTTCCCCAGGTCTGGCCCGCACGTGCCGTGCCCGGGCGTACGAACCGCTGGCGCGTGGACAGCGGCAGCGTGTGGGAGCCGTTGGCCGGTTATGCGCGGGCGGTCCGTGAGGGCAACCGCATCCTGGTGTCGGGCACCACCGCCACCCACGGCAGCGACCGCGTCATTGCCCCAGACGATGCGGGCGCACAGGCCACGTATGTCCTGGACAAGATCTCGGCAAGCCTGCGCGCGCTAGGCGGCACGCTGGACGACGTGGTGCGCACCCGCGTGTACCTGGCCGACGTGAACGACTGGGAGCCGGTCTCGCGCGCACATGGCCGCTTTTTCGGCGAGGTGCGGCCAGCCAACACGCTGCTGCAAGTGGGCGCGTTGGTGGGCAGCGGCTACCGCGTCGAGATCGAGGCCGAGGCGGTGCTGCCCGAGGGCGCTCCACCGCCCATGCGGGATCACCTCATTGACACCTCAATATATGAAAAGTAATGTTTCCGGAGCGACTTGAGGCCCACCCTCGGAGCCGGATCGCACGGAGACATACCCAACATGAAGATCGCAATCCTGGGGGGCGGGCACGGCTGCTATGCCGCCGCCGCCGACCTCTCCCTGGCCGGCCATGAAGTGCGTCTGTGGCGGCGCGACGCGCAGGCGCTCGCGCCGGTGGTCCAGTCTGGCAGCGTGGTGCTCAAGGACGCAGAGGGCGCTCGCGAGGTGCCTGTTGCCCTGGCCACGCCCGATATCGCTCAGGCCGTGCGCGGTGCGCGGCTCATTGTCATTCCCTCGCCCGCCATCGCTCAGCACGATATCGCCACTCTGCTGGCGCCGCACCTGACCGACGGGCAGGTGGTCTTTCTGCCGCCCGGCACCTTTGGCAGCTTCGTGATGGCGCGCCAGGTGCGTGCCGCCGGCAACCGCGCCCAGGTGCTCTGGGCCGAGACCGGCACCTTGCCCTGGCTGGCGCGCAAGCATGGTGACCGCGAGGTCAACGTCACCATCCGCGCGGTGCGTCTGCCCACGGGTGTGTACCCAGCGCGGCGTGCTGACGAGGCGCTGGCCGTGATCCGCGAGGCTTTCCCCAGCGTGCATGGCTGCGGCGACGCGCTCTCGGGCGCCCTCATGAACGCGGGTCCGATCATCCATCCGCCGCTGGTGGTGATGAATGCCGCGCCGCTGCAGCACTTCGAGCGCTGGGACATCCACAACGAGGGGACGCAGCCCTCGGTGCGGGCCGTGACGGACCGACTGGACGCCGAGCGCATGGCGGTGCGAGAGGCCCTGGGCTATGGCGCGCCGCACTACCCGCTGGCCGACCACTACACCACCGACCGCTGGATGTACGGCGACGCACACAAGCGCCTGGTCAAGTCCGGCGACTGGCGTGAATTCATCGACCTGCACCAGCACCGTTATGTGACCGAGGACATCGAGATGGGCCTGGCCTTTCTGGCGTCCGTCGCGCGCTGGGCGGGCGTGGACGCGCCCGTCACCCAGGGCTTGCTGGCGATTGCCGGCGGTTGGCAGGGTCGTGACCTGCGCGCCGGTGTCCGCACGCTAGAAGGTCTCGGGCTTGCCCAGCTCGATCGAGCCGGCTTGCAGCGTCTGTTGCACGAAGGGGAATAGGCGATGGCCCGCTTCGCCGCCGCAGGCGCTGGTCGCATGGGCCGGGGGATCGCGATCGCGTTCGCCTGGGCTGGCCACCGCATTGCCCTGATCGACTTGCGCCAGCGCACCCCGCAAGCGGCAGCGCGCCTGAAGCAGGAGGCATTCGCCGAAATCCGTGCCAGCCTGGAAGCGCTGGCGCAACTGGGCGCGCTGGCGCCCGATGCGATCGAGACCCTGATGCGGCGTATCGACTGGGTGGACGGCGAGGGCGTGGCCCCTGCGCTGGCTCAGGCCGAACTCGTGTTTGAGGGCGTCCCCGAAACCCTGCAGGCCAAGCGCGAAGCCTTCGCGCTGCTCTCGCAGCACTGCCGGCCCGATGCGGTGATCACCTCCACCACCAGCAGCATTCTGGTGACCGATATCGCGCCCCTGGTGTCGCACCCCGAGCGCTTCCTGAACATGCATTGGCTGAATCCGGCCTACCTCATTCCGGTGGTCGAAATCAGCACCCATCCGGGCACATCGGCGCAGGTGGTGGCGCGCACCCGCGCCTTCATGCAGTCCATCGGCAAGCTGCCGGTGGTGTGCGGTGTGGCACCCGGCTTCATCGTGCCGCGCCTGCAAGCCCTGGTGATGAACGAGGCCGCGCGCATGGTGGAGGAGGGTGTGGCCTCGGCCGAGGACATCGACATCGCTACGCGCTATGGCATGGGCCTGCGCTTCGCAGCCATCGGGGTGGTGGAGTTCATCGACTTCGGCGGCGTGGACATCCTGCACCACGCCAGCCGCGAGATGGCGGGCTCCATCAATCCCGACCGCTATGCCGAGCCCGCCATCGTGGCGCGCATGATGGAGCAGGGTCATCTGGGCTTGAAGACCGGCAGCGGGTTCTACGACTACGCAGGCCGTGACGCGGGGGCCTACCGGCGTGACGTGCTGTCTCGCACGCTGGGTATGCTGCGGCACGCCGGACTGTGGCGCCCCGCCGCTTCAGACGACGTGGACCCTTCCACACCATGAGCCACGCGGTGCGACGTCACTTTGTCGATCTGCCGCACGGGCAGGTGCATTACGCCGCGTGCGGCGATCCGGCAGCACCCCCGGTGCTGCTGCTGCACCAGACGCCGCGCAGCTGGTTGGAGTACGCGCAGGTGCTGCCGATTCTGGGTCAGCGCTATCGCGCCATCGCCATGGACACCGTGGGTTTTGGCGACTCCTCGCCGCTGCCGGGGTCAGCCTCGATCGAGCGCTGGGCCGAGGCAGCAGTCGGCCTGCTCGATGCCCTGGGTCTGGACCGCGTGCACCTGGTGGGCCACCACACCGGTGGCGTGATTGCGGTGGAACTGGGGGCGGTACATGGCGCGCGGGTGCGCTCGCTGGTGCTCTCCTCCACGCCCTACACGAACGAACCTTTTCGCGTGGCGCGTGCGCAGCGCCCGCCCATCGATGCGGTGGACTTCAGCCCCGATGGCGACCACCTCACCGCCTTGTGGCGCAAACGCCAGGGCTTCTATCCCCCGGGCCGCCCCGAGCTGCTGCAGGCCTTCGTGCTGGACGCACTCAAGGTGCAGGGCGATGTGGAAGGCGGTCACCGCGCGGTGGCGCGCTATGCGATGGAGACCCGCGTGCCCCGGCTGCATCAACCCACGCTCATCGTGCATGCACCCGACGATCCTTTCGCCTCGCCGCACACGGCCGAATGGCGGCACCTGCTGCCCCACGCCCGGGTTGCTCTAGTGCCAGGTGGCATGGTGCCCCTGCCCGACCAGCTGCCGCAGGCCTTCGCGCAAGCCGTGATCGATTTCCTGGAGGGCGTTCCATGAAGGCCTTGCGTGTGCACGCCTGGGGCCAGGCGCCGAGGCTGGAGGACGTCCCCGAGCCGCCGCCGCCCCGGCCCGGACATTCGCTGGTGCGCATGCACGCGGCCAGCATCGGCCACATCGACCACACCATCTGGGGCGGTCGCTTCGATCTGCATCCCCCCTTGCCCTATGTGCCTGGCACCGAGGCGGCGGGCGTGGTGCTCGCGGGGGACCGCTTCCCGCCCGGCACCCGCGTCTGGCTGCGTGGCACGGGCCTGGGCACGCGCCGCGATGGCGCCTGGCGCGAGGTGATCGACACGCCCGACGAGGCCATGGGCGAGCTGCCCGCCGACGTGCCGTTCGCTTTGGGCGCGTCCTTCTTCTCGCCCTGTACTGCGGCCTGGTGCGCGATCCACGACCTGGGCCAGTGGCTGCCAGGCGAACGCATCCTGGTCACCGGGGCGAGTGGCGCGGTCGGCACCATCGTGCTGCAGCTGGCGCGCGAGCGAGGTGCGCAGGTCGTGGCCCTGGCCGCACCCGGCAGCGCGCCACCGCCGGCAGGCGTTCAGGCCCTGGCACTCGGGGACCTGCGGCCCGAGGCCGACCTGCTGGTGGACTGCGTCGGCGGTGAGGTCCTGCCGCAGGCCCTGCGCGGCGTGAAGCCAGGCGGGCGCGCGGTGCTCGTGGGCTATACCGCAGGCACCCACCCGCCCCTGAGCCTGCCCCATCTGATGCTGGGCGATGTGGCCCTGCTGCCCCTGAACATGATGCGGCGCGAGGCCGCAGCGCGCGCACTGGCGCCGCAGCTGCTTGCGCGCTTGGCCGACGGGCGCCTGCACCTGGCGGTGGAAACCTTTGCGCTGGAAGACGGGGCGCGCCTGTTGCCGCAGCTGTCCTCACGCCGCGGGCGCGGCAGGCCGGTGCTGACTCGCGACTGATTTCAGGATTGCCGGCGCGCTTTACTCGCAGTCGTGATCGAGACCGGCCAGTGACATGCCACCGGGCGGCTCGTGCATCGCGATGATCTGGCGCAGCGAGGCCTTGATCTCCGTCGCATGCTGGCGCCCCAGAGGCTGCAGCATGCGCGCCTCGTGCTCGCGTGCCTGTGCGATCAGCTCGGCGACCAGCCGCGTGCCCTTGGGCGTGATCGACACCAGCGTGATGCGCCGGTCGCTCTTGTGCGCGATACGCCGCACCTCGCCGCGCGCTTCCTGGCGATCGAGCACCCGCGTCACCGTGGGTTGCTTCATCACCACGAACTGCGCCAGCCGACCGATCGGCACCGGCCCGCTGCCCGCCAGTGAGGCCAGGATCCGCCACTCCGACACGGTAAAGCCCCGACTGCGCACGATCTCGTGGAATTCGTGCGCCATCAGCGCATGCGCCTGCGCCATCAGCGCGGGCAGGTAGTCCTCGATGAAAGGCATCGCGGGCTCACGCACAGGGGGCTTCTTGCCGGTGCTCATGACGCCATTGTGGGGCGTGGTGACTCAGGGGAAACCCCGGATAAACCAACCCATGACTTTTCATATGTTTTGGATTAAATTCCCCCAAAGCCCATGCGCAAGCAATCGTGCGATGCAGTGGGACGAGGAGCAGGCGGCATGGCCGAGCGTTCATTCTCCGAGGAAGTCAAGAAGCTGCGGCTCGGTCGCGGTGAGGTCTTTCGTGGGGAGGGCATCCTCGCGGTCACCAAGGCCTTGCTGGAGTCCGGCGTCTCGTACGTCGCCGGCTACCAGGGCGCGCCGATCTCTCACTTGATGGACGTCTTGGCCGACGCTCAGGACATCCTGGCCGAACACGGCATCCGCTTCGAGAACAGCGCCAGCGAGGCCACCGCCGCCGCCACCCTGGCCGCTTCCGTCAACTACCCGCTGCGCGGCGCCGTCACCTTCAAGGCCACGGTGGGCACCAACGTGGCCTCCGACGCCCTGGCCAACCTGGCCTCGGGCGGCGTGACCGGCGGCGCGTTGATCGTGGTGGGCGAGGACTACGGTGAGGGCTCCTCCATCATGCAGGAGCGCAGCCACGCCTTCGCGATGAAGTCGCAGATCTGGCTGCTCGATCCGCGCCCCAACCTGCCCTCCATCGTGGCCGCCGTGAAGCACGGTTTCGCCCTCTCGGAAGCAAGCCACACCCCGGTGATGTTGCAGCTACGCATTCGGGCCTGCCATGTGCATGGCGAGTTCGTGGCCGAGGACAATCGCCGCCCCGATTTCACTCTGGCCGACGCCCTGGCCAAGCCGCAGCGCGACGTGGACCGCATCGTGCTGCCGCCCGCCAGCTTCCTGCACGAGCAGGAGAAGGTCAAGGCGCGCTGGCCCGCCGCGGTGAAGTACATCGAAGACCACGGCCTGAACGAGTTCCTCTCGGAAGACGCGGACGACATCGGCATCATCGTGCAGGGCGGCGGCGCCAACACGCTGCTGCGGGTGCTCGAGCGCCTGGACCTGGCCGACGTGTACGGCCGCACCCGCATTCCCGTCTATGTGATGAACGTGGCCTACCCGGTGATCGACAGCGAGGTGCTGCGCTTTTGCCGGGGCAAGCGCGCGGTACTGCTGGTCGAGGAGGGTCAGCCCAATTTCGTCGAGCAGAATGTGGCGATGCTGCTGCGCCAGCACGGTGTGGACGCCGCCCTGCACGGCAAGGACCTGCTGCCGGTGGCGGGCGAGTACACCGCCGCCGCAGTGATGAAGGGCGTGCGTGGCTTCCTGGAGCAGTACGGGCGCCTGGCCCCGGTGGTGACGCCTGTACCCGCTCCTGCGTCCGCGCCCAAGGTGATTCCCCTTCAGCCGCTGGCCGCCTCCGTCGCACCCCGCCCGCCGGGCTTTTGCACCGGCTGCCCCGAGCGTCCCATCTTCACCGCCATGAAGCTGGTGGAGCGCGAGCTCGGCCCCCGCCATGTGAGCGCCGACATCGGCTGCCACCTGTTTTCCATCCTGCCGCCGTTCAATATCGGCAACACCACCATGGGCTACGGCCTGGGCAGCGCCGGTGCCGCGGCCTTCAACCCGCCAGGTGACCGCGCAGGCCAGTCGCGCGCCATCAGCGTCATGGGCGACGGCGGCTTCTGGCATAACGGCCTGACCAGCGGCATCGCCAACTCGGTGTTCAACCAGAGCGACCACCTCACCATCGTGGTGGACAACAGCTACACCTCGGCTACCGGTGGCCAGGACGTGCTGTCCTCCACCGCCAAGAATCCGACCCGCAGCACCGGCCATGCCATCGAACGTGCGGTGCGCGGGGTGGGCGTGAACTGGGTGCGCACCGTGCGCCGCACCTACGACCTGGCCGCCATGCGCGACACGCTGCGTGAGGCGCTGACCACGCGCGAAGCCGGTCCCAAGGTGCTGATCGCGCAGTCCGAGTGCATGTTGAACAAGCAGCGGCGCGAGAAGCCCCTGCAGCGCAAGGCCATCGCCGAAGGCCGCCGCGTGGTGCGCGAGCGCTTTGGCGTAGACAGCGACACCTGCACCGGCGACCACTCCTGCATTCGCCTCTCGGGCTGCCCTTCGCTTTCGGTCAAGCCCAACCCGGATCCTCTGCGCACCGATCCAGTGGCCACGGTGATCGAATCCTGCGTGGGCTGCGGCCTGTGCGGCGAGGTCTCGCACGCGGCGGTGCTGTGCCCCTCCTTCTACCGCGCCCGCATCGTGACGCACCCCACGCGCTGGGAGCGCCTGCGCCAGCGGGTGCGTGACACCGTTGTCGGCCTGCTGCAAAGGCGCCGAGCCCGCAGCACCGAACGCTGGGCTTTCTGAATTCCGCTCCGATGACGCCTGCCCGCACCGCCCCGATCAAGATCGCTGTCCTGGCCATGGGGGGAGAGGGTGGGGGCGTGCTGGCCGACTGGATCGTCGACCTGGGCGAAGCCAACGGCTACATCGCCCAGACCACCTCGGTGCCCGGCGTCGCCCAGCGCACCGGGGCCACCATCTACTACGTCGAGCTGTATCCGCAGGCGCAGGCCCAGGTCGATGGGGCCCGGCCCGTGCTGGCCCTGATGCCCTTGCCGGGGGATGTGGACCTGGTGCTGGCCTCCGAGTTGATGGAGGCTGGCCGCGCCGTGCAGCGCGGGTTGGTGACGCCGGACCGCACGACATTGATCGCCTCCAGCCATCGCGTCTACGCCATCGCCGAGAAGATCGTGCCGGGCGATGGACGTGTCGATGAAAAGACCCTGCACGAACACGCTGCTGCCGCTGCGCGCCGCTGGGTGTGCTTTGACATGGCGCAGGTCGCCGAGCAGACCGGCAGTCTGATCAGTGCAGTGCTGTTTGGCGCGGTGGCCGGCACCGGCGTGCTGCCTTTCAGCCGCGAGCAATTCGAGGCCACCATCACCCGTGGCGGCGTAGGCGTGAAGTCCAGCCTGGCCGCCTTCGGTGCCGCCTTCGATCGCGCGCAGCGTGGCGATGCCGCCGCGCCTTCCGCCGCACCGGTGGCCGCCCGCCCGCTCCCGCAACCGCGCGACCCGCAGGTCGCCGCCCTGGTAGCCCGCGTGCGCGATGAACTGCCTGCGCCGGCGCAAGACCTGACGCTGGAGGGCGTGCGGCGCCTCATCGATTACCAGGATCCCGCCTATGTGGGCGAGTATCTGGACCACCTGGCCGCGCTGCGCGCAGTGAGTGCCGACCCGCAGCTGCTGTCCGAGACCGCGCGGCACCTGGCCCTGTGGATGTCCTATGAGGACACCATCCGGGTCGCCGACCTCAAGACCCGCGCCACCCGTTTCGAGCGCGTGTCCGACGAGGTCAAGCTGGCGCCGGGGCAGCAGCTGTCCATTCACGAATTCATGCACCCGCGCCTGCAGGAAATTTGCGAAACGCTGCCGGCGCCCATCGGTCGCTGGCTGGCGAACTCGGGCGTGCCGCGCCGGCTGGTGGAGCGCTTCACGCGCAAGGGCCGCATCGTCAACACCACCTCGCTGGGCGGCTTCCTGCTGCTGTATGTGCTGGCCGGCATGAAGCGCTGGCGCCGCAGCAACCTGCGTCATGCCGCCGAGATGGAACGGATCGGCCAGTGGATGGCCCGCGTGCAGACCTGGGCTCGAACGAATCCGCAGATGGCGCTGGAAGTCGCGCAGTGCCAGCGCCTGGTCAAAGGCTACAGCGACACGCACGAGCGCGGGTTGCGTCACTTCAACACCGTGATGGACGCCCTGGACCGTGCGGGTGCCGCCATGACCCCGGCCGACGTGCGCGAGCTGCGCGAGGCGGCGCTGGCCGACGAACACGGCCACAAGCTGCGCGAGGCGCTCGCGCGCCATCCCGGAGGGTTGATCGCATGACCGCGGCGCACGTCGACTACCGCGGCAAGCCGCAAGCGGTTGCCGACCTGGTCCAGTCCGATCGTGTGCACCGCGACCTGTACATCCATCCCGAGATCTTCGCGCTGGAGCAGGAGCACTTCTTCGCCAACACCTGGAACTACGTCGGCCACGACAGCCAGATTCCGAAGGTGGGCGACTACCTGACCGTCACCATCGCCGGCCGGCCGCTGATCGTGGTGCGCCACACCGACGATAGCGTGCGGGTGATGATGAACCGCTGCGCGCACAAAGGCTCGCGCCTGGTGAGTGAGGCCTGCGGCCACGCCGGAAAGTTCTTTCGTTGCCCCTACCACGCCTGGACCTTCAAGACCGATGGCTCGCTACTGGCGATCCCGATGAAGAACGGCTACGAGAACACTGATTTCGCTTCCTGCGAAGGTGCGCAGGGCCTCGCGACCGTCCAGCACGTGCGCCTGCACCGCGGGTTCATCTTCGTGAAGATCAACGACGCGGGGCAAAGCTTCGAGGACTACTTTGGCGAGTCGCTCAGCTCCATCGACAACATGGCCGACCGCTCACCCGAGGGCCAGCTGGAGATCGCCGGTGGGTGCTTTCGCTATGTGCACGATTGCAACTGGAAGCTGTTCGTCGAAAACCTGAACGACACCATGCACCCCATGGTGGCTCACGAGTCCTCGGCCGGCACCGCCCAGCGCATGTGGAAGGATCAGCCCGCGGATGCGCCCAAGCCCATGGCCATCGAGCAGTTCGTCCCCTTCATGTCGAACTACCCCTTCTTCGACGACATGGGCGTGCGCGTGTTCGAGAACGGCCACAGCTTCTCGGGCGTGCACTTTTCCATCCACAGCAAGTACTCGGCCATCCCAGAATACGACGCCGCGATGAAAGCCGCCTACGGCGAGGAGCGCACCGCGCAGATCCTTTCCCTGGCCCGACACAACACGGTGTACTACCCCAGCCTGACCATCAAGGGCGCAATCCAGACCATCCGCGTGGTGCGGCCCGTGGCGGTGGACAAGACGATCATCGAGAGCTGGAACTTCCGCCTCAAGGGGGCCCCCGACGCGCTGCTCGCCCGCACCTGCACCTACAACCGTCTGATCAACTCGCCCTTCTCGGTGGTGGGCGCCGACGACCTGCATGCGTACCGCGGCATCCAGCAGGGCCTGCAAGCCAGTGGCAACCCCTGGATCAGCCTGCACCGCAACTTCCGCCAAGAGGAAATCGGCCAGGCCGACGTGACCACCAACGGTCTGAGCGAGATCTCGATGCGTAACCAGTACCGGGCCTGGGTGAAGTCCATGACCGTGACGATGTGAGGAGGACGGCCGCCATGACCGACGTTGCCGACAAAGACCTGATCGATTTCGTGGTGCGCGAGGCCCGCCTGCTGGATGCGAAGCAGTACGACGCGTGGAACGCCCTCTTCACCGACGATGCCATCTACTGGATCCCGGCCGCGCCGGGCCAGGAGGATGGCCTCACTCACATCTCGCACATGTATGAAGACAAGCTGCTGCGGGACCTGCGTATCGAGCGTTTCAAGAGCCCGCGTGCGTTTTCGCAGCAGCCGCCGAGTCGCTGCCACCACCTGCTGCAGATGCCCACGGTGGAATCGCGGGATGCGGCGGCCAATCGCTATGTGGTGCGCACCGAGTTTCACTACACCGAGGCCCAGGGCGACGACATGCAGTTCTATGTCGGTACCTGCACCCACCACCTCGCCGTGGTGGAGGGCACGCTCAAGATGACCTTGAAGCGGGTGGACCTGCTCAATTGCGACGCCGCCCTGCCGGCGGTGCAGCTCTTTATCTGATGGCTGCTGCTCTCGCCTCGGTGTACCAGCGCTTCGTGGCCACGGCTGCCGAGCGTCCGCAGGCCGACGGCCTGTGGGTGGAATCCGTCACCGCGGCGGCCTATGGCATCGCGCCCGGCGGCATCCGCTGGGGTGATGCGGCCACTGAGGTCGAGCGCTTGCGCCAGGCCTATGCGGTGGCGGGCTACGGCCACGGCCACCGCGTGGCCCTGCTGCTGGAGAACCGACCCGCCTTCCTCTTTCACTGGCTGGCGCTCAACGCTGTGGGATGCAGCGTGGTGCCCCTGCACGCCGACCTGCGCGCGGCCGAACTCGAGTACCTGGTGGGACACAGCGAAGCCGTGCTGGCGGTGGTCCTGCCGGGCCGCGTGGCCGATCTGCAGGCCGCCGCGCGTGCCGCAGGCCAGATCTGCGCCGCCGTTTCGCACGAGACCGTGGGTCATGTGGCCCTGCCGCGCGCGCCGGTGCCCGCGCCCCATGCCGGTCAGGCCGTGGGTCTGGCCACCGAGTGCGCGCTGCTCTATACCTCCGGAACCACCGGCCGCCCCAAGGGCTGTCGCCTGACCAACGATTACTTCCTGCGCGCTGGCCGCTGGTACGCGCAACTCGATGGCGTGTGCCAGGTGCGTTTGCATGCCGAGCGCATCATCACGCCGCTGCCACTCAATCACGTGAACGCGATGGCGTTTTCGGCGATGGTGGTCTGGACGGCGGGTGGCTGCCTGGTGCAGCTCGATCGATTTCATCCCGCCACCTGGTGGGACAGCGTGCGCGAAAGTGGCGCCACCATCCTGCATTACCTGGGCGTGATGCCCGCGATGCTGCTCTCCGCGCCCGCCAGCGACGCCGACCGAACACATGGTGTGCGCTGGGCCTTCGGCGCCGGAGTCGACCGCCGCCACCATGCCGCCTTCGAGGCGCGCTTTGGCCTGCCCCTGGTCGAAGCCTGGGCCATGACCGAGACTGGCGCTGCAGCCTGCATCATGGCCAACCATGAGCCGCGCCAGGTGGGCACGCACTGCTTTGGTCAGCCCGCTTCCTTCGTGCAAGTGCGCCTGGTGGATGACGCCGGTCAGGAGGTGCCGGTGGGCGAGCCAGGTGAACTGCTGGTGCGCTCGGCCGGCCCCGACCCGCGCGCCGGCTTCTTCTGCGGCTACCTCAAGGACGAAGCCACCACCGAGGAAGCCTGGGCCGGCGGCTGGTTCCATACCGGCGACGTGGTGCGGGCCGACGCGCAGGGCCTGCTGTATTTCGTGGACCGCCGCAAGAATGTGATCCGCCGCAGCGGCGAGAACATCTCCGCGCTGGAGGTCGAGAGCGTTCTCAATCAGCACCCCGCGGTCAAGACGGCGGCCGTGGCCGCCACGCCCGACGCGGTACGCGGCGACGAGGTGCTGGCTTGCATCGTGCCGCGTGAATCGGTGTCGGCCAACGAACGCGAGACCCTCGCGCGCAGCCTGGTCGACCACGCGCTGCAACGCCTGGCCTATTACAAGGCGCCGGGCTACGTGGCCTTTGTCGACGCGCTTCCGCTCACGGTGTCGCAAAAGATCCAGCGCGGTCAGCTCAAGGAGCTGGCCCGCACCCTGCCCGGGCAGGCGCATTGCGTCGACCTGCGCGCCCTGAAGAAAAGGACGGCGGCATGAGCGGCAAGCGCCTCGGGTATGACGGCGTGGCGGTGGCGGTGCCCGTCACCGTGCCCTATCAGCGCTACGCCACCCAGGGGGCGCACTGGTTCGTGGGCCAGGCCCTCAAGGGTCTGCTGGACGCCTCGGGCCTGGACAAGCGGCAGATCGACGGCCTGACTCTCAGCAGCTTCTCGCTCGGTCCCGACACTGCGGTGGGCGTGACCCAGCACATGGGTCTCACGCCGCGCTGGCTCGACCATGTTCCCACGGGTGGCGCCTCGGGCGTGATGTCCCTGCGCCGCGCCGCGCGGGCGGTGCAATGCGGCGACGCCGATGTCGTGGCCTGCGTCGCCGCCGACACCAACCATGTGGACTCCTTCCGCCTGATGCTCGGAGGCTTTTCCACTTTCGCGCGGGACGCGAGCTATCCGTACGGCTCGGGCGGACCCAACTCCATCTTCGCCTTCATCACTGCGAACTACATGCGCACCTACGGCGCCACGCGCGAGGATTTCGGCCGCATCGCAGTGGCCCAGCGCGCCAACGCGCTGAAGAACCCGAACGCCCTGTTCAAGAAGCCGCTCACGATGCAGGAGTACCTGGACGCACGGCCCATCTCCGACCCGATCCATCTGTTCGACTGCGTCATGCCCTGCGCCGGTGCCGAGGCCTTCCTGGTGATGCGCGAGGAGAAGGCCCGCGAACTTGGCCTGCCCCACGCCCTGGTACGCGGCGCCATCGAGCGGCACAACGCCTACTCGGAGGACCCGGTCATGGTGCGTGGAGGCTGGCGCATGGACCGTGACGAGCTCTACGCCCAGGCCGGCGCACAGCCCGCCGATGTGAACTTCATGCAGACCTATGACGACTACCCCGTCATCGTGATGCTGCAGTTCGAGGACCTGGGCTTTTGTGACAAGGGCGGGGGGCCGCAGTTCGTGCGCACCCATACCCTCACCCACGACGGCGACTTTCCGAACAACACCAGTGGCGGCCAGCTGTCCTGCGGTCAGCCCGGTGCGGCAGGCGGCTTCATGGGCATGACGGAGTCGATCCGCCAGCTCACGGGCGCCGCGGGCGAGCGCGCGGTGCGCGATGCGAGGCTGGGCCTGGTCACGGGCTTTGGCATGGTGACCTATGACCGGTGCCTGTGCACCGGCGCCGTTCTTCTGGGAGCCGCATCATGACGATGCCGCTGATGAAGCCCCCGCGCAAGAACCCGGTGCTGCGCACGCAGCAGATGAACCTGCCGCCCTGGGCGCGCGGGCGGGTTGCGCTGGGCATGACCGCGGCGGCGGCCCTGGGCCGCTTCGAGCTGCAGGTGTGCCAGGACTGCGGCCACCTGCAGTACCCGCCGCGCGAGGCCTGTCACCACTGCCTGTCGGCGCGCCTGAAGTGGCGCGCGCAGGATGGCGCAGGCACGCTGCTGGCGCACTCCACGCTGCATCACAGCAACGACCTCTTTTTCCGCGAGCGCCTGCCTTGGCGGCTCGGTTTCGTGCAACTCGATGCAGGGCCCACCGTCATCGTGCACCTGCATGACGAGGTGGGCGAGGTGCCCCAGCGCGTGCGCGTGGGCGCGCGCCTGGACCGCGCGGGCCAGGCCGTTCTGATCGGGTTTCCAGAGCAAGGAAGTGAACACATGGCAGACGACCGCATGCTGCGAGAAATGTCCAGCGACCCGAAATTCCGCAAGGTGCTGGTGACGGATGGCAAGACCGCGGTGGGTCAGGCCCTGGTCAAGGCCCTGGTCAAGGCCGGCGCCGACATCGTGTGGGTCGGCCATGCCGAACCCTGGAAGAAGTTGCCCGGGCTGGACGGCATCACCGCGCTGCCCCAGGTCACGCTGGTGCCGCTGGACCTCACCAACGAGCGCTCGGTCACCGAGCTGGCCGGCGAGATCGGCGGCAAGGTGGACATCGTGATCAACAACGCCGAGGTGCACCGCACCTTCGGCATCGGCGCGCGCCGCGGCACCGATGCCGCCCGCGCCGAGATGGAGATCAACTACTTCGGCCTGCTGCGCCTGGCCCAGGCCTTCGGCCCGGCGCTCAAGGGCCGCTCGGCCGACGGCGTCACGAACGCCACGGCGTGGGTCAACCTGCTGTCGGTCTACGCCCTGTCCAACTTCCCGCCGCACGGTACGTTCTCGGCCTCCAAGGCGGCGGCGCTCTCGCTGGCGCAGTGCCAACGCGCCGAGATGCGACCGGCCGGCATCCGGGTGATCAACGTCTTCCCCGGCCCCATCGACGACGAGTGGAACCAGAACATGCCCCCGCCCAAGCTCGCGCCGGGTGCCCTGGCCAGCGCCGTCATCGGCGCGCTGCGTGACGGCATCGAGGATGTCTACCCCGGCGATGTGGCCCAGGAGTGGCTCGAGCGCTGGCACGAGAACCCCAAGGTGCTCGAGCGCGAGATCGCCGCCGGAGGCGCGCAATGAGCACCTCGGCCCTTTCCGCCGTCGCCCTGGCCCTGGCCAGCGGCCGCATTCGCGTGGTGGATCTCACGCAGACGCTCACGCCCGAATTCCCGCAGATCGCGCTGCCGCCCGAGATGGGTCAGTGCTGGCCTTTCCGTATCGAGGAGATCTCGGCCTACGACGACCGCGGCCCGGGCTGGTACTGGAACAACTTCTCCTGCGGCGAGCACACCGGCACGCACTTTGACGCCCCCATCCACTGGATCTCGGGCCGTGACCTGCCGAACAACGCGGTGGACACCATCCCGGTGCAGAACTTCGTGGCGCCCGCCTGCGTGATCGACTGCAGCGAACAGGCCAAGGCCAACCCCGACTACCTGCTCACGGTGGCCGACATCGAGGCCTTCGAGAAACAGCACGGTCGCATCGGCGCGGGCCAGTGGGTCCTGATGCGCACGGATTGGTCCAAGCGCACCGACCCGGAGGCCTACCAGAACTTCGACGAGACCGGCCAGCACACGCCGGGGCCTTCGAGCGAAGCGGCGCAGTTTCTCGTGGAGCAGCGCAACGTTCTGGGCTTCGGCTCCGAGGCCATCGGCACCGACGCCGGCCAGGGCTACCACCTGCGGCCGCCCTATCCCTGCCACTACTTCATGCACGGCGCCGGCCGCTATGGCCTACAGTGCCTGACCAACCTGGACCTGCTGCCCCCTACCGGCGCGCTCCTGATCTGCCCGCCCTTGAAGATCCAGAAAGGCAGCGGCAGCCCCTTGCGCGTGCTGGCGCTGGTGGAGGATGTGAAATGAGCGGGTCACCGCGGGTCGCGCTCGTTACCGGCGGCAGCGCCGGCATCGGCCTGGCGATCTGCCAGGACCTGCTCGATCGCGGCTATGAGGTGGTGTCGATGGCGCGCCGCGCCTGCCCGATCCAGCACCCGCGCCTGCACAGCGTCGAGGTTGACCTGATGGACCGCGCCGCCACCGGGAAGGCGGCGACCGACGTGGCGCAGCGCTTTGACCTTTCCGTCATCGTGCACAACGCCGGCGTGATCCGTCCCTCGCTGCTGCCCGAGGTCAAGCTGGACGACCTGCAGGCCCTGATGGAGCTGCACCTGGGCTGCGCCATCCAGCTGCTGCAGGCCGCCTTGCCCGGCATGCGCGCGCGCCGCCACGGGCGGGTGATCCTGATGTCCTCGCGCGCGGCGCTGGGCGCGCAGACCCGCACCGCCTATTCGGCCACCAAGTCCGGCATGCTGGGCATGGCGCGTACCTGGGCGCTGGAGTTGGCGGCCGACGGCATCACCGTGAACACCGTGGCCCCCGGCCCGGTGCACTCCGAGATGTTCTACGACGTCATCCCCGCCGGCAGCGAGCGCGAGCAGAAGCTGGCCGCCTCCATCCCGGTGGGCCGCATCGGCGAGCCGGCCGATGTCGCGCGCGCCATCGCCTTCTTCGCCGACGAGGCCGCGGGCTTCGTCACCGGCCAGACCCTGTACGTCTGCGGCGGCGCCAGCATCGGCTCGATCTCGCTCTGACCACGGGAACGCACGCCATGTCCAGCCGCTACGCCCAGCCCCTGACCCGTGCGCAGGTGCATGCTCTGGTCGAGGACGACCGCGTGCACCGCGATCTGTACATCAGCCCCGAGCTCTTCGCGCTGGAGCAGCAGCACCTCTTTGCCAACACCTGGAACTTCGTGGGCCATGCCAGCCAGGTGCCCAACGTCGGCGACTACGTGATGGTGACGATCGCTGGCCGGCCGCTGCTGATGGTGCGCCAGGCCGATGGGTCCGTGAGCGTGCTGCATAACCGCTGCGCCCACAAGGGCGCGCAGCTGGTCTCCGCGCCCAGCGGCAACGTGGGTCGCGTCTTTCGCTGCCCTTATCACTCCTGGACCTACAAGCTCGATGGCTCGCCGGTGGCCGTGCCGCTGCGCGCGGGCTACGAGGGCACGCGGCTGGCCTCCAGCGAATCGGGCGCCGGCATGGAGGCCTTGCGTCATGTCGCCATCTACCGCGACTTCGTGTTCGCACGCCTGAATGACGTCGGCCCCAGCTTCGAGGACTACTGCGGCCCCATGCTGCGCGTGATCGATCTGCTGGTGGATCGCTCGCCCACGGGGCGGTTGCAGGTGGCCGGTGGATGCGTGCGCACCGTGGTACGTTGCAACTGGAAGATGTACGTCGAGAACATCAACGACACCGTGCATCCCCTGTCCACCCACGAATCCGCTACGGCGGCGGCCAAGGCGGTCTGGGCCGGCCAACCCGAGGACGCGCCCAAGCCCATGGCCATGGAGCAGATCCTGCCCTTTGCCGCAGGCCATGACTTCTTCGACGGCATGGGCGGACGCATCCACCCGAACGGCCATAGCGTGCTGGGCATCCACTTCAGTCTGCACTCGGCCTATGGCGCGCTGGGTGACTACGAGCAGTCCCTGCGCCAGGCCCTGGGCGAGGCGCGCGCCACCGAGGTGCTCCAGCGCTCGCCGCAGAACGCTTTCCTTTTTCCCAGCGTGTCGCTCAAAAGTTCGCCACAGGCGATCCGCGTGATCCGGCCGCTGGCCGCCGACCGCACCCTGGTGGAGGCCTGGAGCTTTCGGGCCGAGGGTAGTCCCGACTTGATGCTGCAAAGAGCCCTCACGTACAACCGTCTGGTCTTTTCCCCGATGTCGGTGGTGGCTCATGACGACCTGCATCTGTTCGAGAGCGCGCAAAAAGGCCTGGTGGCCGGCCGCAACGAATGGGTCAGCCTGCATCGCGGGCATCGTGCCGGCGAGTTCGATGCCCCCACGCAGGACGTCAACGGCACCAATGAAATCCTGATGCGAAACCAGTTCCGCGCCTGGGCCCAGTACATGTCGCTGGACCTGCCCGAATAGCCCCGAGTTCCCCTGACCCACGATCACCAACCAAGGAGACAACACCATGCGATCGCTTTCACGTTTGATGCTGGGCGCCACTGCGGCGCTCGCGTTCGCGGCTTCGGCTGCGGCGCAAGACCTCAAGGTCGGCCTGTCCGTCTCGCTGTCCGGCCCCAACTCCTCGCTGGGCATTCCCTATGCCAACGGCATGAAGGCGGCGGTGGCCATGCGCCCCGAGATTGCCGGCCGCAAGGTGCAACTGATCATCCTGGATGACGGTTCCGATCCCAGCGCTTCGGGTCGCAATGCCCGCAAGCTGGTGGAAGAAGAAAAAGTGGACGTCCTCATGGGCGGTTCGGGCGTGCCCGCCACCATCGCCATCTCGCAGGTCGGCCGCGAGAGCAAGACCCCCACCGTGGGCCTGTCTCCCATCCAGCTGCCTCCCGCTGAAGCGGACTGGACCATCACGGTGGCCCAGCCCCCGCAGCTGATGATCGACGCCGTCGTCGAGCGCATGAAGGCCAACGGCGTGAAGACCGTGGGCTACATCGGCTTCTCCGATGCCTGGGGCGACCTCGTCTACAACGCCCTGGTCAAGGCCTCCGAGCCCGCCGGCATCAAGGTCGTCACCAACGAGCGCTACGCACGCGCCGACCAGTCGGTCAGCGGTCAGGTCCTCAAGATCGTCGCGGCCCGTCCCGACGCGGTCATGACCGGCGGGGCCGGCACGCCGGGCGCGCTGCCTTACCTGGCGCTCGCCGAGCGTGGCTTCAAGGGCGGCCTCTATGGCCAGCACGGTCTGGTCAACCCCGACTACCTGCGCGTGGGCGGTGCCTCGATCAACGGCACCTTCATCCCCACCGGCCCGGTGATCGTGGCCGACCAGCTGCCCGCCAACTACCCGACCAAGAAGGTCACGCAGGATTTCCGCGCCGCCTACCAGCGCGTGAACAACGCGCCCAGCACCGACGCCTTCTCGGCCTACTCCTTTGACGGCTACACGGTGTTCGCCGATGCCGCAGCCCGTGCCCTGGCTGGCAACCGCGTGCAGCCTGGCACGCCGCAGTTCCGCGCCGCCCTGCGTGACGCGATCTTCAGCACCAAGGAAGTGGTCGGCGCGCATGGCGTCTACAACTTCAAGCCCGGCGATCTGTATGGCGTTGACACCCGCGCCCGCGTGGTGGTCCGCGTCGAGAACGGCCAGTGGAAGCTGGCACCCTGACCCTGGAGCCTTGACGATATGAACTGGGACGTCGCCCTTATTCTCAGCATCGACGGCCTGGCCGGCGGAGCGGTGTATCTGCTCGCAGGCCTGGGCCTGGTGCTGGTGTTTTCGGTCACGCGGGTGGTCTTCGTACCATTCGGCGACGTCGCCGCGTTCTCGGCGCTGAGCCTGGCCGCCATGGAGGCGGGCAAGCTCCCGGCCACGGTGGGGATGGTTCTCACCCTGGCGGCGCTCACCGTGGCCGTGGAGATCGCGCAGGCGCTTCGCAAGGGCGAAGCTGCGCGTATTCCACGCGCCATCCTCGGCTGGGGGGTGCTGCCCGCCTTGCCTTGCCTGTTCGCGTGGTCGGTGGCCGGCGCGCAGGTGCCCGCAGCGGTGTCCATCGTGGCAGCCGTCCTGCTGGTCATTCCGATCTCGCCCCTGATTGCCCGCCTGGCCTTGCAGCCGATCGCCGACGCCTCGGTGCTCGTGCTCCTGATCGCCTCGCTGGCCCTGCACTTCCTGCTGTCTGGCATGGGCCTGCTGTTTTTCGGGCCCGAGGGCTTTCGCACCTCGCCCCTGGTCACCGGCACGCTCACGCTGCCTGGCGGTCTCGCGGTCAGCGGCCAGGTGCTGCTGATGGTGTCCTCGGCCATCGTGCTCAGTGCGCTGTTCTTCCTGGCCTTCGAGCGCACCGTCGCTGGCAAGGCCCTGCGCGCCACCGCGGTCAATCGCGTGGGCGCACGCCTGGTCGGCATCCGGCCGGCCCGCACCGCCCTGCTGGCGTACACCTTTTCCTCGCTGCTGGCCGGCCTGATCGGCATCCTGATCGCGCCGGTCATGACCATGTATTACGACTCGGGCTTCCTGATTGGCCTGAAGGCCTTCGTGGCCGCGATCATCGGCGGCCTGGTCAGTTATCCGCTCACCGCCCTGGGTGGCATTGCGGTCGGCATGGTCGAGAGTTTCGGCTCCTTCTGGAGCGGCGCGCTCAAGGACCTGATCGTCTTCTGCCTCCTGATTCCCGCATTGCTCCTGCGCTCGGCGCTGCAATCGCACCCTGAAGAAGAACAAGAGGAGGTCGAGTCATGAGCGGCCCCACCCCATCGCCTTTGCCCGTCGCGACCTCGCGCCTGCGCGGGGTCGCCATCGGCGCGGTCGTCGCTGCCGTCGCCCTGGCCCCTCTGGTCCTGGGCAAGTTCGGCGTTTCGCTGATGAACGACATCGGTATCGGCGCGCTCGTTGCCCTGGGCCTGGTGATGCTCACGGGCGTGGGCGGCGCCACCTCCTTCGGCCAGGCCGCCTTCGTCGGCATCGCCGCCTATGCCACCGCCTGGCTCTCGACCAGCCAGGGGCTCTCGCCGTGGCTGGGACTGCTGCTGGCGCTGGTCCTCACGGGCGGCGCCGCGGTGATCATCGGTGCGATCACCCTGCGCCTGGGCGGGCACTTCCTGCCTCTGTCCACCATTGCCTGGGGCCTGTCCATCGCGCTGCTATTTGGCAATATGAAGTCCCTGGGCAGCCACACTGGCCTGTCCAACATTCCCCCCATCCACCTGGGCACCTGGTCGCTGCAGGAGCCGCGCGTCATGTACTACCTGGTGTGGGTGGTGGTGGGCCTGGCCTACCTGTTTTGCCGCAACGTCCTGCAATCGCGTACCGGCCGGGCCATGCGCGGACTGCGCGGGGGCAACATCCTGCTGGCCAGCGTCGGTGCCGACCCGCTGCGCCTGAAGCTCACGCTCTTCGTGCTGGCCGCGGTGCTCGCGGGCTTTGCGGGCTGGCTCTATGCGCACAACAACCGCTTCGTCAGCCCGGCGCCCTTCGACGTGCGCGCCAGCATCGAATACCTGCTCATGGCGGTAGCCGGTGGCGTGGGGCACCTGCTGGGCGCCATCATCGGTGCCGCCATGGTGCTGATGATGAAGAACACCGTGCAGGATCTGCTGCCCCTGGTCACCACCCGCGGCGGCCAGTTCGAGGCGGTGGCCTTCGCGCTCTTGTTCATCCTGCTGCTGCACTACGCGCGCGGCGGACTCATGGGCGTGGTCATGAAACGCTGGCCGATGCGCCACGCGCAGTCTCGTCCTGACGCCGACGTGGCGCCGCTGCCGCGACGCCCCACGCCGGCGCGCGGCACCCAGGTGCTCTCGGTGCAGGGTGCGGTCAAGCGTTTCGGTGGTTTGATCGCCGTGAACGATGTGAGCTTCGATGTCAAGGCCGGCGAGATCGTTGGCCTGATCGGCCCCAATGGTGCCGGCAAGTCCACTATGTTCAACCTCCTGACCGGCACGCTGCCCATGACGGCGGGCCGCGTCGAGTTCCTGGGGCAGGACGTCACCGGCTGCGCGCAGGTGGACATCGCCCGCCTGGGTCTGGGCCGCACCTTCCAGCACGTGAAGCTGCGTCCGCACATGAGCCTGCTCGATAACGTCGCCATGGGCGCGCATTCCCGCGCCCGCGCCGGCGTGCTGCGCGCCGGCCTGAACCTGGACCGCGCGGAAGAAGCGCAGGTCTTCGCCGAAGCCTGGCGCCAGCTCGAACGCATCGGCCTGGCCGACCGCGCGCACGAGCAGGCGGGCAGCCTGCCTCTGGGCACGCAGCGGATTCTGGAGATCGCACGTGCCCTGGCCGCCGACCCGCTGCTGCTGGTGCTGGACGAACCCGCCGCCGGCCTGCGCCGCAAGGAAAAACAGGAACTGGGCGAGCTGCTGCGCCGCCTGCGCGAAGAGGGTGTGACCATCCTCATCGTCGAACACGACATGGACTTCGTCATGAAACTCGTCGATCGCCTCGTGGTGATGAACTTCGGCTCCAAGCTGGCCGAAGGCCTGCCCGCGCAGGTGCGCAACGACCCGCGCGTGCAGGCGGCCTACCTGGGCGCGCCCGCATCAGGTGAAGGTGCCGCGCAGGAGGCCAGCGCATGACCACTCCCATGCTGGAAATTCGCGACCTGCACGTGGCCTATGGGCAGGTCGAAGCCGTGCGCGGCGTCACGCTCACGCTCATGCCGGGCCAGATCGTCTCGGTCATCGGCCCCAACGGAGCGGGCAAGACCACGCTTCTGGGCGCCGCCATGGGCCTCTTGCCCTCCACCGGCGATATGCGCTTTGAAGGCGAGGACCTGCATGCGCTGGACGTGGAGGCACGCGTCGAGCGCGGGCTCACTCTCGTGCCTGAAAAGCGCGAGCTTTTTGGCGAGCTCACCGTCTACGACAACCTGGTGCTCGGCGCCTACAGCCGCCGCCTGGCCTCGGCCGAACTCAAACGCCGCTACGAGCAGGTCTGCACCCGCTTTCCCCGCCTGGCTGAACGCCGCCATCAGCGCGCCGACACGCTCTCGGGCGGCGAGCGCCAGATGCTGGCGGTGGGCCGCGCGCTGATGTCGGGCCCGCGCCTGCTGATGCTGGATGAACCCAGTCTGGGTTTGGCGCCGCTGATCGTGCAGGAGATCCTGGCCATCGTGCGCAGCCTGCGTGACGACGGCGTGTCCATCCTGCTGGTCGAACAGAACGCGCGCGCCGCGCTCGAAAGCTCGGACCGTGGCTATGTGCTCGAGACGGGCGAGGTCGCGCTGGAAGGCGACTCCCGCCAGTTGGCGGGCGATCCGCGCGTGCAGGCCACCTACCTCGGTGGCGGGCGTGACGACCACTGAGTCCATCCCCGTCGCGCGGCGCACGCTGCCGCACCTGCTGCGGCGGCAGGCCGAACGCTTCGGCGCGCGCCCCTTCCTGAGCATCGATGGCGTGCAGTGGACCCATGCCGACCCGGTGGTTCATGCCGCCGCGCGCGCCGGGGCGCTCAAGGCCGCAGGGGTGACGCGTGGCGATCGTGTCGCGGTCATGTGCGCTAACCGCATCGAATTCTTCGAGACCGTGCTGGCCTGCGGCTGGCTCGGGGCGGTGGTGGTGCCGGTCAACACCGCTCTCATGGCGGCCCAGCTTGAACACGTGCTGCGTGACAGCGGTGCTTGTCTGCTGGTGACGCAGGCGGCCTTCGTCGAGCGCTTGCCTCCTTCCTTACCCGGTACGCTGCGCCGAATCTGGCTGCTGGACGGCCCTGCGCCCGTGCCGACCCCCGGCGTGGTGATCGAGGCCTGGCCCGCGCCCGGAGCGCCCCAACCGGCCGCCGACCTCGGACCGGGTGACCTCTTGGCCATTCTCTACACCTCCGGCACCACCGGCGCACCCAAGGGCGTGATGTGCCCGCACGCGCAGTACGTGGCCTGGGGCCTGAACACCTCGCGCGTGCTGGGCCTCCTTGAATCCGACGTGCTGTGCACCACCCTGCCCATGTTCCATATCAATGCCCTCAACACCTATGCGCAGGCGGCGGTCACGGGCTGCCGGGGTGTGTGGCTGCCGCGCTTCTCGGCCTCGGGCTTCTGGCCCGCGATGCAGGAGGCACAGGGCACGGTGATCTATCTGCTCGGGGCCATGGTGCCGATCCTGCTGGCGCAGCCTGCGGGCCCGCACGAACGTACGCATCGCGTGCGCATCGGCCTGGGGCCTGGCGTGCCGGCTGCGGGGGCACAGGACTTCCATGCCCGCACCGGCGTGCGCCTGATGGAGGGCTACGGTTCCACCGAAACCAACTTCGTGCTGTCCGCGATCGCGGGCGCGCCGGCCGATGGCACCATGGGCCGAGTGCAGCCCGACTTCCATGCGCGCGTGGTCGATGAACACGATGTCGAACTGCCTGATGGCACCGCCGGCGAACTCATCGTGCGCGCCGACGAACCCTATGCCTTCGCCCTGGGCTACTGGGGCCTGCCCGAGCAGACCGTGCAGGCCTGGCGCAACCTGTGGTTTCATACCGGCGACCGTGTGGTGCGCGAGGCCGATGGACGTTTTCGCTTCGTCGACCGCCTGAAGGACGCCATCCGCCGCCGCGGCGAGAACATCTCCTCCTGGGAAGTGGAGCAGGTGCTCCAAGGCCACCCGGCTGTCGCCGAGGTCGCGGTCTTTCCGGTGGGCAGCGAACTGGCCGAAGACGAGGTGATGGCGGCCCTCATTCCCCGCGCCGGCCACACCCTGGATCTGACCGAGCTCTGGTCCTTCTGCGACCAGCGCCTGCCCCGGTTCGCCGTGCCCCGATATCTGGACATCGTGGAGACCCTGCCTCGCACCGCCAACGGCAAGGTGCGCAAGTTCGTGCTGCGTGAACGCGGCGTGACGGCGAACACGCATGACCGCCTGGCTGCCACGCGCGCCTGATCCCTCGACTCTCGCGAACCCGATCCCATGGCCTACTGGAACGAAGAACTCGAAACCCTGCCCTGGCCCCAGGTGGAGCGCTGGCAGGCGGCACAACTGGCCGCCTCGCTGGCCCGCATCCGGGGCACCTCGCGCCTGTATGCCCGCCTGCACGCGGGTCTGCCCGAGGTGCCGACCCTGTCCACCTTGGCTGACCTGCAGGCGCTGCCCTATACGTACAAGGACGACCTGCGCGCCGCGCAGGACGCCGCAGACGACGCATCGCCTTTCGGTGACAACCAGGCCGTGCCACGTGACCGCATCGTGCAGGCCGTGGCGTCTTCGGGCACCACCGGCCGCCCGCTGTATTACGCGATGACGCGCGCCGACGCTGACGCCTGCGCCGACGCCATCGCCAACGTCTGGTTCACCGCCGGTCTGCGCCCCGGTGACATCGTGGCCCACCTCGTGGGCCTGCCCATGGTCGCCGGCGGCCTGCCCTATGCCGACGGCTTTCGGCGCCTGGGCGCCATCCTGTGCTGGTTGGGGGGCTTCCCCACCGAGCGCATCCTGCGCGAGATGCGCCATCTGCGCGTCACCGCGATGCTCTCCACCACGTCCTTCGCGTTGCACCTGTCCGAGCAATGGGCCGCGGCTGGCCGCGAGACCGGCAAGCCCTCGCACCTGCACACGGTTCTCGGTGGCGGCGAGCCAGGGATGCAGCAGCGCGAGGTGCGCGCGCGCATCGCCTCGGGCCTGTCCCTGCAGCGCGTGCGCGATGCCATGGGCCTGGGCGATGTCATGCCCTCCATGTGGTCCGAATGCGAAGCCGAGGATGGCATGCATTTCAACGCCCAGCGCTATGTGGCGGTGGAACTGATCAACCCCGACAGCGGCGACCGCGTCGAATGGCAAGAGGGCGCCACTGGCGAGCTCGCCTACACCACCTTCGCGCGCGAATCCATGCCGGTGGTGCGTTACCGCTCGCGTGACCACGTGCAGGTGGTGGCCATGCGCTGCGCCTGCGGTCGTACCAGCCCACGCATGCGCTGTATCGGCCGTACCGACGACATGCTCATTTACAAGGGCATGAACCTCTTTCCCAGCGCCCTGCGCGATCTCGTGGGCACGCACTTCACTGGCCGTGCCACGCCGCTGCTTCGCATCTGGAAGGACCGCGCTGACCAGGTGCGCTTTGACGACCCGATCCCGGTGGAGATCGAGACTGAAACGCCGCTGCAAGCCGAGGCCGCCGCCCCTCTCGCACGCGAGATCGAGGACCTCGTGCGCGCGCGCCTGCAGGTGCGCGTCGCAGTCACCCTGGTCGCGCCCGGTGCGCTGCCCCGCAGCATGTACAAGCAATCGCTGGTCGCCGTGCGGCCGGCTCCGGAGGCCTCTTCATGAAATTCACCCAAGCCGCCATCCCGCTGCGCCACCTGTGGTCTTCTCCCTTTGTGCGTTGGCAGGGCGCACTGGCCGATGTCTCCAGTCTGGATCTGGCGCATGCCGTCACCCGCGACGCACTGGCCCAGCGCGCCACGGACACCTCGCGCATCACGCAGATCGTCCTGGGCACCAGCGTGCCCCAGCCTTCCAGCTTCTACGCCGCGCCCTGGTTGGCGGCCCGACTGGGCATGGAGGGCCTGACGGGTCCGCACCTGTCACAGGCCTGCGCCACGTCGGTGGCCTGCGTGGTCTCGGCGGCCATGACCGTGGAAGTCGACCCTCGCGCCTGCCCGCTGGTCGTCACCACCGACCGCACCAGCAACGGTCCGTTGCTGGTCTACCCCCGCAGCCGATCGATGGGGGGCAGCCCTGAGACCGAGCACTGGGTCCTGGACAACTTCGCCGCCGACCCCTGGACCGGCCGCGCCATGATCGACACCGCCGAGGGTGTGGCGCAGGAGGGTGACTTCACCCGAGAGGAACTGGACGAACTCACGCTCCTGCGCTATCGCCAATACGACCGCGCGCTCGCTGACGACCGCGCCTTCCAGCGCCGCTACATGCAACCTGTCGTCATTCAAAAGGGCCGCCAGCGCATCGAGGTGGACAGCGACCAGGGCGTGCACCCCACGCGCGCTGAGGACCTCGCGGCCTTGAAGCCTGTGCATGAAGGCGCTCGCCACACGCCGGGCGCGCAGACGCACCCAGCCGACGGCACGGCGGGCGCGCTGGTGATGTCGCTGGAGGCGGCGCGCGCCCTGTCGGCGGGCGAGGGTGTGGTTCGCCTCGTTTCCGGCGCGGTGGCCCGCGTCGAGAAAGCCCGCATGCCCAAGGCCGCCACCGTCGCCGCGCAGGAGGCGCTGCGCGAGGCGGGTCTGACCATGAACGATGTGCACGCGGTCGGCACGCACAACCCCTTCGCAGTCAATGACCTGTGGCTGGCGAAGCAGACCGGCTGCCCCATCGATCGCATGAACGCCTATGGTTGCAGCCTGGTCTATGGCCACCCGCAGGGCCCCACCGGTCTGCGAGGCATCACCGAGCTGGTGCATGCGCTGGCCTTGCGCGGCGGAGGGGTCGGCCTCTTCACCGGCTGCGCCGCGGGTGATACCGGGGCGGCGCTGGTGCTACGGGTGGAATGAGCCTGGCCCCAAGACAAACGCCACCCGAGGGGTGGCGTTTTTCATTCTTGGCGCGGCTGGCGGGGATCGAACCCACGACCCTTGGCTTCGGAGGCCAATACTCTATCCACTGAGCTACAGCCGCACGGGCAGTCAAAGGGATTATGGCCCAAGCCGTGGGCCGCGGCTGGGTCGTTCAGGGGGCCATCCTATAATCACGGGTTGATTTGTTCCCCAGCCCTGTATTTCCCGAGGACGTCATGAGCGACAGCACACAGGAAGAAGCCCACACCGGCCCCATCAAGACCCCCCAGCAATTGCTCTGGGCCGCTTTCTTCTCCTTTGTAGCGCCCGTGTTCATCATCATCGGGCTGGTCTACTACGTCGTCTCCGACAGCAAGCCTGCCGGCAGCGCGCAGGCCGAGCGTTACGCCCTGGGCGGCTTGACCGCACAGGACCAGGAGCGGGGTGTCACCCAGCGCCTGTCCAAGGTCGGTGCCGTTGAAATCCGCGATGCCGCCCGCGCCCTGAAGGCCGGTGAAGAAGTCTTCAAGGCCCAGTGCGCGGCCTGCCACGTGTCCGGCGCCGCCGGCGCGCCCAAGCTCGGTGATGCTGGCGCCTGGGGCGCCCGCCTCAAGACCGGCTTGGAGGCCCTGGTGAGCTCCGCCCTCAAGGGCAAGGGTGCCATGGGCGCACAAGGGGGTGGCGACTTCGACGACATCGAGATCGCCCGCGCGGTGGTCTACATGGCCAACAGCGCCGGCGCCAAGTTCCCCATCCCCGACCGGCCTGCTGCCGCCGCGTCGGCCACCGCGGCCAAGTAAGCGACTACGCGCCGCCGGGCCCCTGCGCCTGGCGCGCCCCCGCCGTCACCGACGGGGCCTGCCTAGCCAGCGCCGGGTTCAGCACGAAACCGTAGCGCGCCGGCAAATCCTTCTGCATCACCTCCTGCGGTTGCCACAGGCCGGTCTCTACGGCTTGGGCCGCCAGGTGCATGTCCAGGCTGTGGACCAGCCCGAAGCCGAGGTCGGTGTCCAGGTACAGGTGCCCGTGCTCGTCGACCACGCTGGACCGCACCTGCGCCACCCGCCCGGTATGGGACACCACTTCGCTGCCGGCATGCACGCGCCACACCCAGGGCGCAGCCTCCAGCTCCACGTACACCCGCTGCGGGCCGTTCTGGAAGAACCAGTGCCCCGAAGCGTCGCGGTCGTAGTTGCGGTGGATGAACTCGATCAGCTTGTCATGCCGCAGCAGCGAGCCCTTGGCTGCGGGGAAAGGCCCCTGGGCCTGCACCCGGTCATCGCGCATGTACCAGCCGCCGCGCGCATCCAGCCCCAGCCAGCCAAAGCAATCCGGCACATGGGGCCACTTGGCCATGGCCTGGCGCACGAGGTCGTCCATGCACGGATTATCTGTTGGGGTCTTGCCCTCAGCGCAGGAAGGCGTCGTAGCCGGTCTTGAGGATCAGGGCTGTCACCACCACCAGGAACACCCCGCGCACAAAGCCCGCGCCATGACGCAGGGCCAGCCGTGTTCCCAGCAGGCTGCCCACCACGTTGGCCACCGCGAGCACCAGCGCGTAATGCCACCACACATGACCTTTCAGGCCAAACAGCACCAGGGCCGCCAGGTTGGTGGCGACGTTCAGCAGCTTGGCCGCCGCCGAGGCATGCAGGAAGTCATACCCCAGCCAGCGCACGAACAGGAACACGAAGAAGCTGCCCGTGCCCGGTCCAAAGAAGCCGTCGTAGAAGCCCACCACCGCGCCCAGGGTGCAGGCCGCCCAGCGCTCGCCGGCCGCCGAAAGGCGCGGCGCGTGGTGGCGCCCCAGGTCCTTTTTCGCCAGGGTGTACAGCAGCACCGCCACCAGCACCAGGGGCAGCAGCTTGCGCAGGAATTCGGCGGACAGGATGGTCACCGCCCAGGCCCCCGCGAAGCTGCCCGCCAGGCCCACCGCAGTGGCGGGCAGCAGGGCGTGCCAGTTCATGGTCACGCGCCGGCTGTACTGGATCGAGGCGATTGCGGTGCCCCAGACCGAGGCGCTCTTGTTCAACCCCAGCAGGTTGGCCGGCGCCGCCTGGGGAAAGATGGCAAACAGCGCGGGCAGCAGGATCAGCCCACCCCCGCCCACGATCGAGTCCACGAACCCCGCCAGCAGGGACGCCAGCGCCATCAACAGCAATTCCATAGAGCCCGGGATTGTCCCCAAAAAGCAAAGGCGCCTTGCGGGCGCCTTTGCATCGGGCCGCGTTGTGCGCTGCCCGCTTGTCTTGTTCTGTCTTCGTCTCCGATGTCTCCTCGGACCTCTCGATGCGCCCGCCGTGGCGGGCGATGAGTCAGCGAAATGTAACGAGGCGGACTGCTCTGCCGTATCAGGACTTACCCGGCCCGCCGGCCACCCATTGCGCTGCCTTCTCGGCCAGCATCAGGGTGGGTGAATTGGTGTTGCCGCTGGTGATGGTGGGCATGGCCCCGGCGTCCACCACCCGCAGGCCGGCCACGCCCCGCACATTCAGGCGGGCGTCGAGCACCGCCATCGGATCGCTGTCCGCTCCCATCTTTGTAGTGCCGACGGGGTGGAAGATGGTGGTAGCGATGTCGCCGGCCAGGCGGGCCAGGTCCTCGTCGCTCTGGTACTGCGGTCCGGGCCGCCATTCTTCGGGCTGGTAGCGCGCCAGGGCGGGTTGCGAGGCGATGCGCCGCACCACACGCAGCGAGTCGGCGGCCACCTTCCGGTCGGCGTCGGTGCTCAGGTAGTTGGGCGCGATGCGCGGCGCGTCGCGGAAATCGGCGCTGCGTATCTGCACCGTGCCGCGGCTCGTCGGATTCAGGTTGCACACGCTGGCGGTGAAGGCGTCGAAGCGGTGCAGCGGCTCGCCGAAGGCATCCAGGCTCAGGGGCTGCACATGGAACTCGAGATTGGGCCAGGCCTGGTCCGGTGAACTGCGGGTAAACGCCCCCAGCTGCGAGGGCGCCATGCTCATGGGCCCGCGGCGAGTCAGGGCGTATTGCAGGCCGATGCGCAGCTTGCCCCAGGTGCTGCTCGCCAGCGTGTTCAAGGTGGTCACGCCCTGCACCTTGTACACCGCGCGTATCTGCAGGTGGTCCTGCAGGTTGGCGCCCACGCCGGGCAGGTGCTGGCGCACCGGGATGCCGTGCGACTGCAACAGGTCGGCTGGCCCGATGCCCGAGAGCTGCAGGATCTGCGGCGAGCCGATGCTCCCGGCCGACAGCAGCACCTCGCTGCGTGCGTTCGCGGTCACGCTGCCCCTGCCGTCCCAGACTTGCACGCCCGTGCATCGCAGCCCGCCATCGGCACCGGTCTCCAGCTGCAGCTGCTGGACCTGGGCCCCGGTCCACATTTCGAAATTGGGGCGCCCGTAGCAAGTCGGGCGCAGGAAGGCCTTGGCCGTGTTCCAGCGCCAGCCGCTTTTCTGATTCACCTCGAAGTAGCCCACGCCTTCGTTGGTGCCGCGGTTGAAGTCGTCGCTGGCGGGCAGGCCCGCTTCTTGGGCGGCTTGGGCGAAGGCATCCAGGATGTCCCAGCGCAGGCGCTGTTTCTCGACGCGCCATTCGCCGCCCGCACCATGCAGGTCGTCGGCGCCCAGGTGAAAGTCTTCATGTCGCTTGAAGTACGGAACACAGTCGTCCCAGCGCCAGGACGCGTCGCCGGTCAGGTCCGCCCACTGGTCGTAGTCGCGCGATTGCCCGCGCATGTAGATCATCCCGTTGATGCTGGAGCAGCCGCCCAGCACCTTGCCGCGCGGATAGCGCAGCGCGCGCCCGTTCAGGCCAGTCTCGGATTCGGTGTGATACAGCCAGTCGGTGCGCGGGTTGCCGATGCAATACAGATAGCCCACCGGAATGTGAATCCAGTGGTAGTCGTCCTTGCCGCCCGCCTCGATCAACAACACCCGCTTGGACGGATCCGCCGACAGCCGATTGGCCAGCAGGCACCCCGCCGTGCCGGCGCCGACGATGATGTAGTCGAACGTAGGGCCGCTCACTTCGAGGTCGGCATCACGAATTCGGCGCCTTTGCCAATGCTCTCCGGCCAGCGCTGCATGATCGATTTTTGCTTGGTGTAGAACCGCACGCCTTCTTCGCCGTAGGCATGCATGTCGCCGAAGAGGCTCTTTTTCCAGCCGCCGAAGCCATGCCATGCCATGGGCACCGGGATGGGGACGTTGACACCCACCATCCCCACCTGCACCCGGCGCGAGAACTCGCGCGCCACGTTACCGTCGCGGGTGAAACAGGACACGCCATTACCGAACTCGTGCGCGTTGATCAGGTTCAGCGCTGCACCGAAGTCCTTGACCCGCACGCAGGCCAGCACCGGGCCGAAGATTTCTTCCTTGTAGATCGTCATGTCGGGTGTGACATGGTCGAACAGCGTGCCGCCAAGCCAGAAGCCCTGTTCGCAGCCCGCGCCTGCAGCTGCGCCGTCGAAGCCGCGGCCATCGACGACCAGCGTTGCGCCCTCGGCCACGCCTTTCTCGATGTAGCCCGCGATGCGCTGCTTCGCCGCAGCGCTCACGATGGGCCCCATCTCCGCATCGAGCTGCGTGCCGTTCTTCACCTTCAGTGCGCGCGTGCGCTGCGCCAGCACCGGCATCAGCCGGTCAGCGCTGTCGCCCACCAGCACCGCCACCGAGATCGCCATGCAGCGCTCGCCCGCCGACCCATAGGCCGACCCGATCAGCGCGTCAGCCACCTGCTCCATGTCGGCATCGGGCATGACCACCATATGGTTCTTGGCGCCGCCCAGGGCCTGTACCCGCTTGCCGTGGCGCGCGCCGGTCTCGTAGATCTTGTGCGCGATCGGCGTCGACCCCACGAAGGACAGGGCCCGCACGTCGGGGTGTTCGAGCAGCGCATCCACCGCATCCTTGTCACCCTGCACCACGTTGAACACGCCATCGGGCAGGCCGGCTTCCTTCAGCAGGCGTGCCATGTAAAGCGAGGGGCTGGGGTCCAGCGGGCTGGGTTTGAGCACGAAGGTGTTGCCCGCGGCGATCGCCACCGGGAACATCCACATCGGCACCATCACCGGGAAGTTAAAGGGCGTGATGCCCGCCACCACGCCCAGGGGCTGGCGCATCGTCCAGTTGTCGATGCCGGTGGACACCTGTTCGGTGTAGTCGCCCTTGAGGAGCTGCGGGATGCCGCAGGCGAATTCCACGATCTCGATGCCGCGCGTCACCTCGCCCTGGGCGTCGGTGAAGACCTTGCCGTGTTCGGCGGTGATCAGGCGCGCCAGCTCGTCGCGGTGCTGATTGAGCAGTTCCAGGAACTTGAACATCACCCGGGCGCGGCGCAGAGGCGGTGTGTCGGCCCAGCCTGCAAAAGCGGCCTGGGCCGAGGAGACCGCGGCATCGACCTCGCTGGTGCTGGCCAGGGCCACCCGGCCGCTCACCTGGCCGGTGGCGGGGTTGAAGACATCAGCCTGCCGGCCGCTGCGGCCCGCCGCCATTCGCCCGTCCACCCAGTGGTCGATCGGGGCTGGGTTTTGTGGGCGGGAAGGGGCGGGTGCGTTCATCGAAAGGGTCCTGTGCGTAAAGAGTGCGCCGAGTCTAGGCGCTGCCCGTGGCCTGCGTTTTCGCTCCTTGCCTTTTCCCCCAGCGGCACTTAAGGTGCGTACCCATTTGTATTACATCAAGTCAAACAATGAATTCGAATTGGTCCAATGGGTACGTCGCCGACATCACATACTCCCATGGCTATTACCACGAGCTCGCCCCCAGCTTCCTGCGTTTCGCCCTGCTCCTGAACGGCCTGGGCAATGGCGGCGCAGACCCGGACACCGGCACCTACACCTACTGCGAGCTGGGCTACGGCCAGGGCGTCTCGGCCAACCTGCACGCTGCCGCCAACCCCCGGGGCCGCTTCTGGGGCACCGACTTCAACCCCGAGCACGCGCTCTTTGCCCGCAGCCTGGCCCAACAGGCCGGCATCCAGGCCGACTGGATGGCCGCCAGCTTCGAGGACCTGCTCGAGGCCGACCTGCCGTCCTTCGACTTCATCACCCTGCACGGGGTCTGGTCCTGGATCGACTCGGCGGCACGCCATGCCATCGTCGAATTCATGCGCCGTCGCCTGAAGGTCGGCGGGGTGGTCTACATCAGCTACAACATCATGCCGGGGTGGTCCGCCGAGAAACCGCTGCGTGACCTGATGTGGCTGCACACCGAGCTGGCGGGTGCGCAGGGCGCCTCCACCGCGAGCCGCATCCGCGGCGCCTTGACCTTCGCGCAGCGCCTGCGCGCGGGCGGTGCCGCCTTCTTCGAGCAAGACAAGCGCGCCGGCGCGATGCTCGATGACATGGCTCGCGACGACATCCATGTCGTGGCCCACGAATACTTCAACCGCTCCTGGCATCTGACCTACTTCGCGGACCTCGCCCGCAGCCTTGAGGCGGCAGGTCTGGGCTTTGCGTGCTCCATCCACAAGAGCGACCTGGCGGGTCTGGTGTCCCAGCGCCGCCAGGCCTGCCGCATCGACGACCTCGACCTCAACCCCGCACTGCGCGAAACCACCCACGACTTCATCCTCAATCGACGTTTCCGTCGCGACGTCTTCGTGCGCGGCGCAGATCGTCTCACCCCCGAAGAACGCGCATCACGCCTGAAGGCCCTGGGTCTGGTGCTGCTGCGGCCGACCGATCGCGAGCTCAGTGCCGTGCCCACGCCTTACGGTGCGGTGACACTCGATGCCGCGCTATGCCGCAAGCTCCTAGGCGCCCTGGAGCCGGCGAGCGCGCCTGTGCGACTGGGCGACTTGATGGCGCAGACCGGTCTGGCCGAAGCACCGCCCGAGACCGTGTTCCAGATGGTCGCCGCATGCGTGGCCCACAACCTGCTGGGTGTGGTCTTCCCCGATGACGCGCGTCTGGCTGACCCGGCCCGCACCCGGGCCCTGAACCAGGCCATTGCGCGCCGCACCCAGGCGGGCGACACCCTGCGTTACCTGGCCAGCCCGGTCACGGGCCAGGCGGTCGAGGCCGGCGACACCGAGCGCCTGTGCCTGCTGGCCTGGGAGCAGGGCGCACGCGCAGCGGACAGCCTGGCCGAGGCCTTGCGCCAGGCGGACGTACCTGAGCCGCAAGCCCAGGCGCGTCGCTTCCTGCAGGAAGTCGCTCCAGGCTGGCAGCGCCTGGGGCTGCTGGTGCCGGAGGCCGCATGACGTCGCCCGAGGTCTGGATGGACAACCCCGCCTGGTGGGTGTACGCGCCGCACCCCGGCTTGGCGCAGGCCTATGCGCGCTTCCACGCACGCAACCGCTTTCACCTGCGCATGGCCATGACCCAGACCCCCGAGCTGGAAGACCCCGTCTATTGGGAATCCGAGCTCGCACGCCGCCAGTCCGCGATGCAGGCCGGCCAGGCCGTGCACCTGGTGGGCATCCCGCGTGATGCCAGTACCTCGGCGCCTGCCCCCGACGACATCGGGGCGCTGGTCAGTTTCTGGAACATCGAGCACGGCGAATTCCAGGGCTGCAGCTTCAGCATCCTCCTGGACCGCTATCTCGAGGGGCGCGGCCTCATGTACGCCCTGACCGAGCCCGCGGTCCGCGAGGTCATGACCCGCTACCACCTGCATCGCGTCATGGCCACGCACCTGCCTGAGAACCTGCGCAGCGCGCGTCTGCTGCGGCGACTGGGCTTCGTCGTCGAGGGTTATGCGCGCGACTTCCTGCGGATCAACGGCCGCTGGCGCGACACGGTGCTGCTCTCGCGCCTGGCGGACTGAGCGCGCACCCCGTCGCCCTTCGGCCCCCGGTCCGGGCGGGTAAGCTTGCGCCCTGCGTGCGCCGCGCCGCGCGCCAGCGCACCGTCCCGATCCAACGACAAGGAGCCCCACCATGGGTGACACACTCACGCTCAAGGCCGCAGACGGCCAGACCTTCCCCGCCTACGTGGCCCGTCCCGCCGGTACCCCGCGTGGCGGCGTCGTGGTGCTGCAGGAAATCTTCGGCGTCAATTCCCACATCCGAGACGTCGCCGACGGCTACGCGCAGGCGGGCTACCTCGCGGTCGCGCCCGCCACCTTCCACCGCGTGAAGGCGGGCGTTGAACTGGGCTACACCCCCGACGACATGAGCGCCGGCATCGCCCTGAAGGCGGCGGTCGAGGCGCTACCCGCCCCGGGCGTGCTGCCCGACATCCAGGCCGCCATCGACCACGCGGCGCAGGCTGGCAAGGTCGGCATCGTGGGCTATTGCTGGGGCGGGTTGCTCACGTGGCGTGCGGCCTGTCTGCTCAAGGGGCTATCGGCGGCGGTGCCGTACTACGGTGGCGGCACCACCACGCCAGAAGAAATCGCGCGCACGCCCCGCGTGCCGGTGCTGGCCCACTTCGGCGAGCGTGACCACTGGATTCCCCTGGAAGGCGTGCAGGCCCTGCAAAAGGCCCACCCCGGCGCGCAGGTGCATGTCTATGCCGCCGACCACGGCTTCAACTGCGACCAGCGTGGCTCATACGATGCGGCGGCTGCGAGCCAGGCGCGTGAGCGCACGCTGGCGTTCTTCGCGCAGCACCTGGCCTAGGCCTTATTTGGAAAGCTCGGCGATCCTCGCTTGATACGCCTGCGCAACGCAGCCCTCGTCGGCGCATGCACGGGACTGCTTGATCCAAGCGATCTGCTCGGACTTGAGCTTGCCCGCATCCGATGACTTGGCATTCGCCTTCCGGTAGGCGTCGGCGAGTTGCAGATCGAGCCTTGCCAGGTCCGAGCTGCTGCAGATCATCTTCTCCACCTTGTTCGACGCCTTGGCGCAGTCGAAGCTGGGTTTGACGGGCTCGGCGGCTGCGGCCACCGCAGGTGGCGTGGTGGGTGCGGGCGCGGGCGTGGGTGCCGGGGCCACTTTGGGTGCGGCCGCTGCGGGGGCTGCAGGGGTGGAGTCCGTGGACGAACTGGTCGTCGCGGGTGCTGCCGGCGCCTCCACCTTGGCGGTCTGCGCCGCTGCGGGCGTTTCAGCGGGTGCTGCGCCCGCAGGCTGCTGCAGCAAGCTCACAAAGTTCTCGCACATCTGCATGTTCTTCATGTTCGCGCCGAGCGCGATCATGGCCTGAGACATCCGGTTCGACACCTGCACATAGCGCTGGATCTGCTCGTCGCTGGGTTTGGGGCCCGACTCCTTGATCTTGGACAACCGTCCACCCAGATCATTGAGCTGGGTCATCACCTGCCCATTGATATCGGCCACATCCTGCATGCAGAACGGCGTCTTGGTCGAGTACTTCTCGTAGATAGCGACCATCCCGTCGAAGCGATTGAGCACTTCGTCGAACTCCTTGTTCGGCTGGCTGCACCCGAGCAACACGAAAGAGACTGCGCACAGCACCGCTTGTTTCATTTTTTGATTCATCACCACCTCCAGGTCTTGTTTGATTTCGTTGAGAACTGCGGGCGCAGAGACTGGCCCCTCAGCGGCCATCAGTATGCCGGTGTCGCGACCTAGCGCCCGGTGCGCGCCAGGTAGCGCTTGCGCCAGAACACCAGGCCCAGCACACCAGCGAGCACGCCCATGGCGCCGATCGTGATCCAGAAGCCCAGGGCCTGGTGCAGCAACGGCATGGCGTCGAAGTTCATGCCGAAGATGCCGGTCACCAGGTTCAGTGGCAGGAAGATGGCGGTGAGCGCAGTGAGCGTGCGCATGACCGCATTCGTTCGGTGGCTCTGCGCCGAGAAATGAATCTGCACCGCAGTCTCGGCACCTTGCTCCATGCGCCGCACCTGCGTGACTACCCTCTGGATATGTTCGATCACGTCATTGGCCCGCGCCACCAGGGCGTCGCGCCCCGCCTGTGACAGCATCGGTGGCGGCTGCTCCAGCACGGCGTCCAGCCACGCCTGGATCGCATCGGCCTGCTCCTCGCACAGGTCCTCCAGCACGTGGATCTGCGAGCGCGCCACCATCACCGCGCTCCAGTCGGCGTCACGTACGCCGGGCCGCAGCAGGCCCTCCTGCCAGGCGGCCAAGTCGGCGGCCAGCTTCCGGCGCAGCTCCAGGTAGTTGTCCACCTCGGTGTTGACCATGCGCAGCATCAGCTCGGCGGGGCTGGCCGGCAGGCGGCTGCGCGTGCCGTTCTGTATCACGCCCTGGGCGTAGCGTTCGATCAGCGTGCGTATCAGGGGGCAGCCCGGGGGATGCACGGTCACCAGCAGGCGATCGAACACCGCGAAGCCCAGGGCCTGCGTGCGGATGCGGCGAAACGCCGCCAGGGCCGCCGGCCCCTGCTTTGCATCGGGTGCCAGCCCCATTTCCGCATCGACCTCGGCCGGCGTGGACAGCCGCCGGAAGATCACCACGTCATAGATCGAGGTGTAGTCGTAGCGCGAAGGATGCAGCGGGTTGTCCAGGTCCTTGACGTGCAGGTCCAGCAAGTGCGAGCCGCCCAGGCGCTGCGCTGCCTCCTGCACCCGCGGCAGGAGCGTCTGCATCTGGTCACGCGCCAGGCTCACCCACACAAAGCCCGTGTCGGGTGCCTGCTGCGGAACCTCGTCCAGGAAACGCAGCGTGCCCTCTGTGAATTCGATGATCTGCATCGGGGCCGCAGCGGGCAGGTTGGGCATGGTGCCGGGGCTCAGGCGCGCAGCAGGCGCGCGGCATCCCGCGCGAAGTAGGTCAGGATACCGTCGGCGCCGGCGCGCTTGAAAGCCAGCAGGCTCTCCATCATCACCGCGTCATGGTCCAGCCAGCCGTTGTGTGCGGCGGCCTTGAGCATCGCGTACTCGCCCGACACCTGGTAGGCGAAGGTGGGCACGCGGAACTCGTCCTTCACGCGCCGCACGATGTCCAGGTAAGGCATGCCGGGTTTGACCATCACCATGTCGGCGCCCTCAGCGATGTCCATCGCCACTTCGCGCAGTGCCTCGTCGGTGTTGGCCGGGTCCATCTGATAGACCTTCTTGTTGCTCTTGCCCAGGTTGCCCGCCGAGCCCACCGCGTCGCGGAAGGGCCCGTAGAAGGCGCTGGCGTACTTGGCGCTGTAGGCCATGATGCGCGTGTGGATGTGGCCCGCCTGCTCCAGCGCCTGGCGGATCGACCCGATGCGCCCGTCCATCATGTCGCTCGGCGCCACGATGTCCACGCCCGCTGCGGCCTGTGCCAGGGCCTGGCGCGTGAGCACCGCCACCGTCTCGTCGTTCATGATGTAGCCGGTGTCATCAAGCAGGCCGTCCTGGCCGTGGCTGGTGAACGGATCCAGTGCCACGTCGGTCATCACGCCCAGGTCCGGGAAGCGTTTTTTCAGCTCGCGCACCACGCGGGGCACCAGGCCCTCGGGGTTGAAGGCTTCACGGCCATCGGGCGTCTTGAGCGCGGGGTCGATCACCGGGAACAGCGCCATCACCGGGATGCCCAGCGCCACGCAGTCCTCGGCCACCGGCAGCAAGAGGTCCAGGCTCAGGCGTTCGACGCCGGGCATGGAGGCTACCGCGTCGCGCCGCTGGCTGCCCTCCTGAACGAACACCGGGTAGATCAGGTCGTGCGCGCGCAGGTGGTGCTCGCGAACCAGGTTGCGGGTGAAATCGTCGCGGCGCAACCGGCGGGGACGGCCTTGGGGGTAGGGGGCATGCAGCGTCATGCCGAAAATTGTGCCCGAACGCCCGCGCGTGCCCTGTCGCCTGCGGGCCCCGGGTGGAGCGGTCTGAGTGAGGTCAAAAGAACTCCTTTCAGACTGCCTCTCGGGGTAAATCCTTGCCACGAAGCTTGAATCGCCCAGACCCCTTTGCTAAATTCATCGCGGGCGGCTTGCCGCTCCCCGCTTTTCCTCCCTGAGCGGGTGCCTTAATGTGTGACAGCAACAAGGCTTGCCCCCCCGGCCCGATGGCCGGGGTTTTTTTTGAGGTCACTACACTCGCTGCCATGCTGTGGGTCAAAGCCTTTCACATCGTCTTCGTGGCCAGCTGGTTCGCGGGCCTCTTCTACCTGCCTCGGATCTACGTCAACCTCGCGATGGTCCCTCCCGGTCCCTCGCCCGAGCGTGACCGCCTGCTCCTGATGGCGCGCAAGCTCCTGCGCTTCACCACCTTGTTGTCCGTACCGGCCCTGGTGTTGGGCCTGTGGCTCTGGCTCGGTTACGGCATCGGTGCCGGCAGCGGCTGGATGCACGCCAAGCTGCTGATCGTCGTGCTCACCGTGGGCTACCACCATGTGTGCGCGCGCATGCTGCGCCGCTTCGAAGCGGGCCAGGAGCAGCGTGGCCACGTCTGGTTCCGCTGGTTCAACGAAGCGCCTGTGCTGATGCTGGTCGCAGCCGTCGTCCTGGTGGTGGTCAAGCCCTTCTGACCCTGCGCGCCGCATGTCCGCCCACAAGACCTCGGCCTGGCCCCTGGCCCAGGCCTATGTGGCGCTGATCGCCTACGCCAGCCTCTATCCGTTCGACGGTTGGCGCATTCAGGGCATCGCGCCCTGGGCCTTTCTTTGGAGCCCCTGGCCCCGGTACTGGACCGGCTTTGACGTGCTGGCCAACATCGCTGGCTATGCCCCCCTGGGCTTTCTCATGGCGCTGGCCATCCTGCGCCGCCAGGCGGACCGACCCCACGCGCCAGCCCTGGCGCTGGCCGGTGCGACCGCGCTGTCGGCGGTCCTGGCTTTCGCGATGGAGGCCTTGCAGACCTTCCTGCCCTCGCGCGTGCCCTCCAACGTGGATTTCGGCCTCAACGTCGCGGGCGCCCTGGCCGGTGCGCTGCTGGCGGCCGGCTTGGAGTGGGGTGGGGCCATCGCGGGCTGGACCCGCTTTCGCGAACGCTGGTTCGTGCCCGAAGCGCGCGGTGCGCTGGTGCTGCTGGCCCTGTGGCCCTTCGCTCTGCTCTTTCCGGCCGCCGTCCCCTTGGGGCTGGGCCAGGTGATGGAGCGGCTCGTGGCGGCCCTGGCTGATTGGCTGGAGGGCACGCCCTTTCTCGAGTGGCTGCCCGGGCGCCACCTCGAACTGCAACCGCTCGCGCCGGGCGCCGAGCTCCTGAGCGTGGCCCTGGGCGCGCTGGTGCCCTGCCTGCTCGCGTACTCGGTCGTGCCCTCGATCGGGCGCCGGGTGGCTCTGGCCGTCGGCATCATCGCTGTGGGCGTGGGCGCCACCGCCCTGTCGACGGCATTGAGCTGGGGCCCGACCCAGGCCTGGGCCTGGCTGGGCTTGCCGGTGCGCCTGGGCCTGGCTGGCGGTCTGGCCCTGGCGCTGGTCCTCACGACGTTGCCAGGACGGGCCTGTATTTCGCTGGCCATGCTGGCCGTCGTGGTGCACCTGAGCCTCCTGAACCTGGCGCCCGCGGGGGCTTATTTCGCGCACACGCTGCAAACCTGGGAGCAGGGCCGCTTCATCCGCTTCAATGGATTGGCCCAGTGGCTGGGGTGGCTCTGGCCCTACGCGGTGGTGGTGTATGCCTGGCTGCGCGTGTCCAGTGGCAAGCCCCAGCCCTGAGGGGCGACCTAAAATCGGCGCATGTCGCAGCCCGCATCCGCCCCTTACTTTCAGCGTCACATCTTCTTCTGTCTGAACCAGCGCGCCAACGGCGAAGCCTGCTGCGCGCAGCACTCGGCGCAAGCGGCCTTCGACCGCTGCAAGGCCCAGGTCAAGGCTCTGGGCCTGGCCGGTCCCGGCCAGGTGCGCGTGAACAAGGCCGGCTGCCTCGACCGCTGTGCCGCCGGGCCGGTGGCCGTGGTCTATCCCGAGGGCGTCTGGTACTCGTATGTCGATACCCACGATATCGACGAGATCGTCGAATCCCACCTGAAAAACGGCCAGGTCGTCGAGCGCCTGCTCACGCCGCCTGACCTGGGACGCTGAGCGCATGAACGCCCAGACCGAGCGGCTGCGGTTCGCCGGTGAGGCGGGCGTGATCGAGGCGCTGCGCGATGCGCCCGCGCCAGACGTCGCGTGCCGAGGCACCGCGGTCATCGCGCATCCGCATCCCCTGTTCGGCGGCACCATGGACAACAAGGTCGTCCAGACGCTGGCGCGGGCCTTCGTGCAGTGCGGGTGGACCGCGCTGCGTTTCAATTTCAGAGGTGTGGGCGCCAGCCAGGGCACGCACGACAACGGCGAGGGCGAGACGCGCGACATGCAGGCCCTCATAGCGCAGGCTGCGCCCGACGGGGCGCTGGCCCTGGCCGGCTTCTCCTTTGGCGCCTTCGTCACCGCGCAGGTCGCGGCGACGCTCTGGCCGCAGCGGCCCTTCGAGCGTCTCGTGCTGGTCGGGACCGCCGCATCCCGCTTTCATGTCGCGCCCCTGCCTCCCGAGTCGCATGACCGCACCCTGGTCCTGCACGGCGAGGCCGACGACACCGTGCCCCTGTCCGCCGTCATGGACTGGGCCCGCCCGCAGACGCTCCCGGTCACGGTGATTCCCGGCGGCGGCCATTTCTTTCACGGACAATTGCCGCTCCTGAAGAGCCTGGTGGTCCGCCACCTGTCCTGATTCATTGGGGTTGCCTGTGATGCATCGTCTCGTGCGGTCCTTGGCCGCGTCCCTCCTGGCACTGTCCTGCGTGGCCGCACAAGCGCAGGCCCCCGCTCCTGCGGCTGCCGCCTCTGCGCCGGCTGCGGACACGGGCCTCTCGCAGGCCCCCCAGCCCCTGGAGATCGCCGCCCGCAGCTATCTGCTGGTGGACCTCACCGCCAACCAGGTGCTGGCGGGCAAGGACATCGACACGCAGGTCGAGCCGGCCTCCCTGACCAAGCTCATGACCGCTTATCTGGTCTTTGACGCGGTCAAGTCCCGCAAGATGGCCCTCACGCAGCGTCTGCCGGTGAGCGATCGCGCCTGGAAGATGCCTGGCTCGCGCATGTTCATCGACCCCAAGATGCAGGTCACCGTCGAAGACCTCATCAAGGGCATGATCGTGCAGTCCGGCAACGATGCCACCGTGGCCCTGGCCGAAGGTGTGGGGGGCAGCGTCGAGCGCTTCGTCCAACTGATGAACGAGCAGGCCCGCGCCCTGGGCATGAAGGGCACCCGCTACGCCAACCCCGAAGGCCTGACCGCGCCCGGCCACCTCACCACCGCCCGTGACCTGAGCATCCTGGCCACCCGCCTGATGCAGGACTTCCCCGAGTTCGTCGGCTACTACGCCATCAAGAAATACCGCTACCCCGGCACCCCCGCCGCCAACGACACCAACCGCAACCTCCTGCTGCTGCGGGACCCCTCGGTCGATGGCCTCAAGACCGGCCATACCGAAGCCGCCGGCTACTGCCTGGTGGCGACGGCGCGCCGTGATTTCCCGAACATCGGCAGCCGTCGCATGCTGTCCATCGTCCTGGGTGCGGCCAACGAAAACGCCCGTGCCAACGAATCGCAAAAACTCCTGAACTGGGGCTACACCGCCTTCGAGGTCGTCAAGCTGTTCGAGGCCAACCAGGCCGTGGTCAGCCCCGAGGTCTGGAAAGGCACCCAGACCCGCGCCAAGCTGGGCCGCCCCCAGGCCATCCTGGTGGCGGTGCCCGCCGGCTCGGCCAGCCGCATCAAGACCCAGGTCGCCCGGCCCGACCCCCTGGTCGCCCCGCTGGCCAAGGGCCAGACGATCGCCACCCTGAAGGTCAGCCTGGGCGACGAGCCCCTGCTGGACCAGCCCCTGGTGGTGCTCGAGCCGGTCCCGCAGGCCGGCGTCATGGGGCGGGCCTGGGACGCCATCCGGCTCTGGATCCGCTGACATCGAGTCAGTCGATGAGGTCTTTCGGCCTCATTGGCCGACCTCGCCCGCTCCCGGCTTGGCCGGCGATCCACATCGGGCTATACTGGAGGGCTTTCCCGCTATTGGGGCGGGAGAGTCTTTGTCGCTTTTTCAAACGAATCCAAACGTTTAGGGACGTTTAATGCCAACCATCAATCAACTCGTGCGTCACGGGCGGGAGGTCGAAAAGACCAAATCCAAGAGCCCCGCGATGCAAAACAGCCCGCAGCGCCGTGGCGTGTGCACCCGCGTGTACACCACGACCCCCAAGAAGCCGAACTCCGCGCTTCGCAAGGTCGCCAAGGTGCGTCTGACCAACGGTTTCGAGGTCATCTCGTACATCGGCGGTGAAGGCCACAACCTGCAGGAACATTCCGTGGTGCTCGTGCGCGGCGGCCGTGTCAAGGACCTGCCGGGTGTGCGCTATCACATCGTGCGCGGATCGCTCGACCTGCAAGGCGTGAAAGACCGCAAGCAGTCCCGCTCCAAGTACGGCGCGAAACGGCCCAAGAAAGCCTAACGGCTCGGGCCCGAAGAAGACCGTATCAGTCAGTCGTTTTGTCGGTGCTCGTTCAGCCCTGGCAGGCTGTTCGAAGCGTAGTGACCCGAAGCACGGAATTCCCCGTGTGGGTCGAGTAAGCGGAGAGTCCGATGGCTCTCTCGGCCCCCGAAAGGGACGGCCAGCTGAAGCAAATTTGTGAGGTGAAACATGCCACGTCGTCGCGAAGTCCCTAAACGTGAAATCCTGCCGGATCCCAAGTTCGGCAACGTCGAACTTGCCAAATTCATGAA
>JACCEC010999879.1_pt1 | contig 51329 bp, 36 predicted proteins | sample 7450121 | NCBI WGS metagenome assembly JACCEC01 (sample SAMN15323455, study PRJNA562643) | freshwater metagenome | isolation source: river surface water | place: USA:Blue River Watershed | collected 2017-08-18
GGATCAGCGTCGGCAGGAAGGACGTGATACGCTTTTCCGAGGTCTCGCCGCGGAAAAACGCCTCCACGGCTCCGAGGGCGAGGAAGGGCTGGCCGGTGCCTTGGCGAATGAGGCCGGTGAGGCCGTGGAGGTTGGGCTCGTCTCCGACCGCTCCGGCGGCGCAGAACAGGCTGAACCAGATGCCCGCGGTCGCGTCGTTGAAGGGCAGTCCCTCGCGGGCTACTTTGTCCAGCAGTCTGCCGAACAACTCCCGGTCCGGGTGCCGGATCAGGTGCGCGCAAAGGATCTTGGTCAGTCCGATCGTCCGCGGGGACAGCGCGGGGGTAAGCGCCTGGTTGAATTCCTGCCGGAGCAGCCTCGGCTTACCGGCGGCGGCCAGGGCGTTGAGGCGGGCCGACAGCACGGCCTCGGCGTCCTCCACCGCGGGCTTGCGGGCAAGCGCGTCGAGAGCGGCGAAGCCGTCGCCCAGCTCCGTGAGCACCATCGACTGATAGAACGCCTCGAAGTCATCCGGCGTCTCCGGCCAGTCCCGCGTCACGAGGGCTCGCGCCTCCGCCGTCCGGCCTTCGCGCAGCAAACGCTCGGTCGCGAGGACCGGACGCCATGGATCGGCGGCCGTCCCCGCGGGAAGTTCGGCCGGATCCTTGTCCTGCGGCGGGTTCAGCCTTCGCCGAGCGAAGGCCAGCGCCCGCACCCATACCGCCGGGCTCGGTGCCCCGGCCAGCAGCTCGTCCCTCGCCAGCCACGCGACGCGCTCCATGTTGCCGCGCGCCAGCAGGGCGCGGAACCACTCCTGCGCGGTGAGGTGGCGCTGCTCCGGATTGTTCCGCATCAGCGTCCGGAAGATCTCGTCGGACCTCCCGGGCTGCGCCGCCTGCAGGTGCTTCGCCAGCAGCAGGCCGGCGGTGAAGTTGCGCGGGTCGAACTCGTGGGCGCTGGAAAGGTGGAGCAGCGCCTCGTTGACCCGGCCCTGGGTGAACGCCTCGTTGGCGCGGTTCAGGAAGAAGCGGCTGCGGACCTCGGTGACCCTGTGCCAATGAGTGGGCAGCGTGACGTGGAAGATGTTCACCGGGTAGCCGATCACCCGCAGGAACACGAAAAGCGCGAGGGCGCCGGTCAGATAAAGGGCGAGCGCGGTCCCGCCCCAGATGACGGCGGCGCGGCCCCAGAAGGGACGCACATCGGCGGTGTCGGCCGAGCAACGGAGCCCGTCGGGGGTTTCGACCAGCAGCGGGCACACCGCGCGGAACCGGGCCGCCCGGTTCCACGACAGGCAGGCGTCGCAGGCGGTGACCATCGCGCGGCCGGAGTCGCTCGGGGACTGGCAGGGGCAGACGGCGCGGCCGCGGCGAAGCCGGAACCACGCCTTGCGCAGGTTCCAGTAGAGGAGCCCCCAGAAGAGGCGCAGCGTATCGGCGCACCAGCCCACGAGTTCGACCGTAGGTCGGCTCCGGTCGCCCGCAAATTGATTCGCGGGCGAGCCGCCGTTCAGACCGAGACGGCGAAGAGCTCGGGGTGCATGACGCCTTCGGCGACCTTGTTCACGGTTCCGGTCATCATGATGGAGTAGCCGTCGCCGATCCCGATGCCGATCGTGCCGCCGGGCATGTGCACGGTGACGTCGCGATCAACGAGGCCGAGACGGTGCGCCACCGCCGCGGAGGCGCTGGAACTGCTGCCCGATGCAAGCGTGTAGCCGGCGCCGCGCTCCCAGATCTCGATGCGGATGTTCTTCCGGTCGAGGACCTGCAGGAACTGGACGTTGGTCTTGCGGGGGAAAAGCGGGTGCGTCTCGAGGTGCGGCCCGTATCGGTGGGCCAGCCCGGAGTCGACCGCCGGCAGCGGGATCACGCAGTGGGGGTTACCGATCGTGGCGGCGCAGAACGTGAATTCGCGGTCGAGCACCGTGACCTTCTCGTTGATCGCCTCGCGGGCGGCGCCGGGCAGGTTCACGGGGACGCGCGCACTGTCGAAGCTCACCGTGCCCATCGCGACGGTGATGAGGCGGCCGTCGTCGAGGATCTCTGACCGCACGTTGCCACCCGGGGTCTCGCCCGTGAACTTCGCGTCGCGCACGAGCTTCTGGTCCCAGCGGAAGCGCGAGAAGATGCGCAGGCCGTTGCCGGACTTCTCGGCCTCGGAGCCGTCGGGGTTGAAGATGCGCAGCCCGTGCTCGCTGGTCCGCGAGGGCAGGGGGCCCCAGAGGATGCCGTCGGAGCCGACGCCGAAGTTGCGGTGGCACACGACGCGGATCTGCGCGGTTGTGGGCGCGGCCCCCCAGCCGGGAAAGTCGGCCGGGTTGAGCACGATGTAGTCGTTGCCGAGGGCGTGGTACTTGTGGAAGCGCATGGGGGGCTTGGGTCGAGCAGCGCAGCAAAGCGCGCCTCCCCCGGCCGGCGAGCGGAATCTAGGATTCCGCGGGCGCGCAGCCGAAGAGGCGGCGACGCCGGATCGTGGCCGCGACCGACGGCGGTACCATGCCCTCCCAGGCGGAGTCCCGTTCGCGGATCCGGCTGATCACGTCGCGTGAGACCACGCCGAGCGCCTCGCGGTCGAAGCCGGTGAGGCACTCGATGTAGTGGTTCTCCAACAGGTGATCGTAGAGATTCCGCAGGTGCGGGGCGATCTGCACGTTTCGGGCCGTGATCATGACCTCGTTGGAGAAGGCGTGTCCTGGTACCTTGGCCGGCGCCGGGCCGCCTCCCGCGGTGAGGTAGCGCGCCATGACCTCCTGACGCATGGGATAGATGTAGAGCTTCACCGCCTGGCGGAACATCCGCCCGAACGATTCCAGGATGCCGCCTTCGAGGTGCTCGTAGTACTTCTCGTTGAAGATCTCGAGGAGGTTGTTGATGCCCATCGTCACGCCGATCATCTCCTTCGTGTACCGGCGGAAGTAGGAGGTGAGGCGGTAGTACTCGGAGTAGTTCGAGATGAGCGTCGTGAGGCCCAGCTCGCCGAGGAGGTCGACCCGCGAGAGGAAATCCTCCGCGTCGAGCGTGCCCGTCGTCAGCAGGTTGTTCACCGTGATCTCCATCAGCGGCAGCACCTCGCGGCCCTGGACCCCGGGCTCCTGCACGAATTGCGCGGTCGCGCAGTTGAGCATGTCCACGTTGACGCGCGTCACCGGCCGGAAGCTCCCGCGCTCGACCAGCACGGCCTTGTGGTGCAGCGCTTCCGCGGGCTGCAGCATCTCGCCGCGCGGGCCGAACATCACCGCGTTGGTGAGCCCGCTTTGCACGAGGTGGAGCGAGATCAGCCGGTTGTCGATGTGCGCGAAGGCCGGGCCGCGGAACGAGATCATGTCGACCTCGACCCGCGTCGCGCCGACGTTGTCCACCAGCGACTCCACCAGCCGCTTCGGGTCATCGCGGTAGTAGAAGGCGCCGTAGATCAGGTTCGTGCCGGCGACACCGAGTGCGGCCTGCTGCTGGACGGCCTCCTTGTCCCACATGCGCACGTGCAGGATGATCTCGCTCGGGACCCCGCCGGGTTCGGTCTGGAAACGCACCCCCATCCAGCCGTGGGCGTCGTTGGTTCCCTTGAAGCCCCGCGTCGCCACGGTGTCGGCGAACACGAAGAAGGTGGAGCGCGCCCCGCGCTGCGTCGAAAGACGCTCGATGAGCAGGCCATACTCGTGATCGAGCATGTGCGAGAGCCGCTCGCGGGAAACGTAGCGCGGCGCCTTGCCGTAGATGGCGTCGCTGAAGGTCATGTCGTACGCCGAGATCGTCTTGGCCACCGTGCCCGCGGCCCCTCCCGCCTGGAAGAACACCCGCGCCACCTCCTGGCCCGCCCCGATCTCCGCGAACGTGCCGTACTTGGCCTCGTCGAGGTTGATGGTAAGGGCCTTCCGGTGGGTCGTCAGGAGTTCCTTCTGCTCGCTCATGTTCGCAGCATGCGGTTCAGCAGGAACCGTGCAAGCGGCCGGGGTCTTCGCGGCGGTGCCGGAGTCTCCCGGCCGCCGGCGCGACCTTTCTACTGGAGGATTCAAGCAAAGGTCGTACGGTCCGCCGCCAATGAAGAGTTTCCTGAGCTCGCTCGCGGGCACGCTGGTCGGCTTGCTCATCTTCTCGGTCGGGGCGGTCCTGCTGGTGTTCGCCGCGGTCGCCGCGCTGGTGGCCCTCGGCGGAAAGGACGCCTCCGCCCCGGGCTTCGAGAAGGGATCCTACCTCGTCCTCGACCTTTCCACCAACGTCACCGACGCGCCGGCGCCGCTCGACCTCGCCGCTCTCGGGGCCGACGGTGAATCGCTCCAATTGCGCACGATCACGCGGGCGCTGCGCGCGGCCGCGCGTGACGAGCGCATCGCCGGGGTCTACCTCACGGGCGATCTTTCGCCGGCCGATTTCGGTTCCGGGTACGCCGCGTTGCAGGAATTGCGCGCGGCGCTCGTGGGGTTCCGTGCCGCCGGCAAGCCGATCCAGGCTTATCTTACCCAGGCTGCCACCCGCACGTTCTACGTCGCCTCGGCGGCCGACAACGTGGCGCTCGACCCTTACGGCATGATCCTGATGCCGGGACTCGCGAGCCAACCGGTATTCCTCGCGGGGCTGCTTGAGAAATACGGCGTCAACGTCCAGGTCACGCGCGTCGGTCGCTACAAGTCCGCCGTTGAAACCTTCACGCGGCGGGACATGAGCCCCGAGAATCGCGAGGAAGTGGGCCAGTTGCTGGGCGACATCTGGCGGGAACTGCTAGCGGACGTCGGGCGGAGCCGGGGCCTCGAGCCGGACGCGATCCAGGCGGTCGTCGACGCTGAGGGACTCATCCGCGCGGAGGCCGCATTGGCCGCCCGTCTCGTCGACCGGGTCGCCTACCGCGACGAGATCTTCGAGGACCTCAAGACCCGCACGGGACGGGCGGGTTCGCGCGAACCCTTCCGCCAGGTGGCGCTCGCGCAGTATGCCAAGCAGCTCAAGGACGACGGCGCCGCCGAGCCGGGCCGGAAGGCCGCCGGCAAGGGTCGGCTCGCGGTGGTCTATGCCGAAGGAGAGATCGTCGACGGCGAGGGGAACCCGGGCGAGATCGGTGCCTCGGAGCTCTCCCGCACCCTGCGGAAGCTGCGCCAGGATCCCAACGTGAAGGCCGTTGTCCTCCGCGTGAACAGCCCGGGCGGCAGCGCGTCCGCGGCCGAGGTCATCCAGCGCGAGGTGCGGCTTATCAAGGCCGTGAAGCCGCTGGTTGTCTCGATGGGAAGCTACGCGGCCTCGGGCGGCTACTGGATCGCGGCGCCCGCCGACCGCATCTTCGCCGAGGCCACGACGATCACGGGTTCGATCGGCGTGTTCGGCCTGCAGTTCGACGTGCAGCGGCTGGCGGGCGACCACGGCGTGACCTTCGACACCGTGAAGACCGGTCGCTTCGCCGATGCCCTGACGATCTCCCGCCCGAAGACGGCGGAGGAACTCGCCGTGCTGCAGCGGATGGTCGACTGGATCTACGGGGAGTTCGTCGCGAAGGTCGCCGAGGGACGCGGGTTGACGCCTGCTCAGGTCGAGGAAATCGCCCAGGGCCGCGTCTGGTCCGGTCGCGAGGCGCTCGCTCGCGGCTTGGTGGACGAGATCGGCGGGCTGGAAGCAGCGGTCCTGCACGCCGCGAAGCGGGCCGGGCTCGGGGAAAACCCGCGGGTGACCGAGCATCCCCGCGCCAAGGAACTCATCGAACAGCTGCAGGAATTTCTTGAGCGGAAGATGCCCGGAGCGGCGCGCACGGCGGCGGGTCCGCTGGGTTCGCTCCTCGGTCGGATGGAGGCGGAACTGCGCGTGCTGCGCTCGTTCAACGATCCGCACGGCGTCTACGCGCGGTTGCCGCTGAGCATCGCGATCCGCTGAATCACACCATCATGGGCCACGAATATCCCCTCGCGCGCGATTGCGCCGCCACCACGATCCCATCCGGCCAGCCGGTCACGTTGCCTGCCGGGACCCGCGTGTTCGTCACGCAGGCCCTCGGGGGCAACGTCACGGTCCGCACCGATGGGGGCCTCTTCCGGATCGCGGCGGCCGATGCCTCGGCCATCGAGGGTTATCAGCCCGCGACCGAGTCGGCCATTCCCGCGGCGGGTGAATTCAGCGAGGAGGCCGTCTGGGCCGCGCTCAAGACCTGCTTCGACCCGGAGATTCCGGTCAACATCGTCGACCTAGGGTTGATCTATGATCTCGCCGTCGAGACGGCGGCCGACGGTTCCCGTGCGGTGGAGGTGAAGATGACGCTCACGGCGCCCGGTTGCGGGATGGGACCGGTGATCGCGGAGGACGCGCGGCAGAAGATCCTGCGGCTGCCCTCGGTCGGCGGCGCGCGGGTTCATATCGTCTGGGATCCGCAGTGGACGCCCCAGATGATCTCCGAGGCCGGCCGCAAGGCCCTCGGCCTCGAGTAGCGCGGCACGGTTATTTCTCTCCGGGCACGAAGAGCCCGAGGAGTCGTCCGAGCGGGCCGCGAGGCAACGGCCGGGCATGGCGCGGAATCTGGTCGAAATGCCCGGTCTGGCGCGCGAGCACCGCCACCGTGAGGCCTTCGTAGTTGCGCGCGCCCATCATCGCGCGCGTCAGCAATGCGGGCGGGATTTGGTCGAGGTGGCCCTCGGCGGCGGCGGCGTGCAGCGGGGTATCGCCGTTGTCGTTGCGGGCAAGAAGCAGCTGCGCGGTGAACTGGGCGGCCGGGATCCGGTTCAGCTGGCCAGTCTCCGCCGCCGCATGGATCGCGGTGAAACCGCTCTTGCTGGAGATCGTCAGGTTATCGGTGGTCAGCACCTCAGGTGGAATCTGACTGAGGTGGCCGGCGATCGCGGCGGCGTGGAGGACGGTGTCGCCGGCGCTGGTCTGCACCCGGAGGGCGGCGGCGGTGAGCAGTGCGGAAGGCACCTGGTCAAGGTGCCCGTTGAAAGCCGCGACGTGCAGGACGGTTTCGCCACCGAGATTCCTGCTGGCGACATTACCGGCGGTGATGAAGCGGGCGGGGATGCGGTCGAGCGTGCCGTTCTCGGCCGCCTCGTGCAGGAGGGTGTTGCCGACGCCCGTGCGAGACAGCACCGCGGCCTCCGTGAGCAGGGCCTCGGGCACCTGCCCGAGGTGGCCGCTGGCGGCGGCCGCGTGGATCACGCTGACCCCGGCGTTGCTGCTCAGGCCGAGGTTTTCGGCGATCAGGATTCCGGGGGGGATCTGTTCAAGGTGCCCTCCCAGCGCGGCATGATGCAGCGGCGTGTAGCCTGCGTCGTTGCGGAGGGTGAGGTTCTCGCGCGTCAACAGGGCGGGGGGCAGATCTCGGAGCCGGCCGTGCTTCGCCGCCAGATGGAGGGGCGTGTTGCCCGCGGCGTTGCGAGCCGTGAGGGCCGCGGCCGGGATGTCCGCGAACGGCAGCCCGGAGAGCGTGCCGCGCCGGATCGCTTCGGACAGCCTCTCGGATGGTCTCTCCATGGCGGGCGAGGGCATCCGCGGGCCGGCCGGCTGGCAACAAAAAGGATGTCGGCCACGTATCCGGTTATCTGGCACCTTCGCGAAATCGGTTTGCCATGGCCGTCCTGGAAAACATGGTGCGGCGCAATGTCTCTCGCCAAGCCGCCTGTCCCCGTCTCCGCCCGCGCCGCCGTGCTCGTCGTGGATGACGAGGAGGCGTTGCTGGACGTCTTCGAGGCTTCGCTTTGCTCGTTCTTCGACGTCGTCAAGGCGACCAACGTGCGCGACGCCGACTTTCAGCTGCAACGGCGCGCGTTCAAGGTCGTCATCGCCGACCACCTGATGCCGGGCGGCAACGGGATGAATTTCCTCGTGCGCGCGCGGGAGGAATTCCCGCATATGCAGCGGATCCTGGTGACCGGCTACATGAAGCCCGAGATGCTGCTCCGCAGCGTCAATGAGGCCGCGCTTTTCCGCTACCTGCTGAAACCGGTGGCGGTTGCCGAGCTCATCAAGGTGGTTCAGGACGCCGTGCAGGCCCACGACGCCAGCGTCGCGGCCGCGGGCGTCTGAGGTTCAGCCGCTCGCGCGTCGGTATCCTCCAAGGAGGCGGCGCAGATAGGGCGCGGTCGGGCTGGAACGCACGGAGGCGAGGCCTTCAGGTACTCCCTGGAAAAGCAGCTCTCCGCCCTCCGGTCCGCCGACCGGACCGAGTTCGATCAGGTAATCCGCCTCCGCCAGCAGGTCGAGATGATGCTCGATCACGACGACCGTGTGCCCTTGGTCGACCAGCGAGTGCAGTACGCGGATCAGCTTCTCGCAGTCGCTGAGGTGGAGACCGATGGTCGGTTCCTCGAGGAGGTAGAGGTTGCGCGGGGTTTCTCCTCGACTGCGCTCCCGGAAGGACCCGAGGCCCGCCGCCAGTTCCGCGACGAGCTTCAGGCGTTGGGCCTCGCCGCCCGAGAGCGTCGGTGAACTCTGGCCCAGGGTGAGGTAGCCCAGCCCGCAGTCGACCATCAGCCGACAGACCTCCGCGAGCCGGGGATCGAAGTCGAGGAAGCCCGCGGCCTCCTCGAATGTGAGTGCAAGCACTCCGCCGATGGAACGCCCCTTCCACGTGATGTCCGCCAGATCCGCCCCGTAGCGCGAGCCGCGGCAGCCGTCGCAGGGCAGGTAGGTGTCGGGCATGAACGCCATCTCCAGCCGGATGCGGCCCGCCCCCTCGCAGTCGGCGCAGCGCCCGCCGGCGGTGTTGAACGAGAACCTCGAGGCCGTGTGGCCGCGGATCTTCGACTCCGGCAACCCAGCGAAGAACTGGCGGATCAGGTCGAAGATTCCGAGGTAGGTCGCGGGTGTGGACCGCGGCGTCTTCCCGATCGGTGACTGGTCGACCTCGATCACCCGTCGGAATCCCGCCGCGCCGCGCAGTTCGCGGAAGGGCGTCGCGGCTCGGCCGCGTCCGGCGGCGCGGTCGTTGTCACCCGCGAAGCCGGTCGCCTTCACAAAGGCGGTTCCGCTCAGCGCCGCGGTGCGCTTCGCGAGGGCGTGCTCGACCGCCGGGCGCAGCAGGTCGCGGAAGAGGGTGGATTTACCCGCGCCGCTGGGCCCGGCGACCATCACGAGTCGTCCCAGCGGTAGGCGGAGGTCGATCCCTTTCAGGTTCCGGAATCGCGCTCCGCTGAACGTGAGCCACCCGCCGCGTTCAGCCTTCGCGGGCAGGGGACGCCGGGACCCGCGCAGCGGATGCGCTATGCCCTGTTCCAGGAAGCGACCCGTCAGGGAGCGCTCGTTCCGACGAATTTCCTGCGGTGTGCCGCAGGCGAGGATCTCGCCGCCGTGCACGCCGGCCCCCGGTCCTAGGTCGAGGATCAGGTCAGCCCGCTCCATCAGGGTGTCGTCGTGCTCCACCACCAGCAGCGTGTTCCCCTTGTCGCGCAGGCGGCCGAGGGTCGCGATCAGACGGTCGTTGTCTCGCGCGTGCAGGCCTATGCTAGGCTCGTCCAGCACGTAGAGCACGCCGGAGAGGTTGGAGCCGAGTTGCGCCGCGAGCCGGATGCGCTGCGCTTCGCCGCCCGAAAGGGTGTCGGTCGGGCGATCCAGCGAGAGGTAGCCGAGGCCCACTTCGTCTAGGAACCGCAGCCTGCCCTCGATCTGGGGCAGCACGTCCGCAAGGATCAGCTTGCCGCGGCGGTCGGTGTCCAGATTCCGCAGGCGGCGCAGCAGTTCGCCCGGCGTCGAGGCCAGCAGGGCAGGCAGTGAGAGCGGCGGCGTCTTGCTCTTGAAGCCTAGTTTTACCGCGCGGCTCACGCGGTTCAGTCGTTCTCCGGCGCACTCCGGGCAGGGTTCGCCGTCGTCCGCGACGTCGGTCGCGGCTTCGATTCCGAACAGGCGCAGGCGCGCCGCCGGGTCATCCTCGTTGTCTTCCTCCGGTATCAGCATCCAGGGGAAGACCCGGCCGTGGCCGCGACACGAGGGACACCAGCCACGCGGCGAATTGAAGGAGAAGTTCTTCGGGTCCGGCTCGGGGAACGATTCCCCCGTCTCCTGGTCGGTGCGCGTCGTTGAGAACCACGACAGGATCTCCCCTCTCGGTGTCAGCAGGAAGCAGGCGCCCTTTCCGAGCGTCAGCGCGGCGTCGAGCGCCGCCGCCGGCGTCCGCAGCTCCGGCTTGGTCCCGGCCGGATCGCGCAGGTCCGCCACCACGACCTCGATGTCGTGCTCCTTGTAACGGTCGAGTTTCTGGAAGGCATCGACGCGGGTGAGCCGCCCGTCGGCCCGCATCAGCGTGAAGCCCTGGCCTTCGATCCACGTCGCGATCGGCTGATGGTGTCCCTTCCGGCCGCGGATCAGCGGGGCGCAGAGGTAGAGGTGACGCGCCTTCCGGGCGCGCGGGTCCTCGGCGAGCACGCGCGTCAGCAGGCGGCGGAGCGCGAGCGGCGACATCGGCTGAACGGGCCGGCCGGTGTCGGGATGGTGCTGCACCCCGAGCCGCGCGTAGAGGAGACGAAGGTATTGCGCGACCTCGGTGATGGTCGCGACGGTCGACTTGCGTGACCCTCGGGTCACGCGTTGCTCGATGGCGACGGTCGGCGGGATGCCGGTGAGGCGGTCGATCGCGGGGCGGGGTAGCTGCTCGACGAATTGCCGCGCGTAGGGAGACATCGACTCCATGAACCGCCGCTGGCCTTCGGCGAAGATGATGTCGAACGCGAGGGTCGACTTGCCCGAGCCGGAGACGCCGGTGACGACATTGAGCCGGTGGTGGGGCAGGGAGATGGTCAGGTCCTTGAGGTTGTTCTCCCTCGCCCCGATGAGGTTTAGCGTGCGTGGTGCCGGCGAACCGGGCGAATCCGGCTCGGCGGCCAGTAATTCGGAGTCGCGGGTCGCGACCGATTCCCCGGCCAGCGCGGCTCGCAGGAACGGCGCCGTGGCCGTCGCGGTGGCCGCGACCGTCTCGGGATCGCCTTCGGCGACGATCCTTCCGCCCTCGACCCCGGCGTCGGGTCCCACCTCGAGGATCCAGTCGGCGGATTTCAGGACGTCGAGGTTATGCTCGATGACGACGACGCTGTGCCCGCGCTCGACGAGGGCCTGCAGGACTCCGAGCAGCCGCTTCACGTCGTGCCGGTGCAGGCCCGTCGTGGGTTCGTCCAGCAGCAGAAGCGCCGGCGCGGCGTCGGTCGTAGCGGGACCGCCGCCCGTGAACCCGCCGAGGTGCCGCACGAGCTTCAGTCGCTGGGACTCGCCGCCGCTGAGGGTGTTGAGCGGTTGACCGAGCGTGAGATAGCCGAGGCCGACCTCGGCGAGCGGTGCGAGACGCTCGCGGATCGCCGTCTCATCGGCGAATAATTGCAGGGAGTCGTCGACGCTGGTGGCGAGCAGGTCAGCGACCGTGCGGCCGTTCCAGGCGATGGCGAGCACCTCGGGCTTGAAGCGGCGTCCTTCGCACTCCGGGCAGGGCACGAACACATCGGAGAGGAATTGCATCTCGACGCGCTCATGGCCGAGCCCCTGGCAATGATGGCAACGGCCTTCGCCGCTATTGAACGAAAACGCCGAGGGGCCCAGACCCGCGGCGCGCGCCGTCGGCGTCGTGGCGAAGAGCTCTCGGATCAGCTCCCACGCCTCGACGTGGAGCGCGGGATTGGAACGGGGGGTACGGGAAAGCGGCGACTGGTCGACCAATACCACCTCGCCCAGGGTGCGGTCGGCGCGCAGGGCGCCGATCACCGCGGGGTCCTCGGCGAGCTGGTGCCGCTGCGTCAGGAGTCCTTGGTGGATGACGTTGTCGAGGAGCGTCGACTTGCCCGAACCCGAGACGCCGCTCAGCGCGACGAGGCGGCCAAGCGGAATGCGGAAGGAAAGGTCCTTCACGTTGTGCTTCGTGGCGCGCTCAACGTGCAGCGAAGGATGCTGGGCCGGAACCGCACGGCGGATCCTCGGCACGGGGATGGTTTCGCGGCCCGACAGGTACGCGCCGGTGAGGCTGGGCGCCGACGCCAGCAGGGCGGGCACCGGGCCCTCGAAAACAACCTCGCCGCCCCGGCTGCCGGGGCCGGGGCCGATCTCGACCACGTGGTCGGCGGCGCGGATCACGGCCTCGTCGTGCTCGACCACCACGACCGTGTTTCCTGCGGCGGTGAGCGAACGCATGATCCCGATCAGCCGGTCGACGTCGCGCGGGTGCAGGCCGACGCTGGGCTCATCGAGCACAAACAGCGTGTCGACCAGCGAGGTTCCGAGGCAGCTCGTGAGGTTGACCCGCTCGACCTCGCCGCCGGAGAGCGTGCGCGAGGGTCGGTCGAGCGTGAGGTGTCCGAGGCCGACCTGCTCTAGGTAACGCAGGCGCGTCAGCATCGATTCCAACGCGAGCGAGGCGCTGTGGGCGGCGGCTTCGGCGCGCGGGACGGCGTCCGGACGCTCCAGGAGCGCCCTCAGCTCCCCGACCGGAAGCTGGTACAGCTCCGGCAGCGTGCGACGGTGCCATTTCCAACAGAGCGACTCCGGCTGGAGGCGCGCGCCACCGCACTCGGGGCAGGGGTTGTACGCGCGGTAGCGGGAGAGGAAGACCCGCACGTGCATCTTGTAGGTGCTTCGTTCGAGCCAGCGGAAGAAGCCGTTCAGGCCGTACCAGTAGTCCGGCCACGTGCGGCCATTCTCCTCACCGTAGCCGGGCTCGCCCTCGATGATGAACCGCCGGTGCTCCTCGCTGAGTTCGGCGAACGGCACGTTTGTCGGGATGCGCCGCTTTCGGGCGAAGGCCAGCAGGTCGCGCTTAGAGTCCCCGTAGACCTCGCTTTCCCAGCAGCGGATGGCGCCGTCGTCGATCGAGAGGGTCTGGTCCGGGATCGCCAGGCGCGTGTCGAGTTCGATGACGCGGCCGAAGCCGCGGCACTTCGGGCAGGCGCCGAGCGGCGAGTTGAACGAGAAAAGCGCCGGCGTCGCGGGCCGGAACACCCGCCCCGTCGCGGGTGAGTGCAAGCCACGCGAGTGGTGACCGGCCGGCACGAAGCGACCTTCGCCCGCATCGCGGAACAGGTGAACCTCGCCGCGGCCGAAGTGCAGCGCCGTCTCCACCGCCTCGCGGAAACGCCGTTCGGCCTCGGGTCCGACCGTGAGCCGGTCCTGGGCCACGAAGAGGCGCGTCGCGCCCGACAACAGTGAGGGGTCTGACCGAAGCGCATCGATGCGGTGCGCGGAGAGGAGCGCGGGCGCGCCGTCCGACATGTCGGTCTCCTCCAGCAGCACGCGCACGTAGGACTGGCCGGCGAGGCTCGCGAGTATCTCCGGCCAAGCGAGGTTGCCGGGACGTTCGACCCGGAAGGCGACGACCACGGCGGCTCCGGCCAGTGTCTCCGCGGCCTTGCGCCAGATCGTGCCGGGGTTGTCGTCCTCGACCGGTTCGCCGGTCGCGGGATCGAAGCACGCGGCCACGTGGCTGAACCACACCTTCGCGAAGTCGGTGAGCTCCGTCATCGTTCCCACGGTGGAGCGCGAGGTCTTCACCGTGTTGCGCTGCTCGATCGCGATCGAGGGGCGGATGTTCTCGATCGAATCAACCTTCGGCTTGTCGAGCAGGTCGAGGAACTGCCGCGTATACGCGCTGAAGGTCTTGACGTAGCGGCGCTGGCCTTCGGCGTGCAGCGTGTCGAAGACAAGCGACGACTTGCCCGAGCCGCTCAGGCCCGTGACGACCACGAGCTGGCCGAGCGGCAGGTCGAGGTCGAAGCCCTTCAGGTTGTTCTGCCGCACGCCGCGGAGGCGGATACGGTCATGGCGGTCGGCGGCGGTGGCGGCGGGCACGCGGGTACAAAGGGGAGGCCCCGCGCGAAAGCAACCGGCCGCGCCCGGTGCCGGCGTCGTCGGTTCCGGCGCCCTCAGGCGCCCGCGAGCGTGAGGCTCGCGCCGGCGTCGGCGATGGCGTTGGTCACTTCGGGTGCCGGCGGGGTGTCGGTGACGATGTTGATCCGAGGCCCGAAGGGTGCGGTGAGGCTGAGCGCCTTGCGCCCGAACTTGGACGCGTCGAGGGCGAAGATCGTCCGCTCCGCCGCCGCGATCATCCGGCGCTGCGCGGCGATGATGAGTCCGTGGTGGTTCCAGACGCCGCGCTCGGTGACGCCGGTCCCACCCAGGATCGCGACGTCGGCGTGGATCTGCTCCAGGGCCGCCTCGCAGAGCGGACCGACCAGCGTGCCGAGCCGGCCGAGGATGCTGCCGCCGGTGATGATGGCCTCATGGGATCCGACCTCGCCGAACAGGCTGGCGACGGGGAGCGAGTTGGTGATGACCTGCACGCGCTTGTTCACCAGCAGCCGCGCGACCGCAAGGGTCGTGGTGCCGCCGTCGAGGATCACGGTCGTGCCGGGGCGGACCTGCTCCGCGATCAGGCTGGCGATGGCGAACTTGCGGTCGGCCTGGCGCTGGATGCGCGCGATGAAGTCGTTCTCCGCCGCCAGCGCGTCGGTCTCCACCAGCGAGGCGCCGCCGTGGTGGCGGCGGACGATCCCCCGGGTTTCGAGTTGGTCGAGCGCCCGGCGCACGGTGGAGAGGGAACCCCCGAAGCGGCTCGCGAGCGAGTGCAGGTCGGCGTACTTGTGTTCGCGGATGTAGCGTTCGATCAGGTCGGTGCGCTGCTTCTGGGTCATGATGACGCGGGCGTGGTGAGGCGCGCGAAGAGTTTGAGGTAGGCGTCGACCTGCCGGGTCGGTTCGAACCGGCCCCGCGCGAACTCCCGGGCGGCGGCGGAGCGCCGGGCGCGTTCGGCCGAAGGTTCTGCGATCAGCCGCGAGATCGCCGAACGGAACGCGTCATGGTCGCCTCGGGGAATCTCCCAGCCCGTTTCCCCGGGAAGGAAGAACTCGCGGATGCCCTGGGCCTCGGCGGCGACTGCCGGCAGCCCGTGGGCCTGCGCCTCGATGAGGAAATTGGACAACGCCTCGCTCCAGGAGGCGTGCACCGCGACGTCGGCCGCGGCGTAAAGGGGAGCCGGATTGGCGTGGAAACCGAGGAAGCGCACCCGGCCCGCGCGTGGGCCGAGCTCCTTGGCCCGCGCCTCGCAGGCGACTCGGGCGGGACCATCGCCGGCCAGCCATAGCTGCCAATCGACTGAAGCGGGCAATCCGGCGGCGATCTCGAGCAACTCGCGCTGGTTCTTCTCCGGGCGGAACATCGCGACGTTCAGCAGCACCGTGGTCCCGGGGCCGGCCCCGTGCTGCGCGCGCAGCTCGTGGTTCCGCTGGGCGCCGGCCTCGGCGGGGAAGACGAGGGAGTTGTGGATGACCGTGACCCTCGCGGCGGGCACCCCGGCGGTGGCGACGATGGTAGCGCGGGCCTCGGCGCTGTTGGCCACCACGCCGGCGGCCGCGCGCAGGGTGCGGCGGAACCAAGCGGGCAGCGATTTCCCCGTGCGCATGGTGGCGACCACGATTGCGGTTTTCGTAAGGCGCCAGCCGTGGCAATTGGCCATGCGCCCGAGGCAGAGCACGACGTCGGGGGCTGCCGCGCGGACAGCGGTGACAAGACCGGGAGCGAACCAGTCGAGCCTGAGGTCAAAGGGCTGCAGTGTCACGCGCCGCACCGCGGGTCCGACGGTGCCCGCGAGCGCGCCGCCGGGCCGGAAGGTCAGGAGGGTGACGGCGTGGCCGGCCGCGGCAAACGCGTTGGCGAGCAGCACGCATTGCCGCTCGGTCCCGCCGCTGCGGAGGTAGTCCTGCAGGATCAGGATTTTCATTGCCCGGCGGGTTGGCGACGCGGACGGTGGCCTTTCAAGCCATGCCGCCCTCAATCCTGAACCTGCTCGCGCGGTGGCTGTTCCTGGCGCTCGGCGTCCTGATCGCGACGCGGATTGTGCCGGGCATCCGCTGTGACGGCGGTGCCACGCTCGTCGTGGTGGTCGTGCTGCTGAGCCTGTTCAACGCGGTGCTCCGCCCGCTGCTCCTGCTGTTCACGCTGCCGTTCATTCTGGTGACCTTGGGCCTGGGCGTGGTGGTGATCAACGCCTTGTTGTTCCTGCTCGTGGGCCGGCTCGTCGAGGGCTTTCACGTCGCCGGCTTCTGGCCGGCCGTGGGCGGATCGCTCGTGGTGAGTTTCACCAACCTCCTGCTCAGCCTCTTCCTGCGGGGGCGCCGCCAGCCGCCTCGGCCGCCAAAGCGGGAGAAGCGTCGTGATGACGTGATCGACATTTAAAGTCTGTCGCGGAAGAAGCGGGAAAACGCCGTTTGACGGCGCCGGTGACCGGACTAGGTTGGAGGTGGTACCCTGCGGTGTTCGAGGTGCTTTCAATAACTGCTCTTTACCTTAGGATAATTGCGGGAGCCGGAACCGGCGCGAGGAATGCCAGGCCGTAAATCGGAAGGCAGGAGATGCGACGGGGGCGCCCACCTTAACTTAAAAAGGTCACGAGCCTTTGGGCATACGGCACAGGCGGGGTACCACTCTTTCATCACCGCGGTGTCCATGGCGGAGCTCGGCTGAAGCAGCGCCTCGGGGAGCAAACCGGCGGCCGATTTCACCCCGGATTCCGGCCGCGCCCCCTCGGGGCGGCTAGGGGGCCGGGCGGCGTCGACGCGAGCGCAGAGTAGATTCCCGGCGCAACCGAGGGCCCATGGATCGGAGGGGAATGCCGCTTGTTTTCAAGATCCGGTCGGCCAAGCTGCGCCGCCATGTGGAGACTCCTGATTACGCTCGCGGTGTTCCCTGCCGCCTTCGGGCAGGGAATCCAGGTCGAGATCGCCAACCTCCGCGAAGACGTGCGCGGTCTATCGCAGAAGGTGGCCGAGTTGTCGCTCCGGCTGGAGCAGCTGGAGCGCGAGAATGCTGAGCTACGGCGGAAGTCGGCCGCGGTCGATAAGGCCGGTGTGGCGACCGCCCAGTTCAAGGAGGCACTCGCCGATTTGAATCGTGACCTGCGTGCCGCAATCGCCGCGTCGAAGACGGAGACGCTCCAGCAGGTGGCAGGGCAGATGGAGAAGCTCGCGAAGCAAACCAACGCCGCTCTCGACTCGGTCACCAAAGGAGGAGGGAAGGGAAGTGGAAGCGGTGGGTTCGGCGAGGATTACCCGAAGGAGGGCGTGAGTTACACCGTCCAGAAGGGCGACACCCTTGCGACCATCGCGCGGAAGACCGGGGCCCGGCAGCAGGACATCATCAACGCCAATCGCCTTTCAGATCCTTCTCGCATCACCGTCGGTCAGACGCTCTTCATTCCGGGAGGAAAATAGCACCCATGCCGGCACCCCAAAAATCCCGTCTCGGTCGTGGCCTCGGTGGCCTGATCGCCGCTTCCAAGCCTGTCGTCACCACCGCCCCGTCGGCCGTCCCGGCCGCCACCGTGGCCCCGGCGGCGGCCAAGGTCGCGCCCGCTCCTGCGCCCAAGGCATCCGCTTCCGCCCCGACGGCGCCGACCCCGTCCGCCCCCGCGGCTCCCGGTTTCCAGGAGGTCGCGGTCAATCTGATCGACCCGAGCCCCTACCAAGCCCGCAAGGAGATCGCCCCGGAGCACCTGAGCGAGCTGGCCGAGAGCATCCGCTCCGAGGGCCTGCTCCAACCGGTGGTCGTGCGCAAGGTGGGCGAGCGCTTCCAGCTCATCGCCGGTGAGCGTCGCTGGCGCGCGTTCCAGGCGCTCAAAATCCGCGCCATTCCGGCCCGCGTCGTCGAGGCCAGTAACGCTTCCTCGGCCGCCCTCGGTCTCATCGAGAACCTGCAGCGGGAGGGCCTCAACGCGATCGAGGAGGCCCAGGGTTATGCCAGTCTCATCCGCGACTTCGACCTCACCCAGGAGACCGCCGCGGAACGCGTCGGCAAGGGTCGCGCCTCCGTCGCAAACAGCCTGCGCCTGCTCGCTCTCGACGGCGAGATCCAGGGTTACATCGCCAAGAACCTTCTCAGCGTGGGCCACGCCAAGGTCCTGCTTGGCGTCCAGGACGCCCCGAGCCGCCTCGTCCTCGCGCGTCGCATCATCGAGGAGGGACTCAGCGTGCGCGTCACTGAGAAGCTTGCGCTCAACGCCAAGTCCGCCGGCGCCGCCGCGGGTACGGCCCCTCGGGCCAAGGCCGGCCTCACCGCGAAGGACGCCGCGACCGTCACCGGCATCGAGAAGCGCCTCGGCTCCCACCTCGGCGCGCGCGTCGCCATCCTGCATACGCCGAAGAAGGGCCGGATCGTGATCGAGTACCGCGGCAACGAGGACCTCCAGCGCCTGCTGGAGAAATTCGGCGTCGAGGCCTGAATCGTTCGGGCGCCGCTCCGGCGTACCCGGCCCAGGCCCCGGGCCGGGTCGGTTTCTTCCCTTTCCCCATGACCCACCCCGCGTTTTCGCGCGCGCTGCGCGCGGCTTGTTTGCTGTTCATCGTGCCGGCGGTCCTCGCCGCCCGACCCAATTTCATCGTCATCATGGCCGACGACCTCGGTTACGGGGACGTTTCCGCCTACGGCTCCAAGGCGCTCGTTACGCCCAACATCGACCGGCTCGCCGCCGAGGGCGTGCGCTTCACGAGCGGCTATTGCTCCGGCTCCACCTGCACGCCGACACGCTACTCGTTCCTCACCGGGACCTACGCCTTCCGCCGCAAGGGCACGGGCATCGCCCCGCCCAACAGCCCGCTCGTCGTCCCCGCCGACCAGCCGACGATCGCTTCGGTGCTCAAGGCCGCGGGCTACCGCACCGCCGTCGTCGGCAAGTGGCACCTTGGCCTCGGCGCTCCTCCGGGACCCGATTGGAACGGCGCCCTCAAGCCCGGACCGCGCGAACTGGGCTTCGATTACAACTTCCTCCTTCCGACCACCAACGACCGCGTGCCGCAGGTCTTCGTCGAGAACGACCGCGTCGCGGGACTCGACCCCAAGGACCCGCTCTGGGTCGGCGACAAACCGCCGCCCGGGGAGCACCCGACCGGCGTCTCCCACCGCCACACGCTGAAGATGGACTGGTCCCACGGTCATAACCACACGATCCATAACGGCATCAGCCGGATCGGATTCTACACCGGCGGCCGCGCCGCCCGGTTCCGCGACGAGGACCTGGCCGACCGGTGGATCGAGAAGTCGGTCGCGTGGCTCGCCGCCGACCGCGACCGGCCGTTCTTCCTCTTCTTCGCCTCGCACGACCCCCACGTGCCACGCGTACCGCACGAGCGCTTCCAGGGGAAGTCGGGCCTCGGGCCGCGCGGCGATTCCATCCTGCAGTTCGACTGGTGCGTGGGTGAGCTGATGCGGGCGCTCGACCGCCTCGGGCTCGCGGAGAACACCCTCGTCGTGCTGTGCTCCGACAACGGGCCGGTGATGGACGACGGCTACGTGGACTTCGCGCTCGAGAAACGGGGCGATCACCGCGCGGGGGGGGCGCTGCGCGGCGGCAAATACAGCGTCTTCGAGGGCGGCACGCGCACGCCGTTCATCGCGCGCTGGCGGGGTGCCGTCGCGCCGCGCGTCTCCGACGAGGTCGTCTGCACGATCGACCTGGCCGCGAGCTTCGCCGCGCTCGCGGGCCGGACGCTGCCGGCTGACGCCTTTCTCGACAGTCTCGATGTCTCCGGTGCTTTGATCGGCCGCTCCGGCGCCAAGGGCCGCGCGTCCCTCGTGCAGCAGGATAACGGCCAGGCGGGCAACTTCGGATACCGCGCCGGCAACTGGAAGCTGGTGCGCCACGATTCCAAGCAGGCCTATAACCAGCGCGTCGAGGAACCGCTCAGGAACACCCCCGTGCCGGCCTTCCAGCTCTTCGACCTGGCCAGCGACATCGGCGAGTCGAAGGACCTCGCCGCCGCGCATCCGGATGTCGCCGAACGGATGAAGACGGAACTCGCGGCCGTCATCGCCGCCGGCCGCAGCCGGCCGTGAACATTTGTACATTCTCCACTCGATCCCCGCGCCCCAGATGAGATTCCCCCTTTTCGCCAGATTGGCCGCCGTTGGCCTGACCTTGGTCCTTCACTCGGTTGCAGCGCTCTCCGCGGACGCGGCTTCCTCCCGGCCCAATGTTGTCGTCTTCCTCGTCGACGACATGGGCGTGATGGACACGTCGGTGCCGTTCCTGACGGATGCCGCGGGCCGGCCGCGGCGGCATCCGCTGAACGACTACTACCGCACGCCCAACCTGGAGCGACTCGCCGCGCGGGGCATCCGCTTCAGCAACTTCTGCGCGATGAGCGTCTGCTCGCCCACGCGCATCGCGATCGCGACCGGTCAGAATGCCGCCCGGCACCGCACGACCAACTGGATCAATCCCGACAACGACAATGCGGGACCGAAGGGACCGCCGGCGTGGAATTGGCGCGGGCTGAAGAAGGGCGACGTGACGCTGGCTTCGCTGCTGCGCGGTGCCGGCTACCGTACGATCCACGTCGGCAAGGGGCACTTCGGGCCGCGCGACAGCGAGGGAGCTGATCCGCGCAATCTCGGCTTCGACGTCAACGTCGGCGGCGCCTCCATCGGCGCGCCCGCCACGTATTATGGATCGCGCAACTACGCGCAGGGTAAGAACGGCAAGCGCAGCAACTCCGCCGTGCCCGGGCTCGAGCGGTACCACGGCACGGAGACCTTCCTCAGCGATGCCCTCACGCTTGAGGCCAATCGGCACGTCGAGGAGGCGGTCAAGGCCGGCAAGCCCTTCTTCCTGAACTTTGCCCACTACGCGGTGCATTCGCCGTTCGATTCCGACCCACGTTTCGCCGCCCACTACCGCGACTCGGGCAAGCCGGCCGCGGCGCAGGCCTTCGCGACGCTCATCGAGGGCATGGACAAGTCGCTCGGCGACCTGCTCGACCACTTGGAGAAGCTGGGGGTCGCCGAGAACACGGTGATCTTCTTCCTCGGCGACAACGGTTCCGACGCTCCTCTCGGGCACGAACACGCGGTCGCCTGCGCGGCGCCGCTGCGCGGCAAGAAGGGTTCCCATTACGAGGGTGGCATGCGCGTGCCGTTCGTCGCGGCCTGGGCGAAGCCTTCGGCCGGAGCCGTCACGCAGGCGCGCCTGCCGATCCTGGCAGGTGGCACGCAGTCGCAGCTTGGAGCCGTCCAGGACCTTTTCCCGACGGTGCTTGATGTCACCGGGGTGAAGGTGCCCGCCGGTCATGTCGTCGACGGACTCCCGTTGGCGCCGCTGCTCACGGGCAAGGCCGTTCCGGCGCGGCCGGATGCGTTTCTGATGCATTACCCGCACGCGCCGCACCGCACCAGTTACTTCACCACCTACCGCGAAGGGGCGTGGAAGGTGATTTACCATTACTTCCCGACGGAGGTTTCCGGCGGTTCGCATTACCAGCTCTTCAACCTCGCCGAGGATCCCTATGAGTCGACGGACCTGGCGGCGAAGCGCCCGGCCGACCTGCGCCGGATGATGACCGCGATGCTGGCCGCGCTGGACCGCCACGCCGCCGTCTACCCCGTCGAGACTGGCCAGCCCGTCCGCCCCAAGCTGCCCTGACGGAGTCGGAGCGGCGGGTGAAGGCCGCGCGGTTCCTGCCCCGGATTTGTTTCGCGCAAAAAAGGCCCGCCGCGGGGAGCGACGGGCCGGGAGAGGGGCGACGTGAGTTCAGGCCGTGGCCTTGGGGAGGTCGGCGGCGAACTCGACGGCGTGGGGATGGTTACGCTTCACGCGGAGCAACTGATGGCGGCGTTGGAGCATGCGGTCCAGCTTGTCGACCAGCATGGCGACGGCCTTGTGGCACTCATCCGCGCGCACCGACGCGTTCAGGTCAGGCCCGTGGATCTCGATGCGGCCCTTAGCCGTGAACTGCACTCCGGCGGCGGGGCTCCGGTCACACTCCAACTCCACGCGGAGGCGGATGATCCGCTCCTCGTGGCGAAACAATCGTTCGGCCTTCTCCCGCACGTACGTCTTGAGGGACGGCGTGAGGTCGAGGTGGATGCCGGACACGATCACTTCGTGGGTATTTTGGCTGTTCATGTTTCTCCGTATGGTTTCGGGTGAAACGGCGGCGGGAGGGTTCCCGTCACCGCGTAAATTTCCATGGCCTCCGCGGATGAATGAACTTCCCCAAACCTTTTCCTCCGCCGTCGTGACGGGTGGATCTTCCGGTCTTGGAAAATCGTTCATTCGTCTGCTCCAAACCATCCATCCGGGGCTGCTGATTTGCAACCTTTCCCGCCGTAATCCCGCCTCCGAAGGCGGTCCGTCGGGCGCACGCGCGCCGCACCATTTTCCCTGCGACCTCTCGAAGGCGGAGGATGTGGCGCGCGCGGCGGGGCGGGTGGCGGAGGTGCTTGAGCGCGAAGCTCCAGCGGGCCGCGTGCTCTTGGTGAACAATGGCGGCGTCGGCGCCTTCGGCCGGTTCCCGGCGCCGGGTGCGGGTCGGCAATTGGAGATCATCGACGTGAACGTGCGCGCGGTGGTCGACCTCACGGCACGGCTGCTGCCGGTGCTGCGCCGGCGCGGCGGCGCGATCATCAACGTCGCGTCGGTGGTGGCCTATACCCCGACACCGTTCTGCGCGACTTACGGCGCGAGCAAAGCGTTCCTGCTCCATTGGTCACTCGCGCTTGGCGAGGAGCTGCGCGGGTCGGGCGTGCGGGTCCTGGCGGTCTCGCCGGGCACCACGCGTACGGAGTTTTTCCAGGGAACCGGAGCCGGCTCGCCGGAGGCGATCGCGCAGCAGGGGATGTTGCCCGATGACGTCGCCCGGTGCGCGCTGCGTGCGCTGGCTGCCGGCCGCGTCAGCGTGGTTCCCGGCGCGGGCAACCGGCTGGCCGCCGGGGTCGGCGCGCTCCTGCCCAAGGCCACCGCGGCGCGTATGGCTGGGCGGGTGATGAAGCGGCGAATCCCGCCTTCACCGTGAGCGATCCGGCCGGGCAGGAGGAAATCATCGCGCTGCGGGCCTGTGCATGGCCTAGGCGGCCGAAGGAGTCGGCGCGGGTCCGGATCATCTCTCCGGAAGAGGTGCCTGGCTGGATCGTGCACGAGGATGGGGAGCTCCTGGTGGTCGACAAACCCGGCGACGTGGTGTGCCACCCGTCGAAGGCGGGGCCCTGGTCGAGTCTCGTCGGCGCGCTCCGGGAGTATACTGGGCTGCCCACCGTGCACCTGATCTTCCGCCTCGACCGTGAAACCAGCGGGATTGTCGTGCTCGCGAAGAATGCGGCGATGGCGAGCCGGCTGCAGACGGCCTTGCAGCGTCAGCGCATCGGCAAGCGCTATCGCGCCATCCTCACGGGCCGGCTGGACGTGCCCGTGCGGGTGGATCAGCCGCTGGGCGATGACGTGACGAGCCCGGTCTTCGTGAAGTCGACGGTAGTCCCGGTCGGCGAGGGAAAGGCCGCGGTGACGGAGTTCCGGCCGCTGGGTTGTTCCCCGGCAGGGGACTTCACGTTGGCCGACGTAATCCTTGGCACCGGCCGCAAGCACCAGATCCGCGCCCACGCGCAGTGGCTCGGGCGTCCCGTCGTGGGGGACAAGATTTACGGACCCGACGCGCGGCTTTACCTTGAGTTCATCGACACGGGGTGGACCGAGGCCCTCGCGAGCCGGTTGCTGCTCCCGCGGCAGGCCCTGCACTGCGCCGAGATCGACCTGCGGCCCGCGGGACTCGACCACGTCTTCCGCGCCGCTTTGGCGACGGACTTGTCGGAATTCTGCTCCAAAAACAAAATCACGCCTCCGCGGGAGGCGTGATTCACGTGAAGCGGATCCTGTGCGGCGACGTCAGCGCTTGCCGCGCGACTTGGACTTCGGACGGGGCTCCTCGTCGTCGGATTTTTCCGACTCCTCGTCCTCATCGGAGTCCTCGTCCTTCTCCTTCTTTCCCTCTCCGTCCTCCGACTCCTCGCCGTCCTCGTCCTCGTCCCACTTTAGGGACTCGTCGTTCTTGAGCTTGGCCTCGTCCTCCTCGTCGACCTCGGGCAGGTCCTCGTCGTCGGTGTCGTCCTCGCGCTTCACCGGGGCCTCGTCGTCGCTGTCATACCCCTCGGGCATATAGTCGAGGATGTCGGTGAGCTCGGTGAAGCAGTGGACGGCCTTGCCCTGGATGAAGCTGCTGTTCTGGTCCTCGCGGATCTCCTCCTCGACCTCGTCGACGGTGAGCTTGGACTCGAACTTGAACAGGTCGTTGAGCATCTTCACGCGGCAGCGCGTGATGTGGTCGAGCAGGTCGGCGAAGGGACCGTTCTCCTCGTCGAGGATGTCGGGCAACGCGAAGAGCTTCTCCTCGGAGTCGAACAGCGACTCCTTCATGCGCTTCAGCCGCACCTTTCCGCCGCCGAGGTCCTTGTCGATTCGGAACGGGATGAAGGCCGCCTCGAAGAGGTCCTGGTCGAAGCCGTAGTCACGGAGCGGGTCGACCAGCTCGATGAGATGCTGCACTTGGCGGGGGTCGACGATGCTGAGGCCGTCGACATCCCAACGTACGGGGTCGCTGGTCTCGGCGACCCACCAATTGTGGTCATCGCCGATACGGACTACGCACCAATCGAGAGCGGAAATTGCTTTTGCCATGTGGGAATCAGGAGTTTCCGAAGGAAATTTTTGCGCAGCGTGGGAGTGAGGTATCAAAAAACAAGCACAAAACCGACTCCCGAAACTACGTCGGTTGACCGATACCGCGAGGCGCGGAAAACGCTCTGAAATCGGCATTTCCGCCATTTCGGTGGCCTTGCCAAGGTCCACTGGCGAGCCCACGTTCGGAGCCATGGGAAAATGCTACGAGAGCCTCGTGCGGCCGCTGTTGTTCCGCTGCGATGCCGAGCAGGCGCATGAGCTCGGCGTCCTCTCGATGGAGTGGCTGGCGCGGCTCGCGCCGTTGCGCTGGGCGCTGGAGCGCTCGATGGCCTCGCACCTGCGGGTCTCGCGTCCGGTCGAGGCGTTCGGCCTGAAGTTTCCCAACGCGGTGGGGCTTGCCGCCGGGTTCGACAAGGATGCGCGCGCCTGGCCCGCCGCGGCGGCGCTGGGCTTCGGGCATGTCGAGGTCGGCACCGTCACCGCTCTCGCGCAGCCCGGGAATCCGAAGCCGCGCGCGTTCCGGTACCCCGAGCAGGAGGCGGTGATCAACCGCATGGGTTTCAACAACGGAGGCTCCGAAGCCATGGCGGCGCGGCTCGCCCGCCAGCCGCAGGGCGCGGCTCGCCGGATCCCGCTGGGCGTCAACCTGGGCAAGTCGAAGGTCACGCCGATCGAGGAGGCGACCTCCGACTACCTCGCCAGTTTCGCGCGGTTGGCCGACTTCGCGGACTACGTCGTCCTTAATGTCTCCAGTCCCAATACCCCGAATCTCCGGCAGCTTCAGGACGAGTCCCGCCTGCGCGAGCTACTTGCCGCGGTGACCGCCGCGAACCGCGAGCGTGTCGCGCGTCACGGCCGCCGCCATGTGCCCGTGCTGCTGAAGATCGCGCCGGACCTCGGTTGGGCGCAGATCGACGCGGTCCTCGCGGTCATCGCCGAGCACGGGCTCGACGGCGTCATCGCGACCAACACCACGCTGGCGCGGCCGGGCTTCTTTGCCGGCGTCAATGAAGCCGGCGGACTGAGCGGCGCTCCCCTGCGGGAACGTTCGACGGAAATCATCCGCTACATCGCGCGCGCGACGCACGGGAGGCTGCCGATCATCGGCGTGGGCGGAATCGACGGCGCGCGGTCGGCCGCCGAGAAGCTCGATGCGGGCGCGAGCCTCGTGCAGGTCTACACGGGCCTGATCTTCAAGGGGCCGTTCCTCGCCGCCGAGGTGGCCCGCGGGGTGTCCGCGCGACAGGTGTTCTGAATTCCCTGACGGAGTCAGCCCGCGACGCGGTTCAACAGCTCGCCGACCGGGTCGATCCGGATGCGGATCTCGTCGCCGGCGCGCAGCGTGAAGTCGTCGGACGGCACGATGCCGGTGCCCGTCATCAGGTAGGCCCCTTGCGGGAAGCGATTTTCGAGGTACAGCCACTGCGCGAGCGAGGGGAGGGGGCGCTTGATGCGGCCGACGTTCGTTTCGCCGGCAAACACCTCGTGCCCGCCGCGGCGGATGCTCATGCGGATCGGCGTCTCGGGTCCGGGTAGGGCGTCGGTGACAACGAGGCACGGCCCCAGCGCGGCGCTTCGGTCGTAGACCTTGGCCTGAGGAAGGTAGAGCGGGTTTTCGCCCTCGATGTCCCGCGAGCTCATGTCGTTGCCGATCGTGAAGCCGAAGATTTGGCCGGCGGCGTTGATGGCGAGGGTGAGCTCGGGCTCGGGGACGTTCCAGCGGCCGTCGGCCCGGATGCGCACCTCGCCACCGGGGCCCGCGACGCGGTGCGGCGTCGCCTTGAAGAAGATTTCCGGGCGTTCGGCGTCGTAGACCCGGTCGTAGAAGCTGCCGCCGCCGGCGTCCTTTGACTCGGCCATGCGGGCGGACTTGCTGCGCAGGTAGGTCACACCCGCGGCCCAGACCTCCTGCGACTGAATCGGCGCGAGGAGGCGATCGGGGGTCGAGGCGGGTCGCGCGTCGGCGAGCGCGGCGCGGACCGCGGCGGAGGGGTCGGCGGCGGAGAAGACGGCGTCGAGCGTGAGCGAACGCGGCGCCAGGAAGCGGCCTGCTTCCTCAAGGATGAGCCCGCCGGGGGTGGCGTGGATCCGTAGCATGGCCGTTTAGTGGAGCAGGGACCGCAGGTCCGCGAGGGAAAGTTTCGCGGAGAGCGCGTCGCTGGCCTCGAACACATCGGCGAGCAGGGCGCGCTTCTCCTCCTGCAGGGCGAGCACCTTTTCCTCCACCGTGCCGGCGGCGATGAGCTTGTAGCTGGTGACGACGCGCGTCTGCCCGATGCGGTGCGCGCGGTCGGTCGCCTGGGCTTCGGCGGCGGGATTCCACCACGGATCGTAATGCACCACGGTGTCGGCCCCGGTGAGGTTGAGTCCCGTGCCGCCCGCCTTCAGCGAAAGCAGGAAGACCGGCACGGAGGAGTCGGCCTGGAAGCGGTCGACCTCGGCCTGACGCGCCGCGGTCGGCATGCTGCCGTCGAGGTAGCAGGTGTTGATGCCCTGTGCGGTGAGGTCCTCGCGGAGCAGGCGCAGCAGGGTGGCGAACTGCGAGAACACCAGCAGGCGATGCCCGTCGTCGACGGCCTGGGCGAGCAGTTCCTGAAAGGCCTCGAGCTTGGCCGACGGGACCGGGCCGGCCTCGCCTCCGGCCGAGAGCAAGCGGGGGTCGCAGCAGAGTTGCCGCAGGCGCAGAAGTTGGGTGAGGGCGGCGAGCCGCATACGGCCCTCGTTGGCGCCCCCGGCCTCCAGATCGATCAACTCGCGTTCCCCGCGCTCCTGCTGTTCGCGGTAGGCCGCGGCCTGCTCCGGCGTGAGTTCGCACCAGACGGTCTGCTCGATCCGCGCCGGCAGTTCCGGCGCGACGGAACGCTTCGTGCGCCGGAGGATGTAGGGTGCGGTCTGCGCGCGGAGCCGTTCGTCGTGCCAGGCCCGTTCCTCGCCCCGCGCGTCGGCCGGCGGGGTCGCGAGATAGCCGGGCAGCAGGAAGGCGAAGAGCGAGCGCAGGTCATCGAGCGAATTCTCGAGCGGCGTGCCGGTGAGGAGGAAGCGGGCCTTGGATCGCAGCGAACGCAGGGCGGCCGCGTTCTGCGAGCGGCGGTTCTTGATGTGCTGCGCCTCGTCGGCGACCACGAGCGCGAAGGTCGCTCCCGCCAACAGCGCCCGGTCGCGCGCGAGCGTACCGTAGCTGGTGATGATCAGGTCGTGCTCGGCCACGGCTGAAGCTGAGGACAACCGGCGCGCGCCATGGTGCACGAAGACGCGGAGCCCCGGCGTGAACCGCGCCGCCTCCCGGCGCCAGTTCTCCAGCAGCGACGCGGGGCAGACCACCAACGCGACGCCGCCTTCGGTCGAGCGGGCCGCCGCGAGCAGCGCGAGGGCCTGCGCGGTTTTGCCCAGTCCCATCTCGTCGGCGAGGATGCCGCCCAGGCCGTGGCCGCGCAGGTGCCAGAGCCAAGCGACGCCGAGTTTCTGGTAAGGGCGCAATTGCCGCTCCAGCTCCGGCGGGATCGGCGCGGGTTCGAGTCGGGAAAGGTCGCGCAGCGCGGCTCCGCGCCGGCGCCAGGCGTCGGGTGCCTCGTAGCCGGGCGAGATTTCCTCCAGAAGATCCGAGACCTCGGCGGCGCGGGCGGCCGGCAGGCGTTCTACCCGGCGCGCGGAAGTGGAGGCCCGCGGGTCTCCGGTGAGCTTGCGCTGCGCGGCGGCGAGGCGGTCGAGCTTTGCCCGGTTAAGCAGGATGATCCGGCCCTCGTGCTCGGCGTAAGCGCGGTTGGTCGCGAGGGCGTCGCGCAGGGCGGGTTCGGGCGTCCCGCCGGCGTCGAGGCCGACGGTGACGGAAAAATCCTCGCCTGCGGCGGCGACCTCCGCGGTCACGGCGGCGAAATGGAGATGTTTGGTCCGGGCGATGAAGTTCGGCGTCAATTCCGCGCCGAAGAGGTTTTCCAGTCGGTCGCGGTGGGCGGCGAGGAAGGTGAGCGTCTTGTGCCGGTCGCGGAGCCACCACTTGCGTGTGGCGGGTTCCAGCACGAAGCCAGAATCGCGGAGCAGCTCGCGGGCCTCGTCGTGTCGCGGGTGTTCCTTCGAGGGCAGGGTGATCGCGAGGTAGTGCTCGCTGCCGTCAATGGTCATCGGGGTTTCCCCGGGACGCCGTGAGGGGGCCGGACGCGCCGCGGCCGGCGGCTTGGAGGTCGGGTCGGCGGCCGGAGCCGCTTCCGCCAGCAGCGCGGCGTGACGCCAGGGTCCGACCGTTCCGCGCTCGACGAAAATGTCCTCCTCACCGGCCGCGGCCGCGAACTCGCGGAGTTGGCTGCGCGAAAGTTGGAGCAAGCCGGGGGCCTTCGGTCCGCACCATCGCTGCAGGAGCGCGAGCGCCGGGAGCAGGGCGGGCGGCGGTGCCTGCGTCAGGTCCAATTCCACGCGTACAGGAATCGCGTCACGCGCCGCGGCGGCGGCGAGGTTCGGCGGAAGGTGCAGGCGGAGCATCGCGGAGCGTCGCAGTGCGGACGCGCTTAGCGGCGGCGCAACGAGAAAATCGTTTCTTCACTGGAGGAGTGGTGAGGGTTTCCCCGCGGAGACTCGCGAGACCGGTGGGCGCGCGGGGAATTTGTTCCCGCGTTTATTTTCAAAATTGTCCGCAGTCAGGAATCCCGGACGCCCGGGCCGGGTCTCAACGGACCGTGAACCCATTGCCCTGGTCAGCGACCCGTGTCGTGCGCCGCTGGAGCGTGTTCTGCCTGTTGTCGGGCCTGGGATGTGCCTTCGCCGGAGCCTCCGAGCGTCAGGCCATCCTCGAGGCGATCCACCACTTGGAAAACCCGCGGAACCTCGCCCGGCCGGGCCCGCGCGGAGAGCTGGGCGCCTACCAGTTCCGCGAGGAGACCTGGCGGATGCACACATCCCTGCCGTTTTCGCGCGCGGTCGAGCGTGCGTGTTCGGATCAGGTGGCGGTCCTGCACTTCGAATGGCTCCGGCGCGGGCTCGAGCGCGCGCGGCTCCCGGCCTCAGCCTACTTCGTCGCGCTGGCGTGGAACAGCGGCCTCAACGCCGTCGTCCGCGGCCGTGCCCCGCGCTCGGCGCACCGCTACGCCGAACGCGCCGCCAATCTCGCGGCGGCACTCGACGCCGAGCGGCGCGTCGCCGCGCGCTGAGGGGCGTCACTTCCGGGTGGCGACCCGCGCCGTCGGCTTGGCCTCCGGGTGTCGCGCGAGCATTTCCCGAAGCCGGGCGACCGTCGCGGGTTCCTGGGCGGCGCGGTTCTCGCTCTCCCGCGGATCCGCCTCGTAGTCGTAGAGCTCGTGCTCAGCGGTCGCGGGATCGCCGCCGGGTGCCTTCCACTCGACGAGGCGGTGGCGCTCGGTGCGGATCGCGCGGCCGATGACCTCGCCCTTGCCCGGACGCTGGCGCGGGAACGCGTGGTAGACGTGGTCCTTCACCCGCGCCGCCGGGTCGCGCGCCACGGGTGCGAGACTGGTGCCGTCGATCGGCTGAGGACCGCCGGTTTTCGGCAGGCCGGCGAGGTCGCAGAGCGTCGGGAACAGGTCGACGGTCTCGGCCATCGCCCGCGTGCGCGCGCCGCGGGCGACGCCCGGGCCGGCGAGGATGAGCGGGATGCGGTTGGCCTCCTCGTAGTTGGTGTGCTTGGTCCAGAGACCGTGGGTGCCGAAGCTGAACCCGTGATCGCCCCACAGCACGACGAGCGTGTTGTCCTCGAGGCCGAGTTCGCGCAGCGCGTCGAGCACGCGGCCGATCTGGGCGTCGACGTAGCTGGCGCTCGCATAGTAGCCGTGGATCAGCGTGCGCTGCACGTCCTCGTCGACCGGCGGGCGCTCGGGGAGCGGAGTGTATTGGTTGAGTTCGCCCAGCGCGGCCTTCGGGGCGTATGAGGGGGCCCCGGTCGGGATCGTGGTGTGGGCGGCGAGCCGGAATTTGGCGCGGTCGTGCAGGTCCCAGTAGCGCTTCGGCGCGCTGAAGGGCAGGTGCGGGCGCACGAAGCCCGCCGCGATGAAGAAGGGCTGAGTTCGTTCCCGGGCGGCCCGTAGGCGGCGGATGGCCTCGGCGGCGACGCGCCCGTCGGCGTAGCGGTCGTCGGCGACCTCGGGACTCTCCCAGGCGGCGCCGCGCGGCAGATCGCGGTTGGGGCCACCGGTGTCGGCGTTATCGAAGAAGGCTTCCTCGCGGGTGAGGCGGCCGCCGGTGCTCTCCGGCAAGGCGTACTCGATCACCTTATCCTTGAAGTGCGGCGTGGAGAACGAGGATGGGTCGCCGCGGTTGCCGTGCCCGACGTGGAAGACCTTGCCCAGGGACTCGGTGCGGTAACCATGGCGCTCAAAGTGCTGCGGCAGGGTGACGGCGCCGGGGATGAAGTCGCGGAGGTTTTGCCCAAGCGAGTACAGGCCCGTCGACGTGGAGCGGCTGCCGATGAGCAGATTGAAGCGGGAAGGCGCGCAGACGGCCTGGTTGCAGTAGGCGAGGTCGAATTGCAGCCCGCGCGCGGCGAGGCGGTCGAGGTTCGGCGTGACGGCCAGCGGGTCGCCGTAGGAGCCGGTCGCGGGCTTGAGGTCATCCACGAGGATGAGCAGCACGTTGGGCCGAGCGGCGGAGGCGGCGGCGTGGGCCGACGCGGCGGCCAGCGCGAGGGCGAGGAGCGAGCGGAGCTTCATGGATGAGGGGAGGGGTCAGGGTTTGACGTCGAGGAAACGCCAGGAGGATTGGAAATCCCTCGGGAGCGCCTCGCCGGTGAGGTTGGCGCGGACGAACTCGATGGGAATCGGACCGCCGCGGAGGATCCGGTCGTGGAAATCCTTCGCGGGCAGGCGGCCGGATTTCACGAGCTCCGCGTGCAGGGCCCTCAGCTGGATGGCGCCCATCATGTAGGCCACCTGGTAAAGCGGCGAGTAGCTGCCGTTGAAGGAACGCCGCACTTCGCCGGTGGCGGTGTGGCGGTCGTGGCCGACGCGGTCGACGAGGAAGTCGATGCACTGCTGGGGGGTCCAGCGGTCGAGGTGGAAGTTGAGCGAAAAGAGGATCCGCGCGCAGCGGTGGCTGCGCCAGAAGAGCATGCCGGCCCGCTGTTCCGGCGTCGTGGCGAAACCGAGGTCCCAGAGGTGAAACTCCCACCAGAGCGCCCATCCCTCGATCCAGAACGGCGTCGAGAAGAGCTGCCGGTGCGGCTGGAAACGACTCAGGTGCCAGAACTGCAGGTGGTGCCCGGGGATCAATTCGTGGTGGACCGTCGCGCGGCAGAAGTGGCGGTTGTTGGCCCGCAGGCTGTCGAGCTTGCCCGAGTGGTCCATCGTGTCGGTGGGGAACGACACGAGGATCTGTTCGCCGCCGAGAAAGAACGGGGCGACCTTCTGCCGCTCGGGTGACATCATGGACATCCGGAACGTGTCGATCGCGTGCGCCGGCACGGAGACCAGGTCCCGGCGCGTCACGAATTCGATCGCCTCGTAGGCCTGCTCCGCGATCAACGCCGGCTGGTCGCCCGGCTCGACGTGGTCGCGCTTGATCCGCTCGAGTGCGGCGCGCCAGTCGGTGCCGAGCCCGAGGTCGGCCGCCACCTTTCGCCACTCGGCCTCGCACCACGCGAATTCGCGCTCCGCGGCCGCGATCAGCTCTTCGGGCGAGTAGGGGAGCACCTCGCGTTCCAGGTCGGCGCGCAGGCCATCGGCCCCGATGGGGTCGCCCACGATGGGCTCATCCTCGCCGTCCTTCTGGCCAAGGATCTTCTCCCGGAGGAACTTCGCGTGCCCCTCGAGCGCGGCGACCGCCGCCTTGTGCGGCTCCCGCATCCACCAGCCGAAGCGCGGGTCGTAGGAATTGTAGTGGTCGAACCAGTTGCGGAGGGACGCGGTGAGCTCGGTGGTGCGCTGGGCGGCCCGGAGCGCGATGCCGGCCGCGGGCCGTTTCGCGTCGGGCGCCTCGAGCTTCCGGCGCAGTTCCTTCAGTTCGCGGACCACGTCGGCGAGTTCGCCGGCCATCCTGGGATGGTCCAGCGGCTCAAACATCCGTCGTGACTCCTGGAGACGCGCAAGGGTCGCGGCGAACGGGATGAGCGGCGCCATCTCGGCGTTTCGGGCCGTGGCGCGGGCGTTGAGTTCCAACTCATGCCGCAGGTGCCGCCGCAGTAGCTGCCAGTCGAGGCGCGCGCCGGGGGTGAGCGGGTCGTAGGGAAAACGTTCGAGCGCGTTCAGCCATGCTTGGTTGAACTCCCGGGTGCGGCGGAGCGTGAGTTCAGAGCCCGGCACCGAATAGAAGCGAAGGAGGGCGTCGCGGTCCTGCACGTGGTGATCGATGATGTCGCGCAGGTTGTCGGCGCCCGGCCGCACGAGGCGGGCGAGATCCGGCACGTAGGCTTCGGCGGCGCGGCTCGTCTGCACCGGCTGCCCGCGGCGAAGGTCCACGGGAGTCGCCGCCGCGACCGGCGGGGCAGCGATCAGCGTCAGGACGAGGGAAACGGAGACGTGGGTCATGCGATGGAAAGATCGGGGCGGATGGATCAGCGACGCAACGGGAGGAGCAGCGTGGGTTGCGCGGCGTCCGGCTCGGGAAACGAGGTTCCGATGCCGTTTCCGCCGATCGCCTCGAAGTAGTACTCCAGCGATTCGGCGCCGGCCGTTAACCCGGCGGGCAGGTTGGCGCCGTAGGTGCCGTCCGGGCCGGCCGACATCGGGATCGTCCGATACTCGCCTCCCGAGGGAAGGTTTCGGATGCGGAGGTGGACGGAGGTGATGCCGTGGGCTCCGCGGGCCGCCACGGTGAACCGCGAGGATTCGCCGGCGTCACCCCACGGTGGCGTGCGGGGTTCCAGCACCGGGGCAACGAGGGCTTCGCGCGGGGCGAGGCGCCAGACCTTTTCCCGGAGCACGGCGGCATCGGGAGGGCAACATTGCTCCTCGAGGTCGCGCAGGCTGGCTTCCAACCGCGGCAGTTCGTCGCGCCAGCCTTCCTTCAGACGCAATGGGCCTTCCTCGTCGCCGGCCGCGGCTGCCTCGGCCGCTGCGACCGCGCGCAGGACGTCGCGCCAGAGCTCGACTGCGTCCTTCTCGACGTAAGTGGCGGCGACCAGTTCTGCGATCCGGAGTCCCCGGAGGAAGAGGTTATAGTGGATCGCGGCCTCGAGCCGGCGCGCGTGGAAGCGGGCGAGCGCGGCGATCACGCGGAGGTCGGCGGCGTGCGCCGCGGTCGAGGCGCCCGCGGTGGGAATCGCCCCGGGCCCGGTGAGGATCTCTTCGGCGCGTTCACGCAGGAAATGAATGGTGGACTCCGGCGTGAGGCGGGCCGTCGCCGTTCCGGCCAGGGTGCGACGGGCGTAATCGACGGTGCTTTCGATCCGGGAAGGATCCGCCGAGGAAAGGGCCGCGTAGCGCGAGAGCGGGTTGCCGCCGCTGCGTCCGGACGAAGGTTCGCCGGCGGAAGGACCCAGCTGAAGGTCCAGCCGCCGTAGAATCCGCTGCGCCGCCTCTCGGGCGCGGACGGCTTCGGCTCCGGGCGTGGCCTCCGCGCGGAGGGCGGTTGCGGCCGCGAGCGCGAGAAGCAGGGCCGTCGGGGTCCAACGCATGAGGCCAATGTGTTCCGCCCCGCTCCGGGGCCGCAAGCGTCGGGTGGTCTGAGCTTCGGGGGCAAAGCGGTTGGCATCCGGGGACCTTGCCGCGGCAGGTTTTACCGCGTGACGGGCCCGTGGCCGTCGGGTTGGCTGAAGGCATGAGCCTGCCCCGCTTACTCGCCCTTGGTCTGTTGCTTGCCCCCGTCGCCGGCGCGCCGCTTTCCGCCCAGAAGGCGGTGCCGGCGCCCGCGGGTGACGCCGCCCGCCTCGGCTTTGATCCCGCGCGCCTCGCGCGCCTCGACGCCCTGATGCAGGAGAACGTCGACCGGGAGCGTGTCGCCGGCGCCATCATGTACATCGCGCGCGATGGCCAGACGGCGCACTTTCGCACTTACGGAAAAATGGACCTCGAGGCGCGCAAGCCGATGGCGCCCGACGCGATCTTCCGCATCGCGTCGATGAGCAAGGCGGTGACGAGCGTCGCCGTGATGATGCTCTACGAGGAAGGGAAGTTCATGCTGCACGACCCGATCGAGCGGTACATCCCGGCGTTCCGGAATCCGCAGGTCGCGGTGGCCCCGCCCAAAGGAGCGCCGGCCGGAACCAAGTTCACGACCGAGAAGGCCCGCCGCTCCATCCAGATCCGCGACCTGCTCACGCACACCGCCGGCCTCACCTACGGTGACGGTCCCGCGGTGGAGCTGTACAAGGCCGCGGGACTGCACGGTTGGTATTTCGCGGACAAGGACGAGCCGCTCGCGGCGGTGATCGACCGGCTGGGACAATTGCCCCTGCACGGACACCCCGGTGAGGTCTACCAATACGGATACTCGACCGATGTGCTCGGGCGGCTGGTCGAGGTGGTGTCGGGACTTTCCTTGGAGCGTTTCTTCGCCGAACGGATCTTCGGCCCGCTGAAGATGACGGACTCGTGCTTCTTCCTCCCGCCGGAAAAGGAAGGACGCCTCGCGAAAGTCTACGGCCTCGAAGGCGGAAAACTGGTGCCGGGTGATCCGGGCCACTACGTCGCGGGGCCGCGGAAGTGCTTCTCGGGCGGGGCGGGGCTCCTCTCGACGGCGCGCGACTACGGTCGATTCCTGCAGATGCTCCTGAACGACGGGGAACTCGACGGTGCGCGCATCCTGAGCCGCAAGTCGGTCGAGCTGATGCGCGTGAGTCACACGGGCGACAAGTACAAGGGGGATACCGGCGCGTTCGGGCTCGGCTTCTGGGTGAACACGGACATGGGGCGCACGGGCGAAGTCGGAACCGAGGGCGCCTACGGCTGGGGCAGCGCGTACTTCCCGCAGTACCTCGTCGACCCGAAGGAGCGGATCGTGGCGTTCTTCCTCACTCAGCTCCGGCCGGCGGGCGGCAGTGACCTCAACCAGAAATGGAAGGTCCTGATGTACCAGGCGCTGCGCTGAGGCTCAGGGAGCCGCCGCGCGGCCGGCGCGCGCCGCGCGGTGGAGCTGCCACGAGTTCCACAGGTTGTGCCAGAGCACGTAGAACGTGGGCCCGAGCGCGACGACGGGTGACGTGTAGGCCAGCGCCAGGTAGATGGTGAACGTGGTGTTTTTCTGGCCGAGGCATTGGCTGCCCTCGCGCGGGAAGTCCCGGCCCCCGATCAGCCGGCCGAGCGCGAAGCTCACGGCGCACACCAGGAGGGAGGCCACGGCGATCGCGAGCACCAGCCCCCGCGCGCCGTCGGCGTTGTCGCGGATGAACTGCGAGGTCTTGGCGGTGATCAGGAAGATCGAGGTGACCCAGAGCCCGAACGACGCGTCACGCAGCTTTGCCGGCCAGGCGCGGGCGGCCGGGTGCACCGCACGCAAGGCGTAGGCGAGCGCCATCGGGACGAAGACGACGAGGCCGACCGTGCCCGCGACCTGGGCGAATGCCTCCGGCGTGGCGCGGCCGAGGACGACCGGCAGCATCAGCGGGAGGAGCGCCGCGATGGTCACGTTGGTGAGCAGGAACGAGGCGACGGCGTAGTCCACGGCGCCGCCGAGCAGGCTCACGATTACGGGCGCGGCGATCGCCGTGGGGGTGATGCCGCAGAAGAAGGCCGCGAGCCCGACCTCGGGGCCGCCGAGCAGGAGGCCCGCCCGCCACGCGGCGAAGCCGAGCGCGATGTTCACCACGAGCAGCACGAAGTGGCTGCGGTGCAGGGCCGAGCGGGAGAGCCGTGTCTGCAGGAAGACAAGGAACAGCATCGTCATCACCAGCCAGCGAATGAGCCAAGCGAACGGCGCCGCCTGGGGCAGGAGCGCGCCGAAGATGAAGGCCGCGAGGATCGCGGCCGTGCGGGAAAGTCCCTTCACGGCTTCGAGCGGGGCTCCGTGGGGGCGGCTCGCTCGTAGGCGCGCGGGCCGGCCGGCGTCGGCGCGCGGAAGCGGTTCCGCAGGATCACCAGCGCCTGTTCCTGGAACTGCACCCCGCGTTCAAACACCGCGGCCTCGGCGCGCAGGGTCGCCTGCAGTCCCGGGATGTCGGTGTCGTGAACGTCCCGTCCGGACTTGGCCGCCGCGGCGGCGGCGACGCCGGCGGCGTGCCCGAGGATCATGTACTGCGGCTCCATGCGCAGGCTCGAGTAGGCGATGTGGCTTGCGGAGAAGCACACGGGCACGAGCAGGTTCCCGAGTTCCGCCCGCTTGGGCAGGAGGACGCGGAACGGGATCTGGTAGGGCTGGACCGGCACCTGCACGTCGCCCTCGTTCTCGACGAAGCCGCGGTCGTTGATGAAGCGCTGCACGTTGTGCGAATCGGAGTTGTAGCTGCCCATGCCGACCGCGTCGGGTTTTTCCCGGTCGGTCTGCAGGTCGCGTTGCGTGGCCACGAAGTCGCCGACGAGCCGGCGGGCCTCGCGCACGTAGAGCTGGTCGGGCCAATGGCCGTTGGCGGTGAACTCGTCGCGCGCGAGTCCGTACTGGTTCATCTCGTCCCGCAGTTCGGCCGGCACCCGCGGGTCGGACGAAAGGAAGTAATAGAAGCCCTTCTGGTAATCCTCATGCTCGCGCCAGAGGCGGGCGCGTACGGCGTAGGAACCGTCGGGGTAGTCGTAGTTGCGCCCGATGAAGTCGGTTGAGAAACCGCCGCGATTGTTGAGGTCGACCTTCCCATTGGGGATGACGCGCAGGAGGCTGACCTCGTTCAGCTTCATCGGTCGTCCGAGATGGGCGGTCATCGCGGTGAGATAGCGCGCGAGCAATTCGTAGCGGGCCGGATCGTAGCCGTCGGGCTTGGCCCATGGCAGCCGGTTCTCCGGGACGTTGGTCGCGATCACCCGGAAGTTGTAGGCTTGGATGCGCTTGTCGGCCGCGCCGGGTTCGCCCCGGGGTTCGGTGGAAACCTCGGGGAGCACGCGGCCTTTTTCGTCCCTCGCCGGGATGTCGACCGCGAACTGATGGCTGGGCGTGACCGCCCGCACGCCGGCGAGCGACTCGCCGTACTGCGCGACGGACTCGCGGCCGAAGGTGTAGGAGGCGCCGGCCTGCGCCATGAGGTCGCCCTCGTAGGTCGCGTCGGCGAACACCCGACCCACGATCCGGGTTCCGTTCTCGAGGACGATCTCCGTGATCCGGCGGCCGTCGCGGCGCACGCCGTCCTTTTCGCGGAGGCGGTGCTGCTCGAGCAGCGTCACGCCGGCCTCGCGGAGCATCTCGCGGAAGATGCGCGCGGCGACCTTGGGCTCAGGCATCCAGGCGACGTCCTGGAGATGACGCTCCAATTGGTAGGCGCGGCCGGCCCGGAAATAGAACTCGAGGGCCAGCCCGCCGATCACCTCGCGCTTGCCGACGTCGGTGCCGGAGAGACCGCCGGCCACCATGCCCCCGACCTGGTTGCGCGGTTCGAGCAGGACCACCTTTGCCCCGTGGCGGGCCGCCGCGACGGCCGTCGCCACGCCGCCGGCGGTCGCGCCGTAGACGACGACATCGTAGGTCGGCTGGGCCGGGGCGGCGTTGGCGAGGGCGAGGGTGGCGAGGAAAGCGGTGAAGCGCATGGGAGGGCAATGGATTCGAAGCAGGCGTCGATGATGTGCGGCCTACGGTGAATCCGCGGCAATAGGAAATCCCGGGCGGCGCCGCGGTTCGGCGGTGCTTGTTTCCGGTCGGACGGGTCGCATCGTGCCCGGCGTGATCCGCTCCATTCCTGCGCTCGTCCTCGTCGGACTCCTGTCGTGCGCGGCGCTCCCGGGCCGCGCCACGGGAGTTGAATCGGGTGCGGTGCGCTTCGCGGATCCGGCCGCGGAGATACAGGCGCTGGTGGACCTGATGGAGCGTCGCCTCGCATTGATGCCGGAGGTGGCGGCGTGGAAGCACGCGCGAGGGCAGCCGGTGACCGATGCGGCGCGCGAACGCGAGGTGCTGGACGGTTGGGAGCGTTCGGCCGCTGCGCTCGGGATCGAGAGGGCCGCGGCACGTGCGTTCATGGATGTGCAGATTTCCGCGGCGCGGGAAGTGCAGGAGCGGCTGCGTGCCGAATGGGCGGCGGGACGCGCGTCGCCCCCGCCGGCCCGCGACCTGAACGGCGTCATCCGGCCGGAGCTGGATCGGATCGGCGCGCAGATGCTCGCCGCCGTGAACGACGTGGCGGCGAATGGGGAAGTGTTCGGAGACTCCACCAAGGCCGCCGGAATCCTGCGCGGATTGCGGTCGCGCATTTCTATTTCCGACGAAGTGGCGGCGCGAGGGTCGGGCGCGCTTTCGGCCCTCCGCCGAATTGGCACGGCGGAGCTCGGGGCGTTGCGGCGGACGGCCACCGTGCGCGTCGGGCTCACGGGCGATTACGCCCCATTCAGCGAGGAGCGCGACGGCCGACTCCGCGGGGTCGACGTCGACCTTGCGCGGGAATTCGGCGCCCAACTCGGAGTCAGGGTGGTCTTCGTCCGCACGACGTGGGCGCGGCTCATGGCGGACCTGGCAGCGGGTCGCTTTGATTTCGCCGCGGGCGGAATCAGCGTCACGCCGGAGCGGAGCCAGGGGGCGGACTTCGGGCCGGAGTACTTTCGCGACGGCAAGACGCCGATCGCCCGCTGCGCGGAGCGGGAGCGCTTCGTGACGTTGGAGTCCATCGATCAGCCGGGGGTGCGGGTGATCGTGAATCCGGGCGGGACGAATGAACGCTTTGCGCGGGAAAATCTGCGGCGGGCGGAAATCCGGGTGTTTCCCGACAACCGCACGATCTTCGGCGAGATCCTCGCGGGCCGGGCGGATGTGATGATCACGGACGGGATCGAGGTGCGGCTGCAGGCCGCGCGTAACCAGGGGTTGTGCGGGACGCGTCCGGAGCCGTTCACGCGCTTCGGCAAGGCGTGGCTGTTTCCCCGCGGCGCGGCCCTCGTCGCCGAGACGGAGCGCTGGCTGGCACCGCGCGTGGTGGCGGGGGAGGTGGCGCGGCGGATCGACGCCGCGATCGCCGACGGTCGTTGAACTGCGCCGCAGGCTTGCGGAGCGCGGGGCGCGCCGGCGAAGCTCTTCATCAACAAAACCCATGTCCGACCGTTCCGTCTTCGATCCCGTGGAGGAAGCGATCGCCGCCATCGCGGCGGGGCAGCTCGTGATCGTGGCGGACGACGAGGACCGCGAGAACGAGGGCGACCTCATTATGGCGGCGGAGAAGGCCACGCCGGAGACGATCAACATGATGATCCGCTACGGCAGTGGGATCGTGTGCGTGCCGATGACGGGCTCGTGGCTGGACCGGCTCGGGCTCGGGCCGATGGTGGCGCGCAACCGCGAGGTGCAGCGCACGGATTTCGCGGTGAGCGTCGACGCCGCCGCGGGGATCTCGACCGGCGTGAGTGCCTACGACCGCACGGTGACGATCCGTATGCTGGCTTCGGCCGAGGCGCGGCCCGAACAGCTGGTGCAGCCCGGGCATATCTTCCCGCTGCGGGCGAAGACCGGCGGGGTGTTGGAGCGGGCGGGTCACACCGAGGCGGCGGTCGACCTGGCGCTGCTGGCGGGACTTTCCCCGGCGGGCGTGATCTGCGAACTCGTGAACGATGACGGCTCGATGCAGCGCCTGCCGCAGCTGATCGAGTTCAAGCGCCGGTTCGGGCTGAAGATGATCTCGATCGGCGACCTGATCGCGTACCGGCTGCGGCGGGACACGCTGGTGGAAAAGGTGGCGGAGGGGGATGTCCCCACGCGGCACGGCCGCTTCACGGTGCAGGTTTTCCGCTCGCGCCTCGACCGCCGGCACCACCTTGCGCTCACGCTGGGGGACCTTTCGGCTGGGGCGCCCCCGCTGGTGCGCGTGCAGGCCGCGAACCCTTTGTCCGATGTTTTCGGCGCCGGCGACGACCGTGTGGTGGACGCAAGCCTGGCGGCGATCGCCGCGGAGGGCAGGGGAGTCCTGGTCTACATGGAGCCGCCCGGGGGCGGCGAGGCGGTGGTGCGGCAGCTTTCGAAGGCCGGTGAGCCGGCGCTGAGCATGGACCTGCGTGACTACGGCATCGGGGCGCAGATCCTGCGCGCGCTGGGGTTGCGTCGCATCCGTGTCCTCACCCGCCATCCCCGCAAGGTCGTCGGACTCGAGGCCTACGGCATCGAACTCGTGGAGCAGCGCGCGTTGGGGGTTTAGCCGGCCGGCGCGGCCGTCACCGCATGGGCGACGTCCCGCGCAGGTTCCGGCGGTAGGCGGCGGGGGTGCTGCCGTGGTAACGGGCGAAGAGCGGAATCATGTGCTCCGCGTAAGCGAAGCCGCAGGCCTCGGCGATCTCGGGCACCGCCATGTCGGAGGAAACGAGGAATTGCCGGACCCTTTCGATCCGGGCGCGGCGGATCTCCTCCGCGGGGCTGTGCCCGACCGCCGCGGTGAAGCGCCGTTCCAGCGTCCGGCGGCTCATCGGCACGGCTCGCAGCAGGTCCTTCACGTTGATGCCGGCGGGGGCGTGCTCCTTGATGAAGCGCATCACCTCTCTCACCTTCCCGTCCTCGCACTCGAAGAGGTCGGTGGATTGCCGCGTGGTGATCCCGAGCGGCTGGAGCAGGTGCTCACGGGCCGCATCCCGGCGGCCCTGGATCAACCGGTCGAGCCGCGCCGCCGCCTCGTAACCGATGCGTTTCACCGGTATATCCACGCCGCTGATCGGCGGGTGGATCGTCTGCCCCAGCAGGTCTTCCGTGGAGAGGCTGATGATGGCCACCTGGTCGGGAACCTGCAGCCCGGCCAGTTCGCATGCGCTGGCGACGTTGCGGCAGGTGATGGTGTCCCAGCCGATGACGCCGACCGGGAGCGGCAGGCCACGGAGCCACCGCGCGCGGTCGCGCCGCTGCGCGACGAGGCCGGCCTCCGCGGAAACCCGCGGTCCGCGCGCGTAGACCAGGGGGGAAAACCCTTGGTCCCGCGCGGTCCGCTTGTAGGCATCCGCCCAGAAATCGAGGAACTCCCGCTGCGGTTCGCCGCAGAACGCGATCCGGCGTAGCCCCTTGCTCCACAGGTGACCCACCGCGAGTTCCATCACGGCGTTCGCGTCGGAGCACACCCGGGGAAAGTCACAGCCGGCCAGCCGCGCCCCGGAGACGTTGACGACCGGAACGCCGTGGCGCCGCAGCTTCGCGGCGAGCGCGCGGGAATGGACCGTCGCAATGATGCCGTCACCCAGCCAGCCGGCCGGCACCTCCATGGCGCCGTCCGGTCCGGAGGGCTGCATGTCGAGGTTCCAGCGGTGGTGCTGCGCATAATGCCAGGCGCCCTCGATGATTCCGCGTCCGTACTGGTTCCAGCCGGCCACGAGGAGCGCGACGCGCTTGCGTTCCGGGGGCTTCGGCATGGGAGCCGACCTGAGGCCTGCGGGCTCGGGGCGCAATCCCGCGTTTGGCCGTGGCGCATTTAATTAAAACGAAAACGCATCTTCGCCTATGGGTGGGCGGGAACGTCTGCTAGCCTGTCGCTCTTCAGAGTAACTCCCCCGCTCCCGCCATGAACCCCGCACTCCGCCTTCCCGCCTCGATCCTCAGCTTCGCGTTTCTGTTGCCCGCCTTCGCCGCCGCGCAGTCGGCCCCGGCGGCCGCGGGGTCCGCGCCGGCGGCGCGGGAAACGACCGTCACGCTCACGGCGTTCGAGGTCACGGCCGATGCCTCCGACACCTACGAGGCCACCAATACCAACGCCATCACCGGCACCAACACGCCGCTCGGCAAGACCCCCCTCGACGCCAAGGTCTTCAACCGCCAGCTCATGGACGAGATGGGCGTGGTCGACATGACCCAGATGCTCTCGCTCCTCGGCGGCCTCGGGTCGGCCATCATCAGCGGCGGCAACGAGGAGGTCCGCGGTGACATGGAGGGCGACCGGCAGGACCCGAAGAGCATGACCATGCGCGGCCTGCAGATCAACAACCCGCGCCGCGACGGCTTCCTCCGGTCCGACACTTCCCTGATGGACTCGTTCGACGTCGAGCGCGTCGAGGCGATCGGTGGTTCCAACTCGCTGCTCTTCGGCTCCGGCGACGCCGGCGGCGTGATCACCAGCAGTTCGAAGCGCGCCTTGCTGGGCCGGCCGGCGCGGGCGACGTTTTCCGCCGGGGGTGACTCCGAGGGCAGCCGCCGCTTCGCGTTCGACGCGGGGGCGGGCACGCGGTTGTTCGCGCTGCGGGTCAACGCCGTGCACGGCGATGCGAAGTACTTCCGGCCCGCCAACCGGCAGGTCAATCAGGGCCTGCACCTCGCGGCGACCCTGCGGCCGTGGAAGCGCCTCGAGATCCGCGGCGAATGGCGGCACCTGACCCGCGTCACGACCTACCCGAACTCAGGCACGCTGCGCGCGCCGCTCAACCTGCTGCTCCCCACGGGCGAGCGGGTCGACGGCCAGAGCACGCGCTACGTGGCGGCCTTTCCCAACGCGAGCCAGCTCACCGGCGGGGTCATCGACGTCACGAAGGCCGACACGTTGTTCGGCCCGTACTATGCCTTCGCGTTCAAGAACAAGCTGAAGTCGGTCGTCGCCGAAGCGACGCTGGCCGAGGGCCTCGGACTCCAGGTGCGTTACGGACACGACGCGCGGGTCAACAACGCCCTGAGCCCCACGAACGGCACGATCTTCATGCCGGGCAGCACCGGCAACCTTTACGCGGATCCGCTGACCGGGCAGGTCGGCACGCAGTGGGCCTTCACCTCGGGTCTGCCGCAGCTGAATCCCTTCCACACCGGCGCCCGCGGCTACCGCGCCGCGTTGTTCTACCAGAAGGACCTCGGCCGCTGGGGCCGGCACCAGGCGAGCGCCTTCCTGCAGGACATGGAGTCGTGGACCAACCAGGAGCAGTGGCGCTACTATGAGGCCGACGCGGCGGGCAACGTGATCCAGAATCCCGCCCTCATCCAGGCGACCGACTCCGGCCGCATCAACATGCCCGCCATCTGGCTCCCCATCAACACGACGAAGATCATCGGCGGGCAGAAGTGGCCGTTCTCGTCGCTCATTCATCCCAACGGCAAGACCTACATCGCCCAGCCGGTGATCTATCCCGGCGCCGCCCCGCGTACCCCGACCAACCCGTACGGTTTCTCCGGGCCGATCAACCCGGCCACGGGACTCAGCACGGTGACGGGCTACTACCACGATGATACCGACGAGCGCAGCCACGGCTTCAGCATGTTCAGCGAGTGGTGGAAGGGCCGGATCGACACCATGGTCGGCTACCGGGCCGAGGAGGCTGCCTACCGCCGCGTCACCACCGACGTGAAGCGCGGCCCAATCACCTATGACAGCCTGACCACCGGCGCCGTCATCGACACGCCGGTCAAGGGCGTGCGGCTCTCGTTGAACTACTCGACCAACGCCAAGATCAACTTCGACATCACCCGCGACATCTTCAACCAGCCGCTGCCGGCCGGCCGCGGCGTGAGTCGGGACGTGGGGCTCAAGTTCGGCCTCGATGAGCATCGGCTCTCCGGGAACATCAATTACTATGTGTCGGAGGCGCAGAACTTCACCGCCACGCTCGGTGGGCTACAGAACGACGTCGATCCCAACGGCATCAACGGCCGCAACGGCGGCCCGGCGTACACCTACAGCCGCACTTCCGACGGCTTCAACGCCACGCTGACGGCGCGGCCGTTCCGGGGCTGGGAGATCCGCCTCAACTTCGCCACCGCCAACGGCAGCGAGCGGAGCGACGTCGAACTTCCGCAGTTCTACAACGACCAGTTCAACACCACCTCCGTCGGCGGGCAGACCGTGGTCGGCGTGCGCGCGACCGCGGGCAGCGCGGTGACGCCCCTCCTGGTGCGGTCGGATCCGCTCAATCCAGCCTCGGCGCAGGTGCCGTTGTCGATCGCCATGATGAAGGATCCGAACAACCCGTACTACGCGCAGCTCGACCAGGAGTCCGGGCAGATCCTCAATGCCGAGGCGATCGGCCTGCTGACCCCGGGGGTGGGCACGACGGCGACCGGCCTGCCGATCACCGACCACCAGCTCGGCTTCGTCTCCCCCTCGGGCGGTAAGCTCATCGTGCGCAGGTCCGGCGAACAGACCTTCGGTTATGCCGAGCGCAGCTACAGCCTGATCAACCGCTTCCAGTTCGACCGCGGGATGTTCCGCGGGCTCGTCGTCGGCCTGAGCAGCAGCCTGCGCGAGAACCATCGCGGCTACATGTACACGCACGCGGCGGACGGGAACAAACGGAAGATGTATTACTTTCCCGACCGCCTGCTCCACGACGTCTTCGTGGTCTACCGCATGAAGCCATGGGGTAAGGTGCGGCCGGCGCTGCAGCTGAACATCTCGAACCTGCTCGATGCCAATCAGGTCATGTACCTCGTCCGCTCGACCAACGGCACGCTGCGTTACGCCCAGTGGCTCAACTCCCCGCGCAAGCTCGGGGTGACGACGACCGTCGCCTTTTGAACATGTCCGCCTCCTGCGCCGGCGGCCGGGCGACCGGCCGCGCTTCCTCGCACGCGTTCGTCCCGGCCGGAGAGCGGCGGTAAGCCCGTTCCATGCAGACCGCCGTCCCGAGCCAACCTCCCCCGCGCCTGCGCTGGGGGATCGCCGTGCTGCTGCTCCTGTCGACGGCGATCAACTACCTCGACCGGCAGACGCTCTCGATCCTGGCGACCACGATCCAGCGGGACCTGAACATCGATGACGTCGGGTACGCCAAGATCACGACGTACTTCCTCCTCAGCTACACGATCATGTACGCGGTGAGCGGCCGGCTGGTGGATTTCCTCGGCACGCGCCGCAGCCTCGTCCTCGCCGTCAGCGGCTGGTCGATCGCGGGCATGCTGCACGGCCTCGCCCATTCGGTGGCGCAGCTTTCCGCCTGCCGCTTCCTGCTCGGGGCCTTTGAGTCGGCCAATTTCCCTGCGGGCGCCCGGGCGGTGGCGGAGTGGTTTCCGCTGCGGGAACGGGCGCTGGGCATGGCCTTCCTCGGCTCGGGTGGAGCGGTCGGGGCGATGATCGCATTCCCGCTCGTGAGCTACCTCGCGCTGAGCCACGGCTGGCGCGTCGCCTTCGTCGTCGTCGGGGCCGTGGGTTTCCTCTGGGTGTTCGCCTGGCTCGCGGTGTGTCGTCCGCACGCGGTGGCGGCCGGTGGCGGATCCGCGGACCGCTCCCCGGAGGAAAAGCCCTTCCCCCTGCGGGCGCTCCTGGCGAACCGGCGCGCGTGGGGCTGCATCCTGATCCGCGTCTTCACCGACCCGATCATCTACTTCATCAGCTTCTGGGTCCCGAAATACCTCGCTGAAAACCACGGGTACACCCTGGCCGACATCGGCAAGTTCGCCTGGTTGCCGTTCGCCGGGCTATCCGCCGGCCAGATGCTGGGCGGCGCCTACGCCAGCTGGCGGGTGGGGCGGGGCGCGGACCTCGACCGCGTCCGGAAGGGCCTCATGCTGGGCGCCTCGCTGTTGGTACTCTTCTCGGGCCTGCTGGTCGCGGTGACCTCCAGCCCCGGGGTCGCCCTCGCCGGCGTGGCGTGCCTGGCGTTGGGCCACGGACTGTGGGGTAACATTGCCGTGCCGGCCGAGGTCTTCCCGTCGCACAGCGTCGCGTTCGTCACCGGGCTCGGCGGCACGCTCGGCGGCGTCGCCGGCATGATCTCCCAGTTCTGCATCGCCTGGGCGGCGGGGCACGGGGGCTACGGTTACATCTTCGCGGTCTTCAGCGTCTGCCCGCTGCTGGCCTACTTCGCGGTTCGGATCCTCGTTGGCCGGCTCGGCGACATCACTGCGACTCTGCCCGGAAAGGCCGGTGCCCATGCCTAGGAAGCCGCGCATCGCCATTGCCGGCGCCGGCCAGATGGGCCGCGCGCACGCCGAGGCCTTCCTCGCCTGCGGGGCCGAGGTCGTCGCCGTCGTCGACCGTGATTCCGAGCGGGCCCGCCGGCTGGCGGCCGCCTGCGGGGCCGCAGCCCTCACGACTGTCGACGAGGCGCTGCGCGAGGGCCCCGACGCACTCAGCGTCTGCCTGCCCCACAGCCTGCACTTCGAGGCCGCGATGGCGGGTGCCGCGCGGCGGGTCGCGCTCCTCATCGAGAAGCCCCATTGCACTTCGCTGCAGGAGTCGCGTGAGCTCCGCGCCGCGTGCGCCCGCCACGGAGTCTTTGCGATGGCCGGCTTTACCCATCGGTTTCTCGCCACTTCGCTGCGGCTTAAGAGCTTCATTGACGCCGGCCTGCTTGGGCGCGTCGAGCTCGTCGTCGACCGGCTCGTGGCCAATTCCCTCGGCGACCACGCCCCGGCTTGGTACCGCGACCGCGCGCTCGCCGGCGGCGGCATCGCGATGATCGGCATGATCCACTCGATCGACCGCCTGCGCTGGCTGCTGCAGGCCGAGGTCACCGAGGTGCTCGCCCGCACTCGTCCACCCGTCTCCTCCAACGATGTGGAGGACACCGCGCTTGCGATCCTCAGTTTTTCCAACGGCACCCAGGCTTCGCTCGTCGCACACCGCTCGCCGGTGGCAGGCCACGAGCGTGCGCACCGCTGCGAGGTTCTTGGGCGGAACTTGAACGCCTACTGCTCGCTCGGCTCGTTCGCCCATCAGGAGTTGGAATTCGTCGGGCCCGCCGGCGGGGGCCGCGTGGTGGTGACCGATGACCGACCTTTCGTGACCGAGGTCAGGGAATTCCTGTCCGCCCTCGCCGCGGGCCGGGCGGCCAGCCCCGATCTCGATGACGCGGAGGTCGCGCTCGGGGTGGTGCTGGCGATCTACGAGGCCGAGCGCACCCGCCGGCCGATCATCCTGCGTGAGTTCCTTGGCGCCGCTCCCGGTTCCAGGACCTGACCGGTTCCCGCTTCCCCGCCATGCCCGACGCGATCTTCCTGTCCAAGTTCAAGCCGCTGCCCCGGATCCTTTTCGCCGACGACTTCGACGAGGGCGTCAACGGCTGGTGCGAGCTGATCGGCAACCACGACGGCGACCTCAACAAGGTGCGCAAGGTCATGGAGGACCTGCGGCCCCCGCAGCTGTCCAATGCCAACTTCTTCGACATCGGCAGCCACGGTTCGCTGTCCGGCACCTATTCGCTGAAGCTGGCGACGCGGGCGAGGGCGGGGCACATGGCGCAGGCCATCAAGCGCACGACGTCCCGCTGCGACGGACGCGTGCGGGTGGAGTGCTACTTCACCTACAAGGCCGAGCAGGTCTTCGGGGCCGCCGTGAACTGGGACGGCAACGTCGATCCTTCGGAGCGCAATTTCGGCGACTTCACCGTCAGCAACGACATCTGCGAGGGCGACCAGGGGCGGCGCTACCACATCGCGCTGCGCTACCAGAACACCGACGAGACCGGCGCGCTTGTTCAGCGCTGGATGTACAAGACCTCGGTGCAGCCGAGCACCAAGATGGTGATGTCGGGCATGGTGAAGCCGAACTACGACTACCACGTCGTGCAGCCGGGGGATTGGCGGCCGGTGCCGAGCGGCCGCCAGCCGTTCTGCTACAACGAGATCCCGACCAAGATCAACTGGCACTACCTGCGCTGGGATTTCGACACGCGCACCCGCCGCAGCGTGGAGCTGCAGGTGAACGACCTCGTGATGCCCCTGCAGGATATCCCCGTGCCCGTGTATGACCATCCCTACAAGGCGCTGAACCGCCTGATGAACTTCTGCTTCGACGTCCGCACGCACCGGCCGGTGCGGAACTTCCTCTTCCTCGACTCGGTCGTAGCCTCGTTTGAGGAGCCATGAGCTTCCGCCGCGCGATCAACCTCTTCCCGTGGGACGTGCAGGCCGAGGGCGCGGGGCCGTGCTTCACCGCGATCGCGGGGCTCGGCTGCACCGCGGTGGTGCTGAGCCCGAACTACCACCGTGCGCGGCTGTTCCGTCCGCGGGCGCAGCGTTACTACAACCGGCCCGTCGACTGGTGCGACTTCACGCCCGACCCGGCCCTTTACGCGGAGCCCGCGCTGCTGCCGCCGGTGAATCCGGATTCCGGCTGCGTCGCTGCCTGCGCGGCCGCCGTGCCCGCCGCGCGGGAGCGCGGGCTGGAGGTGCTCGCCTCCGTCATCGGCTGCCACAACACCACCCTCGGGCTCGCGCATCCGGAACTCTGCCTCGAGAACGCCGCCGGCGACCGTTACGCCTTCGCCCTCTGCCCGGCCCAGCCGCGGGTGCGTGCCCACCTGGTCAGCCTCGTGCGGGACGTCGCCCGTCGTCTGCGGCCCGACGCCGTGGTCCTCGACAGCTTCGCCTTCCTCGACGCCGTCCACCGCGAGCACCACGAGCTGATGTTCGTCAGTCCAGGTGCCTTCGGGAAACACCTGCTCTCGCTCTGCTTCTGCCCCGCCTGCCGGGAGCGCCTGGCGCGTGAGGGCGTCGATCCCATGGCGCTGCGTGAGCGCACGGCGTCGCTCCTCCGGAGCTCCGTCGCGCGGCCGTCGCGGCCGCGCTCGGCCGAATGGGAGCGCGACGAGCTCACCGCCCTGCTGCTGGAGTTTCCCGAGTTCCTGGCCGCCGCCCGCGCGCGGAGCGCCGCCGTGGAGGAGCTGCTGCGGGACGTGGTAGCGGCGGGAAGGGCCGAGGGCGTCGCCGTGCACCAGCACAGCGGCTTCCTCGCGCGGCCGTCGGCGCGGGCCTGGACGGAGGGGCCGGGCCTGCGGACCCGCGCGCGCCACGGCGACCACCTGTTCATCCAGGCGCACTTCGCGTCCACCGCGGAGGCGGTGCAGGACCTTTCGTGGGCGGCGGCGCTCGTGGAGGCCGACCGCCTCGTTTTGGCCATGATGGCGGGAGAGGATCACCTCCCTTCCGCGGCCGACCTCATGCAGCGCGTCGGCGCCGCCCGGGCGATCGGCGCCGCGGGAGTGTGCTACTACAACTACGGCCTGCTCTCCCCGGAGCGCCTCGACTGGATCCGCCGGGCCAACGCCTCCGTGGCATGAAAACTTTTCTCAGTCTCTTTTCCTTTCTCGCGTCAGTCGTCTTGCCCGCGCCGCCGCTGCGGGCGGCGAATGCGACGGCGGCCACGCTCTACGTCTCCCCGGCGGGGGACGACGCTTGGTCAGGCACCCTGGCGGAACCCAATCGCGATCGTTCCGATGGCCCCTTCGCCACGGTCTCCCGCGCGCGGGACCGCCTGCGCGAACTGCGGCCGCCGGCCGGGGCGCGCGTGCTCCTGCGGGGCGGCACCTATCCTTTGGCCGCGCCCCTCGTCTTCACCGCGGAGGACTCCGGCTCTGCCGAAGCGCCGCGCAGCTACGAGTCCTACCCCGGGGAAATCGCCACGATCGCCGGCACGCGCGTCGTCGCCGGACCTTGGCGCGCGGAGGGCGCGGGAATCCAGTCGGCGGAGATCGGGGCCAGTGGTGCCGCCAGTCCGCGCACGGTCTTCCTCGACGGCCGGCGGGCAACATGGGCGCGGTTTCCCAACCAGGGGACCCTTCGCGCCACGGGCGGGCAGGGGAAGACGCGGATCGAGTTGGCGCCGGGAACGGCGAAACCGACTTGGGCGAAGGATTCTTCAGGCACCGTCAACATCATCGCCGAGCGCGGCTGGTACAACGAGATCGTCCGCATCAACGGGGTGGGGCCGGCGGGCGAGTGGATCGAGATCGCCGGTCGCGAGACGCAGGGCCAGATCCTCGCGGGCAATCGATTCCGCGTGGAGGGCGTGCGCACCGAACTCGACGCCGAAGGGGAATGGTACCTCGACCGGGAAACGGGTCGCCTGCTCGTCCATTCGGTTCGGCCGCTCGCGGAGCGCCGGGTCGAGTTGGCCGTCGTCGATCGCCTGATCGACGTCCGCGGCACGGTTGCCCGGCCGGTGCGGCATCTCGCCTTCCGGGGACTCCGTTTCTTCGGCTCCGATTTCACCGTCGACCACGTCGCGGTGCGCACCAACCAGGACGCCGCGATCCACCTCGTGAACGCCCACGGCGTGGAGGTGGCCGATTGCCGCTTCGAGTCGGTCGGTGGGTATGGGGTGTGGCTACACCTCGACTCTCGCGACAACGTCATCCTCCGGAACGCGATGGTGGATGGCGGGGCCGGCGGGGTCCTGCTCACCGGCGCGCGGTTCTCGTACCTCTCCACCGCCGACCTCCATGACTCCGATCCCGCGGTGCAGGAGGTTGCGCCCGTCGGCAACGTCATCCTCGGGAATCACATTCACCATGGGGGTGTCGTCCGCGCCTACTGTTCCGGAGTCCACCTCGACAGCCGCCCGCTGGCGCTCGCGCAGGCGCGGGGAAATTACGTCGGCTTCAACCGCATCCACGACATGCCTCGGAACGGCATCTTCGCCTTCCGCAACCAGGGCGGAAACATCTTCGAGGCGAACCATATCCACGACGTCATCCAGCGCACCAACGACGGCGGTGCGATCCACCTCGCGTCGATGAACCCGCTGTGCGCGCCGACGCACATCCTCGACAACCGCATCCACCGCGTCGGTTACCAAGGGGGTTCCACCAAGGTGGACCTCGCGTTCGGGGTCTATCCCGACTGGTTCACCAGCCACATGCTGATCCGCGGCAATGTCATCTCCGACACCCGCGATGGCGGCATCCGCCTGCTGGGCGGCGGGCACACGGTGATCGAGGACAACCTGGTGGGCGATGATCCCACGGCGTCGATCGCGTTCGGTTACTGGACGACGAACTCCGTGCGCGGCATGGTCGTGCGGAATAACCGCGTCGTGAACGGCCAGGGCCAGTGGGTGAGGTACTTCACGAGTGGCAGCGGCCCGAAGACGGACGCCGTGGCCGCGCGGCCCGGCGATCATTGGGCGTCCTCGGGCAACACCTACTGGGGGCGCGGGACCGGGGGCGGGATCATGATCGCGCGGGAGTCGCGAGGGGCGCGCCGGCCCGAGGACCGGCTCCTTACGCTCGCAGAGGTGCAGCGGCAGGGTGCGGAGACCGGCTCGGTGGAACGCGACTTCGGGCGAGACGGCACGGGCGACGCGGTGGAGCGGCCGGAGGAGTTTGGCGCCGGCTCGGAGACGTTCCGGCGGATGCAGCGACCGGTTTCCGTGGAGGAAGCCCGGCGCC